>Ga0182015_10004307_pt1 | contig 15403 bp, 8 predicted proteins | sample 712P3MmetaG_FD_120478 | JGI IMG/M metagenome (GOLD analysis project Ga0182015, IMG submission 120478) | Permafrost microbial communities from Stordalen Mire, Sweden - 712P3M metaG | ecosystem: Environmental > Terrestrial > Soil > Wetlands > Permafrost | place: Sweden: Stordalen | collected... | reverse complement strand
GCGCGGACGCGGGCGAGATCGGCGACCCTGCCGACGGGGGTGATGACGAAGGTGTCGGCGGACAGGACGAGCGCGGCGGCCAGACCGGACCGCGCCGAACGCGGCGCCATGTCGAGCAGGCGACGGCGGCGCTCGATCTCGAAGCGCCTCGCATCGTCCGGCTTCAGCGCCAGGACCGTGTGCCATCGCTCGGTCGAAGCGATGAGCGTTAGCGGCGTGCCCTTGTGCAGCTCGCAGGTGAAATAACCAGGGCTCCACGCGGCGCCGCGCGACTCGTAGCCGCGCTGCGCTTCGGTCTCGAAGAAGAACTCACGGCGCGAACCGCCATCGGCGGTGAAACAGGCGCATTCGTCGCCGTCGATCGTCATTCGCAAGGTTGGCAGATCGGGGCCGGCGGTGACCTCGTACTGCATGCCGCGCGCGGTGATCGCATAGTGCGCCGACAGCGCCGTGCTGACAGGGTCCTCGAGGCGGCGAAAATGAACAGAAGGCCGCAACCGCAGCCGCGCGGTGGCTCCGCCGTCGATCAGCCGATAGGTGATATGGACGATGTTATGGTGCGAGGGCAGCAGCACCGATCGCTCGATGACGAGACCGCCGATCTCATAGCGCCAGCTGGGCAAGCCGTCGGTCAGCGCAAACTCGCGCAAATGCTCCGGGTCGGCCAGCGTGCGGTCACAACCTTCGACCTCGGCGACGAGATCGCTCAACATGACCATCCGGCCCAGCGGCGCCGGCAGCGCCGCGATCAGCAGCCCATGATAGCGGCGCGACAACTCGCCCGAAACGGTGGCCGATGCGTAACCGCCGAGATCGTTGGTGACGAGCCATTCATGAGGAATCTGGCCGGCTGAAAGCGGCTCGCCGGCGAGGCGGATAATCTCGGCCATGTCGTGATCCCGTCGTAGGTTATGCTGAAGAACGGTGCTGCGGCGTTGTTGTCTCAAGACAGCGGCAAGACCGCGCACGGATCAACACCGGTAAAGCAGCGTTTGCCGAAGGCCATGAACGCGGACAACCCCCAGCACGAGGCGAAGCCATCGCGGCGATTGCCGATCGGGGCCGATGTACAACCGGCCGGGGGCGCGCATTTTAGAGTCTGGGCGCCGGCTGCCCGGACCGTGGCTGTCGAATGCGACGGCTTGGCGGCGCACGAGATGTCCCCCGAGCCCAACGGTTATTTTTCGGCCCTGGTCGCGGAAGCAGGCGCCGGCACGCGCTACCGTTTCCGGCTCGACCGGCAGGAGAAGGCACTCCCTGATCCAGGCTCGCGGTACCAGCCGAATGGGCCGCATGAAGCGTCCGAGGTCATCGATCCGTCCGGCTTTGCGTGGAGCGATCAAGAGTGGTGCGGTGTCGCGCCGGAACGGCTCGTTATCTACGAGATGCATGTGGGTACGTTTACCCCCGAGGGCACCTGGGTCGCGGCGATGGAGCATTTGCCCGCCTTGGCGGAACTCGGTGTCACCTGCGTCGAGATGATGCCGGTCGCCGACTTCCCGGGCCGCTTCGGGTGGGGGTATGACGGCGTCGACTTGTTCGCCCCGACACGGCTTTACGGACGGCCCGACGATCTGCGCCGCTTTGTCGATCGGGCGCATGCGCTCGGTCTCGCGGTGATCCTTGATGTCGTCTACAACCATTTCGGTCCCGATGGGAACTATCTGCCCGCCTTCGCGCCCGCCTATGTCACGGACCGTTACCCCAATGAATGGGGGAAGGCGCTCAATTTCGACGGGCCGGATGCCGGACCGGTGCGCGAGTTCTTCATCGCCAATGCCGGGTACTGGATCGACGAATATCATTTCGATGGGTTGCGGCTCGACGCCACACAGCAGATTTTCGATAGTTCGGCAGACCATATCCTGACGGCAGTCGGGCGGCAGGCGCGAGCCGCCGGCGCGCGTCGCAGGATTGTCATCTCGGCCGAGAACGAGGCGCAGACGGCGCGCCTGGTGCGCCCGCCCGAAGCCGGCGGCTGTGGCCTCGATGCCTTGTGGAACGATGATTTTCATCATGCGGCGCTCGTCGGGCTTACCGGTCGCAGCGAGGCCTATTACTCGGATTTTCGCGGTCGATCCGCCGAATTTGTCGCCTCCGCCAAGCACGGTTTTCTGTTCCAGGGCCAATATTCGGCGTGGCAGAAACAGCCGCGCGGGACGCCGGCTTTCGACCTGGCCGCGACCTGTTTCGTGAACTATCTGCAAAACCACGATCAGATCGCCAATTCCGGTGTGGGACGGCGCGGTCATCAATTGGCGAGCGCGGGGAGCTGGCGGGCGATGACCGCTTTTCTGTTGCTGTCGCCGGGCATCCCGCTGTTGTACCAGGGCCAGGAATTTTCCAGCTCCAGCCCGTTCCTTTATTTCGCCGATCATCAGCGTGAACTGGGCGGGTCGGTCAAACGGGGGCGCGCTCAATTCCTCGCCCAGTTTCCCAGCCTGGCATTGCCCGAGATGCAGGCGCTCTTCGCCGACCCGGGCGACGAGGAGACCTTTCGCCGCTGCGTCCTCGACCATGATGAACGCGAACGCAACCAGGCGGCGCTGGCGTTGCACCGCGATCTGCTGGCGTTGCGCAGACACGTGTTCCATGAGGGCGCGCGCGCCCTAGACGGGGCCGAGCTTGGCGACGATGCGTGGGTGCTGCGCTATTTCGGCAAGAATGGCCGCGACCTGCTGCTGGTCGTCAACATTGGTCGCGACCTGCGCTACGAAACCATCACCGAGCCGCTGCTCGCGCCGGTCGAGGGCGGCGCCTGGCGGTTGCTTTGGTCGAGCGAGGGGCCCGCTTATGGTGGGGCTGGCCTCTCCGATCCGGTTGTGAACGGCGCGTGGCGCATTCCCGGCCATGCCGCGATCGTGCTGTCCCCGGGCTGACGTTTCCCCAGTTAGACTACCTGACCGCCGGTCGGCCGTGCTCAGCGCCGGCGTACGAAAAAGCGCCGCAACTGCTCGCCGAATCGCGAGCTCTTCTTCATCGCCTGGCGCAATTCCGCCTTGCCGACGACATAGGCGTCGAGCGCTTCGGTTGCGATTACCGTGGCGTTGCGTTTCTCGCCGCTGATCAGCGCCGCTTCGCCGAAGAACTCGGACGGCCCGAGCCGCGCCACTTCATGGTCCTCGCGCCGCACCTCGACCTCGCCTTCCGAGATGAGGAACAGTTCGTCGCCCTCTTCGCCTTGGCGAATGATGACTTCGCCCGGCTCGAAATGGCGCAGTGTCGCCGCCTCCGCCATGCCGGCGAGGTCGGCCGGGTTGAGCGCGCTGAACGGCTCGACGGTCTTGAGGAACTCGCGCAGGCGCCCCGAATTGTCGAGCATCACGTCGGAGGCGATGTGGCCGTCCACCATGTGGATGAGCCGGTCGGCGAGATCGATGATCCGGTGGTCGTGGGTCACCATCAGCACCGCGGTGCCGTTTTCGAGCGCCATCTGCTTCAAGAGGCCAAGAACATTCCGGGTCGCGTCCTTGTCGAGCGCGGCGGTCGGCTCGTCGGCCAGCACCAGCTTCGGCATGTTGGCGAGGGCGCGCGCAATCGCCACCCGCTGGCGCTGACCGCCCGACAGCGCGCGCGGCTTGTAATCGACGCGATCCTCCAGACCCAGCCGCTTCAGCATATCGCGCGCGGTGCGGCGAACCGCTTCCGGCGAAAGGTGGCCCAGTTCTAGCGCCATGCGAACGTTTTCTTCGGCGCTCAGCGAATCGAAGAGATTGTGCATCTGGAAGATGAAGCCGATGTCTCGCCGCACCAGCATAAGCTCGCGCGCGGCGAGCCCCGACAGGTCGCGTCCCAGCACCGCGACGCCTCCCCCCTGCAGCGTGCGCAGTCCGCCGATCAGCGTCAGCAATGTCGTTTTGCCGGAACCCGACGGGCCGGTCAGCACGGCGAGCTGGCCGGGCGGCAATTCGAGCGAGACGTCGAACAGCACCTCGTTGCGCGCGCTGCCTTGCCCGTAGGCGAAATTGATCCCCTCCGCGCGAACGGCCAAGGCTGTCGGAGCAATAGTCATGTTCATCAGAAGATCTCCGCGGGATCGGCTGCGATCACCCGCCTCACAGCAAGAACGCCCGCGAGCAGAGACATCCCGAGCGTCAGGACGAAGCTGATCGCGGTCAGCCGCCAGGTCATCTCCAGCGGCAGGAGCGCCACGCTGGCGATGATACGGTAGACCGCGAGGCTAAGCAGCCAGGCCGGAACGTAGCCGCCGATACCGGTCAGCGCGGCTTGCGTGAGCACGCTGCGCGCGAGATAGGAATTGCCGTAGCCGATGCCTTTCAGCGTCGCGTATTGCGGCAACCGGTCGGACAGGTCGGTATAGATGATCTGGTAGCAGATCAGCGTTCCGACCGCGAATCCGACCAGCGCGCCGAGCCAGAAGATGGGCGCGGCCGAAGACAATTGCGCCTGAAACTTGCGCTCGAAATCGACGATTTCGGCCTTGGTCATCACCATCAGCGTCGACGGCAGCGCGGCGCTCAATCGCTGCTGCGCGATGGCCAAGTTTTCTCCCGCGCCCAGCCTGATGACCGCGGTCTCGATGGGAAGGGCGGCCGGCTGGTCGCGATTGCCGGGAAGCAGCTTGGCGAACAGCCGGTCGCTCATCACCACCGTCCCGTCGCTCATGAAGTCGGGGCCGAGCGCGAAACTGCCGGCGACCCTGACGTTTAGGCTGTTCAGCTTGGCCTCGGTCGCGCCGTCCATGCCGAGAAACCGCCGGGAGTTGCGGTCGACCAGCACCGCGTCGTCGGCCTTGAGCAGGCTCTGTTGCTCCGCGATCTGGGGGAGCAGAAACACCGGCGGCGCATCCGGATCGAACGCGAAGACACGGATGAGATGGGGCTTGTCGTCGATCGGGCTGGTCCACCAGAAGCCCATCCAGTCGGCGTAAAGCGGCGCCGCGCTAGCGATCCCCGGCACGCCCCGTATCGCGTCGATCTCGCGGTGCGGGAACGGGTCACGGGTGCCGAAGCGGTATTTCGACGCGTTCATCACAAACAGATCGCCGTCGAGCTGCTGGACGGCGGACAGCGAGGCGACGAAGAACGCCTGTTCGAAGCCAAGCTGAACGAGCATCAGCAAGACCGCGAAGGCGATGCCTGCGCTCGACCGCAAAAGCCGCCATCTGTCGGCGACGAGGTTGCGCCAGGCGAGCGGCACCGAGCCCGGCGTCAATCGGCGGGGCAGGGCGAGCGCGGTCATGGTTAAAACACGTCCGCCGGGTCGGCGCGCCGCAAGCTGCCGACCGCGAGAACGGCCGAGCCCGCCGACATTACCAATGTCGCGACCAGAACGACGGCCAGATGCGGGGCGGTTAGCACGACTGGCAGCAGGGTTTCGCTGCGAATGACCGCATAGATCGCCAGTGCCGCTGCCGTGGCCGGTACGAAGGCGATGCCCACGACGATCGCCGCCTCGAGCAGCACCACCGAGAGCAGTTGGGCGTCGCCGTAGCCGATCGCCTTGAGGGTGGCGAATTGCGGCAGATGTCGGGCGATCTGCGCCGTCAGCGTCTGGTACAACACCATCAGACCGACGATGAACGACACGACAAGGCCGGATCCGAAGATCAGCCCGACCGAGGTTCGCGTTGTCCAATAGGCATTCTCGTGCGCTCGCAACGCGTCACGGGTGAAGACCTGCACATCGTTCGGCAATGCCTGTCGTAGCGCGCTGGCGACGCGGTCTGCGTCGGCGCCGGGGGCAAGCTCGATCAGGCCGAGATTGACCGGGTCGTTGCGGCGGCCGGTGACGCGAAAGAAATTCGCCTCGTCCATCAGCGCGATGCCGAGGCCGAGAAATCCGGTTCCGAGATGGTAGCGGCCGCCGATCGTCATCCGGCGGCCGTTGATGTCGACCTCGCGTCCCGTCGTCAGCGGTCCGAAAACGCTGCGCGTGTCGTCGTCGACGAGGATCGTGTCGTGCTCCCTCAGCATATCCTGCTGGGCGTCGATGTCGGCGACGGTGAAGGGGCGCGCGGCCGGGTCGATGCCGATCAGGAAAAGATCGAGGCGCACGCCGCCTCCCGGGTCCTGCCAGGAGCCGCCGGCAAAGTAGATCGGCGTCGCTCGCGCCACGCCCGACACTGATGCTGCCGCGCCGAGCCGCGCCCGCGCGAATTGCCAAGGCTGCGCCTGGAACTGGTAGTCGGTGGACGCAAGCAGCAGGTCGAACCGCATATGGTCGTAGACCAGCATCCCCCCCTGCGGTACGGCGACAAAGAAGCCGAGTTCGATGAAGACCAGGAGGATCGCGATAAAGACCCCGCCCAGCGCCAATCCCGTGCGTCCCCGCTCGTGAGCGAGAATGCGCCAGGCAAGCCGCAAACTGACGCGAAGCCGCCGCGCGATCATGTTCTTGGCCGCTCAGCTTGCATCGAACCTCGACCGCCCCTCGGGATTGCGGTGACAACCCCTTCCCGCGGTGGTGAACGTCTGGGGAAGGGGAGAATTCCGACCGTTGCACCTGCGGTTGGTTTTAGCCCGTTTTGGACATCGGAACGACCCTTGGCGCCGCACGTTCATTGCATGCGGTCGCGCCGAGGGGAAATCGTCACATGGACCGGAAGAATGGCTGCAGGTGCCCGCGGGCCGGCGCCGCGAAGGCCGACGCTTGACCCGCGACCAGATCCTCACCGTCCTGATCCTTTGCGGCCTGATCGTGCTCTTCCTGTGGGATCGGCTGCGTTACGACCTTGTCGCGCTGTTGGCGCTGCTGGCCGCGGTCGGATGCGGGGTGGTTCCGGCGGATAAGGCCTTCAACGGCTTCTCAAACCCGATCCTGCCGCTGATCGGCGCGGCGCTGATCGTCAGCGTGGCGATCGGGCAATCGGGCGCGATCGAGGTGCTGCTGCGCTGGCTCGCACCGCTGATGCGCTCGAAGGAGTTGCAAGTCGGCGTCCTCGTCGCCTGCGTCGCGCTGCTTTCGGCCTTTATGAAGAACATCGGCGCGCTGGCGATCTTCATCTCGGCGGCGATCCAGGTGGCGCGCCGCAATAACCGCTCGCCCTCCGAATTTCTGATGCCGCTGTCCTTTGCCTCGCTGCTCGGCGGCTCGATGACGCTGATCGGCACCTCGCCCAATTTGCTGATCTCGGCGGTGCGGCAGGAGCTGACCGGCCAGCCGTTCCACATGTTCGATTTCATGCCGGTCGGCGCCGGGATCGCGGTCTGCGGCGTCTTGTTTCTCGCGGTCGGCTGGCGCTTGCTGCCGCACGGTCGGCGCGGGTCGGCGAGTGGCGCGAATTTCTCGATCGAAGATTACACGAGCGAGCTTCGGCTCACCGAAAAATCGCCATTCGTGGGGCGTACGGTGGGTGAGATTGAAAAACTGAGCGGGGGCGACATCGGTATCGTCGGGTTGATCCGCGGCGATAACCGGCGGCAGATCCCGACGCGACGGTGGAAGCTCTACGCCGGCGATCTCTTGACCGTCGAAGCCGACCCGCAAGCACTCGAGCAATTCGCGCGCGATGGCAATCTGGAGCTGGTCGGCACCGAGCGGGCGCCGGAAAAACTGCCGGAAAGGGTTCTGGAGCTGGTTGCGCAGGACGCCCGTGTCGTCGCCAAGGGCAAGCCGTCGCCGGGCGCCGGCGAGACGCCGGCGCCCGAGCAAGCGTCGTCCACCGAGCGCGAACTCAGTATCGTCGAGGCGGTGATCGCCGCCGGCTCTGACCTGATCGACCGTACCGCGGCGACGCTGCATCTGCGCGAGCGTTACGGGGTCAACGTCCTGGCGATAGGGCGGCGGGGGCGGCGCCGTGGCACGCGTCTGCGGCAGACCCGCTTCAAGGTGGGCGACGCGATCGTGCTGCAAGGGCATACCAGCCGCTTGCCCGACATCCTGCTCGCGCTCGGCTGCCTGCCGCTCGCCGAGCGGGCGCTCAACCTCGGTCGGCGGCGGCAGATGTTTCTGCCGCTCGGGATTCTCGCGGTGGCGATCCTGCTCAGCGGGTTCGAAATCGTGCCGGCGGCGATCGCCTTTGTCGGCGCGGCGGTGGCGCTGGCGCTGTTCGGCCTGGTGACGCTGAAGGAGGCATATGCCGCGGTCGAATGGCCGATCCTGATGCTGATCGGCGCGCTCATTCCGATCGGCGAGGCGGTGCAGCAGAACGGCACGGCGAAGCTGATCGCGACCGAGCTGAGCGGCGGGTTGTCGCACATGCCGAGCTACGCGATCCTCGCCGCGCTAATCGCGGCGACGATGCTGGTGACGCCGATCCTGCACCATGCGGCGGCGGTGCTCGTGATGGGCCCGATCGCCGCCAGCCTCGCGCAGCAGCTGGGCTACAATATCGACCCGTTTCTGATGGCCGTCGCCTTCGGCGCCGGTTCCGATTTCCTGACCCCGATTGGGCATCAGTCGAACACGTTGGTCATGGGGCTCGGCGGCTATCGTTTCGGCGATTACTGGAAGCTCGGCCTGCCGCTGTCGCTGATGGTGGTGGTGCTGGGGGTGCCGCTGATCATGCTGTTCTGGCCGCTACGCTAGATCGACGGCACAAGCACGCAATGCCAACCGATACCTTGAACAAGAGCAGGTCTATGATAACTGTCGAGGGATTCGTCCGGAGGGGAAATGGCGGCCTCGCCGCGGTTTGATCTTCAGTTGACCGGAGAGACGGGCGAGCTCCTGCGCGCGACCGACTGGAGTTCGACGCCCCTCGGCGATAGCGCGCAATGGCCGGAGGCGCTGAAGCTCAGCGCGAGCATGATCCTCGCGTCGGGGTGCCCGATGGCGATCCGCTGGGGTCCGTCATTCATCACCATCTACAACGACGCCTACCGCGACATTCTCGGCGACAAGCATCCGGCGGTGTTCGGCCAGCCGATGAGCGAGGTCTGGCCCGAAATCAACGAGGAGCTTGGGCCGCTTTGCGAAGCCATCCTGCGCGGCGAACGCCCGGCCTTCTTCGCGGAGGACCATCGCTGGCGGGTGCGGCGTCACGGCCAGCGCTGGGAAGATGCTCGCTTCACGATCAGCTACAGCCCGATACCCGATCCGAGCGCACCGAACGGCATCGGCGGGATCTTGGTGACCGCGATCGAGACCACCGATCGGCGACGCGCCGAGGCGGCATTGCGCTCGCGCAATCGGTCGCTCGCTTCCGAGGTCACCCAAGTGACGCTGGAGCGCGACCAGATCTGGCAGGTTTCCGAGGATCTGCTCGGAGTTTCCAATTTCGACGGCTACTTCACCAGCGTCAATCCCGCCTGGACCGAGTTGCTCGGCTGGTCCGAGGACGAGATCAAGGCCTTGCATATCGGCAAGTTGCGACACCCTGACGATGCGGCGCACTCGGAGGCGGGCCGGCAACAACTCGCGGCCGGCGCGCGGACGGTGCGGATGGAAAACCGCTTCCGCCATAAGGACGGGTCGTGGCGCTGGCTCGCCTGGACGCTCTCCACCGACGACGACGGGCTGATCTACGTCATCGGGCGACATATCACCGCCCAAAAGAAATCGGCCCAGGCCTTGCGCGAGCGCGACCTGCACTTTCGCCTGCTGGTCGACGGGGTCACCGACTACGCGATCTACATGCTCGACCCGAACGGTATTGTTTCAAGCTGGAACAGCGGCGCGGAACGGATCAAGGGCTATCGCCAAGACGAGATTATCGGCCGGCATTTCTCGCGTTTCTACACCGAGGAGGATCGCATCGCCGGGGTGCCGCGAGAAGCGCTCGCCCGGGCGGCTCGCGGTACGGCGGCCTACGAGGCCGAGGGCTGGCGCGTGCGCAAGGATGGTTCGCGCTTCTGGGCCAGTATCGCGCTTAACGCGCTCCGCGACGACACGGGTGCCTTGCTTGGCTTCGCCAAGGTCACGCGCGATATCACCGAGCGGCGCGAATCCCAGGAGGGGTTGCGGCGCGCCCAGGAACGCCTCGCGCAGTCGCAAAAGCTCGAGACGCTGGGTCAATTGACCGGCGCTATCGCCCACGATTTCAATAATTTGCTGATGGTGATCAGCGGCAACACGCAACTCGTCAAGCGTCGTCTCGTCGATCCGCCCTCGCTGCGGGCGGTCGAGGCGGTGGAGTTGGCCGCGTCGCGCGGCGAGACTCTGACCCGACGGCTGCTGACGTTTTCTCGGCGCCGGACGCTCAATCCGGTCGTCATCGACATCAACGAGCGGCTGGCTGCCTTGCGCGATGTGCTCGTCAGCTCCACTGGCAAGGACGTCAACCTGCTGATCGACGTGCCCAAATCGGCGTGGCCGGTGTTCGTCGACGCGCCCGAATTGGAGCTCGCCCTGGTCAATATCGTCGTCAATGCGCGCGACGCAATGCCGAATGGCGGTTCGATCAAGATCGCCGGCGGCAATGTCCATCTGACCCAAGACGACGCGCTCGACGACGTGAGCGGCGATTTTGTGTCGCTCAGCATTTCCGACACCGGGTCGGGGATCCATCCGGACGTTCTGCCGCGCGTATTCGAGCCGTTTTTCACGACCAAGGACCCCGACAAGGGGACCGGGCTCGGTCTGTCGCAGGTCTATGGTTTTGCCCGGCAGTCGAACGGCACGGTGCGGGTGGCCAGCGGCCCTGACGGCACCACGGTCACGCTCTATCTGCCGCGCGCCGCCGGCGCCGCGGTCGCTCCCGCCGGGGCGGCGCGCGAAGACGAACGCAAGGGCCGCGCCGAGCGGATCTTGCTGGTCGAGGACAACCACGAGGTTCAGGAGATAACGGCGGCCTTCCTCGAGGAGCTCGGCTACCAAGTAAGCCTAGCCGAAAATGCCGACGTGGCGCTCGAGCGGCTCGCTTCCGAAGCCGATATCAGCCTCGTCTTCAGCGACATTGCAATGCCGGGGAAAATGAACGGCGTTGCGCTGGCTCGCCGCGTGCGCGCCAGCTATCCGCATATCGCGGTGCTGTTGACGACCGGCTACGCGCCGCAGCAGGATCTGCTTGACGACACGCTGCAGATCCTGCGCAAGCCCTACCGCCTCGGGGCCCTGTCCTCGGCGCTGCGCGACATGCTCGACCGCGCCCGCGCGGCTCGGCTCGAATTCGGTCCCCATTGAATTAATGCGGCGCTGGAGCGCGGATCCCGGCGCACGTCACGAACGCCGGCGATTGAGGCGATTTGCCACCCGAACCGTTTGCGGCGCGGCGTGCGCTACCCGGGCGCGGGCCCGCTGCGGGGCGCCCCGGCCGTGCGCGAAGCTCGCGATCCAGTCGCTGAATTGGTCCATGTAGAGATAGGTCACGGGGATCGTGAACAGGGTCAACGCTTGCGACACGATCAACCCGCCGACCACCGCCACGCCCAGCGGCTGGCGCAGCTCGGCGCCGGCGCCGATCGCCAACGCGATCGGCAGGGTGCCGAGGATCGCCGCCATTGTCGTCATCATAATTGGGCGGAAGCGCAGCATCGCTGCCTCGTAAATCGCCTCCTCCGCGGATTTATTCTCGCTTCGTCGGCGTTCGAGCGCGAAGTCGATCATCATGATCGCGTTCTTCTTGACGATGCCGATCAGCATGATGAGGCCGATGATCGCGATGACGCTGAGGTCGAAGCCGAACAGCATCAGGCAGAGCAGGGCGCCGACGCTCGCCGGTGGCAGGCTCAATAGGATCGTGATCGGATGAATGAAGCTTTCATAGAGCACGCCGAGCACGACATAGACGGCAAAAATCGCCGCCGCGATCAAGAGCGGCTGGGTGGACAGCGAGCTCTGGAACGCCTGCGCGGTGCCCTGGAATGACGTCTCGACGGTCTTCGGCAGGCCGATCTGCCGGGCGGCCTGCTGGATGCGGTCCACCGCCTGGCCGAGCGAGGTTCCCGGCGCGAGATTGAACGAGATCGTCACCGCCGGGAACTGGCCTTGATGATTGACCGCGATGGTCGTCGTCGTCGGCTTCAGCGTCGCGAAATCGCTGATCGGGATCAATTGGCCGCCGGTGCCGTGGACGTATAGCCGCGACAGGGCGGAGGGGTCCTCCTGGTACTGCGGCGCCACCTCCATCACCACGTGATAGGTGTTCAGCGGCGCGTAGATCTGCGTCACGTATTGCTGGCCGAAGGCGCCATAAAGCGTCGTCTCGATGGCGCTGGCGCTGACGCCGAGCCGCGAGGCGAGGTCGCGGTCGATGTCGATCATCATCTGCGGGCTGGTCGCCTCCAGATCGCTGGCGACGTCTTGCAAGCCGGGGACCCCCTTGAACTTGTCCTCGAGCTTGGGAGCCCACTGGTAGAGCTCTTCCATGTCGATGTCTTGCAGCGTGTACTGATATTGCGTCCGGCTGAGGCGGCCGCCGATGCGGATGCTGACGACCGGCTGCAGATAGGTCGTGATCCCCGGCACCTTCGCCAGCTCGGGCCGCAAACGCTGGATCACCTTGCCGATCGGGTCGCGCTGGTTCTCGGGCTTGAGGCTGATGAACATGCGGCCGGTGTTGAGGCCGGAGCTGCCCACGCCGCCGATCGCCGAGCCGACAGTGGCGATCGCCGGATCCTTCTGCAGTACGGCTGCGGCGCGCTGCTGCAGATCGGCCATGCCCATGAACGACACATCGGGCGACGCCTCGGTGAAGGCGTAGATCATGCCGGTATCCTCGTCGGGGAAGAACCCCTTGGGGATCACCACGATCAGCACCGCGGTCAGCGCGATCAGCGCGAGGTTGAGCAGCATCACCCACAGCCGCATCCGCAGCATCCACTTCAGCGCCCGCCCATAGCGCTCGAACACATAGTCGAACGCGCGCTCGCTCCACTGGTATAGGCGGCCGTGCTCGACCGCACGCGGATCCTTTAAGAACAGCGCCGCCATCATCGGCGAGAGGGTGAGCGCGATCAGCGCGGAGAGGATGATCGCCGCGGTGACGGTGATGGCGAACTCGCGGAACAGCCGGCCAATGATCCCGCCCATGAACAAGAGGGGAATAAACACCGCGATCAGCGACACGGTGATCGACACGATCGTGAAGCCGATCTCGGCCGAGCCCTTGAGCGCGGCGGTCTGCGCGTCGTCGCCCTCCTCAAGATACCGGAAGATGTTCTCCAGCATCACCACCGCATCGTCGACGACGAGGCCCACGGCCAGGGTCAACGCCATCAGCGACAGATTGTCGAGGCTGTAACCGCCGAGATAGAGCACCCCGAAGCTGCCGACTAGCGACAGCGGCACGGTGATGCTGGGGATGATCGTCGCCCACAGGCTGCGCAAAAAGGCGAAGATCACGATCACCACCAGCACGATCGTGAGGCCCAGCGTTTTCTTGACGTCGGCGAAGCTGGCGCTGATCGAGAGCGAGCGGTCGCTGACCATGGTCAACTTGACCGAGGGCGGGATGCCTGCCTGCAGCGTGGGCAGCATGTTCTTGACGCGGTCGACCAGCTGCAGCGTGTTTGAGCCGGGCTGGCGCCAGATCCCGATCATCTCGCCGATATGGTTGTTGACCCAATCGAGCTGTAGCGGCGAATCCGACCCGTCGACGACCCGGCCAATATCCGAGACCCGCACCGGAGCGCCGTTGCGATAGGCGATGATCACCCGGGCGAGCTGGTTGACTTGCAGCAGCTGGCTGTTGGCGCCGATCTGATAGGACTGCTGCGGCCCCTGCAGGGTGCCGATCGGCAATTCGACGGTGGCGCTGTTGATCGCGGCGTTCACATCCTCGAAGCCGAGGCCGCGGGAGGCGAGTGCGCCGGGGTTCACCTGGACGGTCGGCGCGTATTTCTGCTCGCCGAAAATCACCACCTGACCGACATCGGGCAGCATCGAGATGCGCTGGGCGATGTTGAGGTCGGCGAACTGGTCGAGCTCGTGCAGGGTCATCACGTCGGACGTCAGGCCGAGGATCAACACCGGCTGGTCGGCCGGGTTGACCTTCTTGTAGGTCGGCGGGTTCGGCAGATTCTTGGGCAGGGTGCCGCCCGCGGCGGTAATCGCGGACTGCACGTCGGACGCGGCGCCGTCGATATCGCGAGACAGGTCGAATTGCAGCGCGACGACGGTGGTGCCCTCGACGCTCGTCGAGGTGAGTTGGTTGAGACCGGGCAGCACCGCGAACTGGCGCTCCAACGGTTGCGCCACCGACGAGGCCATGATCTCGGGGCTGGCGCCCGGCAGCGTCGCGGTGACCTGCAAGGTTGGGAAGTCGACGGTCGGCAGGGCCGCGACCGGCATCAGGCTGTAGCCGATCGCCCCGCCGACGAAGAGCGCCGCCATCAACAGCGCGGTCGCGATCGGACGATGGATGAACGGTTCCGAGATGTTCATCGCCGGAGCTTCACCGCGGGTTGATCCCGGCGCCGCCGGGGGCCGGTGTGTTGACGCCGGTGCTGCCCACGCCTTCCGGGCCGATCTCGGGTTCCTGTGCGTTCAACTGCCCGGGCGCGCCCTCCTGTACCGCCACCTTGGCGCCGGGGAAGAGGCGGCTCTGGCCCGAGACGACGACCTTGTCGCCCGCCTGCAACCCTTTGCCGATAAGCACCGTGCTGGCCTCTATCTGGGTCACCGTCAGCTGTCGCGCCTCGATTGTCGAATCGTCCTTGATCAAATAGGCGAAGGCGCCCTTCGGGCCCATCTGCACCGCGGCCGACGGCACGGTCACGCCGTTCTTGACGGTATCGAGGATCAGGTGGGCGTTGACGAAGGCGCCCGGCCACAGCACCTCGTTGTCATTGGCGAAGGTCGCCTTCAGCGTCACCATTCCGGTGGTCGCGTCGACTTGGTTGTTGACCAGGGTCAATTTTCCGTCCGCGATCTGCTTCTGGTCGTCACCGTCGAAGGCGGCGACGGTCAGCTCGTGCTTGGCCATCTCCTCGCGGATGCGGGTAAGGTCGGTGCCGGAGACCGAGAATGTCACATAGATCGGTTTCAGCTGGGTCACGGTGACGAGCGTCGTCGCCGCGCTCGCCTGCACCAGATTGCCGATATCGACCTGGCGCTGCCCGTCCGGCCGTCGATCGGCGAGCGGATCGCGGCGTAATCGAGATTCACCTGCGCCGCTTCGACTGCTGCCTGGTCGCCCTCGACGGTTGCCTGATCCGCCGCGACCGTGGCCTTTTCCGTGTCGTATTGCTGGCGGGTGACCGCGAGGTTGGCATTGACGATCGCGGCATCGCGCGCGAGGTTGAGCTGGGCGTTTCCGAGATTCGCCTGGTCTTTCGCAAGGGTGCCCTTGGCCTGATCGAGCGCCGCCTGGAACGGGCGCGGATCGAGCTGCACCAGTAGGTCGCCGGCCTTGACGAACTGGCCCTCCTTGTACGCCACCTGCACGATGTTTCCGTCGACCCGGCTCTTGACCGAGACTGTGTTGTAGGCTTGAACCGAGCCGATCCCGCGCAGGATGATCGGGACGTCTTCAGCCTTTGCCGCCGCCGCGAAGACCGGCACCGGATCTTGCTGACCGGGCTGCGTCTGTCCGACTTCAGGCGCCGCCGAGGACCTCTGC
>Ga0182015_10004306_pt1 | contig 15404 bp, 8 predicted proteins | sample 712P3MmetaG_FD_120478 | JGI IMG/M metagenome (GOLD analysis project Ga0182015, IMG submission 120478) | Permafrost microbial communities from Stordalen Mire, Sweden - 712P3M metaG | ecosystem: Environmental > Terrestrial > Soil > Wetlands > Permafrost | place: Sweden: Stordalen | collected... | reverse complement strand
TCAAGGGGATCGTTGCCTCTTCATCGATGACGAATCCGCCCACTATTACCGAGTTAGGAGAAGGTTCGATCGATTACCGTCCCATTCTCGAGGCAGCGGCCAATGCGGGCAGTGTGAAGCATTGCTTCGTCGAGCAAGAGGCCTTCGATGTGCCTCCGATGCAATCCTTGAAGATCGACGCGGATTATTTGCGCAAGTTAGGGGTGGGTTAGCCACGCCCTCCGGGCATCCTCGTCATTGCAGTCTGACGGTGGGTTTTTCCGCGATAGCGCCCAACCGAAGCCCCAACCGAATCCGGGATCAGAGATCATAAGAATCCCGGCATTGCCGGGACGGCTGAAAGTCAGAGCCGTCCAAATTAGCGAAAAAGCCGGCTTGTCGGACTGGGTAGTCAGCTGATTCTACTAAGGACAGCTTGGCCAAGGTCAAATCAGGTTGCATGTTTAGGGCCCACTGAAAATTAGGCTTTTAACGGCAGGTCCCTCCACCAGCCGCCGGATGCACATGGAAGCACATGGAAGCGACACCCCACCCTTTGTCATCCCGAGCGAAGCCGAGGGATGACAAAGGGTGGGGCGGCGCTTCCACCAGGGTTTGAAGACGCCGAGGATCAACCGCAGGTCCCTCCACCGCGCTGCGCTTCTCAAGCAGAACGGTCGGCATCCAACCATCGAAAAAGCTAATTTGGACAAGTGTGGCTGAAAGTAGCCCCGCACGAAGGTGGGTAGGCTTAGAAACACGACCAGTCCCGCAGGGACGGCTGAATTCATCGTTCATCCGTCCCTTCTGGGACGCCATTTCGGTGCTGGCAGCGCAAATCTTAAAACTCGATCCTTCCCTGAAACGCGATCATCCGGGGCGAGCTGTCGCCGCCCAGCCCGACGCCCAAAAGTCCCGTAGGCGGCGAGATGGTGCTTTGTAGCGTTCCAAACCGGGCAGGGATAAAAACTCCTGGAACTCCGGCTTCGACGGAACCGGGGAGAGCAAAGTTGGGGTGATTGAAGGCGTTGAAGAATTGAGTGTCGAAGCGCAGCGATACCCGTTCCGTAATCGCGAAGTGTTTGCTGAGATAGATGTCCGAATCGGTGAAGTGCGGACCGCGGACAGTGTTACGGCCCGAATCCCCGAACTGGCAGCTTGCGGCCGAGTCCCCTCCCGTGCAGGCTCCCGTTGTCGGGTCGACGGCCGAGACAAAGGCTTCAGGATTCAACCATTGCTTTGTCCCCGGCTGCGTAACGCCAGGGTAGGGACTTTTGCGGTAGAGCGGAACCCCCGGGACGCGGCTTGCAAATTGCGGACCGCTACCCTGAAAGACGCCATTGTTGTTTGCAGTGTAAGGCTGACTCAGCACGGTGAAGGGAATGCCGCTGTGAAAGAAGGCCGTCTCAGAAAATGACCAGCCTCCGAATACCCGTCTAAGCGCACGAACAGAAGAGTGAAACGGTATCTGATAGATGCCAAAGGCGGAGACATTGTGGCGGACATCATAGTCACAGTCGCCGTATTGCCGGCTAAGTTCGCCCGGCAGCGGCGAGAGAATGCCTTGGGTGGAAAACGGTAACAGGCCACCGTTCGAGACCTCGTCCAGACAATGGCTGAAGGTGTAGTTGCCGCGCAGCGTCAGCCCGCCTAGCTGCTCGGCGACGCTGGTTTGCAGGCCGGAGTAGATGCTGTTGGCATCGGTGCGAAACTCATTCACGCTGCCGAAGCGCTGATCGAGTGGCCGCTGGTAAGGGAACGGCGCAAAGCAGCCCGCGCAAACCGTCTGATAGCCGTTGAGCTGCACCTGGTAGGGTTCGTGCAAACCACGCGTTCCCACATAGTCGATGCGTACGGCGCCACGCCCGCCGATTTGGTGTTCGACGCCGAGATTGTACTCGTAGTAGTACGGCGTCTTGAGCGTGCCACTGGGAAAGGTGTTCAGGTTCACCGCCAGCGGGCAGGTGGGCGCGCCGGGGGCAATGCCCATGCAAGGGGAAGCGCCCGCGCGGAAAGCGGCCTGGAAGGCTTGATTTGCGGCGGCGGTTGCATCCACCGCGCTGCCCGTGACACCCGGCGCAACGCCTAAGCCGCCCACCTGACCACCCAAGCCGCCCACGAACGTGGGCGAGTAGGGCGCGTTGGTCGCTGCCAGGTCGGCGATCTGCGCGGGAATGATGTCGTTGAAGACGCCGAAGCCGCTGTGCACCGCGGTTTTCGAAAAGAGCTGGTAGGCAACCGACATGCGGGGTTGCCACACGATCGGCGGCGTATCTGGAAAGACATGCTTCACATTGGTCTCGATAATCTGGTCGAGCGGCTGATTCGTATCATGAGAGAGGCTGAGAAACGAACCGGCAGGGCGGGCAAAGAGCCGTTGCTGATTCTCCGGATTGGTGTTCCAGGTAGCGCGCAACCCAGCGGTAAGCGTCAACCGCGCCATTGGCTTGTAGCTGTCCATGGCGTACAGGTCGAGATTCCCATTGGCCACGCGCTCTCTGAGTGATACGGGAAACGTATGGCTTGCCGTGTAGGCAGCTCCATAGGTGAACTGGGCGAGGTCGTTGTAGACGGCCGTGGGCACCGTGCCCTGCCCCAGGTCATAGTTGCTGACGTCGACTCGCCGCGAGTTCACGCCGAACTTCAGCGTATGCTTCCCGCGAGTCCATATCAGGTTGTCGTTGACCTGCCATTGCGTCACCTTGCGGCCCTGAGGATAGGTGTTGTCGTTGCCGCCCAGCGTGGTGAAGGGTGCGTTGGCGCTGCCGCCCGCGAGCACGATGGGAAAAGTCTGCTGCACCTGCGCGAAGTTGTTGGGTTCGAAGATGCTGGCATACCAGCTGGCGCCCGGATTGAACTGGTTGACCAGGGTAGGCGTGAACAAGTGAGTGTAGCCGAGGACCAGCGTGCGCTGCGGCTGGGGCGAAAACGAGTTGAAGATTGGATTGATGGGATCGGTGTAGGCGGCCTGCAGCCCCGTGTCCTGCTGGAATCGGTACCAGATACTGTTGTTCGCGTTGATCGTGTGGTCGATCTTGACGACGATGAGGTTCTCGGTATCGCTGTTGTGTAGCGATGCCTGCAGCTGGTTGGCGCAGCCGCTCCCATCAAGCACCGTGCCGGAGGCCGCCGCAAGCACCGCCCCGCTTGCGTCCAGCGGGCAGGACGCAACCGGAAGAGGCGTGCCCGCAGTGTTGCCGTAGAGCTGAAACATCGACCGGTAGAAGCCAACCTCTCCGGGCTGTGCCGGCAGCACCGTGCCCGTAAGCGGGTCCGTGCCTCCTTGGGGCAACTCTGTCAAGACATACTGCTGATAGACAGTTGAGGGCACAACGGCTTGCGAAACCACCGGCAGCGCAATGCGAATACCTTCGTAATGTGCGAAGAAAAAGAGCTTGTCCCTGCGAATCGGCGCGCCCACGCTGACGCCGAATTCGTTCACCACCGAGCGCGGCTTGCGGGCGATGTTGCCCGGAGTATCGTTCGCGTGCAGGAAATAATTCTGTGCATTCAGCAGCGAACCGTTCCATATTTCGTAAGCGTCGCCATGGATCTCATTGGTTCCGGACTTGGTAAAGTAATTCACCTGGGAAGCACCGTAGCGGCCCTGATCGACGGTAAACGAAAGGGTATTTACCGTGGCCTCCTGGACTGCGTCCAGGCCGATCACGAGGTTCGTCGAGAGCCCGATATTCAGTCCCAGCCATGGGTCGTTGGTGTCGTACCCATCCAGGATGTAGCCGTTCGAGGTGGCGGGGAGTCCGTTAAACTCGACGTTCCCATATCCACCCGCCGCCTTGGCGTCATTGGAGGAGCCGGCCGTATTCATGAGCGCGCCCTGTGCGAACTGCGCGATAAAAGTCAGGTCCTGGCCAGGATTAGGCAAGTTCTTGATGACCTTCGCCTCGAGCGTGGTCGAAGTATCTGGATTTTCAAGACTCATCAACCCCTGCTGCGCGTGCACTTCCACTGTCTGTGAACTGGATGCTGCCTGGAGGGTGAAGTTCAGCGTGACCGTCCGGCCTACCGCGACTGCCGTGGGCTCTGATGTCTGCCTCGCGAAGCTTTTTGCCTGCACGGTGATCTCGTAGGTTCCGGGATTGATCTGAGAGAACAGAAAGCGCCCCTCGCCATTGGTTTGCCCGGTGCGGGTAGCCTTGCTCTCGACTTCGGTCTCGGTCACCGCGGCGCCGGGTAGAACGGCCCCGTTGCCATCCATCACGGTTCCTGTCAGCGCGCCCGACGTGCCGCTTTGTGCAAGCAGGGCCGGTCCTGCGACCGAGAGAATCAACAGGGCAGAGGGCAGAAGATGAGAAGCCCAACCGAAAATATTTTGACGGCTAATCATAATATTAGTCATACCTAATTTCTACGATATTGCTACACTAACCCCGATTCACCTCTATGGCAAGAGAAGCGAAAAATTCGGGCTCTCCTCGCAAGGCTGGCCCGGTGAGCCGGCCCGCCGCTCACAGCAGTGAAGCGGTTGACGACTATCTGAAGGCAATTTTTTGGTTGAGTGGTCCGGAGGAGCGCCGCGTGGCAAGCAATGAAATTGCCGCGTATTTGCGCATCACCACCGCATCCGTGACCAACATGCTGCAGAAGCTGGCGGCCGCCCGGCCGCCTCTAGTCAGCTACCAGAAGCATCACGGCGTGCAGTTGGCCGATCCTGGAAAGCTAAGGGCGCGGGAGATTGTGCGTCATCACCGCCTGGTGGAAACGTTTCTCCATGATGTTCTTGGGTACGCTTGGGATGAGGTACATCAGGAGGCGGAGCGGCTGGAACACTTCATCTCGGAGAAGTTCGAGGAGCGGATCGCGGCCAAGATGGGTAACCCGCAGTTTGACCCTCATGGCCACGCCATCCCCGCACTCGACGGCTCCATGCCTCAGGTCGAGCAGATGACTGTGCACCAACTCCCAGTCCGCCAGCGGGCCAGGGTGGTTAGCGTCTCGGATAAGGATCCGGAGATGTTGCGGTATCTCGCGGCTCAGGGGATCGGACCTGGCACTCTGCTCACCGTGGTGGAACATCTTCCATTTTCCGGTCCTTACCGGGTGCGCGTCGGCAGGAACAAGAGCGAGGTCCTACTCAGTCTCCCGCTCACGCAAGCCGTGTATGTCGCCCCGGCAGAGTGAGTCCCCGGACTAAAGCGGTCGATCGAATCAAAGTAGCGAAAAATACAACCAGCAGAACCTGCAGAGTGGTCATCATTGCTCGATGCAAAGGTCCGTCACGCTCGTCCTAAGCCTGCTGCTCCAACTGCAAAACCAACTCTTCCCATTCGGCGGTGAGAGCGGCGTGCTGGTCGCGCAAGTTTTCCAGTAACCGGGTAAGGCGCTGCGTTTCTTCCGTGCTCTCGTAGACACCAAGAGATTCTTCCGCGTCTGCAATCGAGCTCTCAACCCGCGGAATCTCTTCTTCGACGAAGCTGCAGCGCTCCTGCATCTGGCGCAGCTTGATGGGATTCAGGCGGCGAACCTTGGCGGCTGCGCCATCGAGCGTAGGTTCGTCGGCCTCCTGAGGCGCTTCCGGAACGCCCACACCATTCGATCGGATCGCCGCCGGAGCCGGCGCGGCCATAGCCTGCTTGCGGAGCAGGTAGTCTTCGTAGTTGCCGGGATACACATGAACATGGCCGCTTTCCACTTCAAAGATGCGCGTGGCCAGGCGATCGATGAAGTAGCGATCATGCGAGACCATCACCACGGTCCCACTGAAACGGGCGATCGCCTCGAGCAGAACGTCCTTGGCGCGGAGATCGAGGTGGTTGGTCGGCTCGTCCAGTAACAGAAAGTTCGCCGGGCTCACCAGGATGCGCGCCAGCGCATAGCGATTACGCTCTCCTCCGGAAAGCACACCCAGCGGCTTGAAGACATCATCGCCGGAAAACAGGAAGCAGCCCAGAAGGCTGCGCAGTTCGGTGGTTGATACACGCGGCGCAGTGTTGCTGATGTCGTCCAGCAAGCGGGCATCGCCGTCGAGCACCTTGTACTGATCCTGGGCAAAGTATTCCGCGGAGACATTGTGCCCCAGCCGCAGCGTGCCGCTTGAGGGCGGCTCCATGCCTGAGAGCATGCGGATCAGCGTCGACTTTCCCGCACCGTTGACACCGACCAGCGCGATGCGATCGCCGCGGTCGATGGTGAAGCTCACCTCCTCCAGCACCTGCTTCGTGCCATAGTTCTTGGCCAGGTCCGAGACTTCCACCACCGTACGGCCTGAGGGCGGCGGCTGGGGAAAGGTAAAGTGGATCGCCTGCTCCTCAACAGGAATCTCTATCCGCTCGATCTTTTCCAGCTCCTTGATGCGGCTCTGGACCTGCTTCGCTTTGGTGGCCTGGTAACGAAAGCGAGTGATGAAGGCTTCCAGATGCTCGATGTGCTCGCGCTGGTTCTTGTAAGCTGCGGCAAGCTGGGCTCGCCGCTCTGCTTTTTGTTTCAGGTATTGCTCGTAGTTGCCGTGGTAAACGTGCAGGCTCTTATTCCATATCTCGATGATTTTGCTGACCGTGACGTCTAGGAAATAACGATCGTGGGAGATGAGGATGTAGCCGTTGGGATAGCTGTGGAGATAGCCTTCCAGCCAATTGCGGGTTTCGAGGTCCAAGTGGTTGGTGGGCTCGTCGAGCAGCAGCAGGCTCGGTTTTTGCAGCAGCAGTTTGGCCAGCGCGATGCGCATCTGCCAGCCGCCAGAAAACTCCTCCGTCTGCCGGGACCAGTCGTGCTTGCTGAAGCCCAGACCGCCGAGCACCGCACCCACCTGCGCGTCGAGGGCGTAGCCGTTATGGGTGCGAAAGTGCGAGTCCAGATGGGAAAAACGATCGGCCGCCGCGGCATATTCGGCCGTGTCGGGGTCGACCTCGGCGAGGCGCGTGGAAAGGAATTCGAGTTCCTGCTCCATGTCGCGCAATTCGGCGAAGACCGAGAGGCACTCGGCAAATACGCTGCGGCCACAAAGGGCGAGACCTTCCTGGGGAAGATAGCCGATGCTCATGCCGCGGGTGCGCTGCAGGCTGCCGTAGTCGAGCGATTCGGAGCCGGCGAGCACCTTGAGCAGGGTCGATTTCCCTGTGCCGTTGGCGCCTACGAGGGCGGTGCGCTCATCGGGCGTGATGAGCCAGTCGGCATTCTCGAATAGAACCCGTGGACCAAACCGTTTTCCGGCAGCAGTGAGTTGGAGCATTAAAAAACAGCGCCAAGGCGCTGCTCTCATTGTCGCATTGCTTTCCGTCTGCACCAAAGATCCTGGTGAATATTCCTATGGACATTGCAAAGGAGCGGTGCTATCTTCCTTGCAATATCCAAAGGAGGGCCATGAGCAATGAAAGGTCGGAAGTCTTACAAGGCACGCTGGATCTCATGATCCTTAAGACCCTCCATGCTCTGGGCCCCTTGCACGGATTCGGGATAGCCCGGCGCATCGAGCAGCTGAGTGAGGAGGTGCTGAAGTTGAACGAAGGCACCGTCTATACCTCCCTGCTGCGGCTGCAACAACAAGGATGGATCGTGTCGGAGTGGGGGACCTCGGAGAACAACCGCAAGGCCAAGTTCTACTCCATCACCAAGCGTGGGTTGAAGCAGTTGGCCATTGAGACCGAAAACTGGGAGCGTATTTCTGGAGTCATCGGCCGTGTACTGGGCCAGGAAGGGCAAAGATAACGATGGTTCCCCGGCTCCGGGTTTTCGCGGCCAAGCTAACCGGGTTGTTCGGCCGGCGACAGGCAGACAACGACTTGGATGCTGAGATGCGGATGCACCTCCAGCTCCTTACGGAGCAGGGCATTCGCCGCGGCATGTCCCCAGAAGAAGCGGTCTCGGCCGCGCGCCGTCAATTTGGCAACACCACCCTGTTGCAGCAGCAACACCGGGAGCTGAGCTCAATGATGTCTCTCGCCAATCTAGGACGCGATCTGCGCATCGGTGCGCGCCAGCTCCGCCGCAGCCCGTTGCTTACAGCGATCGCTATCATCTCGCTCGCGCTGGGAATCGGCGCGAACACGGCCATTTTCACGGTTGCGAAAAAAGTGCTGTTGGACAGCTTGCCGGTAAAGAACCCGCATGAACTGCGGATGCTGACCTGGGTGAGCGGTCACGAGCAGCCTGTGCCTCCGGTATGGGGTGACGTTGGTTCCACCGAGGGAGGCGGCTTGCGTAGCACCGCGTTCTCCTACCCGGTACTCGAGGAGTTGCGGAAAAAGACGGAGGTCTTTGAGGATCTGATTGCCTTCAAGGACATCCAGATGACGGTGACCGTCGATGGGAACGCAGAGCTGGTTGCCGGCGAGATGGTGAGCGGAAACGCATTCAGCGGGTTGGGCGTGGAGCCGCTTCTTGGGCGGCCTTTAACGCGTGCCGACGATGCCGGCCCGGGCAAGGGCCCGGTGGCCGTGATCAGCGAAGGCTATTGGGCGGAACGGTTTGGCCGGTCAAGCTCGGTGATAGGCAAGACGATCTTTGTCAATGGAGTGCCCGTTACCGTCGTGGGAGTAAGCCCGGCGCGATTCACCGGCTTACAGATGGGAGAGCAGACACAGATTTTCGTCCCCCTTACCATGCAGCCGCTGCTGGTTCCTCGCGAACAGTTGACGGAATCAGGCAGTGCATCTCTGCTGAATAATCCGCAATCCTGGTGGGTGCTGATCCTGGCGCGGCTGCGTCCCGACGTACCCGAGGCGCGTGCACAGGCAGCGCTCGATATCGTATTACGGCAGACGGCGATGGCTACGTTGCCTCAGGCGACAGGTATGGACCAGTTTCATCTCCGGCTGGAACCGGGGGATCGTGGACTGGATTACCTGAAGGGTGATTTTGCTAAGCCTTCGTATGTGCTGCTCGCGCTGGCCGGTCTTGTGCTGTTGCTGGCCTGCGTGAACCTGGCCAACCTGCTGCTCGCTCGCGCTGCAACCCGGCAACGGGAGATGAGCACACGGCTCGCACTGGGAGCGGGTCGCATGCACATCCTGAGGCAGGTGCTGACGGAGAGCCTGCTGCTCTCCTGCATGGGCGGGGCGGCTGGGCTGGTGCTGGGCTACCTGGGGCGCAATGTGATCCCGCGCCTGCTCGCAGCTCCATGGCAACCCGCCGTGATGCAGGTGGGTTTCGATGGGTGGGCGCTGGCGTTCGCCGTGGGACTTTCGCTGGCGACGGGTGTTCTTTTCGGCATCGTTCCCGCCTGGCAGGCGACAACCGCCGATGTGAACACCGCGCTGAAGGACGCCAGTCACGCGACGGCAAGCCGGCACAGGATGTGGCTTGGTAAAGGGCTGGTAATATTTCAGATCGCGCTCTCGACGATCCTGCTGATTGGCGCCGGCCTTTTCGTGCGTACTCTGGTCAATCTAAGTCGCACGCCGCTGGGATTCCGGGCGGACCACATCCTTCTCTTTCGCTTGAACCCGCCGCGGGCTCGATATTCCGATGCGCAAATGGTGACGCTCTACCGGGGGCTGGAAGAGAATCTGGCCGCGATTCCCGGTGTCCGGTCGGTGGCGATGAGCAATATCGCGATCATCGGCGATGGGCATTCCGGATCGACATTTCATGTATCCGGCCAGCCCATCCGCAAGGACGAGGTTCGTGTTCAGACCAACAGCGTAGGCACAGATTTCTTCCAGACAATGGGCATCCCGGTTATCCAGGGACGCAGCTTCAATGCACACGACACGGCAAGCTCACCCCCGGTAGCGTTGGTGAATCGCACACTCGCGCAGCAGTTTTTTCCCAACCAGGATCCGATCGGCCGGACATTTGACGCCAAAGCGGACGACGCGGCTGGCCCGGTGCAGATTGTGGGAATTGTCGCCGACACCAGGTATGCAGATCTGCGAAGCGAGACCCCGCCGACGTTTTACCTGCCGTATCAGCAGCGGTCGCACTTAAGCCACATGATGGTTGAAATCCGCACGGCAGGGGAGCCCGGCAGCGTACTGAGCCAGGTGCGTGCGGTTGTCGCGTCGGTGGACCGGGACCTGCCGTTGGTAGAGGTGCGCACCATGACGGAACAGATCAAAGCGACGATGTCTGATGAACGCATCTTTGCCCAGTTGACGAGCGGTTTTGGCATTCTGGCGCTGGTGCTGGCCTGCATTGGCATTTACGGCATCATGGCGTACACAGTGGCGAGGCGCACGAGTGAGATCGGCATTCGGATGGCCTTGGGAGCGCAGGCGGGACAAGTGCTGGGCATGGTGTTGCGCGAGGCGTCGTGGATAGCTGTAGCAGGAGTTGCCCTGGGAGTATGCGGCACGCTGTGGCTGGTGCGCTTCCTGAGCGCGATGCTCTATGGGTTGAAGCCTTGGGACCCGCTGACATTGACGGGCGCTGCGGCGTTGCTGATCGTCATCGCTCTGCTGGCGGGGCTTGGCCCAGCGAGGCGCGCATCGCGCGTTGATCCCATGAGCGCCTTGCGTCATGAGTGAGGTTTTGCTAGCTGTCTAGAGAAACTGCAGATCCCTCCACTGCGCTACGCTCCGGTCGGGATGACAAAATCCTACCTTGGTTCTGAACCTCGTGGCTTGTCGTGCCGACAGGGACCCATGGGCACTTGTTGCTAACCTTTGTCATCCCGACCGAAGCGTACCCGGATTTCCTGCTGCGCTGCCGTAGACAGGGCCGCGTGTGCGGCTTTCCGTAAAGAAAGCCGCATGAAGTTCGCGGAACCCACTAAATTCAACAGGAAATCCGGGGGAGCGCAGTGGAGGGATCTGCAGTTCCTCACATCTTCTCTGAGACTCATGTGGAAGGCACGGACTCCTTCACCACCACTGCCGGCTTGCGTTTTCGTCTGGCTGGTGCCTTCTCAGGCGGGTCCTTCTTGCTCGCTGTGCGCGGCGCAAAGCGGGAGTGAAGAAAAGCGTAGTAGTCGAGTTCGGTCTGGTTGGCATAGTCGACCGCAAAGTTCACGACGGCGTCATTAAATCGATCCGACGTCCCGATATAGCCCGCAAGCGCGAGGGGATCCCCTGAACGTGCGTGGCCGCGGCTGAGCAGTTCGCCGCACATCTCTGCGTATTGGGCCAGGCCGCCGCCCTTCAGATCTTCGATCTCGATCGACGCCTTGTGGTCATTCAACTGCCGAACCAGATACTGGCGATTGTTGATGGTGGTCCAGCCCAGCAGGATGTCGGACAGGAACTGCATCGCCCGCTGGCCCTGGGCCACCCGGCGGCCCTGGTGCTGGGGCGCCCCTATCTCTCCCAGGTACGGAGCATACGCCGACCCAGGCTCTTCCTTAATCTGCAGAAAGAGAGGGTCTCCGCTTCCGTTGCCCTCCAGGTAGACGATGTAATCGCGCAGGCCAACGCTGCCGGTGCCCACCACCCGGAAGGCGACATCGAGCGGGCGGTACTGGTCGAAGAAGTGCTGGCGCTCGGGTAGGAGACTTTCGCGGTAAAGACTGAGCGAATCGAGGACGCTGCGCGCCTTTGCAGGCGGCAGACGGTATTGCAGAGGCTTGTGTTCGACGAAGATGCGATGGGCCGCCGGCGCGCCTTTGCCGGCTTTGGCCGGGGCCGGCGGCAGGTGGGTCAGGCGCTCCACGTTGTACTGCGGCGTTGCCCGCTCGGCCTTGCGCAAGACCTGCGAAACGGGCGTGATGCGCTGCAGCCGATGCACCTGAAAGCGGGCTAAATCCAGAACCGGCATGCGCGCGAAGGCGTGAATGGACCGGCGATAGCTCCTGAGCAGGACCGCTGCCGCCTCTCCGCAGCCGACGTTTTTGACCCCGGCTTCGCGGCCGGCCAGGATAATACTGGTCGCAAGGCGCTTCAGGTCCCACTCAAATGGCCCGCGGATAGTTTCGTCGAAGTCGTTGATGTCGAAGACCAGCCGGCCATCGGAAGCAGCATAGGCGCCCAGGTTGCGCACATGCGCGTCTCCGCAGAGCTGGGTAAAGATGCCCGTGTGGGGCAGCACAGCCAGGTCCGCAGCCATGACCGGAACGGCGCCGCGAAAAAACCCGAAGGGCGAAGCCGCCATCCGCTGCCACTTGATCGCGAGCAGCGCCGGCACCCGCCCGACGGCCGAGACGGCAAGGGCGTCGATGGGATCGGTCTGCCGGTCGGAGGAACGCCATCGGTTCTGCTCCTGACGGCGGACTTGCTTGCGCCGGGATTGTCCGAAGGCGCGGCGTTCCAGGGGAGGAAGTACCTGCTTTATCGTCATTCCGTTTCTGCCCTAGGTCTCCCATGGCCTGCCGCGATGACGGCCAATGCGTGAGGATACATTATCTCTCGGACTGCCCGACACCCGCGGTGATGGCGTCGTACGTGGCCGAATCGAGCGGGGGCATCGCCCCCGGCTGCGAGGCTACCCATGAGCCCCACCGGTTGCCCGCATCGTTGATGACAGAAAGCGAGGCTTTTTGGAGATAGTAATGGGTGAGGGCTGCGGTAAAAGCATCGCCTGCGCCGACGGTATCCACCACCCGGGTGGGGATGCCTGGGTGGCGATCGACCTGCTCGCGGGTCACCAGCAAACTGCCGCTGCCTCCCATGGTGACGCAGATGAGTTGCACCGGGAAATGCTCCAGCAGCCTGCGCGCGCCCGCCAGCAGCCCCTCCTCCGTCGTGCCCTCAGCAACAACGACGAGGCCAAGCAGAGGAAGGATCAGCGGCATCTCGCTGTCATTCATCTTGAGCAGGGTGGTGACCTTCAGAGACCGTTCGATCACGTTGGCGGAGTAGAACGGCGCCCGCAGATTGAGGTCGAAGACGCGCACGCAGCCGGATGAAGTCGCGGCCAGAAATCCTTCGATGGTTTGCCGCGAGACGGGGCCTCTTTGCGCCAGCGTGCCAAAGCAGACGGCTGCCGCGCGTGAGGCCAAGGCGAGCCAGTCGCGGCTGAGTTCCAGGTAGTCCCACGCCACCGGCTCTTCGATCGTGTACTGGGGCTGTCCATCCTTCAGTTGCACTGAAACCGTACTCGTGGGGTGCTGCGGATCTGTCTGCAGAAACGATATGTCTATCGGGAGCCGCGAAAGGCGATCGCGGGCCTGCCAGCCGAGATCGTCGTCGCCCACGCGGCTGGCGCAGACGGCATGGCTGCCGAGGCGCCCGGCCATGACAGCAAAATTGGACACGGTGCCACCGAGCTGAGCCCCTGAAGGAAGCAGGTCCCAAAGCAGTTCACCGAGACCGACGACGAGTTGGGGGTGTGTCTCCTGGGCCATGGTTTCGTCTTTCGCTCTTACTGGGGCATTTTCACAATTACCGTAACCTGGTGAGGTAAAAAACTTGTCATGCGAATTAACAACTCGCGCTCACTGGGGCTTACGCGCGGTGGATTGCAACAGGTGCTCCATCTCAACGTAGACTGCATTGGTCCAGCCGAAACCGACCACGTTTTGATAGCCGGCGATCAGGTCAACGTTCGACGATCCGGTCTCGACGTTGTATTTCTCGTGGATCGTCCCTTCCTTCTGGAAGCTGGTGCTGATGGTATGGGTGAATTCGGCAGCAACCCGGCGCGCATCGCTCACATAGCCATATTTCACCAGGCCATCGGCCGCGAACCAATTCAGCGGAGCCCAGCCGAAGGGGAGATCCCACTGCAGGCCGCTCGCATAGGTGCTACTGGCCAGCCCGCCCGGGCGATTGAGCAGGGCAAGATTTTTATCAACGGCCGCGGCTTGTTGTGCGGTTGCCACGCCTGTCCAAAGAGGATAGAAGATGGTTGCGAAAACGTAGGTGGACTGTTTGCCGGTAGTGAAATCGTAGTCGAAAAACATTCCCTTGCCGGGGTTCCAGAGGTATTTATTGATCGTTTCGCGGCGGGCGCCCGCCTCCCGCTTCCACTGGGCGGCTTGCTCCGGATGGTGGAGCATGCCGGCAAAGTCGGCCAGGTCCCGTTCGTACTTGTAAAGCAGGCTGTTCAGGCCGACGGCGGCGTAATGATGAGTCGAACCGCTAAAGGGGTCGAAGCGGAAAGAAATGTCGAAGCCGGACTCGCGCACGGCCCGGTCACCCTTGTAGAAGTCGCGGGTCAGACGGTAGCCATGGGCGTAGGCCAAGGCGCAGACGACGGAATGGAGCGCATCGCAACTGGTTTCGGCGAGCGTGGCCTGCTCGGCCGGCGACGGGGTTTGCGGAGCGGCGATCAGGTAGTTGGTGTGGACATCGGGGTGGGCGACCAGCCAATTGATGACATCGATGTAGTAGCTGCTATGGTCGGCGATATCGGGCACCGGGCCCTCGCCGATGTCGAAATACCGGGCAAGGCCGGTGTCCCCGGCGCGGTGGATCGTGCCCAGCCAGAAATCGTGATCGCGGCGGGCATACCCATAGGCCCGGGCCAGCCACTGGTTCTGCCGCGCCAGATTGGCCGGCGAGGCGTCGCGGGAAACTTCAGCGTCATAGACTGCACGGATCATGGAGCTTAGCAGCGGCGGCTGGGACCGGGTCAGGAAGTAGGTGCGATTTGCGTTGAGTACCGCACCGTAATTCTCAATCTCATAGAAGAAGTTCTCCACCATGCCGCGGGCCAGCTCGACCCGGCCGTCGCGCAGCAAGCCCAGGATGATGAAGTAGCTGTCCCAGCCGAACATCTCGTTGAAGCGCCCTCCCGGGACCACGTAGCGGTAAGGCAGGTAGAGCAACCCCGGCTGGGGAACCTCCGATTCCTTTACGTCGCCCAGATGCTCGATGCGATGCGGCAGGTGCGCGATCCGGATCTTGCATTGGGAGCGCAGGCGCAGAAGTTCGGGCGGTGTGGGTGCGCCCAGAGGAAGGTAGAGCAACGGCGCAGCGTTAACTTTGGGGTCGACCAGGGTTTTGCACTCGGCCATGGAGCGTGAGAGCGTGTCCCATCCGCGGTGAATGTAAATATCAATGTTTTCCGTCTTGGGCGGAGAGGGAAGCGCCGTGCCCGGGCCGGGTGGATGATCGACTGACGGGACCTGGGCCCGAAGCTTCTGGCACGCGAACGGTGGCAGCGCAACCAGCGTCAAGAGGGCGAGAAACCATGCGTGGGCAAGCAGCTTTTTGCCAGGCCATTTACTATGGGTCGCAAATGCCTTCGCTCTGCTAACGTGAACGGTCACCTGTCGTTTTTCCCCTTGGGTGGGATGTTACATGCGAGAGGAGGTAGCTTGCGAGCCGGCTTCGTTGCATTGGCCGATAGCCGCTTTTCGTCATCCGCGCAGCCTCCGGGAGACACAACACGTTTGTAGGATCGGGCTGAGAAGAAAGGTGCGGTCACGTGGTAGATGAGCCTGAGGCCATCCGCCCCCTGCGGGAGCGAGGACATAGGGCATGGTTTTGGGCAGGAATTGGCGCCCTGGTGGTTGCCGTATTTCTGGCAGGCACATTCGAAATCCTTCTCTCCCGGGCGGCGCCAATCTTGCGGATGCGTTTGACCCAGGGCCTTTCCGCCCGTTTCCACAGCCGCGTGGAACTGGGGGATTTTGAGGTTTCTCTCTTGCG
>Ga0182015_10004305_pt1 | contig 15405 bp, 14 predicted proteins | sample 712P3MmetaG_FD_120478 | JGI IMG/M metagenome (GOLD analysis project Ga0182015, IMG submission 120478) | Permafrost microbial communities from Stordalen Mire, Sweden - 712P3M metaG | ecosystem: Environmental > Terrestrial > Soil > Wetlands > Permafrost | place: Sweden: Stordalen | collected... | reverse complement strand
GGAGAGCCGATGAGGCGGATTACGTATCCGCTTAGACCCGCAACTCCACCACGGTAGCGCCACCACCTCCCTCATTCGAGGGAGGTTCTGTGACCGACTCGACGTGCGGGTGCTTTTGCAGATACTGACGCAGCGCTTTGCGTAGAATGCCCATGCCGCTGCCGTGCACGATGCGCACGCGCGGCATGCCGGCCAGGAAGGCCCGATCCACGAATTTTTCGACTTCGCTGGTCGCTTCGTCAACCGTGCGTCCGATCACGTTGATTTCGGAGGGCGTGTTCAGGCCGCTCGCCTCGTTCTGGAGTTTGACGGTGATTCCTCTGGAGCGCGCAGCCTCAACCGGTGTGACGCTCGCGCGAACTGAATCATGCGCCGGAACCAGCACTTCCGCGATGTCTTCCCGACCTATGCGCATCTTCATCGAGCCGATTTCGACATCGAAATGATGGTCGCCGATTTTCTTCTTGACGATGGCGGCGCGGCCCATCGATTTCAGCTTGACGGTGTCGCCTTCGCTGACGTGCTTTACCAAGCTGGGCTGTGCGTTCGGATCTCCGCGATCGGCCCCGGTTGCGTGCGCCACAACTGTGGCGTCGAACTGCTCGCGGAATTCGCGGCGCATCTTGGCGATGCGGCGCTCGGCTTCTTTCGATAGCTTCTGCGCGGCGGCGCGGTCCTGCACGGCATTGATGGCTTCTCGCGCGTGGTATTCGAAGTCGCGAAAGACCGATTCGAGCTTGGTCTCCATCTCGCGAATCTTGGCCTGCTGTTCTTTACGGCCCTCGGTTGCCAGATGTGACTTCTCGCGCTCCAGATCCTGCTCGCGGGTTTTCATGCCGGCGCGTTCGTTTTCAATCTCGCGCAGATCGGAGTGCAGGCGATCGAGGAAGCGCCCGACGTCCTGGGTCTGCGAGCCGAGACGCGAGCGGGCTGACGCAATGATCTCGGGATTCAGTCCGAGCCGTTGCGCGATGTTGATTCCAGCCGAAGCTCCAGGAACGCCGATCTTGAGCTCGTAAGTCGGCTGCAAGGTATTTTCGTCGAAACCGACCGAGGCGTTAATGACCCCACCAGTGTTCGCGCCATAAACTTTCAGCGAGGTGTGGTGCGTGGAAATTACGATCATGCATCCGGTCTTGCGAAAGTGCTCGGCAATCGCGACCGCCAGCGCCGCGCCCTCTTCAGGATCGGTCGCGGAGCCGAGTTCGTCGAGCAGCACCAGCGAGTCTCTGGTCGCCGTGCGCGAGATGAAATCGATGTTCGTAACATGCGCGGAAAACGTCGACAGGTTCTGTTCGATCGACTGATAATCGCCGATGTCGGCCAGAATCGCATCGAACACCGGCATTTCGGCCCGGTCCGCTGGGACAGGAATACCGGACTGCGCCATCAGGGCGAACAGGCCCAGCGTTTTCAAGGAGACGGTCTTGCCTCCGGTGTTGGGGCCGGTGATCACGAGCTCGCGGCGGTCGCCTTCGAGTTCGACGGTGATGGGGACGATCTTCGCGTTTTTGAGTTTCAGGTTGCGTTCGAGCAGTGGATGTCTCGCGCGGTGCAGAATCAGCCGCTCCTCAGATAAAGTCACCCCAACGCAGTTGTAGTCTTCGGCGAGGCGAGCTTTGGCGAATTGGAGTTCCAGTTCGGCGAGAGTGTCGGCGGCGGATTGGATGGCTCCAGCGTTCTCGCCGATCTGGCGTGTCATTTCGAGCAGCACACGATGGATTTCGGCGAGCTCTTCATCGAGCAGGCGAACCAGTTCGTTGTTCTGTTCGATGGTCTCGAGCGGCTCGACAAACACTGTCTGTCCACTGGAGCTGGCGCCGTGCACAACGCCCTGCACGCGTCGTTTCTGTTCGACCTTGACCGGAATCACGAAACGCTCACCGCGGATGGTGATGAGCTCATCCTGCACAGTGCCGCCTTCGGCGAGTTTGCGCAGATAGCCGCGCAACGATTCCTGGATTTGCCGCTTTTGCTTTTCGATCTCGCGGCGGACGCGGCTGAGCTCGGGGGAGGCGCGATCGTCGAGCGTGCCATCGGGCAGAATCTTGTTGCGGAAGGCACGCAGGAATCCAGTGAAATCCTGAATGCCGGCGGAAAGAGTATTGACCGCGGCCCAATCGGAGCGCATCGCAGCCGGGGGCTGACGAACGATTTCGCGCCATTCCGAGGCACGATCGGCGACTAGAACGATGTCGCGAATTTCGGTGGTTTCAAGCGCGGCCCCGGAGATGCGCGACTCTTCGAGCAGCTTTTCCACTTCCGGCAGGCCAGCAAATTCAAAACGGCCGCCGACGCGGCGATACTCGCGGATTTCCGCCGTCAGCTGCTGTTGGGTTTCGATCCAGGCGCGGTCGAGCGAAGGCACGAGTTCCGCGATGCGGCGCTGGCCCAAAGACGAAGATGCATAGCCGGCGAGCAGATCGCGCAGCGTCTCGAATTCGAGCAGCCGCGAACTGGTATGGACGACCGGGTTGGGGACGAAGGACATGCGCTTTGCTGAGGGTTCCAATGACAAATTCTAACGACAAATTTCATGGTACAACGCAGGGCAGGTTTTCAGTGGCAGCGGTTCCCGTCAGGCGGACGATTCATTGGGTCTTGCAGTGTAGAATCGATGTCGTTGGATTGCCCCGCGGCGGATTGTCCCGCGACGCGGAGATCCGGCCGACGGCCCCGTAGCTCAATTGGATAGAGCATCAGTCTTCGGAACTGAGGGTTGGGGGTTCGAGCCCCTCCGGGGTCGCCATGACTGCGCTGAATTTTAAGCCCTTCGCGCGCTCCCGCCATCCCCTTCCTCGGCCCAGTATGACCTGGCGCACCTGCACTCTGGTTACTTGCTGTCGCTCTCGTTTCACGCTGCAATAGGACCTGATGCCCGCGATAACGACGCGAGGATTCAAAGGCATCGGAGTGGAGGGCGATCAATGAAAGGCGCATTCGGAATCCTGGCCATGGTCATTACCATGGCGATCGGTGTCTACATTTATTCTCAGCAAGTGAAGACTTTGACTCCGGTTGCTGGAGGCGACAATGCCGCGGAGGTTCCTACCATCACGGGCGTGAAGAATGATCTGATCGGCATCGCTAACGCCGAACGCGGATACCTGGCCTCAGAGGGGAAATATACGTCGCTCGACGAGCTGACTGCGGGCAAGTACCTCACCGTCAGCGAGCGCCCTCCATACGTTTATGCCGTGGAATACACCGGGACCAGTTTCCGGGCGACCGCAACTCGCACCACAAAAGGCGCTCCGGCGCAGCTCTGGATTACCGAAACCATGCAGGTGCAGTCGTCAGACTAAGCGAGCCGCCCGGTATCGCCCTTCTTCCAACCATTCGAAAGTCAGATTATGGTTTCTTCCAGTCGGTTAGCGACATGAGTTCGTCCATGATTTCCTGCAATCTTTGCAGTCGCCGTTCCTGATCGGATGCTCCGATCGCCTTCTTGCCGCCTTGCAGGTATTGGCGGTTCGCCTCGCTGATCTCCGCGATTTCTTCGCGCAACTTTCCCACACGTTCTTTGACAGACTGCGGCATACGAATAGGCTAGCAGAGCACTACGCACCGTGCCCAAATTGTTTTCCACCGTGCGGCCCAGTCGTTTGCGCCTCGGCCTGCCGGACGATATATTGTGGAGAGTAGACATTTTTCCCCAGTCTGTGTTTTGAGTTCTCCCGTTGGTGTTTTAAATTCTTATGTTCACTGATTTCACCGCGACCGACCGCTGGACTGGCAAGCAAATCCACTGCCTGTATCAGGCGTTAGTCGTGGCCATCGCCACGCGCCACGCAGATGCCGTGGACATCAAGTTTCTGGCCGACGGCCGCCCGGTTTCGGTTGCCCTGCCGCATCCCGCGTGGGTCGAATACCACAAGCGTACAGGGAAGCTGATCACCGACTCCCTCGCGAAAGAAATCGCTGGACATTACCTGAAAACGGCGCTGGAATCGGGCGAAGGACTGGGCCGGGAAATGTATTCGCTCACCGTCGAAGAGACCCTGAAACACCTCGACGGGGTGGTGGCAGGAGTCGAAACACCCATGGCCTCGGCTCGCTGATCGACAGGCATTTCTAACCGGCCGCCGCTCATCCCCTCACTGCAAAATCTGTGCTTAAATCAAGGCATGTTCGCCCGGAAACTGCGCGTGGAATACCTGCACAATGGGGAGCTTTTACCTTGTCCGCTGAAATGGCTGGACAACTTCGCCATGCGCAACTTCACCAACGCTCAGGTTTTTGACGATACGCTGCCAGTCTCCGATGGCTGCCTGGAAATTGGCAACCATGTGCCGCTGGTCCAGCTTCGCGAGGCGATGGAAGATTGGTTTCGGCGGAAGAGTTACTTGCCAAAAGATGCACGTCTAATGATCAAACCCTGGAGCTGATGAGCTAGCTCATACCTCCCAGCGTAGAGGCTTTGCCCATTTTCAACAATCGCGCAAACAAACGGACGATCATGCCGTCAAAGCGCATTCCACTCATCTTCGCCAACTCTGCCATCGCTTGCTCGTCGGTTTTGGGAAGAGCGAAGGAGTGATCGCTCGTCATGTTGACATAGGCGTCGGCGACGGCAATGATGCGACCGCACAGCGGTATGTTCTCGCCCTTCAAACCGCGGGGATAGCCACTGCCGTCGAAGGCTTCGTGATGCGATTCGACAGCCTGGGCCACGCGCTCACATCGAGGAAGGCTGCTCAGCACCTCAGCCCCGACCTGGGCGTGGGTCTTGATCTCTGAGTATTCGGCTTCGGTGAGTGCGCCGGGTTTATTCAGGATGCGTTCGGAAATAAACAGCTTACCCACGTCATGCACCCGGGCAGCGAAGCAGACCTCTTCGACTTCTTCGGCCGGCAGGTTGAGTCCGCGCGCGATCATCCCCGCATAGTAGGAGGCTTGTTCGCCATGTCCGGCGGCATTGTGCTCCCGGAGTTCGGCGGCGCGCGACAAGGCCTCGACCGCCTCTTTCATCGCTTTCTGATCCGCATCCTCCGCGCCTCCGCACAATTTACGCAGAGTCTTGACCAACTCTTCGAGGTGTTCCGGCCCGTTGTGTTCGCGCTGAAGGAATCCTTCGATATATCCCGATATCTGTTGCCGCTGCGCAGCGGAATCTTCTCCGAAAACGTCCACGGTGGAGACCTGATTACCGCCCGCGTGCTTGGCCGCATACATGCCCGCATCGGCCACGCGGATCAGATCTTCCATGGAAAATCCATGCGCCGGGAAGCTGGCCACGCCGAAACTGCCGGTAATGTGGTGCTCCTCAAGCATGGCATCGGTGGCTAGCCACAAACGTAAGCGTTCCGCCAGCACCTGCGCCTGCTCAATACCGGTCTCGGGCATCAGGATAATGAACTCATCTCCGCCATAGCGGGCAACCACGTTCGACTGGCGGCATTTTTGTTCGAGCAGCCGGCCCACCCGCGCCAGCACCAGGTCGCCTTCGAGGTGGCCGAGGGAGTCGTTGACTTCCTTGAATTTATCCAGGTCGATCAGCACCACAGAAAAGGGCCGGCCCGAGCGGGATGCTCGCTTCCACTCAGAACTCAGCGCCTCCCAGAAAAAGCGCCTCGTCTTGATGCCGGTCAAACCGTCGGTGATCGATTGCTGCTGCAGTTTCTGAAAGACGAAGGAATTGTGCAACGCCGTCGCCAGGAGATCGGCCAGCGTATTCATGATCAGAACGTCCTGGGGCGCGAAGGCATTTTCGTCGCGGCTCTCCACGTTCAGCACGCCCAGAAGCGTCTCGCCATAGCTGATGGGAAGGCAGAGCACCGCGCGCGATTCCTGCAAGATCCCGGCAAGCTGCCCTGAACCGGCATTTTGCACGAGTGCGCTCACGCCTGTGCGCGCTACCTTGCCGAGAACTCCGCTCCCTACCGGAATCCGCCGGCCCAGGCTTTGCGAAGTCGTTCCGGCTTCAGCTTTGATCTCGATCTCCTTGGTGGCGTAGTCCATGATGCCAATTCCGATGTGATCGTACCGGAAGTTCTTCTGGATCTCGCGCACCATGTTGGCCATCATCTGTTCGGCGTCTTCGCTCGAGATTGCCATCTTCGAAATGTTGTTCAAGAACGCCAGATGCCGGGCGCGGCGCTGTTCCTCGGTAAACAGGCGCGCGTTCTCGACCGCCACGCCGAGCTGACCTGCCGCGGTTTGCATCACCTTAAGATCTCTCGCCTGGAACTGCGATTCCTGCTCGGTACTCAGCGCGGCCATCACGCCGGCGGCCTTGCCGCCAAGAAAAATAGGCACCGCGCAAAACGAGCGCGCAGGACTTGGCGGCACAAAATCGACCCCCAATTTTGCCCGAACCTGTTCGAGGTCCGACTCGATCAACAGCGGCTCTCCCATCCTGATGATGTACTCGGTCAATCCATTACCGGCCTTACGCGAGCGCTTGGGAAGAGTGATGCCGCCCTCGATCTCCAGTTCGAAGTGGATCTCATCTTCCTCCTGAAAAGCTATGTAAAAAGTGCTGGTGTCGAAAATCTGGCCGAGTTCGACCTGTACCGTGCGCAGAACCTCGTCCTGGTTGAGATGCGAGCTCATGGCCTGCCCAATTTCGGTGAGTAGTTCGTACTCCTTCGTCCGACGGTGTGCTTCGTGCATCACGATGTAGTTTTCGAGCGTCAGAGCGATTTGGAGAGCCAGGCCGATCAGGAGCCGCAAGTTCGAAGAACCGAACATTCGCCGTTCGGCATGAGGGAACAGCAGGACGCCGAAGTTGTGCTCCCGCGTCTGCAGACTCACCGCCATCAGATCGACGATTCCCTCCGCCAATAGCGTCCGCTTGCAGGCCTCAAACCTTCCCTCCGAAAGCGCTGGCAGGGGTTCTTCCAGTTCCGCGAGATTCCTGAAAGTGACCACGCCTCCGCGGCGGTAGGCGAGCTCGGCAATGTAGTCTCCAGCCTGCGTCTTTTGCAGTTTTTCGAGGAACTCGGCGGAAAACCCTTTTTGCACCGAGGGCACGGTGCCGCGCCACTGCTCGGAAACAAAGAAAACAGCACGGCGCGATGGCAGCGGCGCCACTAACCGGTCGACAAAAGCCTGCAGGCTCGGCACCAGATCTGAGGCCGAGAGCAACCGCCGCGGATCGACGCCCAGGGTGGAAAAGGCCAACGCATTCTCCTGCACCGCGTTGCGTTCGTTTTCAAACAGCACCATCACCATGGAAATGGCCAGCAGCATCTGCGGAATCGGCCCCAGGAAGCCTCCGAGCTTCCCCACCACCTCAAGGAAAGGCTGCCGCATCTGTCCTGCGCCCATCAGCGCAGCCCACAGCGCCAGGGAGAATGCCAACGCGCGGAACGCCACCGAGTTTCTGCGAAACGCGTAGCGGTAGAAATGAAACGAGCAATAAAACAAGACTGCCGCCAGGCCGATGTCCAGCTGCAAATAGGTTGGCGGCGGGGGCGCGCTCTCGCTGAACACTCCGCCCACAAAGTGCGCCCGCAGATTGAAATACGCCAGCAGGACCCCGCACGTCATCAGGGCTACGTCATACCACCTCAGCTGGAACGCCTCCTTCATCAGCCGAGTCGAGACGAAAATGCAAATCGCCATCGCCACCAGCAACAGCGAACTCAAGAAAAACAACACCGCCGAAGGACCCGAGAAATGTTCCACCGCCTCGAGCGCATAGTGCAGCGTGAACGCCGCCCAAGCCAGTTGCCAGGCGCGAAAATAACTGTGCCGGTTTTGCTCGTACAGGTAGGTGAAGACGAGAAGCACCAGCAGGGCGACGACCCCTGGAATCAGCACCAGACCTGTGGCGACGCTGTTCATGAAGTAACCCCTACCTCGTCGTAATCGATCGCGTCCATCAGTAATAGCGGTACTGCAGCCCATCGCAATCGCGATGAGAGCTCGATTAGCCTGAATGCTGGGTTAATCCTGTCACACCATACACATCGAGACAACAGGTGTCTTGCGGCAGGTCCGCCCTGGGCACGGCGTTTTCAAGAGTATCTGCCTATAAGATGCGATGCCGCCAGAGTGATATTCCGCCGCGACGTTACCTCGGTAACCGGAGGTAACCCAGCTCGGCTCCCTGACGGGCTGCTAGAGCCATGACTCCAATCCCGCTATACTCGAAGGTTATGCTTCGCGTTCGATTCGCACCGTCTCCCACTGGGTTTCTGCATGTCGGCAGTGCCCGGACTTTCATTTTTAACTGGCTCTACGCCCGTCACAACGGAGGGACCATGATCCTCCGTCTCGACGACACCGACGTCGAGCGAAATACTGACGCCTCCGTCAACTCCATCTTCGAAGGCCTGCGCTGGCTCGACCTCAATTGGGATGAGGAGTACAAACAATCCGAACGTCTGGCCCTGCATCGCCAGATCGCCGACGCCATCTTTCAGAAGGGATTAGCTTACCGCGACTTCACCCCCGCCCATACTGGTGACAGCGAAAGATCGGGCGCGACGCAAACCTGGCTCTTTAATCCAGGAATGCGCGAACTGTCGCGCGCCGAAAGCGATCGCCGGGCCGCTGCCGGAGAATCCTTCGCGCTGCGCTTCCGCGTTCCACGTGGCTCGGGCGGACAAGTCCGCTTCACCGATGCCGTTTACGGCGAGCAAATTAAATTAGACGACGACATCGAAGATTTCGCTCTGCTCCGTTCCGATGGCATGCCGACTTACCACCTTGCCTCCTGCGCGGACGACATCGACCTGCGCATCAGCCACATCATCCGCGGGCAAGACCATCTTTCGAACACCTACAAGCACGTTCTCATTTTTGAAGCGGCAGGCGCCAAGCCGCCGCAATTCGCGCATCTGCCGTTGCTGGTTGCACCCGATGGATCGAAGCTCTCCAAGCGCCGCCACGGTCCGGTCGTCAGCGTCACTACTTATCGCGACGCGGGATTTCTGCCCGAAGCTTTCATCAATTTTCTGTGTTTGCTCGGCTGGTCGCCAAAAGACAATCGCGAGAACATGTCTCTAAAGGAACTCACCGACGCATTCTCCCTCGAGGGCATCAACCGCGCCAATGCGGTCGTGAACTTTAAAGAGCCCGCAGCCACGCCGGATGAAACCTTCGACCCCAAAGCACTCTGGCTTAATGCCGAGCACATTCGCGGGCTTTCCGTCGACGACCTTAGCGCGCGCCTGCTGCCACTTGTCCGTGGCGCCGGATTTCCGGTTGCAGCGGAGAAAATGTACGCCATTACTCCGTTGATTCGCGAGCGCATCAAACTCTTGCGCGATGTTCTCACCGCTGCCGATTTCTTTTTTGTCGACCAGCTTCCGCCCTACGATCCCGCCGAACTCATCCCGCAGAAGGGCGACGCTGCCATGGCGCTCAAGGTTCTGACTCGTGCGCTCGAAGTCCTGCCGCAAATCGAATTCCAGCACGACCCGCTGGATCAAGCTCTTCGCGCCGCCGCTCAAGAAATGGGGTTCAAGGCAGGACAGATGTTCCAACCGATTCGAGTGGCCGTCTGTGGTCGCAAGAACGCGCCCCCGCTGTTTGAAACGCTGCAGGTACTGGGACGGGAAACAACCCTCAAACGCATCGAGCAGGCGATCAAGCTGCTTCCGTAGCATGCATCGGTAGCGACCGCTAGCGAGAATGCAGCGGATAGAAGTGGACGGAATGTCGCAGCCATGCAACACCGACCATCACCACCAGGGCTCCGATAAGCAGCACCGCAATCCGGCGCACAACGTGATCCCGAGAAGGCGCGACTTTCGCCAGCAGCGCACCGAGAAGCAACCCCATGAGCAGGCCACCAATGTGCGCGGCGTTGTCGACGAAACCCAATACCGCTCCGATTACCAGGTTATAGCCGGCGAACTTCAGCACGCTTCGCAGAAGTGCCGACACGGTTGCCTTCGGCAGCGCAAATTCTCCCAGGTAAAGCGACGCGATCAGGGCCCCGGCAATGCCAAAGATTGCTCCGGAAGCGCCCGCGCTAATACGCGCGGGGTTCCAAATCAGGCTGGCCACACTCGAGAAAACGCCGGTGGTGAGATAAACCGCGCCGAAGGTCCAATGGTCGTACATCGATTCGGCCAGTTTGCCCAGTCCCCACAAACACCACATATTGAGGGCGATATGGGTGATGCCGATGTGGACGAAGACGCAAGTCAGCAGACGCCACCACTGACCCCCGATGGTGAGAGGGCCGAAGTTTGCTCCCCATCGCACGAGATCGAGACTCGTCGGCGAGACGAAGGAAACTCCAGCAAACGCCATACCGAGGAAGACGGCCACGTTGATGCCAAAAATCGCGTGGGTGACGATCATCGAACTCGACTGCGCCCGCTTCCAGGGCGCGGGTTCGACCCCCTGGACGGGCACATCTTCGCCTCGCTGCGCCGCTTCGTGCTGCACACACCACGGGCAAAGTTTTTTGCCGAAGCTAAGACCCGAAAGTTGACGACCGCATTGGGCGCAATTTGCCATTCATTGGCCGGAACTAAGAATCGGAACCGGCCCAAGCTCTCCGGAGCGGTTCCCGCTATAAACTCTAGCAAACCTGACGAAACTGCGTCAGCGAACGCTTCGGAACGCCCGCGCCATATAAAATGATTGTGTGATGAGTCCTGCGAGTCCATCGACCGACGCCGAGAAAAAGCCATCTCCCGAGCCGGCGTCCGCGCCCTCCAACTTTATTCGCGACGCCATGATTCGCGATCTGGAAACGAAGAAGTACGGCGATGCCGTTATCCAGACCCGTTTCCCTCCCGAGCCCAATGGCTACCTGCACATTGGCCATGCGAAGGCCATCTGTCTCGACTTCGGTCTCGCCGACGAATTCGGCGGCAAGACCAACCTGCGTTTCGACGATACCAACCCGGAAAAGGAAGAAACGGAGTATGTCGAATCCATCTTGAAAGACGTGCGCTGGCTGGGTTTTGAGTGGGACGGTCTGTATTACGCTTCCGATTACTTCGATCAGCTCTACGATTGGGCGGTCAAATTGATAAAAGATGGCAACGCATATGTCGATGATCTGACCGCCGACGAGATCCGGCAATATCGCGGCACCCTGACCGAGCCCGGGAAAGACAGTCCCTATCGCAATCGTCCTGTTGCGGAAAATCTCGACCTGTTCGAACGCATGCGCAAGGGCGAGTTCCCCGATGGTTCGCGAGTGTTGCGCGCCAGGGTCGACATGGCATCGCCGAACCTGAATTTCCGCGATCCGATCATGTACCGCATCGTGCACGCCGAACACCACCGCACCGGCGATAGGTGGTGCATTTATCCCATGTACGATTTCGCGCACGGGCAGTCCGATTCCATCGAGCGCGTTACGCATTCAATGTGCACTCTCGAGTTCGAGGACCATCGTCCGCTCTACAACTGGTTCATTCAGAAACTGGGGATTTTTCCTTCGCAGCAATATGAGTTTGATCGTCTCAGCCTGACTTACACGCTGCTGAGCAAACGCCGGCTACTGAAGCTGGTGCAGGAGAAGTTCGTCACGGGCTGGGATGATCCGCGGATGCCGACGTTGTCCGGGATTCGGCGGCGCGGCTATTCGCCGGAGGCAATTCGAAATTTCTGCGCTGCCATTGGCGTATCGAAGACGAGCGGCTCTCTCGAGTTGGCTATGCTCGAGCATTTCGTCCGCGAAGACCTCAACAAACGCGCGCCGCGCGTGATGGCCGTGCTGCGTCCGCTGAAAATCGTGATCGATAACTATCCGGAAGATCAGCCCGAGGAAGTTGACGCCGTCAACAATCCCGAAGACGAGAGCGCCGGCAAACGCAAAGTGCCATTCTCAAGAGTGCTTTACATCGAGCAGGACGATTTCCGCGAAGATCCGCCCAAGCAGTATTACCGGCTGTCACCCGGTCGTGAAGTGAGGCTGCGTTACGGTTATTTCATTACCGCGAATAGCCTTGTCAAGAACGATGCCGGAGAAGTAGTCGAAGTGCATTGCACCTACGACCCAGCTACGCGCGGCGGCAACGCACCGGATGGCCGCAAGGTGAAATCGACCATCCACTGGGTCTCAGCCGCCCATGCCATCGACGCCGAAGTGCGCCTCTACGACAAGCTCTTCACCAAAGAAGATCCGAATCAGGTCGACGAAGGGCAGGAGTTTACTGCCAACCTGAATCCCAATTCGCTGGAGGTAATTACCAACGCCAAGTTGGAGCCATCGCTGACGAATGCGCCTGTCGAAGGCCGCTATCAGTTCGAGCGCCTCGGATATTTCTGCGTAGATCCAGACTCCAAACCTGGCCGGCCCGTATTCAACCGCACGGTAGCGCTCAAAGATACCTGGGCCAAAGTCGAGAAAAAGATCGACAAGAAATAGGCGATCGGATCCCTGACTTGAATCGTCGAGCTCGAATCGTCGATGGAGACGCGGCTTTGCCGCGTCTCCCCGGTCGAAACTCACAACACCCGGCACGCCTCTTCAAATTCCAGCCGCGGACTTCGCGGGAATAACTTGCTGTGATCGCCGTAGCCCAGATTGCAGAGGAAGTTGACCTTCCATTTTCCGTCGGGAAAGAATTCCGCATTCACCTTCGCCGCGTCAAAGCCCGACATTGGGCCACAATCCAGTCCCACGGCTCGAGCCGCGAGCATGAAGTAAGCCCCTTGCAGTGAACTGTTGCGGAATGCCGTCTCCTCGATCAGTGCCGGTTTCCCCACGAAATAGGAACGCATGTCGGCATGGGGAAATAGCTTGGGAAGCTTCTCGTGAAACTCGGTATCCCAGGCAACAATCGCCGTGACCGGCGCCGCTTTCGTCTTTTCTACATTCAATGGAGCCAGCGCAGGCACAAGACGCGCCTTAGCCGCTTCGCTCTCCAGAAACACGAAACGCGCTGGACTGGAATTCGCGCTCGTTGGTCCCCAGCGCGCCAATTCATAAGCTTCGCGCAGCGCCTCCACGGGCACGCGCTTGGGAAGCCAGGCATTATGGGTCCGCGCCTGGCGGAAAAGCTGGTTCAGGGTATCGTGGCTGACTTTAATGGACTGCGCAGCATCTTTGGTTTCGCTCATTGATTCAATCTCCGTGGTTCCTTTTAGGACTCCGGTATATTAGAGTAACCAGAGCTAGAATAGGTACCAAAGAAAAAGAGCGCAAGAAGGCACATGGATGTCACCCAGTCACAAGAATGTTTTCCATTCCCCCGCTTCTGAGTCCTGCCTTGCCGTCCGCGAGGTGCTGAACCGCGTCGGCGATAAGTGGAGCGTACTGATCGTGCAACTTCTTGCCGACGGTCCCAAACGCTTCAGTGAGCTGCGCCGCACCATCGAAGGAATCTCGCAGCGCATGCTGACGCTCACCCTGAAAGGGCTGGAACGGGACGGACTCGTCACTCGAACGGTTTATCCCACCATACCGCCGCGCGTCGAGTATGCATTGACCGGCCTCGGCCGCACCCTGCGGAAGCCGATCGAGTCCCTCGCGAAGTGGGCGCAAGACAACCGTGAACTGATTCAACAGGCGCGCAATCGATACGACGGCATATCTTCATGAAGTCAGATCTTCATGACAGGAGATCTTCGGCCGACGCCCAGCCGCGTCTCAAGCAGCAAGAAAATACTGTCTGATATCCCAATCGCGTCCAGAGTTCACTGCCACGGTCCGCCGGTATGGACCATCCACAGATCGGTGTCGGGCGATGCGATCACTTCGAACGGCATCCAGAAGTAGCCCTTCTGTCCCCAATCTTCGCCCCAACTGTTCTGGATAAGCGCCAGTTGTTTCGGCAGATCGTAGCCGAGGCAGAGCACTTCGTGGCCGCCCTGCCGTTGTTCGCCGGGTTGCGGCATGGGCATAATGCCAGTATCAGATACCTGCTGCGACATAAAGGAATCGTAGACCATGAAACCGACCATCACCGGCCACGGCGTCGGATCGGCCGTACAACTTAGAAAGTCCGCGAGGCTCCCGATGCGGTGGTACGCGCCGGTTCTGTAGTTCAGCGCATTTTGTGCCTGCTCCGGCGTCGGCACCGTGATCTCGCCCTCAACATAGGGGTAGAGCGACGCTTCACAGCATCCTTTCGCGGCGAGTGCCTGACAACCGGTGCGCGGCATCGCACCATCATCGTTCGGAAACGACCCACTCGCCAGCAGTTCCTCGGCATACAGGCACTGCGGACTCAGGATCGGCGAGGTCTTTTCGTACTTACGCGCAATCCACTCGCGGCCGGACGAAAACGCGTGCCCGGTGCAACTGCCTTCTTCGCCCTGATCCTTGATCGGACCTGCCCACGCGCGTAGGTTCACCAGTTGCTGGATCGCGGGTGAAAGCTGCGGCGCACGGTACATGCGATCGCGAACGTCGTGAACGTCGCGCACCGCACCGAACTTACGGTTCGTCATTGCAATCTACCGAAGGTCACCATTCGCACCAGCTTCGAATGCTGCCGCAGCTTCATCTTCGGAGTCATCGCATCGATCGCTACGTTGCCCGTCTTCGCCACCAGAATGCTGTTGTAATGCGCGGCAAATGTAGCCACGCTATATGGCGCCGTGATCTTCGTACTCTTGGACTTCGTACTCCTGAACACAGCCGCGTTCTCGCAGGATGGAATGACCGCCGTGATGGCATCTACCGTGCCTGCCACCAGGTTCGTCAGCAGCATAATTTTCGTCTGCGTGTTGGGGTCGCTCACTTGCGCCGCTTGCAGCACGAGTTGCTGGTCAGCTTGGTACGTGCTCACGGCCGCCTGCAACTGCTGGCAAGCGCCCGGTGCGGATGCCGCAGAAGCCTCGGCAAAATCGCCCGCCAACGTCTTGATCGCGCTTGCATCGCCATCGATCTTTGCTTCCAGGCCGGAATTCAACGGCTGTCCGTTGGCCACGGCTGCGATTTGCAAGATATTGATCAGCGCCGGCGCTGCTGCTGCCAGAATGGAATCCAGCGTCGATACCCAGGCGGTCGAACACGCGGTACATAGCACCGCCAGGCAAAGTGGAATGACCAGAGCTTTCCTCATAGATGGATCGTTCTCCTTGGTTCTTACGATGGATTAGTTAGTTCGAGTAACTGCTGGCCGGTGAAGGCAGCCAGTGCGCCACAATCACGGCTAGCGGAGCAACGATCGCAGCCACGGTGGCATGGCTCGCCCAAAACGCGACAATCGCTGGAGTGGCGGCATTTGCGAGCGTGGTCAACAGTAAGGCAACTGTGGGTAGATACGGGGCGTATTTTTTCAAAGTCTCTCCCTGGTTGTACGTGTTACTGGTTGTAAGTGTTAGAAGATAGCTCTGCTCTCATGACAAACTTCAGCGTGGTGAGTGTGAGATTACTCAAGCCCTAATGCCAGACTCGTACCCCGACGCGGGCGAATGCTTCGTCAATGCTTCCCGGCGGCACAATGTTCCCTCGCGTGCCAGGCCAACGTGCACCCATCCGTACTCAAGAATGAGTTGGTCATATTCCAATTCGGATGCTTCGATCTTTGTCGC
>Ga0182015_10004304_pt1 | contig 15405 bp, 11 predicted proteins | sample 712P3MmetaG_FD_120478 | JGI IMG/M metagenome (GOLD analysis project Ga0182015, IMG submission 120478) | Permafrost microbial communities from Stordalen Mire, Sweden - 712P3M metaG | ecosystem: Environmental > Terrestrial > Soil > Wetlands > Permafrost | place: Sweden: Stordalen | collected... | reverse complement strand
GCTCGGACGGTGGGCCGCGAACGAGAGCAAGAGATAGTTGACGTGGTGGGCCCGGTTTGTGAATCGGGAGATTTTTTTGCACGCGATCGACAGATGCCGCGCGTTGAAGAAGGGGAGTTGCTGGCAATTCTGGATGCAGGAGCTTACGGAATGTCGTTGGCATCGAATTACAATAGTCGTCCGAAACCGGCTGAGATTTTGGTACGCGGAAAGTCTGCGAAGGTCATACGGCGGCGGGAACGCGTGGATGAAATGTATGCGGCGGAATTGAGTGCGGCAGATTAGAACGGTCGATACAGCGAAGGTTGTGAGTTGGAAAGTAAGCGCAACAACGGCGGGGAGTACTCGAACCGGTTTATCTCCTATCTCTCTCCCCATTTCAGCTTCGAGCGAAGAACGTGGAAAAAATCGTGATCGGTACGAAACAGACTTACGTGGTGTTCGGATCTGCAGCAGCGGACGCGGTCGCCATCCCGCAGATCCAGTCCAGGCTGGCCGTCCAGGCTGAGATAAGCAACTTCCTCATCACTTCGCAGGAATAGTTCGACTACGGCTGAATCCGGCACGACCAGCGGGCGGTGAGTGAGGGAGTGTGGCGCGACCGGTGTGATTACGAAGGCATTGACGGTCGGCATCAGTACAGGGCCTCCGGCAGAGAGTGAATATGCTGTCGATCCAGTTGGGGTAGATACGATCATTCCATCCGCGCGATAACTCGAGACGAATACTCCATCGACAAAAAGATCGTACGTATTCAGCCGTGCGAGGGTCGTTTTGTTCACTACTGCGTCGTTAAAGACCAGATAGGTGCCGGCGACCTGTTCGCCGCGTAATAGATCGCATTGCATTAGGGAACGTTGTTCTACTGCGGCCTTTCCCTCTACTATTTTTTCGAGCATAGCGAACAGAGAGGAAAGTGGAATGTCGGTGAGAAAGCCGAGCGAGCCAAGGTTGACGCCCAGGAGCGGCACATCGATGGAGGCCGTCGCCCGTGCCGCGGAAAGTAAAGTGCCGTCGCCGCCCAGAACGACGACTAAATCAAGCGGCCTCGCCGCCATTTGCGAGCGAGCGACTTCCTCCTCGCCTTTGCAATATTTGGCTGTCTCAGGATCGACGATGACGTTATACCCGTGAGCGTGAAGCCAGGTGAGCAATTCAGGTACGGTGCGGCCAACCTGCTCCCGCGCAGGACGAGAAATAATAGCGGCAAGCTTCGAATGGGACGAAGGCGAGATGGACATGATGATGGAAAAAGAGAATTGTACAGAATTACTGACGAAAACATTGGATATAGCGGAACTGAGTCTCATTTTCGCGCGCCAAAGCCCCTGGGAGGCGCGTTCAGAAGATGCCTCTGAGAAGAAACTCCCGGTTCCCTTCCGCTCCAAGAATTGGCGAATCGATTACATCTAACGAGGAACAGCCGAGGTCCAGCAGCGTTCGTTTGACCTTTTCCACCGAAGCGATTTGGGCGGATTCATCTCGCACAATGCCGCCCTTGCCGACGAATTCCCTTCCCGCTTCAAATTGCGGTTTAACCAACACGATGATCTGGCGTCCGACACGTTCGGACGGAGACGACGGAAGCACGGAATTCACAACGGCAGGGAGTATTAAGGTCGCGGAAATAAATGCGACATCGACGGCGATGAGATCCACCATCTCGCCCACTGCGTCTTTGGTCAAGAAACGCGCATTGGTTTTTTCCAGGAGACGAACGCGGGGATCCTGACGAAGTTTGTAGTCCATCTGACCGTATCCAGTGTCCACCGCGATTACACGCGCGGCGCCGTGCTGCAAGAGACAATCGGTGAATCCGCCAGTGGAGGCGCCAACATCAAGGCAGATTTTGCCGCTGACATCTACATTCCAGTACTCGAGAGCGCGCTCCAACTTCAGGCCGCCACGGCCAACATATTTCAGGTCGTCGCCGAGTAGCCGGAGCACGGCGTCCTCTGACACTTGCGCGCCGGCTTTATCGAGCTTCTGATCATTCACTAGAACCTTTCCCGCGATGATGAGCGCTTGAGCGCGCTCACGGGAAGCAGCCAGTTTACGGTCGACCAGAAGTTTATCGAGTCTAAGTTTCAAAATTTGGCTCGGATCAGAAAGTGCAGGGACAGATCGAGTTCCGGGAAGCTTATACCCCGAAAGTGCCAGCCCTCACCCTAGTGCAAAGAGCTGAACCAATTCTTGCTGAATCACTTACGAAGGTCAGGAAGACCTTTTCCACATACTTATCCACGATTGTGTTGAAAACTTTCGCAGACTGTCAAATTCGCGAAAATAATAAGAGCCGCCGGCAAGGGCGGCTCAGACAAAATCGAGTAACGCAGCGCAATCAGGATTAACCGGCTACTTCCTCCAGCAACTTCTGATCGATATCGAAGTTAGAGTGCAAGTTCTGAACGTCGTCCTGGTCTTCCAGCGCTTCCATGAGCCGGATCATGGTATTAGCAGCGTGACCTTCCAGTTTGATGTAGTTCTGAGGAATCATCGCGACACTGGAGGACACTGGTTCAATGCCCGCCTTCTTCACCGCCTCAAGAACCGCTTCGTATGCCGAAGGCTCCGTCAGGATTTCCCAGTTCTCGCCATCGTCGTGCAAATCTTCGCCGCCGGCTTCGAGGACGATATTCATCAGGTCGTCTTCTTTAGCGGCAGATTTCGGGATCACGATGTCACCCTTCTTGTGGAACATCCAGGAGACAGCGCCGGCCTCGGCCATATTGCCGCCGTTCTTGCCGAAGCAATGGCGGATCTCACTGACGGTGCGGTTACGGTTGTCGGTATTGATGTCGAGCAGGACGGCCACGCCGCCCGGACCGTAGCCCTCTAGCGAGAACTCTTCATAAGTAGCGCCGGGCAATTCGCCGGTGCCGCGTTGGATGGCTCGCTTGATGTTATCGGCAGGCATATTCTCGGACTTGGCGGCGAGAATAGCCCCGCGCAGGCGAGGATTGGTATCAGGATCGCCGCCGCCGTTCTTTGCGGCGATGCTGATTTCCTTGATAAGGCGGGTGAAAATCTTGCCGCGCTTGGCGTCAAGCGCGCCCTTCTTGTGCTTGATTGTGGCCCACTTAGAATGGCCGGACATGGTTAGACCTCGTATCTAAAAATCTTGATTGGCGCGGGATTCGCCCGTAAGGGAATCACAGGCTTGCCTCGATCTCTGCAGGCGAATCGAAAGTATAGCATGACATCGACATTCCGCTCGCCCGCATGTAATCGATAATAAACAGCTAAGCTACGCAGAGCAAGGCTTCCTGGTGGCGACCAGAGTTTACTCCTCTGTTATTGACGGCAATAGACATGGACCCCTACCATTCCTGCGAGGGCGCCCCCGACCATGACTGGCCGAGTTGTAGACCATTATCAAATACTGGAGAAAATCGGCGCCGGCGCCATGGGCGAAGTTTTTCGTGCCAGGGATGAACGCTTAGGGCGGGATGTCGCGTTGAAGCTGATCCTTGCCAGCTCCAGCGGAAATCCCGACCACCTTCGTCGCTTCGAGTTAGAGTCCCGAGCTGCGGCGGCGCTCAATCATCCCAATATCGTTGCGGTCTATGACGTCGGGGTTGATGGTGGAACCCCCTATATTGTTTGCGAGCTCCTGCAAGGGAAGACGCTGCGCGAGCGGTTACAGGATGGAGCACTTCCGGTCCGGTTGGCGGCTAACTACGCTCTTCAGATAGTTCAAGGTCTGATTGCGGCGCATGAGCGGCGCATTATCCACCGTGATCTTAAGCCCGAAAATCTATTCATCACAACCGACGACCGGATCAAGATACTCGACTTCGGAGTAGCCAAACTGCAATCGTCGCCTGAAGAATCGGGGCGCACCGTGGAAGAGTTAACCACGGTCACAAAGAGTGGGGCGCTCATTGGCACGGTCGCGTACATGTCGCCTGAGCAGTTGCGCGGAAAGCCGGTCGACCACCGCAGCGACATCTTCAGCCTGGGCGCAATTCTGTACGAGATGTTGACCGGACGACGCCCATTTCGCGGTGAAACGGAAGTGGATACGATCACCGCAGTTTTGCGGGAAGATCCCCCGGAACTGGATGTGGAACAGCCCGGCATTCCTGCCCCGCTCCAGCAAATTGTGGGTCACTGTTTGGAGAAGGATCCGGAGAACCGATTTCAATCGGCTCGTGACTTGGGATTTGCACTGGAAACTTTATCGACCTCTTCCGACGACAGAATTGGGTGGCGGGGCTTGCGAAAGTCCAAACCGAATTGGCTACCGTGGACTGTCTCCGCCGGGTTGCTTGTTGTCGCTCTGGTTCTAATCGCCATGCGGGCGCAACGCAAAGAGTTCCTGAATCCAGCGTACCAGCGCGTAACGTTTGATGAAGGTACGGTGTATTCGGCGCGCTTTACGCCTGACTATCACTCAATCGTTTATGGGGCTGCGTGGAACAACAAGGCGCTTCAGCTTTTCTCGACCGTCGGCGATTCCCTTCTGGCGCAACCGCTCAACGTCACCGATGCGAGTCTACTGGCAATCTCGAAGAATGGAGAGTTGGCTTTGGCGCTGCACGGCGAGCATTCGTCGCACTTGCAGATTGAAAAAGGTACTCTGGCTCGCGCACCGCTTGCCGGAGGGTCGCCGCGAGAGATTTTAGAGGACGTGGCTTGGGCCGACTGGGATTCCAAAGGCGAACTGGCAGTTGTCCACCGCGTAAATGGCCGGGATCGAATCGAATATCCGATCAGTCACGTCATATTTCAGGGCAAGGGTTGGATCAGTCACCTCCGGATCTCCGCTCGTGGCGACAGAATCGCCTTCATAAACCATCCGTCGCTGTGGGACGATCGCGGATCTGTTGGCATGATAGATCTCGCCGGAAACTTGACAACCCTCTCCCGCGATTGGGATTCAGCGGATGGATTGGCCTGGAGTTCGGACGGAAAAGAAATTTGGTTCACCGCGGCAGTTAGCGGTTATACGCGCAGTTTAATGGCTGTGACCACCGCGGGAAAAATCAGGACCGTGTTAAGTATCCCAGCGGGTTTAACTTTGCAAGATATGGCGCCGGATGGCCGTGTTCTTGTGAGCCTGGATGCGGAACGCACAGCCATGGCGACTTCCACCCGCGGAGGCAAACCAGCGGATATTTCCTGGCATGATTGGGATGTGGCGAAGGATATCTCGCGAGACGACCAATCCGTATTGTTCGAGGACGCAAGCGAGGCTGCCGGTCCAAACTATTCGGTTGCGATTCGTAAGCTCGATGGAACCTCTCCCATTCAGTTGGGCGAAGGCAGCGCGGGCGGCCTTTCACCCGATGGCAAATGGGCCATCTCAATCATTGCCGGAAGCCCAGGGCGCATTAATCTTTACCCGGTCGGGCCGGGTCAGCCCCGGAGTATTCCTGTCGCTGGCCTGGAAACGGTCCACAATGGCGTCTCTCATTTTCTGGCAGACGGAAAGAGAATCACGATTAATGGGAACGAACCTGGCCACGGAGTGCGCTGCTATATCTTAGAGTTGGATGGAGGAAAACTGAATCCTGTGACGCCCGAAGGAATCACAGGTGGTCTGCTTTCGCCAGATGCCAAATATATTATTGGAAATAACGATCCCACCGCCACGGTTTATTCCACGGGGGGGGTGGCTCCGCACAGGATTCCGGGGTTGGAACCCGGATTTATTCCGCTGCAATGGTCGGAAGACGACTCCGCGGTCTACGGGCATATTCCGCGCCAAATTCCTACAAAAATATATAAGGTCAATGTAGCGACAGGCGAAAAAACTTTTATACAAGACTTGCAGCCCGATACTGCTGCGGGACTGGTTTTAATTTCTCCGGTAGTGGTAAGCCACGATGTAACACGTTTTGCCTATAGTTACTATAAGGTTATGTCGGTGCTGTACATTATTTCCGGCTTGCAATGAGCTTCTCTCTTTTGCCGGTCAGCGGTCCCTAGTCAAGCGGTCCAGAAAAATTCTCCGGGACATAATGAAAGAATATGGAAGTCGAGGTATACCCCTGGGGCAATATGTCCCGGTAATGCGGTACGCTCGTTCCTCGGTAGAGTAAGCTGTCACCCAATCCTTGATATACCGCGATATTCCCGTGATCCGTCTCCAATCGAATCGGCCACGGGGTTGCCGATTTCGGTTCAGGGGAAAAGTCCAGGCACAGTGTCACGCTGAACTCGCACTGTTCGCGGTCGATGTGCTTCTTTAACTCGGCACCACTCAGATACGACGCCAGGTAAACATAAGAGGGTTTTACAGGTTGCCCGGCGATGGCGCTCACTACACTCGCAATCTGGTGGTGAAAGTAGCGCGCGACGGATTGATTATGAGCAACATAGCGGCGTGGGCTTTGGTCGTCGCCGAGCCAAATCGCTCCCTTGCGGATGGCGTAACGGTAGTACCGGCGCAGGGCAGCTATGTGGAATGGATGAATCAATCCGGAAAGAGGAAAATATTTCTTCTCGCGGAATACTTCTGCGCCATGCTCAGAGATCGCATTCCACTCGGCCCTGCGGCGTTCCGATTCACCCGCTGAAATCAAGATTCCAGCCGATGTCAGGACACGACGCAATTGGCATGGGAGCGAAGACGGATTGAGCTCACCAGCCTGGATTTGGGAAAGAACCGATTCAGTCCTCGTCCCCAACCAGAACGGATGTAAGGAGCCACTGCAGGGATCGCGCACCCAGGCCATGCTGCGTCCCATATAAAACCCTTCGAGCAGATCCCGCCGAGCTTCGAGTTCCGTCGGTACGTTTCCAGCAGGAAGAATCGAACAGTGTGGATTTAGGAAATCTGAGTCCGGCTGGTCTTGTGGTTGCCGTTTGCCGTCAGTGTGATGGCCTGGAATCAGATGGAGCGGCAACTCGTCCAATAAGCAATGGAACTGCTCCGGAGGCAGAATCGCGCTTAGGCTTTGCCGCGATGCTGCCCCCGTAATACTTGCCATCCACTCGAGCCATGCCTCGCCTTTTATTGGTGAAGCCATCCATTTACCGTGAAGCGACTGTCCGCGAAAGCCCTTGAACGGCACCTCACAGGAGTTATCTCATGCAGGGTGGAACATGGGAAAAATACGATCTGGTTTTGCTGTGGAACAATCGACTGATAACTGCCCGCAGCGGTGGGGTGGTTACCGGTATTCATCGAATCATGGAGCCGCAGTTCTCCACCATCGAACTGTATGGGTTCGCGATGGAAGAAGTAGACGAACGTGATGCGTCGAGAGGCAATCATCTCCTGCGAATCATCGCAATGCGCCCGGAAGAAATCTCCGTCGTTGCTGGCCGTAATCTGCACCTCGGATCGCGTGATTGGGAATTCCTCAATCCCGAACTGCTGAAGCACTCTTGGCAAAACCGACCGAACCCGCTTCAGTATCAGTTCTTCCTGAACCCCGAGGTCGCAAAGAACCCGCGAGCGTCGATGGTCGTAGTCAGTGATGCCCGGGACACCAGACGGTGAAATCACTTCACTGGTCCTGAACTCGCCTTCGTGGTCCAGAGTGTAACGAATGAGGCTTCCCATCTCATGCGGCGCGAGAAATTCGTCGAGCACCAGCCATTGCGCCCGAACCACTTCCGGCGAATCCAGAACAGCTACTCCGCTGCTATCTGAGCTTCTCAACCGCCCGGTCAATCGCGCTGATTCGTTGCGGTCACGGAAACTGATGCCCGGGGGCTGCGGTCCGGGGGCAGGCGGCACAGGCGGCAGATCGTCTGGTAGGGGTGCGCCGGGTGGTTGCGGACCCGGAGGTATTGGCTTTGCGGGCGTCGAAGAAGCTTCCGGATTAGCGGCGCATACAGCGTTGCCGCCAAGAATCTGTTCGACTATGCTGCTGCCGAGCAAGGTGAAGGCGCGTTGCGCCACCGTTTCGCCGACGGAACGGGCAATCGCTGCATTCACAGCGCTTTGAGTTTGTGGATCGCTGGAGGCTTGCTTTGCATTTTGCAAGAGACTCCCTAGCAATTCACGCTCCCGCGAACTCAGGATGCGTTCATCCTGCATTAGCGTTTCAGAGAAAACGTCCAAGACTCGCTTCGACGTCATTTGAACACACTCCTCCCGAACCACGAATCAGGTTTTTAAGTTCCAAGGGGTCTACGAGGGAAGCGCTCGGCGAGACACTAACAGGTAATCTGTGCATTATCAAACAATTTTTTAACAATCTGGATCTTAGGAAGATGCGGAATGATGCACAAAGAGGAGCCACTATCTGGCGGCCATTGCTCCAACCATGGACTGGAAAATCTTGAATCCGTCACTGCAACCCAGTTCTGGCTCGGCGGATCGTTCAGGATGGGGCATCATGCCCAGAACATTTCCTTCCGCACTGCAAATTCCCGCGATATTGTCGAGCGAACCGTTGGGGTTCGCGGACGGGGAAATTTCACCTTGTAACGTGGCATAGCGAAAGACAATGCGGTTATCGCGCTTTAGGTCATTCAGAGTTTCCGGATCACAAAAATAGTTGCCTTCCATGTGCCCAATGGGGATGGTCAAGACTTCCCCTTGGGAACAGGCGTTGGTGAACGGAGTAGCTGCATTCTCTATCCGCACATGGACGGGCTTGCACACGTACTTCAGGCCCGCATTCCTCATCAAAGCGCCGGGCAGAAGGCCCGCCTCGCACAAAATTTGAAACCCGTTGCAGATTCCGAGTACAAGTCCGCCGCTATCTGCAAACTTCCGGACCGATTCCATGACGGGCGAGAATTTCGCAATCGCGCCGGTCCGCAAGTAATCTCCATAGGCGAATCCACCGGGCACAATAATCGCGTCACAGTTTTCGAGATCGTGAGATTCGTGCCACAAGAACGTTACTGGCTGCTTCATTACCTGCTGCACGGTCCAATGCGCGTCGTGATCGCAATTCGATCCGGGAAAGATAATCACTCCGAATTTCATTCGGCTATCCTTTTCGTGGGGTTGCGCCCAGTTTAACACGCGAAACTATTGGCTATCCTTGCCGGCGGAGGGAGTTGAGGCGGGGAGTTGGTCATTGGGGGCTTGGCCAATGGGAACGGTGCCCGAGGCCTGCGGCGGAATTCCTTTTGCCTTCACGATGGCCCAATGCCATTCCTGATCCGGGAAAAGCGCGAAGCTCAGCTGGGTACGATAGAGAACAGTCGATGAGGGCGGGGCTGATCCCTTTACCTTTAAAAGCACGGTGACATCCGGTTGTTTTTGCGACAGGTCCTGCGCCGAATGAGAAGAGTCATTGGCCACGGCCGGTACGATGCGTGCCTGTCCGTGCAAAGCGAGTTGGTCATCGGGATGGCGCAGGATCGTCAAGCCGATCACCACTTCGCGTAACTCCCACAAGGTGCCATTGTGCAAGGATACCTGCAGCGAATCGCCTTCGAGCGTCGCGGGGCCGTCAAGTTTGGCCAGTTCACTTGGCGGCAGATCGTCCTGCAACGAATCGGAAAGCAGCGAGCTGGTTTTCGCGCTAAAGGAAAAGCTGCAGCTGACGTCCGGTGAAGAAACTTGAAAGTCTTTCTTTCCAGGATCGAGCGAAAAGACCATGGTCGATCCGGACGCATTCTTTTTCTCTGCTTCATCCACTACTTCGGAAAAGTTGTCATTGTCGATGACCACTTTGGCAGGTGGAACTTTTTTGGATCGCAAGCTGCGAGCGACATCGCCGAGAGAAAGATCGCCGGAACTCTCTTGGGCGTTGATTCTTGGGAGGATAGCAATGATGAAGATCAACCCAATAAGAAAGGTTAGCGGCAGCCGAGTTGTTCTTTGCATTTTCACGGACTTGGGAAGGAATCGACCGTTTCTAATTCGAACAATCGAGACCGATCGTGCACGTACGGTTCACGATCCGGGCGCATGCCACGAGTCGAGATCCTTCCAAATTGTAGTGAGTTTCGCCTGAGAAACAGAGATGACTTAGGCAAACCGAAGTGCTAGCACTTCCGGCGACCGGCTGCGGATATGCAAAAGAAGAAGGGCGCGCGTTGACGAAATGGAAGCGCAACGGGACGCGCGCCCTGTACCGCCTAAAATTCCTTACAGAAGGCCTGAAGTGCGCAAGCGCGTAACTGGATCAATTACCGGTTGCCGGCGAAAGATCCAGCGCGCCACCGCGAAACCGACTGCAACGTAACACAGATGCATGAGCCTCATAAACATCCTCAATGTCGATTCGGACATAACCACAGGGGAGGATCAGCATCACCTATCGGCAAAGTAGCAGCCAAGGGTAAAACGTACAAGGCACAACGGTGCCACCGCAATGGCACGGAAGTAATACCGGCACTTCCGTTTTATTCGCCCAAGCGGCACAGCATCATGGCCTAGCAGCAATTAATGGGCTTCTAATATTTGCTCCTCGGCGATTTTGCCCGCTGGTGGAACCACCACGGTTGAGAGATTGCTCTGGGCTGTGAGCTTTTGAAACCCAGCAAGATCGTGTTGCTGCAATTGATCCCAGCTACTGAGCAATGCCGCTGATTGCCGCTTCAGTTTCTCGAACTGAAGTTGCTCCGCATCGGTCGGGGCGGCGTCCGCCGTGCCCACGTCCATCGCCAGGTAAGCCAGCTTGGCATCGATCTGCGGGGGGTAGGCGAGAGAATCTTCGTTCGCACTGATCGATAGATTGACCAGTTGATCCCGAACCGCAACGAGTTTCTTGTCCAGCTCGTCGGCGGAATTTGCGATCGCCTTTGTGCTGGCACTCTCCGGCAGTCGACGTTTCAGTCCCTGCACTTGCGAGCGCACGTCCTGGATTTGGTTCACTACATCATAAACATGATTCAGTTCGTCCTGGATCTGCGCAAGCATGGCGAATTGTTGCACCAGATCTGCCTGACTTACCTTCACCCGGGGATCGAGTTTGATCTCCAGCGGCACAGTCTGGCTCTGTCCGCCGACGGTCACTCGCACCTGATAGTTGCCCGGAACTGCAACTGCGCCCTTTGCGCCTGAGTTGTATTCCCAGAGGTAATATCCAGGGACGCGATGCGCTTGCTCGTAGCGGAGATCCCACACAAAGCGATTGAGTCCTGCCTCGGGCTTGATCTCTTTCTCCGGTTTCTTGTCGTCCGGCCCCGGCGGTTCGTCCAGCGCCTCGGTCTGAGCGCTGGAGAACTTTCGGATCACTTTGCCAGATGAATCCAGGATTTCCAGCTTAGTCTCGGTCTCATCTTTGGGAACGTCCTTTACATAGAAATAAATCACAGCGCCTGCGGGTGGATTCTGCCCGGTGCGCTTGGAAGAATGATGCTCTTCGGATTCCCCGCCCGCCTGAATCCGGTAAGCCGGGTCTGGAGTATAGGAGTAGAGATCTTTCTTTGCCACATCATCACTGAACTGACGAAGCGGTCCAATGTCATCGAGAATCCAGAACGCTCGCCCATGCGTGGCGACGACGAGGTCGTTATCTTTAACAACGAGGTCATGAACAGGCGTGGTCGGCAGATTTAGTTTTAGAGAGCGCCAATCCGCTCCATCATTGAAAGAAACAAATACGCCGCTTTCGGTGCCTGCATAAAGCAGCCCTGGTTTCTTGGGATCTTCGCGGACCGCTCTCACAAAGGCTCCGTCGGGAATTCCGTTGTTAATTCTGGTCCAGGTCGCGCCGTAGTCCGTGGTCTTATAGATGTACGGTTTGAGATCGTCGCTCTGATGGCGATCCGCCGCCACGTATGCAGTCCCTGCATCGTGCGGTGAGGCTTCGATCTGACTGATGCGGCTCCACTCCGGCAAGTCTTTGGGCGTAATATTCGTCCATGTCTTTCCTTCGTCGCGCGTCAATTGGACGAGGCCGTCGTCGGTACCGACCCACAGCAATCCCTGCGTAATTGGCGATTCGGCGAGGGCAAAGATGGTGTCGTAATATTCGGTGCCGGAATCGTCCAGAGTGATGTCACCGCCGGACACTGTCTGTTTGGTCTTGTCGTTACGGGTGAGATCGGGACTGATCGCCTGCCAGTGCACTCCACCATCGGTGGTTTTAAACAAACGCTCGCCGGCATGGTAGAGCGTATTGGGATCATGCGAGGAAATCAGCACCGGCGCGGTCCATTGAAAGCGGTGGTCAAGCTTTGCGGCGCCATACGCGTCGGACAACTCCGGCTGTTCCGTAATCGATTTCACCTGTCCGATGTGCCTGTCGTAACGCGTAATGTTTCCCTGATAATCGGCGGCATAGACGATGCTTGGGTCGAGCGGGTAAGGGGCGATATAGCCGGCTTCTCCACCACCCACGTCATACCAATCGCTTCGATCGATGGATCCGTCATCACTGCGGCTGGCGATCGCCACGGTTCCACTATCCTGTTGCGAACCGTAAACGCGGTAAGGAACAGCGTTATCGGTGGTCACGTGGTAAAACTGCGCGGTTGGCTGATTATCTTCACGCGACCAGTTTTTGCCCCCATCCAAGGTTACGGTGACTCCGCCGTCGTTTGATGCGATCATACGGCGCGTATCTTTGGGATCGATCCACAAGCCGTGATTATCGCCGTGAGGAACTTTGATCCGATTAAACAGACGGCCGCCATCGGTCGATTTGTAGGAATCAACGTCCATGACATAGACGACATTTTCGTCTTGCGGGTCGGCAATGATGTGCATGTAATACCAGGGGCGTTGCCATAGGCTATGACTGGGATTGATGAACTCCCAGCTTTCGCCTCCATCCTCGGAACGGTATAGGCCGCCTTCTGGATTGCGCGCTTCGATCAACGCGTAAACGCGATCGGAATTCGCGGCAACGGCAATGCCGATTCGGCCATACGGGCCTTTGGGAAGGCCGTGTTCTTCCAGACGCTTCCACGTAATGCCCCCATCATTCGAGCGATAGAGGCCGCTTCCCGGGCCTCCGCTCGACATGCCCCACGAAGTCCGGCGAGCCTGCCACAGCGCTGCGAAAAGAATGTTAGGGTTGTGCGGATCGAAGGCAACGTCGATGCCACCTGTGTTTTCGTCTTTGTAGAGAACCTTTCCCCAAGTCTTGCCGCCATCGCCAGTTCGAAAAATACCGCGTTCGGTGTTGGGGCCATAGGGATGGCCAAGTGCAGCCACGAAAACAATATCCGGGTTGTTGGGATTGATAATGAGTTTGCCAATGGCGCGACTGTCGCGAAGGCCAATGTTCTTCCAGTTCTTACCGCCATCAAAAGATTTGTAGACCCCATCTCCGTGCGAAATATTCCCGCGAATGCAGGCCTCACCAGTGCCTACGTAAATGATGTTGTGATCCGAATTCGCAACCGCCAGGCTGCCGATCGAACCGCTTCCCTCTTTATCGAATATCGGAGACCAGGTCATAGCGCCATCGGTCGACTTCCAAACGCCGCCGCCGGTCGCTCCGAAATAATAAGTTGTGGGATCACCGGGTATACCTGCCGCGGTAAGGGAGCGGCCTCCTCGAAAAGGCCCGATCGACCGATACTTCATGCCTTTGAATAACTTGTCCTCTGTCTTTGCGTCATCGCTCTCCGCAGGCGTTTTTTGATCCGGTGATTTTGCGGCAAGCGCAGACTGCGTGGGCTTGGCGGCTTTCGACTGCCGCTCTGGCTTGGTTTGAGCAAAACTTATACCTTGCGCGGCGCCCAGAAGAATGAGAATAAGGACGAGGAACGGCGTGGTCGAATTTGCTCCACAATTACGGACACACAAAGTGTCTTGAGCAGCCATGTTGGATTACTCCCCACGAAGAATGATTTGATTTGGATCGTTGCGTAAGTCTTTTGTTCTGAACGCAAAGAGTGCCGAGCGTTCACCGCCAGCTTCTTAAGCTAGCCGAGCTATGGTAATGCTCTTGCAGCCGAATGCAAAGCCAGTTCTGAAATAACAACTCTTGGCAACCTATTTCGATAAGGTTTTCCGCGCAGCTTTGATCTCTCTAAGTTTGGCCGCATCCACTTTCGGATAAGAAAGATTAAGTTCTTCAAGCGTTTCCACAATCGCAGCCGATACCACCAGGTGCGTGAACCATTTATTATCCGCCGGAACCACATACCACGGAGCATGTTTGCTCGCCGTGTTCTGAATCATTTCTTCATAGGCCCCCTGATAATCGTCCCAGTACTCGCGTTCGCGGACGTCCGCCTCGGAGAACTTCCAGTGCTTTTCAGGCTCGTCCAAGCGAGCCAGAAATCGTTTCTTCTGTTCCTTTTTCGATAAATGTAGAAAAAACTTTCGAATTACGGTGCCATTGCGCGCCATGTGGCGTTCAAAGGCGTGAATGTCCTCAAATCGCTCTTTCCAAATATTCTTCGTCACCACCTCGGACGGCAGTTTCTGAGCATCCAGAACTGCGGGATGTACACGCACCACTAATACTTCCTCGTAATAAGATCGATTGAAAATCCCAATGTGACCGCGCTCCGGAAGGTTGACCGTGGTACGCCAAAGAAAGTCGTGTTGCAATTCCTTGTCGGAAGGAGTTTTGAATGAAGTCACCTGACAGCCTTCGGGATTCACCCCCGACATCACATGTTTGATGGTTCCATCTTTGCCCGCGGCATCAGTGGCCTGGAAGATCAGCAACAGAGACCAGCGGTCCTGCGCGTACAGTTTTGCCTGCAGATCCTCCAAACAGTCGACATCCTTTTGTATTTGTTCTTTGGCGTGTTCTTCGGAGTGAAAGTGCGCGGTGTCCGAGGGATCGACATCTTTCAAACGGAAGTACCTGCCATTCTCGATGCGGTACGATTTTGCCAGCTTGGAGATTTTCATGTCTTAGGAAAGTTTACACCGCACCACGGCAGGGACAAAAAACAGGTGTACAGCCGAAAGCGAGGCGGGTTCGACTTGAAAGCAATGCCGATCTGAAAAGCGGCCGGCTAAGTAACGACTGACTTCTCGATCACAAACGAGAGCTTTGCCTGCTGCCACGCGTCAAATCCTCCGACCACATTGACGACTTTCTCAAAGCCCGCGCGGCGCAATAAGCTGCATGCAATCATGCTGCGGTATCCGCCTTTGCAGTGCACCGCAACCATTGTGTTGCGATCGATCTCCGGAGGGGCCACTCTAAAATTGTCCAGGGGCCACCATTGAGCGTCTTCAATGTGGCCGGCGTCCCACTCCGGTTCGCGGCGAACGTCCAGCACTTGCATGGGCTCTGCTCGCAACCGCAGACTTAGGTCGTCAACGCCAATCTGAGAAATAGTAGTAAGCGGCAATCCCGCACGAGCCCATGCCTCGACTCCGCCCTTCAGGTACGCGCAGGCGCCTTCAAGACCGACGCGAGCCAGCCGCACTCGGGCCTCATCGATCTCTTGCTGGGATTCGGCAATTAACACCGGTCGAGCCGCCAATCCTAAAAGCGCTCCCGCCCACGAAGCGAATTGTCCGCCTAGCGCAATATTCACCGACCCCGGCACGTGGCCTATCGCGAACTGCTCTGCGGGACGAACGTCCAGGGCGATTCCGCCGTCTTCCAGCAGAGCTTT
>Ga0182015_10004303_pt1 | contig 15410 bp, 12 predicted proteins | sample 712P3MmetaG_FD_120478 | JGI IMG/M metagenome (GOLD analysis project Ga0182015, IMG submission 120478) | Permafrost microbial communities from Stordalen Mire, Sweden - 712P3M metaG | ecosystem: Environmental > Terrestrial > Soil > Wetlands > Permafrost | place: Sweden: Stordalen | collected... | reverse complement strand
CGGCCACCACGGTGTGGTGGGCGCTGCCCAGCGCATCGCGCAACTCGCCGACCCGAACACTGCTGAGACGCTGCTCTTCGAGGTTGGTGATCGCGATCCCCTCGGCTTCGATGACGGCGTCCCCTACCCGCAGCGCGTTGCCAGGGCGCGCGAGCGCACCGGCCTGCATGAGGCCTTCCTCACCGCACGGGCGACGCTGGCGGGCAACCCGGTGATGCTTGCCTGCATGGACTTCGCGTTTCTCGGCGGGTCGCTTGGCAGCGGTGCCGGCGAGATCTTCGCCCGCGCCTGCGAGATGGCCGTCGAGGAGCGCCGTGCGCTGGTGGCGGTGTGCACGTCCGGTGGCGCGAGGATGCAGGAAGGCATCGCATCGCTTGCACAGATGGCTCGTTGCTCTGCTGCGGTGGCCGAGGTGATCGCCGCCCGGCTGCCGTACATCAGCATCCTCGGCGATCCGTGCTTCGGCGGCGTCACCGCATCCTTCGCCGTGCAGGCGGACGTGATCATCGCCGAGCCGGGAGCGCGCATCGGGTTCGCGGGTGGCAGGGTCATCGAGCAGGCCACGCACGACAAGCTGCCGGAGGGGTTTCAGACCGCCGAGTTCCTGCTCGCCCACGGGATGGTCGACACTGTCGTCGAGCGAAGCCGCCTCCGCGACACGGTCGGGACGCTGATCCGCATCTACTCGGGACGAGCATGAGCAGCACGATCGAGACCACCGAACGCGAACGGATCGCCTTTGCGGCGGTCGAGTTGGCCCGGCATCCAGAGCGCCCCCGCGCGCTCCAGGTGATCTCCGCCATCACCGGGGGATGGACGGAGCTGCGCGGCGACCGGCTCTTCGGCGACGACCGCGCCGTGGTCGGCGGCCCGGCCCGCCTCGGCGGCCGCTCGGTCATGGTGATCGGTCAGGAGAAGGGCACCGACCCGATGACGCGCGCGCTCCACAACTTCGGGATGCCCCATCCCGAGGGGTATCGCAAGGCGGTGCGGCTGATGCGCCAGGCGGAGAAGTTCTCGATGCCGGTGGTCTGCCTGGTTGACACGCCCGCGGCACATGCGGGGATCGGCGCGGAGGAGCGCGGCCAGGCGTGGGCGATTGCCGATGCGTTGCTTTGCATGCTCGGTCTGCGCACGCCGACGGTCAGCGTGGTGCTGAGCGAGGGCGGCTCGGGTGGTGCGCTGGCACTCGCCCTGGGCGACCGGGTGCTCGCCCTTGAGAACGCGGTCTACACCGTCGCTCCGCCGGAGACGTGCGCCGCCATCCTCTATCGCGACGCGGGACAGCGTGCTCGAGCTGCCGCAGCGCTCCGTCCCGGTGTGGAGACGGCGCAACGTATCGGCCTTGTCGACGAGCTCATCCCCGAACCGGCGCCCGGTGCGCACGCGCACGCGTCACTGGTCATCGCCGCCATTCGTGGAGCGGTGATCCGCAACCTCGACGAGCTGTGCGCGATACCGATTGACGAGCTCGTCGCCCAGCGGCAGCGCCGCTATCGCGAAGCCGGCGAGTGATCCTTCCAGGCGGCGAGCAACGCATGCTCCCGCTCCGGATCAAGGCCGACGCGTGAACGATTCGGGGCAACAACCTGTTGCCACTCGGGGTTGTCATGCAACCACGACCAGCAGTCCTGCACCGTGTCGCGTGCGGGGCGGCACGTGAGTCCCGATCGCAACGCGAGCGAAGAGTCGCAGGAGTAGAAGCTCTCCATGTCGCCGATCGGCGGCACCCAGATGGGCAGCTCGGTCCACGGCTCGACCTTGTTGTCGAGCAGGAACTGGGCGTCGACCCAGGTGAACGTTGCATTCGAACCGGTGACCTCGCGACAGAGGTCGAGCACGCCGGCCATGGTGGTGTGACCCGGCCGGCTCAACACGTTGACCGCTCCGTTGAGCGTTGTGTCGATTGCAAACGCGGCGAGATCTCGTGCATCGATGTACTGCACGGCGAGGTCCTGCGGCTGCGGCGCGAGCACCTCGCCGCCGGCCGCGATGCGACGCAGCCACCAGGGCAGACGGCCGATGTTCTCGCGCGGTCCGAGAATCAGCCCGGGCCGGGCGAAGACACCGCGTTCGCGGCCGAACACGCTCTCGATTGCCAGCTCGGCGCCGCGCTTGTCCGCGGGATAGTCGGTCGTGTCGGCATCGGGACGCGCATCGACCGTCGGCGATGCCTCCGTGATGACGCCTTCGTGCGCCTCGGCGTACACCGAGATCGTCGAGATGTAGACGTATCGCGCCGCATGCGGCTCAAGTGCTTGCGCCGACTGGAGCACAACGCGCGGCGCCCGCGACCACGCATCGACGACCATGTCCCACGCCTCACCGGTGACCGGCTCGAGGTCGCTCGGGTTGGTGCGGTCGCCGTGGATCACTCGGACGCCTTCGGGCGCGGACCCCGTCTGCCCGCGATGAAAGATCGTGACCTCGTCGCCGCGCGCAAGCGCGGCATCGACCACCGCCGGGCCGACGAAGTCGGTGCCGCCGAGGACGAGGACCTTACGCGGCATCGAGCTGCGGCATGTGTCCGGATGCGGTCTTCTCAGGTCTGCGCAGGAACAGCGCGGGAATCACGCCGAGCAGCGTCAGGATGGTGATGAACGCGAAGGTCCGGTCGAACGATGTGCTGAGCGCGTCCGACGCGTAGGTCTGACCGAACTTCGCCACCACGGGCGCGACCGTCGCCGTCGTCGACGGCTGACCGCCGTTCTGGATGAGCGATGCGTACTGACCCTCGAGGCTCTTGCAAAACTCGGCGGTGGTGAGCTGCTGGCCCGCAGGGGATGCGGCGCTGACCACCGCTGCTGACGGTGCGCACGATGCCTGGCCGATGGCGGTCGTGAACTGCGCGGCAAGCACCGTCACCAGCACGGCGATGCCGATCGACGAGCCGATGCGCTGGAGGCTGTTGGAGATGCTCGATGCGCTCGAGCTGAGATGATGCGGGACGCGCGCCATCGCCGCGGCCATCGACGGCATCATCGAGAACCCCATCGCGAATCCGCGCAGCAGCAGCGCGCTGACGACCAGCCAGTTGGATGAGGTGGGGTGAATCTGCGCGAGCAGGAACCCGCCGCCCGCGAGCATCACCATGCCGGTTGCGACGACGGGACGCGGCCCGATGCGGTCGGTGAGATAGCCGCCGAGCGGCATCGCAACTGCCGCGGTGATCGCCTGTGGCAGCAACAGGAGTCCGGTCTCGAGCGGGCTGTACCCGTGCACCTCCTGGAGGTACAGCGGCAGCAACAACATGCCGCCGAAGAGCGCGGTGACGATGATGAAGCTGAGGCCCATCGACCACGAGAACGTCGAGTCGCGGAAGAGGCGCAACTGGAGCAACGGCTCCGGGTTGCCGCGATTGCCGATCGTCAGGTTGACCAGCGCGAGCGCCGCACCCACGAACATCACGATCGTGTCGAGTGCGGTCCAGCCGTCCACGAAACCGTTGCGCAGCGCCACCAGCAACGCGCCCGCGGCGAGCGGCATCATGAGCAGCGTCGCCGCGCGCCGGCGTCCGAGCTGCGAGAGCACGAACGCGGCGAGGAGCACTGCAGCACCGACCAGCAGGCTCACAACCAGCAACGATCCCCAGCCCAGCGTGATGCTCTGGTCGACCGCGTACATGACTGCGACCGCAGCGGGTGGCGCGGTCAGAAGACCGAACGTGTCGAGTCGCAGTCCGTGCGCCCTGTCCGACTCGGTGAGGAAGCGCCACGCCGATGCGAATGCGATCAGGCCGATTGGAACGTTGACGTAGAAGATGAGCCGCCACGAGAAGTCCTGCACGAACCAGCCGCCGAGGACCGGCCCGACCGCGGGCGCGAGCAGCATCGGGATTCCGAAGATCCCCATGACCCGTCCCATGTTCTGGGGTCCGACCGCACGCATGATGATGGTCATGCCGATCGGCATCAGCATGCCGCCGCCAAGTCCCTGGAGGACGCGGAAGATGACCAGCTCGGGAAGATTCTGCGCAACGCCGCATGCCATCGAAGCGACCGTGAACAGCGCGATGGTGATGAGATACAACCGCTTGGTTCCGAAACGATCGGTCGCCCACCCGGCCATTGGAATCACCGCGCCTTGCGCGAGCATGTAGCCGGTGACCACCCACGAGATGTCCGCGTACGAGCCGGCCTTGAGGTCAACCTGCAGCGTTGGTATCGCGATGTTGACGATGGTCGCGTCGAGGATCGTCATGATCGTCCCGAGCAGCACCACACCGAGCGCGATCCACTTGTAGTCGAAGCGTCCCGTTGGAGCGCTCACGACACCGCTGTCGCCGCCGGCGGAACCGACGTCGGATGCCGAGACGTCGGGGCGGTCGAGGACCTCAGTCATGCGCAACCTCTTTGACGTCTCCCGGCTCGGGAGAGTCGACGATCTTGCTCATCAGGACGACGAGCCGCTCGAGGTCCTCGTCGCTCAGCGGCGCCAGCGCCTCGAGCGCAACGGCCTTCCTCGCCGAATCGAAGCGGGCGAGCATATCGAGGCCCAGCCTGGTGGGAACGATGTGGATGATCCGCCGGTCCTCCGGGTCGCTGCGCCGCTCCGCGAAGCCGAGACGGATGACGCGGTCGACGAGCGCGCTGGCGGAGCTCAGCGCGCACTGCTGCATGCGCGCGATCTCGTTCATGGTGGCTCCGGGCGAGGTCTCGGTGGCCGTCCGCAGCTGCTCGAGGGCACCGAGCTGGTGCCAGGTGACCGCACCGAACTCGTCCTTCAGCTCCTCAGGGACGCTGGCCATGAGGCGCCGCTTGAGACCACCGATGTAGTCGAACAGCAGATGAGCCAGCTCATCGCGGCGATCGCCGGCGGCCGTGCTCCGCGGAGGCGTTGTTGGCGTGATGACCGGTGCCTGGCTCACGGGCATGCCTCGACTGTTCGGTGGGCGAATAGTTTCAGTGTAGAACTATTCGCCTGTCGATGTCAATTCGTCGCGACGTCCCGAACCCGGCGCCTGAGCCGCGAACGGCCGGTCAACTCGCGCGACGCCTTGGCCGCATCGAGCTCACCGGCGGCGGCATCGAGCAGAGCTCCGACATCCTGCGCATCGGTGGGATAGACGGCGATACCCGCCGATGCCGTGGCGCCGGACCGGCCCAGAGCCTGGTCTCCAGAGCTGTCTGCGGTGAAGCGCTGCTGAATGCGGGCGGCAACCGCTCGCGCCTGGTCGCGGTCGGCTCCCGGGAGCACGCACACGAACTCATCGGCACCAAAGCGCGCCGCGCTGTCCTCGCGGCGAAGGATCGCCCGGAGCACGCCTGCGAAGATCTCCAGGACCTGGTTGCCGGCGTCATGTCCAAAGCGGTCGTTGAGGTCGCCGAATTCGTCGATGTCGGCCATGATCAACGCGAGCGTTCCCTCGCGACGCGACGCCCGAGCGAGCTCCTTGTCCACGACGGCGAGGAGGTGCGGACGGGTCGCCATGCCGGTCACCGCGTCCAGCTGGGCTTTCGCCATCTCATCCTCATGGCGTCGCGCGCGTTCGATCGCACGCGCGGCCTCGTCGGCGAGGGCTTCGATGATCGGCGCGTCGGATTCCCCCCAGGCGTTCTCCTGTCGTTCGGACGTGAGCAGGATGGCGCCGATCGTCGTGCCGTCGATCCGCAGCGGAGCACCGATGGCGGAGCGGATGAACCCGAGCTTCGACCGACGCAGACGAACTCGGTTCGCCTCCCGCAGGCTCGCCTGGGCCATCGAGGCCGACAGCGTGGTCGGCCACAGCTCGGCTCGCTCGGCCACGAACACCGCGCCACCCAGACCCTCGCCGGGAGCGAGCTCATATGCCGGGCCGCCAGATCCCACCCCCCCGGACGACAGAAATGCGCCGGGCGACTTCAGCAGGCCGTCGGCGGGGTCGTTGATGAGCACCATCCCGGTGGACGTCTCAGGGAAGATCTCGCGACACGCCTCGAGGACTGCCGACGCCACCGAGGTCACGTCCCGAGCGACGCCGAGCTTGCGGCCGAGAGCCGAGGAGACGAGCCCGCGGCGGGTGTCCGAGTCCAGGCGGTCGAGGCTCCGCTCGGCGCCGCCGGTGGCGAGCAGCTTGACGCCGACCATCGCCACCACGGCCACCGTGAGGGTCGGGATCCCGGTGGACGGCGGGGCTGCGATCAGCCACAGCACGATGAATATGGCCAGCACCACCGCGGCGACCACGAGGGCGGGCGCCCACGGGAGCCGGTTGAGCGATGCCGAGGTGCGCGCCGGGCCGGTCTGCGGCGCGTCGGTGTCCAGGCCGATGAGGATGGCGGTGAAGACGACCCCGGCGACCACCCCGAAGTCCGGCAAGTGGGCGGCGGCAGCCCACAGCCCAATCGCGGCCACGACCGCGTACCCGACCGCGCCGGCGACCGACACCGCCTGGCGGTGCGGCTCCAGGGCGGAAGGCAGGCGCAAAAGCACGAGACCGATGCACATGGCCGCCGCCGCCATCAGTGCGTCCAGCAGCCGCACTCCCGGGGTCACAGGCAGCGCGAGCACCCTGATCGCCACTGCAGCGCCGACGATCCCCGCCCCTGCCTGGCTGTAACGCCGAGACAAATGCAACCGAATGTCCACCTGATCCCCCACCCGATGATCCGACTCGAACCGGGCTATTCGGCCAGGCAACCATCGTCGGTACGCCTCAATTGTGCCAGAAGTTTCCCCAATTAACCTGTGATAGGCTGTGCGAACTGACGTTCGCTCTCAGGTCGCCGTTCTGATTCCCAGCACCCCATTGACGATACGTCTCCTTCATCTCTCCGACCTTCACCTCGATCGGGTGTTCGCCTCCATGGGCTGTCAGGGGGAACTCGCGCGGCGGCGGCGCCAGGGCCTCCGCGACGCACTCACGAGTGCCGGACGCCTGGCCATCGCGCAGGACTGCGTGGCGGTCACCATCGGGGGAGATCTGTACGAGCACGAGCGCGCCGGCGTGGACACCGGCCGGTTCCTTGCCGAGACCTTCGCGTCGTGGCAGCCGATGCGGGTGCTGATCGCGCCCGGGAACCACGACGCGCTGCTCCCCGCGTCGATCTACCGGCGAGTCGAGTGGCCGTCCAACGTCACCGTCTTCGGCAGCACCGACTTCGAGCCGGTGGAGCTCGCCGACGGCCTCACCGTCTGGGGACTGGCGCACCGGGAGCCGGCCTGGCAGGGCGATCCGCTCGGCACCTCCCCAGCCACGGCCGAATCCGGGGTGCATCTCGCCCTCTTCCACGGCGCCGAGCTCGGATCCCGGCCCGAGGGGAAGTCGATCCACGGCCCGTTCCACGCGGAGCGGATCCGCGCCGCCGGCTTCGCCGCCGCGCTGTGCGGCCACTACCACCGCCGGCGGCTCGATTCGACCACCGGCCTGCTGTACCCGGGGACACCGGAACCGCTCGGCTTCGACGATGGGGGGGGGCGTGGTCCCGTGGTCGTCGAGATCGCCGACCGGGGCGACGTCCGCTTCGTCGCCCACGACACCAACCGCTGGTCCGTTTTCACGGTGCAGTGCGACACCGACGAGTGCGGCACGGTGGAGGCGGTGATCGACGAGGTCACCATGCACTGCGCGTCGACCGGATACGGCGACTCGGAGCGGACGATGATCCGCGTCGACATCAGCGGCGCGATCGACTCGTCGGTGTCGCTGGACACGTTCACCGTCGAGCTCGCGGTGCGCGAGCGTCTCAACCTCGCGGCCGTCAAGGTGCGTGATCGCACCGCACCGTACATCGACCTCGAGACGGCGTTGCTCGAGGAGAGCACTCGGGGCGCATTCGTGCGCGCGGCAACCAGCGCGGCTGAGGATGCTGATCCCGACGAAGCGGAAGTGCTCGAGGACGCGCTTCGCTACGGACTGATGGCGCTCTCCGGCGTCGAAGTCGGGCTGCGATGATCCTCGAGCGTCTCGAGATCACAGGCTTCGGATGTCTCCAGGACATCACCACCGAGCTGCACCCGCGAGTTACCGTCATTGCTGGCCGCAACGAGTCCGGCAAATCGACGCTGCTCCGCGCGGTTCGGGGAGCGCTCTATGGGATGGATGCCGGTGGACAGGGTCGCGCCGTCGATCGCAGCGACTGGGCACGCTACGAGCCCTGGACCCGCGGGGGTTACGGGCTCGCGCTCACCTACAAGCTCGACGACGGGCGTCGCATCCGGGTCGCACGCCGGCTGGACACGCGCGAGCAGTCGGTGCAGGTGCTCGAGCTCGGGGGCTCGGAGCTGACCGACGAGCTGCGCAGCGGACGCGCCGTCACCCCAGGACGATTTCATCTCGGCATCGATGAGTCCGTGTTCTGCGCCACCGCGTGGCTCGGCGACGACGGGTTGCGCATCGACGCGCCCGAGAGCGCGCGCCAGCGCGCGGGCCAGCTGCAGGAGGCCATCGAGCGTCTCGCCGATACTCGCCGCGGCGTGACCGCGGCCCAGGCTCTGGTGCGCATCCGCGATGCGATGGATCGAGTTGGATCCGAGCGACGCACGTCCAGTCCACTCGGAGTCGCTACCGCCCGCCTTCGCACCCTGGATCGCACCCTCGCCGACGCCCGCACCCGGCTGGCGGCCGTCGCGGTCGACCAGGAACGCCTGGCGACGCTCGACATGACGCATGCGACCGAGACAGGACGCTGGGTGGCGGCAGAACGCGCGCGTCTTGCCGGGCGCCTGGCCGAGGTCGCCGACCGCCGTGTCCGTCTCGCGGAAGCGGTTCGTGAGGCGAAGGTACGGGCGGCGGAGCTCGAGGCGACTGCGTCGTATGCCGGTTCTCCGCTCGATGTCGAGACCGAGGTCACCACCCTCGGTGGCGAGCTGGCCCAGGCCAAGGTCAATGCCGAGGGTGCGGCAGCGCGCTGGCAGGCCGCCGGGGAGAGGCTGCGCCCCATCCGAGCCCGGCGCGATGAGATCGCCGGGGGCATCGCCGCCATCGGACTCGCCGACGACCTGGGCGGCGACGTCGGCGAGCGTTCGCAGCGCCTGCGTGGCGAGTTGATCGCGGTCGCGACTGCAGCACGCCGAAACGGAGGTGACGACGCACGCGAGGCGGCTCTTCGTCGCGAGATCGCGGCGACCGGACTGCGAAGCCTCCCGGCAGGCTTGATCGACGAGCTCCTTCCCAACCTCGAGGCGGCCCAAGCGGGTGGCCGCCTGTTCGCGTTCGCGGCCGTTGCCTGCGCGACGATCACGGTGGTCGCCGCTGCAGAGCTCGCCCGAGGACACCTGACAACCGCCGCGCTGGCGGCCGGCGTCATCGGTGTGCTGGCGGTTGCAGGGTGCGTCTGGCGCGCATGGGTGCGGTCGTCCGCCGCATCGCAGGCGCGCGCCGCCGCGACGGCGATCGCTCTCGATGCAGGTGTCGATCCAGCCGAGCTGGCCCGGCTGCAGGATCGGCTGCCCGTGCTGCGTACGCTCCACGAAGCACTGGACGACGCAGAGCTGCGCACGTCACGGCGTCGTGGTGATGCCGAGGCGTTGCAGGTTGCCCTTGCATCCCTGCTCGAGCGCTGCCGCTCGCTCGCGGCAGAAGCGGGCATCGTCGATGCACATCGCGGCGCCGAGGCAACCCCTGACGCAGTGGTCGCCGGGGCGCAGCGGGTGCTCGACCGCGTCGACGCGATGGTCCTCAAGTGGCGCCGGCGCGACGAGCTGCTCGCCGAGGACGCGGTGCTCGCAGCCGAGGAGTCGGCAGGCGCCCAGTCCAGCGAGGACGTGGACCGCTCGGTCCGGGCAGTGGCCAACCTCGAGATCCGGCTGCGGACGATCTTCAAAGCCGCGGGTATCCGCGTTCCTGAAGGTGACGCGTCCAATGCGCTGGCCGGCTTCCACCATGCGTGCGAGGCGAGGCGCCGCCACGACACCGCGCGGCGCCGCCTGGATGAGCTGCAGCGAGCCACGCACGCGCTCGGTGGCGACGCCGCCACGCTCGAGAGCCTGGAGACCGGGCTCGCCGAACAGCTCATGCAATGCGGTGGCGACCCCGCCGAGGCTCTTGTGACAGGCCCGCCGGACGTCGGAGTCCTGCAGGCACTCGACCTGGAGGCGGAGCGGGCGCGCCGTGCGGCGGCGTCGGCAGGCGATCAGGCACGCGAGCTGCGCGCGCGTCTCGGCGGCGTGCTCGACACCATGCCCAATATCGCGGACCTGGAGGATGAGCGCGAGGCTTGCGAAACCGCGCGCGATCGGGGACATCGGCAGCTCAAGGCGCTCCGACGTGCTGCCGAGCTGATCGAGGCGGCGTCGCGGGTGACCCATCGCGAGCTCGCTCCTCGTCTCGCCGAGTCGCTGGGCAGCCGGCTCAGCCTGCTGACCGGGGCGCGGTATATGGAGGTGAACGTCGACACCGATCACTTCGCCCTCGGCCTGCTCGGCCACGAACGTCCCGACATGGTGCCGCTCGACGCGGTGTCGCACGGCACTCGTGATCAGGTCGCGCTCCTCCTCCGGCTTGCGCTCTGCGAGGTGCTCGGCGGAGGTGGCGAGCGCACACCGCTCCTGCTCGATGAACCGCTGCTCACCTCCGACCCGATGCGCCGCGACCTGTTCATCGAGTTCTTGCACGACCTGTCTGCAACACACCAGGTCATGCTCAGCACCGCCGACCCCGCGATGATCGAGGCGGTGTCGCGTGTCACCGCGGGCGACTGCTCGGTGGTACGGCTCGAGGATCCGCCGGTCCTCGACGTCATCGGCGATGGACACCCACTCGGACGTCACAGCGCGCGCATGCGCCTGCTCGCAGGGCAGGGCTGACGCCTTCCGGGCGTGGGCCCCGCGGCCTGTGGGTCAGAGCGCCTTCGCGATACGCACCAACCCCTCGAGCTCGGAGACCTCCTCGCTGAAGAGCGGCATGCGCACGATCGGCACGTCGCCGATCCGTCCCAACTTCGTCAGCTGACGCGCCTCGCGCTGCGCGAGCGTGTTGCGGTTGAGAAAGGTCCTGCCGACGAAGCGCGCCATGTCCGTCGAGACGCGCTGGTGCAGCTCGTCGCTCAGCGAAGACGCAACCTTGGGGTCCTCGACGAGGGTCGTCGCAGCCGCAACCCCGCCGGAGTCACGGAAGACGTCCGGGAGCACGCGGTTGACCACCATGGCGCGCAGCGGCATCTTGAATTCGCGCAGCTTGGCGCAGAAGAACTCCGCCTCGGCAAAGGGACCCTGCTCGAGGGTGGTCACCACGACGAAACCGGTTTGCGGGCTGCGCAACAGCCGGTACACGGAGCGTGCCCTGCCCTGGATCCCGTCATAGAGCAGCTGCAGCTGCCGGACGAAGTCCGAGACCTCGGCGAGCACCTCGGCACCGAGCAGACGGTCGGCGAGTCGAAGGAACGGTGCCGCCGCAAAGTTCATCGCTCGAAAGCCGAAACGCGACGGCCCACCCGAGAGCATCGACAGCAGGCGCGAGCCCACGTAGTCGGTGAGACGGCTCGGCGCCTCGAGGAAGTCGAGCGCGTTGCGCGACGGCGGAGTGTCGACGACGATGCAGTCGTACTCGCCAGCGTCGTGGAGCTCATAGAGCGCCTCGATCGCCGCGTACTCGTGCGATCCGACAAAGGAGTCCGTGATCCGCTGGTAGAGCGGATTGCGCAGGATGCGCTGCGCGGTGGCACGGTCCGGTGAGTAGCGCTCGATCATCCGGTCCCACGCCTGCTTCATGTCGAGCATCGCCGCCTCGAGGTCGCCCGAGATGCTGATCCCGGCGCGGCGCAGGCGTGCTTTCGGAATCCGTACGGGTTCAGCCCCGATGCCCTTGATCCCGAGAGCGGTCGCCAGGCGACGCGCGGGGTCGACGGTGAGGACGAGCACACGCTTGTCCTCAGCCGCGGCGATCGCCATCCCGAGCGCTGCGCTGATGGTGGTCTTGCCGACGCCACCGCTCCCGCAGCAGATCACCACTTCGAGTGATGCGAGCCGGCTGCCGAGGCCCGCCGGTTCGTTGCGAGGGCTCCGCCGCCGCTCAGGGACGTGGACGCTTTCGCTCGCGCTCATGCGAGCCTGCTGTGGAGGGCGTCGGCCACGGCTCGCGTGGTGGTGAGCCCGGTCCGATCGACGATGAACGGCACCGGGACGACCGGCATCGGAAGCTTGTTGCGGAGCTGGCGAAGGTACCGGGTGGTGGTGTCGTAAAGGTGTGCCTGGAGGTCGATCCCGGCCGCGAGCGGTTCCGGCGATCCTCCCAGGCGCTTGGCGACCGCGCCGGCATGCTCCGGGTCAGTCATCGCGGCCACGAAGCGGCGGTGCGCCGCGGTCACCGGCGCATCGACGGCACGGTTGAGCAGGCACACGTCCACGGCGACGCCGGATCCCTTGCGCAGGCGCTCGTTGAGCTCGATCGCCTCCACCACGGGCATCTCCTCGGGCAGCGCGCAGAGCACCGCCGAGGTCCGGCGGGGATCGCGGATCAGGGCGTCGATCCACTCCACCTGGGCGCGGATGAGCCCGCCACGGACGAGCGTGAGCATCGCCTTGGGGGCCGCAAGATGTGACTCCGCCTGGCCACCCGCCGCCGAGTCGACGAGGATGAGATCCCAGAAGGGCGACCCGCCCCCGGTCTCCTTGCGGCGCTCTTCATACGCGATCTTGCCGACCACCAGCATGTCGCGCGGGCCGGGCACCCCGGTTGCGATGAAGTCGAAGACACGCGCCAGCGGGGTCAGGCGGGTCACGCGCGGGACCTTGAAATAGATGTTCAGGTATTCCTGGAACGACTCATCAGTGCGGAGCTCCAGAACGGAGAGGTTGTGCTGGACCACCCGTGGTGCGAAACCCGCGGGTGGTGATCCGAGTGCGGCGGCGAGTTCGCCCTTGGCGTCGACGTCGATGGCGAGGACGCGCTTGCCGGCGCGGGCCGCGAGCAGCGCCAGCGCCGCGGTCATCGTGCTCCTGCCGGTGCCTCCCTTCCCTACGACGAAGATGACGCGCCGCCGGAGCAGCGTGGCGAGTTCGATCCGCGCCCCGGCGATCGCGCTCCTAACCGCCGTTGATGGTCTCCAGGACCTCTGCGGCGTGCCCGCTGGGCTTGACATCCCGCCATTCGCGCTCGACGGTGCCGTCCGGTCCGATCAGCAGCGTACTGCGCGCGACGCCCATGTACTCCCGTCCCATGAACTTCTTCTCGACCCACAGTCCCTGTGACTCGATGAGACGCCGGTCCGGGTCACTGATCAAGGGAATGCCGAGCGAGCATTTCTCGATGAAGCGCTGGTGCTTCTTCAGGCTGTCGGGTGAGACGCCGTAGACCGTGACGCCGGCCGCCGCGAAAGCATCGTTGAGCCGGGTGAATTCCTGGCCCTCGAGGGTGCAGCCGGGTGTGTCGTCCTTCGGATAGAAGTACAGGAGGGTGCGGCGGCCTTCGAGGTCGGCGTTGGTCACGCGATCGCCGCCGCTGGTCTCGAGGTCGAAGTCGGGGAGTCGAGACCCCACGGTCATGGTTCCGGGTCCTCCGTGCGCAGACGCAGTGCCCGCCAGTGTAGGTGAGCGCCAGACGGTGGGCGCTCTCCCCACCGGGTGCCTGGCTCGCCGTCCCTATACTCGGCGCGTGCCCTCCAACTCCCGCCCTGGCGTGGCCATGAAGAAGGCTGCCGCCACGCGGCGACAGGCACCAGACCCAACGCAGCCGCGTCCGGTCCCGATGCTGCTCCGCTACATCTCGTGCGGGCTGCTCTCACTCGCGGGTGGGGCCGCCTGGCGGTTCACACTCTCCCCCAACGCGGTGGGGATCGTCTCCGCATTCGCCGGGATCTTCTTCCTGCTGCTGGGATTTCTCATCGGCGGGATCTACTGGTACGCACACGATCTGCGCGTCCGCAAGCGGGCGCCGGAATTGATGCCCGACGAGCGCGTCGTCTTCTCGTTCGTCGTGTTCGTGATGATGCCGTTCACGGTCCTCGCGCTCATCGGGTTGCTCTGGCTGCTGTCGCTCATCATCGGGGTGCACTGAGCCCCGGCGCGCGGCCAAACCCTTCGGTCAGTTGAGGAAGGCGCGGAGCCTGCCGGCGACCTCGGTCATCGCAGTGCGATCGGAGCAGCTCTCGGGCGCCTCTTCGAGGTAGGCGTTGATGTCGTTGAGCGCCGCGACAACCCTCCCCATGCGCCAGAGGAGGAGACCACGATCGCGGCGCTCGGCGGGCGACGGCACCAGGTCGACGCAGCGGTCCGCGGCGCGAAGCGCCTGGTCCCAGCATTCGAGGCTCGTATAGCAGCGGCGCAGGTTGCGCGACATCCGCGCGAGCATGTCGCGGGCGCTGGCTCGGGCCATCTGGGCCGGCTCGAGGCGTTCGATCTCCTGACCCGTCGATGTCGTGACCAGGCGCTTGACGTCGTCGTCATCGAGGGGCTCACCGCTTGCGATGGTGTCGAAGAGGTGCCCGTCGACGCGCACCACGAAGTGCCCGGGAAGGTTCACCCCCTCAACGGGGATCTCGGCGCGGGCGCCGACCGCGATCCAGATGGCCGAGCACGCGATTGGCACGCCGGCGCCGCGTTCGAGCACAGTATGGAGGTAGTGGGCGCGCGGGTCCCCACCTCCCGCGCCGCGCAGGCGCAGGCGATCGCGGAGCAGGGCCCCGACCAGCGGGGCATCGGACGGCCCGCAGCCGTGGAGCCCGCAGCGCGCGCGCAGCTCACCCGCCAGCTCATCGAGGCGCTCGAGCCAGGGCTCCGGCTCCACGCCGGGGCAGTCGTCGGCAGCGAGCCAGAGCGCGCCCTCCGCGATATCCCCATCCCGCGCGGCGCATTCGAGCACTGCCTCGCGCGGCTCCAATCCCTGCATGGCCGGTAATCATGCTCCGCGACCCGCTCGGGTGGGCATTTCGCGCGCGAGCCGCCGAGGAGCCAGCTCATGCCCCCTCCACTAGACTGACCATGTGCTGCTCGAGGAGATCGCCGGCCCGGACGACCTGCGTGGGCTCGGCCCGGAAGATCTGACCCGCCTCTGCGCCGAGATCCGCGAGGAATTGGTCACCGCCGTCTCGCGGACCGGTGGACACCTCGGTCCCAACCTCGGGGTCGTCGAGCTCACGGTCGCCATGCACCGCGTCTTCGACAGCCCTCGCGACGCGATCATCTTCGATACCGGGCACCAGGCCTACGTGCACAAGATGCTCACCGGCAGGCTCGGTCAGTTCGAGACCCTGCGCCAGCAGGGCGGCCTCAGCGGGTATCCGTCGCGGCGCGAGTCCGAGCACGACCTGATCGAGAACTCGCATGCGTCGACCGGGCTCAGCTACGCGCTCGGCTTCGCCACCGCACGCGAACTGCGTGGCGAGACGGGCAAGGTCGTGTGCGTTGTCGGCGATGGCGCGCTCACGGGCGGCATGGCGTACGAGGCGCTCAACAACATCGGGCAGCTCAAGCCCGAGATGGTGATCATCCTCAACGACAACGGCCGCAGCTACGCGCCGACGGTCGGCGGGATCGCCGAGAACCTCGGGCATCTG
>Ga0182015_10004302_pt1 | contig 15413 bp, 11 predicted proteins | sample 712P3MmetaG_FD_120478 | JGI IMG/M metagenome (GOLD analysis project Ga0182015, IMG submission 120478) | Permafrost microbial communities from Stordalen Mire, Sweden - 712P3M metaG | ecosystem: Environmental > Terrestrial > Soil > Wetlands > Permafrost | place: Sweden: Stordalen | collected... | reverse complement strand
GGGCCACGTCGCGTGAACTGCTGAACGCAAAACTAGCAAGGGGCGAAGGTTTAGGCCGCTCGGAGCAAGACCCTGGCCTGAAAGAACAAGTTGAGAGCGCTGTAATTTGCTAACGTTGGGCTTATCACTAGCCTGAATTATGCAGCGCAGGTTGGCGGATGTGGCGCAAATCACTGATTCAGCGTAGGATTTGGTTATCGACTCCAATCCGCGCCGTTTCCGTGAGGCCACAGCCACCATGATGGATTCTATGCTGCCGCTGGCCGGCCTGTCACCTGTTTCCGGCAAGACTGTTGTCGCCAAATTCGACGGTGGGCTGCTGTCGTCGGACGGTGGCATTTTGGTTTTGCGCGAGATCGAACAACGGCTTCGCGTCGCCGATCGGCTCGCCGCCTGCATGGTGGACCCACGCGCGCCCGAGTTGATTACCCACACGCTCTCTGAGATCATCCGGTTTCGTTTGCTGATGATCGGCGCCGGCTATGAAGACGGCAACGACGCCAGTTCTCTGCGAAGCGATCCCATGTTCAAGATGGCGCTCGATCTATCGCCGGCGGATCGCGAACTGTGTTCGCAGTCGACCATCTCCCGTCTTGAAAACCTGCCCGATGCTCGCGCCTTGCTGCGCATGGGCCGCGCCATGGTCGATCTTTTTTGCGAGTCCTTCCAGCGGGTTCCCAAACGGATCACGCTCGACATCGACGACACGTTCGACGCGGTTCATGGCGGGCAGCAGTTGCGGCTGTTCAATGCGCATTACGACGAATACGGCTTTCAGCCGATCGTCGTGTTCGATGGCGAGGGCCGGTTCGTCACCGCCGTTCTTCGTCCCGCCAAACGGCCCGGCGGCAAGGAGGTTCGCGCCTTCCTGCGCCGCCTGTTGCGTGCAATCCGCGCCAACTGGCCGAAGACCGAGATCCTACTGCGCGCCGACAGTCATTATTGCAGTCCGGAGGTTCTCGACTGGTGTCGGGCCAACGGTCTCGATTACATCCTGGGCGTCGCACCGACCACGACATTGCGCCGGCATATCGGGGATCTCGAGGCCAGCACGAAGGCGCGCTTCGAGGCCGCTTCGAAGAACGGCAAGGCGCGCCGCTTCAAGGAGTTCCTCGATGGGGCCGCAAGCTGGAGCCGCGTCGAGCGCATCATCGCCCGTGTCGAAGCTGGCGCGGACGGGACCGACACACGCTTCATCGTCACCAATCTCGACACCCGCAATGCGCGCGTGCTCTATGAGGATGTCTACTGCCGGCGCGGTCAGGCCGAAAATCACATCAAGTCCTGGAAGACGCATTTGGCGGCGGACCGCACCTCATGCACGAAGGCCACGGCTAACCAGTTGCGGCTGTTCTTGCACGCGGGCGCATACTGGCTCATGTGGGGCCTGCGCGTGTCGATGCCCAAGCGTTCGATGTGGCGCGCTGCCCAGTTCGACACGTTGCGCCTGCGGCTCATCAAAATCGCCGCCCGCGTCGTCGAGATGAAGACGATGATCCGGGTTCACTTGCCGACGTCGTGTCCCGCCCAGGATATTTTGCGGCTCGCGCTAGGGCGTATCCCGCGCTTCGTCACCTGAAAAACGGGGTGTAGAGCCCCAAATTTCGAACCCTTCCCGTCAACCCGCAAACCTTCTCCACCCCGCCCTCTGACTCGTCGCCGGAGACGATGCGCCGCGTCTACAATCACGCGAAAACAGAAATGGATCACGCGAACGCAGCGCTTGCGCCGTATAACGATCAAAGCGCTGCATAATGCCGGCTAGGTAATAAGGTATTCATTCACGTCGCAAAATTATGGTAATAATGGCTTTGCGCACTCGATCTGGGCAGAACTATTAAGTACAGCAGATAAATAGTCGCGACCAGAGTCATGGCAACCGAAAGTCATGGCAGCATTGGACTCCAACGTGACGGCCGTCGCAACCACTAATGGCGAGGCTACATCGGTATCCGGGGGCGCAGCGTCGCCTGCGGCCGCTCACGTCACGGCATCCTCTCCTCCTGAAGCTCTCGATTCCGGGGTTGCCGCGCTTTGCACGCCGCTTGCTGATGGGGATCCATGCGGGCCCGATCTCGAATTCGCGGGCGACATCGATTACCTTAATTTCTTCGCTCAGGTGGAACTCGTCCTGCCCGAGTCGTTTTTCAATGCTTTGGATGGCATGCCGTTCGACCGAACGTCCGTCGCCATCGGCGGCCAGCTCGAAGCCATAAAGCCGCTGCTCGCCCGCACCCGCGACATCAGGCTGCTGATCACGCAGGCGCGCCTGCAGATATTGAACCGCGATCTCGCTGGTTTTGCTGTCAGTGTGGCGGCGGCAGCTTATTGGCTGGACGCATTCTGGGATCAGGTTCATCCGCGGCCCGAAGGCGGCGAGGTGATGGCAAGATCGAATGCCATCTCTGCGCTTGATATTCCGACGGTGATTTTCCCGCTGCAATATGCGCCTTTGTTCGATGCACGCCGGCTCGGCACCATCACGTATCGCGCCCTATTGATCGCAACTGACGAGGTCAAGCCGCGCACCGGAGAGGAGAAGCTTGCCACCTCCGCGATCATGGAAGCGCGCGGGGGCGCCGATCCCGCGGCGTTGGCGCCGGCGCGCGAGCACATTGCAATGCTCAAGTCGGGCCTTGTTCGGATCCGCAATGGGTTTGCGGTGCGGGGCGCCTCGGCTAGACTCGACGATGTTGCGGCGCTGGTCGGCAAGATTCAAGCATTCATCGATCCCGTCGAGGCAGCGAAGGCGCTGCCCGTCGAAGCGGAGCAAAGTCAGGATGAGCCATCGGCAGCGGCGGCCGGGCCTGGGCCGAGCTCACTTGCCGAAGCCCGCGAGGCTCTTGCCGCCATTGCCGGCTATTACAGCCTTAGGGAACCTTCGAGCCCGAACTTGCCGTTGGTGCGCCAGGCCCATCAACTGATCGGCAAGTCGTTCATCGAGGTCCTCAGCATATTGGTTCCTAACTACATGGAAAAAGCGGCATTTCAGATCGGCGGCGAGAAAGTGTTCGAATTGCCAATCGGCAGGCTGTCGAATTTGTCCGGGAACGCCGCGCCTCCGGTCAATGGGGCCGGTCAAGGAATAGCCGGAGATGCTGCGGCGGCCATCGGCACAGTGGCTCCCCGTTTCCACGTCGAATCACGGGCGCAGGTGATCGCCTTGCTCGATCAAGTGCAGCGCTACTTCCGTTCCTGTGAGCCTTCCAGTCCGGTGCCGATGCTGTGCGAGCGCGCCCGCGCCTTCGCCGAGAGCGATTTTATGGCCGTGCTGCGGGACGTGCTTCCAAAAGCGGCACTGAAGGACATTGGTGCGGATAAATGAGACTGGAGCCCAGAGTTAACGCCGATTCGTCGGTTTAATTGACGTCTGGCCCAAAAGGCTTTCTACTGCTACAGTTTATGGGGTGACGGAGGCCCAAACGAGGGGCAAGAGCATGGCGCGAAGCAGCAGTCAGAAATTCATCCGCAGGAATCGTCCGCCGCGGGTGCATATCACCTACGAAAATCCTACCAACGCGGAAGAAAAGGTCGAGCTCCCTTTCGTGATGGGGGTGATGTCCGATTTGTCGGGCAACACGCCAGGCGTCGAAAAGGAGGATTTTGCCGAGCGCAAGTTGCTTGATTTCGACATGGACAATCTTGATGATCGTATGTCGGCGATCCAGCCAGGCGTGAGCTTTCGGGTCGAGAACAAGATCTCCGAGAATGCCGGTGAACAAATGAGCGTGCAGTTGCGCTTCAATAAAATGGCGGATTTCGAGCCGGCTGCTATCGCGCGCCAAGAGTCGGCGCTTGCGAAGCTGCTGCAGGCGAGACAGCAGCTTACTAATCTGATGCGCTACATGGACGGCAAGGTCGCTGCAGAAGAATCGCTGCGCAAGTTGCTATCCGATCCTCAGCTTATGATTGCGCTGAAAAGCCGCGCCTCGGAAAGTGGCAGCGAGAGTGACGGCAGTTCCTAAACAGAAGATAACTGGAGAGCGGACGTGGCGACCGAAACAGAAGCAACATCAGGCCGTGCCCCCGAAGCGCTGGTCGAAACTCGCGATGCCGACGAGTTTGCCGCTCTGCTGAAGCAAAGCTTCAAACCGCGAACCGAGCGGGCGGCGACCGAGGTCGAGAATGCCGTGAAGACTCTGGTCGAGCAGGCGCTCGCCGATACTAGCCTCGTCAAATCGGAAGTACTCGACACGCTCGAGGAGATGGTCGCGCAGTTGGACAAGAAGCTTTCGGCGCAGATGAATGAGATCATGCACGCGCCTGAGTTTCAGCAGATCGAGAGCGCATGGCGCGGGCTCAAATACCTGGTGACTCAATCCGAGACCGACGCGATGCTCAAGATTCGCGTCATGAATGTCTCCAAGAATGAACTTTACCGCCACCTGCGCCAATACCCGGCCGCGGCCTGGGATCAGAGTCCGCTGTTCAAGAAAATTTACGAAGAGGAATTCGGACAACTTGGCGGACAGCCATTTGGCTGCTTGATCGGCGACTATTACTTCAACCATTTGCCGACGGACGTGCAGTTGCTGCGCGACCTCAGCAAGATCGCCGCCGCCGCACATGCCCCTTTGTTTGCAGCGGCCGATTCCACCCTGATGGGCATGGACTCCTGGAACGAACTTATGAACCCGCGCGACCTGAGCAAATTGTTCGACACTCCCGAATATGCCGCCTGGAAGTCGCTGCGGGATTCGGACGACGCGAAATATGTCGGACTGTGCATGCCCCGCGTGCTTGCGCGGCTGCCCTACGGAGCAAAGACCGAGCCGGTCGATGAGTTTGCGTTCGAAGAAGAGACCGACGGACATAAGGGCGAGAAATACGCCTGGATGAATGCGGCCTACGCGATGGCCGCCAACATCAACCGGGCTTTCAAGGAAAATGGCTGGTGCGCCCGCATCCGCGGCGTTCAGTCGGGCGGCGAGGTGGAAGATCTGCCCGCGCACACATTCCCGACCGACGATGGCGGGGTCGATATGAAATGCCCCACCGAGATTGCGATCAGTGATCGTCGCGAGGCGGAGCTGGCGAAGTCCGGGTTAATCCCACTCATTCATCGTAAAAACACCGACCGGGCCGCCTTCATTGGCGCGCAGTCCCTATTCAAGCCAAAGGCTTACCAAAATAATCCGGAAGCTACCGCCTCAAGCAACCTGGCATCGCGGCTGCCTTATATGTTCGCGTGCTGCCGGTTCGCCCATTATCTGAAGGTCATGGTCCGCGATAAAGTCGGCTCCTATTACGAAGAGGCGCAGCTCGAAAAGTGGCTAAGCAACTGGATCGCTGAATATATCGATGGCGACCCGAAGAACTCGACCGAGGCCACCAAGTGCCGGCGGCCGCTGGCGGGTGCCAAGATCAGCATCGTGCCCAACGAGGAGAATCCGGGATATTATGCGGCGACGTTCGAGTTGCGGCCGCATTATCAATTAGAAGGCATGGACATCGGCCTTCGCCTCGTGTCCAGGCTGCCGGTTGCCAAGTAAACGGACGCGGAATTGAAGTGAAGGGGGATTCAAATGGCTCGAACAAACATTTATCTCAAGCTAGATGGCATCGATGGTGAGTCCATCGACGAGACCCACACGGGCTGGATCGAGCTCGATTCCTTTAAATGGGCCGTACACAATGACGCGTCGTTCGCGATCGGTCAAGGCGGTCAGGCAACGCAGGGCCATATCGACAAAATCTCGGTAGACAAGGTATGCGACAAGGCGTCGATTACATTGTTCAAGAACTGCACGACCGGCAAACACATTGCCAGCGGAATCATAAGCTGCCTGAAGTTGGACGGCGACGCCCGCGTCCAGTATCTGAAAATTGACTTGACAGACATCATAGTGGCCAAAGTTGACTGGTCGGGGGCGGGTGCCGACGCTTTAATTAAAGAGTCGGTAGAGTTGGACTTTGCCGAATTCCAGAAGGTCTTTACACTGCAGGAAGACGAGGGCGGCCAAGGCGGCAAGATAGAATTCGCCTACAACCGGCAGACCTCTAAAGCGAAATAGAGCGGCTCCTGCGAGGTGCCCGCCGCCGACGCAAATGCAAGGCTCACAAGGCCGCGTAGAGCGGTCTGCGCGGCCTTTCGCGGTCAGGCGCACCCTCCGGCATCGGTTGCGCCCACGACAACGACATGATCGCCGCAGTCAGCAATAAGACTCGCCTCAGTCCTCCGCTGATGCACGTATTTCGCGCGGCACATGAAGGCAAGGACGCCAAGAAGAGAGTGGATCTCCGCAATGACGTTGGCGAACGCATCATCGCCGGCCGCAGATTACGGGCGCGCCAGGTCATTACCGAAGTCGTGCTGCGTCGGGAAGTGTCGCAGGATCTCGAAGCATTGCTCAACACCGTCGCGTTGGAGTCGACCATTGACATGACCGAAACGCCTTATGCGCGCAGGTCAATCATCAATTTCGGGATTCCCGACGTTTCCAACCGCTCCATTGACGAAAACGCCGTCAACAGTATCCCAGCAGAAATCAAGACGGCTATTATCAATTACGAGCCGCGGCTGGCAGCGGCCTCGCTCGATGTCGAGCGCGATATGACCGTCGATCCCCTCGAGCTCAAGGTGCGGTTTATTCTCCGCGCCGATTTGACGTGCGATCCCGTGTATGCTCCCGTGGAATTCATCGCCGATATCATCGATAGCGGCAAGATAATAATTAATCGCTTGTGAAACGCGCATGAACCAGGAATTTCTCGATCTCTACAATCGGGAACTCAAGTTGCTTAACGAGCAAGCGCGCGAATTCGCAGACGAATACCCCGGCATCGCGGAGCGTCTCGGCGGCCTTCTGGAGGACCGCGTCGACCCGCTGATTGGGGGACTCCTGGAAGGCGCGGCATTCCTGGCCGCCCGGGTCCAGCTCAAACTCAAGCACGAATTCCCGGAATTCACCAATAATTTGCTCGAACAACTTGTCCCGCATTATCTCGCCCCAACTCCCTCAGCCATGCTGGTCAAGGCGATGCCCGTTTTCGGCGACAGGGCGTTGCGCGAAGGCCACGCGATTGCGCGCGGTTCGTATCTGGATGCCTCCTATCGTCAGCTCGATCGCCATATGACCTGCCGCTATCGGCTATGCGGCGACATCACCATTTGGCCATTTGATCTGATCGGAGCAGAGTATTTTGTGTCTCCGGCCTCATTGCAGGCGCTTGGCGTGTCGGCGGGCGGAGATGTGCTGGCCGGCATGCGGCTCACTTTCACGCATCGTGCCGCGGTCCGCCTGGAGGACGAACTCCCGGACAGCGAGGCGCTCAAGAAACCCGAAATGCTTTTCGCGGGGTGCCGGACCACCAACCTGCCGCTTTATTTCGCCGGGTCGGAAGCCGATGCAGCGGCCCTTTACGAGCAGCTTTTCGCCCACTGTCGGGGGATCTATCTCCGATGTGTCGATGCCTCCGGTGATTCAGTCGTTCATGCCGCGCCCGCGCAGTGCCTGCATCAGATCGGCTTTCAGCGCGAGGACGCACTTTTTCCTAACGATCACCGGGTTTTCGAGGGGTTCGATCTCCTGCGCGAATTCTTGATGTTTCCGCGTAAGTTCCTCGGCTGCAAGCTGACTCGGCTGGATGAAATCCTGCCCAAACTCAGGGCAAAAACGATCGATATCCTTTTCGCCTTCGACGAGGTGAACCCGCGGCTTGGCGCGGCAGTACGGCCTTCGATGTTCGCGGTTTATGCCGCACCGGCTATCAACCTCTTCGAGAAAAACACCGACCGCATTCCGCTCAAATCGAGCCAGCACGAATATCAAGTCATTCCGGATCGCAGCCATTATCTTGATTATGAGCCACACCGATTGCTGGAAGTCTACGCACACTACGCCGGCGGCGGCGAGAAGGTACCGGTTCAACCGCTCTATTCAGCCTCGCTTGAAAGCGCGCAGCAGCGGCCAGGACCATCCTACACGGTACGCCGGTTGCCACGACGACGCACCGTCGAAGAAAAGCGCCTGGGTGTGTCATCCGACTATACTGGAACGGATATGTTCATCTCCTTGAGCGAGCTCGGCGGCGCCGACGACGTTTCAGCGATCGCCGAGGTAAGTGTACGTGCCTTATGCTCCAATCGGCATCTGGCCGAGCATCTGCCGATCGGATCCGGGGGCGTCGATTTTCGCCTGATCGACGACTCGTCTCTAGACATTGTTTGCGTTGCTGGCCCGACGCCGCCGCGGGAGCCAATCGTCGCCCAATTGCGCGGCCGCAGCGAGACCGCACACAAGGGTACGGTTACCTGGCGCCTGGTTAACATGCTTAGCACCAATCATCTCGGCCTCGTCGAGCGCGGTGCGGGTCGCAATGCTCAGGCACTCCGCGAAACCTTATCGATGTTCGCGGATATGAACGACGTTGCTACCGAACGGCGAATTCGCGGCATCCGTACGGTCGACAGCAGGCCGGTCGTGCGCCGCGTTCGCGAGCGCAGCGGCGTTGGGGCAGCGCGCGGAATCGAGGTCACCCTAACGATCGATGAGAAAGCCTTCGAAGGTACTGGCGCATTCCCGCTCGGCGCCGTGCTCGACCGTTTCTTTGCTGAATATTCGGGCTTCAACCATTTCACCCAGACCGTGATCCGTTCCGTAGACCGTGGCGAGATCATGCGATGGCCGCCACGCATGGGAACGCGTAAGACGCTCTAATCGACCGCGAGGCATTCGTGACCTTCCTGCATAATCTTGAAGCAGAGCCCTGGCGGTTCGATTACTTCACCGTACTGCGTTATCTCGAGCGCACCTGCAAGGATCGGCCGCGGATCGGGGACAGTGCCGCAAGGCGCGAGGAGTTCGTTCAGCTCGGCCAAGACCCCTACATGGATTTTCCCGCCTCCAACCTCGCTCGCGTCGAGCAAACTGATAGCAAGCCGCTCAAGCTGTTCGTGAAATATCTCGGCCTTCTCGGACCGCAGGGCGCCCTCCCGCTTGCGACCACCGAGGAAGCCTATCACTACGTACTGGCGGGCGATGACGCGTTTCCTCGATTTCTCGACATCTTCAACAGCCGGTTCATTCAACTGTTCTTTCGGGCCTGGGCGGACTCTCGGCCGATAGCGCAGCATGACCGCCCGAACGCCGACCGCTTCGTCGCCTATATAGGCTCCGCAATCGGGGTGGGCTCCAGCCCCTACCAGAACCTCGACAGTATTCCGGACGCCGCGAAGCTAGAGTATGCTGGGCTTCTCGGCTCACAAGCCAGATGCGCTTCGCGCCTTGCGGGTGCCGTCTGCGGATTGTTCAATGTAAAGGCGGAGGTGGAGGAATTCATCGGTACCCGCCTGGTGCTCGAAGCGACAGAACGGACGCTCGTGGGCGAGCGATTGAGCCGACTGGGCGAGGACGTGCTGCTCGGCCGAAATGTTTTCAGCGTGCAGGATAAGATTCGGATGCGAATCTTCACCAAGAGCCTAGCGCAATATATCCGCTTCCTGCCAACAGGCGACCTGTGCGAGCCTCTGGCGGATCTGGTGTTCTTTTACAACGGCGAGCAGCTCGACTGGGACGTCGAACTAGCGATACCTACAGGCGCTGCCGAGGCGGTTCGGCTTGGAACGTTCGGCCAGCTTGGGTGGACCAGCTGGGTGGCGCCAAATTGGACATCCATGGAAGCATACCGCCAAGATGCGAAGATTCATCCTGAGGAGCGCATACGGCACAAACGCGAGCGCGGCGCAAAAAGCGTGTAGGGAGACGCGATGGCCGATATCAGCCTTGAGGCGGTCGCCGGCAAGCTGAACCGGGTCGCTTATGAAGCCTTGTTCAAGGCACTGCGCCAAGCGAAGGGCGCAGGCAACCGCAATGTCGAATTGGCGCACTGGCTCGTTCATATCCTGCAAGGAGAGCGCACGGACATCGGCCTCACCGCTGATCATTTCAAGCTTGATCGGGGCAAGCTGTTGACCGACGTTGCCGCGATGATCAATGGCTTCGCAAAGAATGAAACCGAAATGCCGGCGGTCTCCAACACCGTCATGGATTTACTCGACCGCGGCTGGCACTACGCGACCCTGTTTTTTGGTGAAACCCAGATCCGCACTGGTCATATTCTTGTCGGTGCCCTGCAGTCACGCGAACTCGCGCGCGCGTTTACTGGTGTGTCAAAGGAATTCACCAAAATCTCGACCGATCTTCTCACCAGCGAACATCGCGCGATTTGGGCTGGCTCCGAGGAAGAAAATCTACGACCCATGGACGGGTCAGGGCTGGTAGCGGGCGGCACGCCAGTCACGCGCGAAGGAGCCGCCAAGGGTACGACGGCGCTTGACCGCTTCTCCCAAGATCTTACCGCCAAGGCGAAATCGGGCGAGATGGATCAGATTCTAGGCCGTGATGAAGAAATTCGGCAAATTATCGACGTGTTGATGCGTCGGCGTCAGAATAATCCGATCCTCACTGGCGAAGCCGGCGTCGGAAAGACTGCCGTGGTGGAGGGCTTCGCAGAGCGCATCGCTGCTAACGACGTGCCGCCGCCGCTCCGCGGAGTCCGAGTCTGCATGCTGGACGTCGGCCTTATGCAGGCGGGTGCGTCGATGAAGGGCGAATTCGAGCAGAGACTGCGCTCGGTAATCGACGAGGTGCAACAATCGCCAATACCGATCATCCTGTTCATCGACGAAGCACACACGCTGATCGGGGCCGGTGGATCAGCGGGCACGGGTGACGCCGCCAATCTGCTCAAACCGGCTTTGGCACGCGGCACCCTCCGCACCATTGCAGCTACAACTTGGTCGGAATATCGCCAATACATAGAAAAAGATCCTGCGCTGACAAGGCGCTTCCAGCCGATTCAGATCGGCGAGCCGAGTGTTCAGCAGTGCTGTGACATGCTGCGAGGTATTCTTGGTCCGATGGAGAAACACCACAAAGTGCGAATCTCCGACGCGGCCATTGTCGCCGCTGTTAACCTTTCTCATCGCTATATTCCGGCCCGCCAATTGCCCGATAAGGCGGTAAGCCTCCTCGACACGGCCTCCGCCCGCGTTGCCATCAGCCAAAGCGGCGTGCCGGCAATGATCGAAGACACAACGGCGGCAATCGCCGCGCGCGAGAAGGAAAAGACGGCGCTGATCAACGACAGCGACCTTGGCGCGCAGCAGGAGGAGCGTGTTGCCGCCATCGACACTGAAATCGCTGCGCTGAAGGAGAAGCTCGCGGGCTTTGGATTCGAATGGGCCACCGAGCAGAAACTTGTCACTGAGATTCGGAGCCTGCGCGACATTCTTAGTCCTCCAAGCGAGATGGACGGCAAGGGAACGCCTCAGGCCGAAGCTCGGCCGGCGGCCGACATTCCCCAACCGGCACAATCGAATACCGCGAATAAGGACGACGTGCGCAAGCAATTGCGCGAGACATTTGAAACGCTTGAAGGACGCGATCCCGAAAAGCGGATGATCTACGCTCACGTGGATGAGCAGGTGGTCGCTGCCGTGGTTTCCGATTGGACCGGCATTCCGGTCGGCCGCATGGTGAAGGACGAGATCGAGAACGTGCTGCGGCTTCCGGAAATTCTCAATCGGCGCGTTGTGGGTCAGTCACATGGCCTTTCGATGATCGCCAAGCGCATCGAAACCAGCCGCGCCAAGCTAGACAATCCCAACAAGCCGATTGGCGTGTTCATGCTGTGCGGACCTTCGGGCGTTGGCAAAACCGAAACCGCGCTCGCCCTCGCCGAGGCGCTCTATGGCGGCGAGCAGAACATGATCACGATTAACATGTCGGAATTCCAAGAGGCACATACGGTATCGTCGCTCAAAGGAGCTCCGCCTGGCTACGTGGGCTATGGTGAAGGCGGCCGCCTCACTGAGGCAGTCCGCCGCAAGCCCCACAGTGTGATTCTCCTGGACGAGGTCGAAAAAGCTCATCCTGACGTTCACGAGATCTTTTTTCAGGTGTTCGACAAGGGCTTTATGGATGACGGAAACGGTCGGCGGATAGACTTCAAAAATTCGCTAATTATTCTTACGACGAATGTTGGCACCGACGTCATTGCAACCCTTTCAGCCAATCCGAGATACAGAGATGATTCTGAAGCGCTGGCGCAAGAACTGCGGCCGGAACTATTGAAAGTGTTCCCGGCAGCCCTGCTAGGGCGCATTGTTTCAATTCCTTATTACCCCCTGTCACACAAGATGCTTAGTGGGATCGCACGTATTCAGCTCAATCGCATCGGCCAACGCATCCGCGAAAATCACAATGTTGCTTTCCTTTACGACCAGCCTGTGATCGATCATATTGTGTCGATGTGCAACGATCCCGACTCAGGTGGACGGATGATCGATAACGTAATCACCAATACCTTGTTGCCGGCGCTTTCGCGCGAATTCCTCAAGCGTTCACTTGCAAAAGAAAGGATAGAGCAGGCGAGCGTTACGATTCAGAATGGCGGATTTTCTTACGTTTGGGTTTGACAGGCTAGAACTTTCCACAACCAAAACTTAAATGCCGAATCGAAAAACATTCGCACTCACAAACTTCGCGGATTCTATTGGCGTGTCTGCTGGAGACGCAAGTGAGACGCGTGTGCGGAGAGTCAAACGGAGACACCGCTCAATCGCGATGGTGCGTCACCAGATCTCACGCAGGGCAACTTGCGAGCGGATGATGTCGTTGCAACTCGCCATTTTTTTTGATTCAACACTCAGGGCAATCCTTTTTTGCTGGGCGGACGAATGTATTTTTCTGCCTAAATCCAAGGTGATGACCGTGGGCAGGTCAGTAGCGGAAGAATAAAACTATTGGGAAGACCAAGTTGTTGCTGCTCTATGGTAGGTCCCGCGCGACGCGGAATCCATTAGCATAGTAGCGCACGTCCTGGTCGTAGTGGAACCGCGAAGCCGACCGTACAAAATTCGCCTTGCTGGCAAATGACCCGCCACGCAAAACGCGTTGCCCACACTGAGCGGTGGTCCAGGCCGAGCCATCAGTCGGCGCGCCGCGATAATTTTCGTTCCAACAGTCCTCTACCCACTCGGCCGCATTGCCCGCCACGTCGTACAGTCCGAAACCGTTGGGTCGGAATGAACCGGTCACCGTGGTCTGATGGAGTGGGGAGCCACCGCACTCCTCACAATTGGCGTGGTTGGGGCCGGGGGGCCGCCCCCACCAAAACGGTGAAGTCGTGCCGGCGCGGGCGGCATATTCCCACTCGGCTTCGCTGGGAAGCCGATATTTCTTTTCCGTCTTCCGCGCGAGCCAGGTCACGAAAGCCTTTGCATCGTCCCAACTAACATCGATCACGGGACGGTTAGCGCGTCCCCATCCGTGATCGCCAGGCACATACTTGCATCCGCCCGCGGCAACGCACGCGTCCCATTCGGCAAAGGAGACTTCGCGACGCCCAATCGCGAACGGATTTGCAATTACGACCCGGTGTTCAGGCTTCTCTATGTCGGTGTCGCTTGAACCCATTTTGAATTCACCCTCTGGCACGACGACCATCTCGGAGCAGTCCGGGCAATCGCGAAAAGTCTCGCCTGGTTCGGGAATCGCTGGAATTGGGCCGGTCGAGTTGGGCCCCGATTCCGCCGGCGCCGCCGCTTGTGGGGATTTGGGCTGCGCGTAACTTAGCGTAGCGGCGAACCATAGGGTCGCAATCGCGGTAATCATAACCAGCAAGCCAGCGTGGACGCGCGTTTCCATGCGATTCGTTAGTGCATCTCCTTCGAACGTTTTATCGACCATAGGCGCTGTTTGCTACCCGTCCGTAATGGTGGAGGGCCATCCGGAACATCAAAACGCCGCCGACGCCATCGTCTGTCTCCGTTGTGCAGGCTATGACAGCTCACTTTAACTGGCATCCTATTAGTGGTAGTTTACGAGCTTGGTTATTGGGCGCAACCGTGATCAATGGCCGCTCGATGCGGAGGAGGGACGCCCGGTGTATTCGACAACAATAACTTCGGGCATACTTTCGCTTTTCATCAGCCTCGCGGCTAGCGGCACCGCATATTGCCAAGCCAAAGGGGGGCCGACGCAATCACCTTCAGGTGCTGCGGTCTACTTTATCGACATTACGAATGGCGCGACGATTCGCGAAAAGTCCACTATTCATTTCGGTCTCCATGGCATGGGTGTAGCGCCGGCGGGTTCCGACAAAGCTAACTCCGGGCACCACCACCTTCTGATCGATACCGATCTACCGCCCTTGGATCAGCCCATCCCAAGCGATATCAACCATCTACATTTCGGGGCTGGCCAGACCGAGGCAGAGGTCACGTTACCTCCGGGGGAGCACACCTTGCAGCTATTATTGGGCGATAAAGATCATGTCCCGCACAACCCACCGGTGATGTCGGAGCGAATCCACGTCCATGTGGTAGCGGCCGGATCCCCGGCCGCTACCACGGCCCCCAATCGGCATCCCTCCCCACCGCATGCCCGGGTCTATTTTGAATACCCGACTGACGGCGACTATGTGTCCCACACAACCGCCGTACGCTTCGGGCTCGTCGGAATGGGCGTGGCGCCGGCCGGCACGGAAAAGACCAATACCGGTCACCACCATCTGTTAATCGATTCACCACTACCGCCACTAGATCAACCCATTCCCAATGATCCCAATCACCTGCATTTCGGCGCCGGGCAGACCGAGGCGGAGGTCACGTTACCGCTTGGCGTGCACACACTCCAACTACTACTGGGTGACCAAAATCACATACCGCATGAACCGCCGGTTTATTCTAAACCTATCAAAGTCACGGTGACGGCGACCGGGCGACGACCCGCGCCGCATCGGCGGCGCCCGATCGCACGCTGGCGCGCAGACTGATACCGCATGCGGAGCCTGCGAAGGTGGCCATGATCAAACTGCTTCACTGGTGGCTATCCGCGCTTTGCGGCCTCATCCTGATGGCGCTTTCGATTAGCGCGGCCACGGCGGAAACACGTGTCGCGCTGGTCGTTGGCAACTCTCTTTATAAGAATGCGAGCCTTGCGCTTTTGAACCCAAAAAACGACGCGCACGACGTGGCAGCGGTTCTTCGCACTTTGGGATTTGAGGTGATCGTTGCAATCGACGCCACAAAGCGGGATCTCGACCTCGCCATGACGCAATTCGCCCGCTCGGCGACGAATGCCGATACGGCGCTGTTCTATTATGCCGGACACGCGATCCAATATCAGGGGCGCAACTACCTAATGCCGATTGATGCGGAATTAGAGGACGAAATCAGCCTGCGCTACCAGACGACTTCGCTCGAGGACGTTCGCGCCGCAATAGACCGCGCCGGCGGAGTCAAAATTATGATCCTCGACGCTTGTCGCAACAACCCGATCGTCGAAGATCTCAAGCGCAAAATGATGGGAGCCAGTCGCAGCATCGATCTTACACGCGGCTTGGCTCGTATCGACAGGGCCCAGGGTATCGTAGTGGCCTACGCTACGGCCGCCGACGAGGTCGCG
>Ga0182015_10004301_pt1 | contig 15415 bp, 13 predicted proteins | sample 712P3MmetaG_FD_120478 | JGI IMG/M metagenome (GOLD analysis project Ga0182015, IMG submission 120478) | Permafrost microbial communities from Stordalen Mire, Sweden - 712P3M metaG | ecosystem: Environmental > Terrestrial > Soil > Wetlands > Permafrost | place: Sweden: Stordalen | collected... | reverse complement strand
GGTCTGTTCGCTCAAACCGAGCGCTGCGCGATGCCGCGTTCCCAAACGCACGCCGGTCAGCGCTCGTTCGGCCAGCGGAAGCAGGCACCCCGCCGCTTCAAGGCGACCTTCGTGCACGATGGCCGCGCCGTCGTGCAGCGGAGAGGCGGGGGTGAAAATCGTCAGCAGGAGCTCTTCGGAAATCTCTGCGTGCAAGAACGTACCGGTTTCGCAAATCTCTCTGAGTCCGCTCTGCTGCTCGATCACGATCAAAGCGCCGCGCCGATTCTCGCTCAGAAAGAACGCGGCTCGCGCGAGCGCTACGATGGTTCGGTCTTCGGGACGGCCCGGCCACGGCTCCGCTTCGTCGCCCGTCATTCGAAAGAGCCCGCCCCGCCCGATCTGCTCCAATGCACGCCGCAGTTCCGGCTGGAAAACGATCGGGACCGCGACGAGCACGCCGACGACGAGAAGGCGTAAGATCGTCCCGAGGAGATTGAGATGAAAGAGCGTTGCGATGCCGAGTAACCCCACCAGCACCAAAATTCCGATGAGTATTTGCACCGCTCGTGTGCCGCGAATAAGCAAAAGCACGTAATAGATCAGGATGCTCGTGGCGATGACGTCCACGACGTCAGAGATGGTAACGTACTGCGATATGGTGCTAAGCATCGATCAGCAGTTCCAAAATGCGATCCACGGCAATTTCCGGCGCGCTCATGCCTGAAGCGGCGACCTTGGCCGACAGCCTCGGCGTCAAGGGCGACAGCAGCTCGGCCCGCCGTCCGCTGCAAAAGCGGCGGAGCTCGACATCGACCAGTCTCAAGATGATCTCAATACCACCCGAATCCGGATCCCATTCGATGATCGCGCCTTGCGGGCACGGCCGGCAAGCGAGTACGCCCACCGGGCGCCCCGGGCCGCCGAGAGCGGAGTAAAGGCTCGGCAAGGCTTCGGGAACCGCAGGGAAAACTGCCCAGGCAATGACTGCCGTTTCGTATGCGACTTCGGTCGGCGCGATTGAAAGTTCGGGAAGGTCGACGCCATCGGGCAACTCGAGCAGGGCATACGAACGCCCTGCGGACGGATTGAAGCCCCATAACGCGCGGCCGCCTCGGGCTCGCGCGATGCCTTCGATTGCATCTCGTCGTGAATCGTCCGGATTCCCCGCAATGCTGATGGTACGGTAGATCACGTTACATCGAGCGTTCGTCGTCTCCACCGGAAAGAACTCCGCATGGATATCGATCGACGGCGAAACGCTGCCGCGAATCGCGCAACTGCGACGCATGACGGGACGACGCTCCATGCCGGTTCCGGGTGACGTCGTGCACGTGAGTATTCTGGAGGATGGACAAGCGCTTGTCGATCGCATCGAGCCGCGCATCGGCACGCTCGAGCGACGCAGCTCGAGCGGGCGCGCGAAGACCATTGCCGCCAACGTCGATTTGCTGGTCGCGGTAACCGCGCTCGCCAACCCGGCTCCCCGGCTGCCGACGCTCGACCAGCTTCTCGCATTCGCCGAGCTGGAAGAGATACAGGCCGCCGTCGTCTTTACCAAGCCGGACCTTGCCGAGCCGGCGCTGTCGCGCGATCTGATCGAGCTCTACGCGGGTCTAGAGTATCCAAGTATCTCGATCAACCCCAAGAGCGGCGAGATCGATCCTCTTCGACATATTTTACGCGACCGGCGCGCACTGCTCGTAGGGAACTCCGGCGTCGGGAAGAGCACGATCTTTCGGGCGCTTGGCGGCGACTCGGTCGTCGGCGAGGTCTCCCGGCACGGGCTCGGGCGGCAGACCACGACCGCTGCGCGGCTCTATCGGACCCCAAACGGCTTCTTGATCGATAGCCCGGGCATCAACGAGTTTGGCCTCGGTCGAGTCGACCCCGGCCTGTTGGCCCATAGTTTCAGGGAGATGCGACCGTTCGTAGCGGCCTGCCGCTTCACGGATTGCACCCACCTCCAGGAGCCCGATTGCGCCATCAAGGAGGCGGCCGCAACCGGCCGGATCGCCCAAAGCCGCTACGAAAGTTATTGTCGAATCCTGCTCGCTTCGCTGGACACCCGTCGCGAGACCCTGCTATGATACACGCCGTTCCGCCACCGCCGCTTATACGAGGAGTCTTCTTGCCGAATATCAAGGCCGCCGAAAAATGGGCGTTGCAATCGGAAAAGCGCGAGACGCGCAATAAGAGCGCAAAGAACCGTCTCAAGACGCTTTTTAAAAGGGCCGTCGACTCGACCGAGAACGCCGCGGCGCTCTTGGCCGAAAGCGCCTACGACAAGGCGGCCGGCAAAGGGATCATTCATCCGAATAAGGCAGCGCGCAAGAAATCGCGCTTGGCCAAAGCGATGAAGCGCGCCACCATCGCGCCGGTTAAAGCTGCGAAGAAGTCCAGTAAAACAAAGAAATAAACAAGAAGGCTCTGATTTAGTCTGGCTCTGGGAGCCAAGGTCCGAAGTTTACTTCGGTAATCGAGGACCTTGGCGACAACGAGATAGGCTAAATCAGAGCCTTCTTTATGGGTCTATGTTGATGGCGAGGCGAGTCTTAGTGTCGCCGCGAGCGGCGGAGAGAACTCGCTCCCGAATAAACGCTCGCAACGGTTTGGGCGTCGCGGTCCTCAACGCTATTCGGTAGCGCCATTCATCGTTCACTCGCGCGATCGGATAGGGAGCGGGCCCGAGCACTTCGGCGAGACCGCTTTCCCGAAGGATCTCGGCGTAGCGCGCGGCGGCGCTAATTACGCGCGCTTGGTCGCGTCCGATGACGCCGATGTAGACGAGCCGGCGGCCCGGTGGAAAGTTCAGCTCGGCACGTTCCCGCAGTTCGAGCGCGGCGAATCCGTCGTAATCGTGTTGTGCCGCAAACGCAATCGCCGGATGCTGCGGAGAGTATGTTTGAACGATTGCCTCTCCGCGGCGGCCGCGCCCGCTGCGGCCGCACACTTGCGCGATCAATGCAAAGCTGCGCTCGGCGGCGCGGAAGTCCGGAAGATTCAAACCCAGATCGGCTGCGACGACCGCGGCCAGCGTTACGGTCGGATAATCGAGGCCCTTCGCGACCATCTGGGTGCCGACCAATACGTCGGCGGCGATTTCGAAGGCCGACAGGATCCGCGCATGATCGCCGATCCGCGTGGTCGTATCCGAGTCCATCCGTAAGACTCGTGCTCGAGGGAACAGTCGCGCGACCTCATCTGCAACTCGCTGCGTACCAATGCCAAGCGCCGCGACGCTTTTGGAGCCGCACGTCGCGCACTCCGTCGCGATCGGCGTTTGAAAATCGCAATAGTGGCAGCGCAGGAGCCCTTCGGCGCGGTGCACGGAGAGCGCTATGCTGCAGCGGCGACACTGTGGAGACGTTCCGCAGGTACGGCAGATCAGCGATCCCGCGCTGCCGCGGCGATTGACGAAGAGAATGCTCTTCTCGTCGCGCGCTAACCGCTCGCCAAGCGCCTGGACGAGCGCATCGCTAAAGATCGCGCGATTACCGCTTTCAAACTCCACTCGTAAGTCAACGATGTGCACGACGGGCATGGGCTGCGCGCCGGCGCGCTTACGCAGCTCCAGCAGCGCGATGCGTCCTTGCTTGGCCGCCGCGTAGCTTTCGAGCGAAGGCGTGGCGCTTCCGAGCAGTAGCATTCCGCCCTCTCGGCGCATTCTCGCCGACGCAACGGCCACTGCGTGGTAGCGAGGTACGACTTCCTGCTTGTATGAGGGATCGTGCGATTCATCGACGATGGTCAAACGCACGTCTTGCAGCGGCGCGAAGATCGCGCTACGCGCCCCGACCACCACATCCACGGCTCCTCGCGCGCAGGCGGCCCAGGCATCGAATCGTTCTCGCTCGGAGAGTCCCGAATGCAGCACCGCCACGCGCTCGCCAAAGGCCGCTTCGAAGCGTGCCGCAGTTTGAGGCGTGAGCGATATTTCGGGAACCAAAACGATCGCGCGCCCGCCATCGCGCAGCACGCGCGCGATGGCCTCGACGTACACGTAGGTCTTGCCGCTTCCCGTAACGCCGTAAAGCAGCGCCGTTTCGAAACGGCGACGTTTTAGTGCCTCCTCGATGTATTCCAGGGCGACGCTCTGTTCGGAGGTCGGAAGCAGCACGGGTTCCGGCGGCTGGCTGGCCACGCGCCTGGGATCGGCTCGGAACGTGACTTCGCGCACCGCGCCCGCCTTGACGGCCCTCGCGATCACGCCGTTGCTAAATCCCGCTAGCAGCGCTTCGGCGCGTCCGACACCCGGCTGGCCTCTGACAAAGGCAGCGAGTGCCTGAGCCTTTTTCCCTTCCACGTAACCCTCTGCCGGCTCGAGTGCCCGCCTGCGGCGCTCGCTGGTGCGCGGTTCCACGACCTGTCGAACGCGGCGCAGACTGCCGGCACGAACTAGCGTTCTCACGTGCGCGAGCAGGGCCGTTCGGTCGGCAGCGCGTCGCGCTTCGGGATGGCGCAGCAGGTATTCGAGCGGGAAACTTTCGTCGAACTCTTCCCAAATTAGATGCAGCAATCTTTGAGGCACGGACGGATATCGCGCGGGAGTCGCTTCGACCTCGCTGCGAACGAGCGAGTCGCGCATGCGCGGAATGGCACCGCCGAGCACGACGGCTCCAAGTGCCTCACCCAGCGTGCAAAGATACTGCTCGGCTATGAATCGCGCGAGATGTAGCCCCGTTTCGTCGAAAGCCCGCGGCACTGCCAGGCGCTCGCGCACCGCTTTGAGCGCGCCTAGCGAGTCATCGGCCTCGCGCACCGGCGAAATGATGTAGCCCAGAACGTCGCGCCCGCCCAGCGGAATGCGCACGACGTCCCCCACGGCAAGTTCCAAGCTGCCCGCGTCGTAGGTAAGCGGTAGATCGAATCGGGACGAGCGAATAGCCGGCAGCGCATCAACGGCGCGCACGGAAGTTCTCAGGCGGCTGTTGCATCCGTTCGAGTACGGCCCGCACCGTGCGGTCCGCGCATTCGACACCATACTCGACGTCGCCGATCGCTCGGGGCACGACGAAACGCAAGCGGCCGCCGCGCATCTTCTTATCGCTGCGCATCGCCGCCAAGATCGCGTCCGGCGCGAGCAACGTCTGCATCGGCAGCCCAACGAGAGCCAGCAACGTCAGCACGCGGAGATGCTCGTCGCGGCTGAAGCGATCGGTTCGCAGTGCGAGAAGCCCCGCGGCCCTCAAGCCTAGCGCGACGGCCTTTCCGTGCGCGACCGAATAGTTCGACGCGCGCTCGATCGCATGGGCAAACGTGTGCCCGAGATTCAACGTCGCGCGCGCTCCCGTTTCGAGCCGGTCGTCGGCGACGGCCATGGTCTTGACCTTAATCGCGGCTGGGATCACCTCGAGCCACGGCCACCCGCGAACGGGATGGGGCGCGAGCTCCTCCAAGAGATCGAAAAGGTCGCCGCCCTCGATGATTGCCGCTTTGACGATCTCGGCGAGGCCCTCTCGCAGGGCCGCGGCGGAGAGCGTCTCCAGCGTGTTCGTGCTGCAAACAACGGCGATGGGATCGCGAAAGCAACCCGCGAGATTCTTGCCTCGGCGTAAGTCGACGCCGGTTTTGCCGCCGATGGCGGCGTCCACCATTGCGACGAGCGATGTCGCCACGTGCGCGTAACGGATGCCGCGCATGTAGACCGCGCACGTAAAACCGAAAAGGTCGCTCGCAATGCCCCCGCCGACGCCCAGCACCAGCGCGCCGCGCTCGACACCGGCAGCCGCCATTGCATCGAGTACGCGCTCGACGGTCGATAGGCGCTTGCGCGACTCCCCCAGTGCAAACTGCAAGACTGGAATGCCGCCGGTCGCTCGCGCAATTCCATCCGCTATGGCGCGAACGTGCCGGTTGGCGTCGCACAAGACCGCGCTGGGCAGACCGCTCGTTCGAAGGAATGCCAGAAGCTCGTCGCGTGCGTTTTGCGCGACGAATATGGGATAGCCGAGATCGTCGTTGCGCTCTAGAATGCGATGTTCTTTTCGCTTAGCCACTGCAAAATGTCGTCGAGTACTGCCCGATCGCTCAATCGCTCCGCTTCGACGACGTGATCTGCGTCTGCGTAGTGCGCCAAGCGCTCGTCATAGAGTTTCTGAATTTTTGTGAGGGTCGGACGGTTGCCCAGCAGCGGACGACGCACTCGGCTTCGCCGCACGCGTCGAAGAATCTGCTCGGGAGAGGACCGCAGAAAGACGCGATGAGCGCGCTCCTTCAGGAACGCTCGGTTTTCGGCGACCGTTAACGCCCCGCCGCCCAACGCCAAAACGCCAGCTTCAGAGGTTCTCAGCACGTGCTCGATCGTCTCTCGCTCGTATCGGCGGAATGCGGCCTCGCCTTCGTTCGCAAAGATTTCTGCTATCGCTCCATGAGCACGAGCGATGAGATTGTCGGTGTCGAAGAACGCGCAGCCGAGTTCGCGCGCGAGCTTACGACCGATCGTAGACTTCCCCGTCCCCATGAATCCCACGAGCGCCAGGTGGCGCTTCACGGCACGTGCGTGCCGAGATTTCGGGTAAAAAGGTTCGCTGCAGCTTGGGTGCTGCGCGCGAGATTATCGAGGGTTTCTTCGACCGAATCCCCGCCGTATTTCTCCAGGACCGGTCCCATCAGCGCGAGCCGAACCATCGCCTCGGCCACGATCGCCGCAGCCGGCACGACGCAGACGTCGCTGCGCACGATCGTCGCGGGCGCGTCGGTCTTCTCGTGCAGATTGACCGATGGAAGCGCTTTCATCAGGGTCGGAATTGGTTTTACGGAAACGCGCACGACGATCGGTTCGCCGTTGCTCATCCCGCCCTCGATGCCGCCCGCTCTGTTGGTGCGCCGCACGATGCTCCCGTCCTGGAGTCCGAACGCGTCGTGAGCCCGCGAGCCGGGGATCGCGGCGACGTCGGCGCCGAGACCGATCTCCACCGCTCGCACCGTCTGCATGCCCATGAGCGCACCGGCAAGGATGCCGTCGAGCCTCTGGTCCGGTTGCCGATTGCTTCCCACGCCGACCGGCATGCCGTCGATACGAACGACGAACTGACCTCCCAGGGTATCGCCCGCGCGTTTTGCTTCGTCGATCGCAGCGATCATTCGCAGCGCCGCGTCGTCGTCGGGACAGCGAACGTCGCTCTCTTCTACGTCGCCCGCCTTCCAGTCGTCCAGTTCGGGGGCTTCGACGCCGCCGATGCGAACGACGCAGCTGCGCGTCACGATTCCGAGAACGCCGAGCAACTGCGCGCAGATCGCTCCTAGGCAAACTCGCATCGCGGTCTCCCTCGCGCTCGCGCGCTCGAGCACGTTTCGCAGGTCGCGCTGGCGATATTTCAACGCGCCGGCGTAGTCGGCGTGGCCCGGCCGTGGATTCGTCAGCGGATCGCCGCCGCCGAGCAGCGGATCCATCAACGCGCGGACCTTTGGCGTCAGATAGTCCCGGTTGCGAACCACAACGGCAATTGGCGATCCGAGCGTCTCGCTACCGCGAACCCCGGCCAGAAACTCTACCTGATCTCGTTCGATCTTCATTCGCGCGCTGCGGCCGTATCCGCCCTGCCGCCGCGCGAGTGTTTCGTCGATCGCCGCGACGTCGAGACGCAAATGCGCGGGAATGCCGTCGAGAATCCCCACCAGTGCTGGACCGTGGGATTCGCCCGCCGTCAGGTACGCAAACATCAGGCAGCCTGCCTTCGGCGAAGGCCGCGGCCGCTACTTCACTCTGCCGGCCGCTAGCCGCAGCACGAGCTTTTCAAGCGGTCGATGGCCGCGCGATGTAACCGCGTGACGTGTCGACGCGAGTAGCCGAGCCGTCGCGCCAGGTCCACGACCGTCACGCCGTCGAGATGAATCGATCGCACGATTTGCCGCTCCAACGGTGAGAGCGTGGCCAGGATGCGCTCGACCGTCAAACGATCCAACACGTCGTCGATTCCGCATGGCGGCGTTCGCTGCTCGGAGTTGCCCAGGACTTCAAAAGAGATCATATGATTGGTCGCTCGATACGAGCGTATTTCGCGCACTTCGGCCGGCGTCGCGTTTAAGACCCGTACGACGTCGCTTTCCTTCGGTTCGCGACCGAGCAACGGCCAGAGCTCGCGCTCCGCGGCCGCCCACCGCCGCTCCAGTTCGCGAACCGCGCGAGGTGCTCGCAAAAACCGCTCGCTGTCTCGAACGTAATGCATGAGCTCCCCTACGACGAGAAGCCAAGCGTAGGCCTCAAACGGTGCGGTCTGCGTGCAGTCGTAGCGATCGATCGCCTTGATCAGCCCGATTGCCGCAACCTGCTCGAGATCGGCCCGATCGAGTCCCTGGCGCATGAAGCGTCGCGCCGCTCGCCGGCAGAGGTACCAATATGCGACGACCGTGCCTTCACGATCGACGAGCGTTTGCGGCGTCGGCGATGACTGGGAACAAACGCGCGCAATAGGAACGATCCGCCTAAAAGGCGTTGTACGAAAGCGAAGAGCCACACCCAACCTCAGCTTCGTTTGGAAGACAGCGGCTCGGCAATCGGAGGAATGCGATTACCGATGTGAACGGTTATATACCAGCTCTGAGTAAAGCGCAATACGTTTGGAACGCGACGTGCGTAGATGTCCTAACCTCCAGCAATCTGGGCACTACCTGGACGCTCGTTGCGAGTAAATGCGCGGTCGCGCGTCGAAGCGGCCGCCAGAATGACGGCGCGAAAGATCGTTCTGATCTTTGCATTCGGTTTGCTTGGAATCGCAGCGCTGCGCGATCTGGGCCGGCTGGGCGACGCGCTCCCTTGGCATCGCCTCTACGACTTCCAGGACTTTTACTGCGCAGGCGAGGCCGTCGACCAACACGCCGATCCATACCGCTACGAGCCGCTTCATCGTTGCGAACACCGCGTCAATGCGAGCGAGGCCTATCGCCTCGATCCCAACCGCGTCGTTCCCGCTCCGATTCCACCGTACGACCTGCCGCCATTTGAGCTGGCGGCGCGGACGGGCTTGCCCGCCGCGCGGACGATCGACGCGATCGCCATAGCGGTCGCGGTCCTCGCCGCAATCGGCGGCTTGGCTGTAATCGGCATCCCGTTCGATGTCGCCGCCCTGGCCCTGGTGCTGCCGGCGGGCTACCTTTTGCTCGATGCCGGCCAGATCGTTCCCTTTGCCCTGGTCGCCCTGGTCTTTTGCGGCGTCACGCTTGCGCAACGGCGCGATGCAGTTGCCGGTGTCCTCGCCGCCTTAACGATGATCGAGCCGCATCTGGGTCTGCCCGTTTGCGCCTCGGTGCTGCTGCTCGTTCCGCGAAGCCGCCTCCCCTTGCTCGTTCTCGGAGTTCTCATGGCGCTCGCCGGTGTGCTTACCGTGGGTCCCGCCGGCGCGATCGAATACGTCGCGCGCGTGCTGCCGGCGCAAGGCGCGGCCGAGGCTGGATACCCGTATCAGTACAGCCTCACTTATCTCTTGGTCGCCGCCGGTCTGCCACAAGGTGCTGCGCTGGCCGCCGGGCAGCTCTCGTATGCGGCGTTGCTCGCAGTCGGGATCTGGCTGGGATCGAAACTCGCAAACACGTTGCAGCGGCGCGAGCTCGTCGCCTATCTGCCGGCGGCATGCGCCGTCGTCGGCGGAGCGTACGTCCACATGGTGGATCTTGCGATTGCAGTGCCCGCGGCTCTGGTGCTGGCGACCTACTCTCGCGCCGCGTCGCGAACGATCGCAACTATCGCGCTTTGCCTGCTTGCCGTTCCGTGGATCGACGTGTGGATCACCAAGAAGCTCTTTCTCTCAAGCCTCTTCGTCGTTGCGGCGATTCTTTTTCGCCAAGGGCTTACGCTCGCACTCTCCGTCGGAGCCTTCACCGCTATTGCGGCGGCGATCTATTGCTTCGAACTTTGGCCTCCGGCGCCGTTTTCAGCGGTCACCGTGATGACGTCGGCGCGTCCAGGCGATCTCGCGCAGCAGGCCTGGCGCGCATACGTCGTCGGGCTGCGCACCGCTCCGATCCCATGGCTCGCGATCAAGATACCGACGTGGGCTGCTTTGTGCGGTCTGCTCGTTGCCGGGTTCCGCGCACTTGGGCGGCCAAATGCGAAGCCGCCCGCGTGAGCCCGCAACCGCGTCGCCGCGCCATCGTCGTGCTGATATTCCTCGCACTCGGAGTTGCTGCGGTGCGCGATTTCAGCCGCCTGGGCGCGGCACTACCCTGGCGGACGATGGACGAGTTTGCAGACTTCTACTGCGCCGGGTTGGCGTTCGATCGCGGCGCAAGCCCGTATACCTACGAACCGTTGCACGCCTGCGAGCACCGGTTCAACAAGGGCCAAAGCTTCCGCGCCAAGCTCTTTGCCGCCAATCCGGGGGTTGCCGTCCCAGCTCCGCAGCCGCCCTACGACTTCGTGCCATTTATGGCGCTCGCCGGCGCGAATTTTTCCGTCGCGCGAGCGCTCGACGCGACGGCGATCGTTCTAGCGGTGGCGTTATCCGCGATCGCCCTGACCGCGATCGGCATTCCGCTCGCGCTTGCGGTTGCCGTTTTGGCCCTTTCGACTGGCTATGTCGAGCTCAATACCGCTCAGATCGTGCCATTTGCTTTGCTCGCTCTCGTCCTCTGCGGGCTGGCGCTCGAGCGCGGTCGCGATCGGCTTGCCGGCGCCCTTGCGGCGCTTACGCTTATCGAACCGACCCTCGGGCTCCCCGTCGTTGTAGCGACGTTTCTTTTCGCACCGCGAGCCCGCTGGGCTCTTGCCGCCGGGCTTGTGGGTTTGCTCGCACTCGCTTGCGCGATCGCCGGCCCCCAAGGCTTTCTCGAGTACCTTGTCGCGGTGCTGCCGGCGCACGCGCGGTCGGAACTGCTATTTCCGTTTCAATATAGTCTTACGTCTGCGTTGGCCATCCTGGGCGTAACGTCGACGGCCGCCCGCGTGGCCGGAGTTGCTTCGTACGCGCTCCTGCTGGCGGCGGCGCTGATTATTGCGCCACGAACGAGCGCGAAGTTGCAGCGCCGCGCGTTGATCGTTTTCGTTCCGGCGCTTTGCTGCGTGGTCGGCGGCGCGTTTCTCCATCAGGAGGAGCTGTGCTTTGCGATCCCCGCCGTTACGCTCTTGGCGTGGGAAACGACGGGAAGGCAACGCACGATTGCGACCGTCGCCCTCTGCCTCTTGGCCGTTCCGTGGATTCCCGTGTGGGGAGAAAAACAGCTCTTTCTCGCAAGCCTGTTGGTCGTTGTGACCATCCTGGCGCAGTTGCGCCTGGAGCTGCGGACGAGCCTCATCACGCTGGCCGCGATTGCGGCGGCAATCTATTGTCTCGAACTTGCGCCGCCCAAACTGCCGGCGCCATCCGCGATGCCGGCCGCCTATGCCGCGAGCCAGCTCGTATCGCTAGAGTGGCGAGACTACACGGCGCGTCGTAGCAGTCACGACCCCTTGTGGTTTGCGATTAAGCTGCCCACGTGGGGGGCGTTGCTGGCGTCTTTGGCGATTGCCGTTTCGATATCACGGCGCATCTGAAGCCAACCGCGAAAGTTCGCCTGAAACGCACCATCCGGCGCGGGCGTCGCCACGTGCTCGAAGGGACTCAAGTGACGATCGGCGCGCAGACGCTCGTATAGCTCGAGGTCCCGTTCGATCTCGCGCAGACCCTGGTGCGTAAGATATGAGACGCGCGCACAGCGGGCGGCCGAGACGCGCCGGCGAGTCTCCTCGTCCAGCGCGTGCTCGTCGGGCTGCAAGAGCGGCGTGTGCCACTGCCCGTAGTCGAGTGTTTGCGGAGCGCTCGCGTTCATCGCCTCGAGCATCAAGAACGCTGCGACCCGAATCTCCGGCTGCGCATTGGGCGCGCAGCGCAGCTCGAAAAAGTTCGCCCATTCGGTCGCGCTCACGATGACCGTGTGCCAGAGAAACGGTTCCAAGAGCCGGTTCAGCTCTTGCTTGTGCACGTCGAGCGCCAACAGGCCTTGCGCGTGCGCCACGGCGGCATCCCGCGCGCCCAGCCAGACCCGCTCCGCCTCCTGTGCGAGATCGCCGGGTAGCACATCGGTGGCCGACATGCCGGCTTTGTTCTTTCCCCACTCCAACGGAACCGCTGGATCTCTGAGAACGCGCTCGATCAGTTTTGCCGTCGGGATGGCGCGAGAACTCGCGCTGTTTCTGGAGTTATGAACGATAAAGCCGTTCGCTACGAAATTATGGTACGGGCCCTCCACTTCGATATCGTACGTTTCCCGCATGCCCACGTAATCGATGGACTTGACAGCAACGAAATGGCGCACCATGGCCCGTTTTTTCTTGGGTGCGTACGGCTTGCGCAAACGAAGCTCGCCGACCGAGGGCCAAAATGAACTGTACGGTTTGCCTTCGTCGAAATGCCGCAGAAACGATAACTCCAGGTTCCGCTGATGCAAACTGCCGTGGCATTCCTTACACAGGCTCGTCAGATTGGAGGGATCGCACGCGCGCGCTCGATTGTGAGCGACAGGGTCGATGTGGTGCGCGTGCAGCTGCCGCCCCGAGCCGCACAGGACACATTTGAAGCCATTGGCACGATGCGTACGGAACGCGTGCTGCATTGTCCACGCGCCGATGCGCTTACGTTCAGGCGTAATCCCGCCGCGCCAAAGATGCGACTCCGCTCCTCGCCGCACCCGCGCCTTGCCGGGCCGGCCCCGGGTCTTAACATTACTGTAGCGTCGGCCTTTGTTCCACGGTTCTTCGATATGTGAGACCAGCCAAACCGCCTCTGGATTCGTCGCGCGCAGGCCATACTTCCGAAACTGGTACTTGACTTGGTCGGTCGTGACGCCGGCATACTTTGCTATCCGCGCGGCGGAAAGCCCAGCGTCGCGTAAGCCGGCGAGCCACTGCGGATCCCTATAGGCGTCGATTCCGTTGACCGCAAATTCCGCGCTCCGGCTCCACGTTGCGACGCTGCCAGGGCTTAGCGAGAGGCCTACGGCGTCCTCAAGTCTCTGCCAGCCATCCTTGGTCAGAAAACGGTGCTGCTTCGATGATATGATTTGCTGTCCGTTCGCTAGCGTGATCCGAAACACGGATTTCTGACCAGAGTATGTAACGTCGCGGACGTGGGTACGGTAGATTTCGCCCGTATCCTCGTTGCACGAGCGCAACTCCATTGCTGCCAGCCGCCTTTGCATCGGCTGGCGGTTCGCGCCGGCGATTTCCATCCAGGCAATGAAATCCGCGCCCAGGATACGATACGGCGCGCCTGGAGTAATAATCCGAGGCATGGCGACACGTCTCGTCAGTAAGTCGACGCCGGTATAGTCCGCATAGCCAGCAACGGCCGCTAGTTCTTTGGCGGTATATTCGCGTTTGGGATCGACGCTTGCTGCGGTCCTCGTTTTTCTACGATTAACTCGCGGTGCAGCCCCGCTATGCCACTTCTCGAAAAACTCGCGAATCGTCATCGAGAAGCGCTTCGTACTCGCCTTCTGCCTTGAGGGAAGGTCGAAGTAAAGGCTCGTCTCTCCATCGAGGCAGAACTGGCGATGCGTGTTAAATTCGGCTAGAACGAAACGCGGAAACGTAACCTCGAGCGTGGTCAGACGTATTCCGGCCGGACTCGTCGAGTCCAGCAACACACGCGCGCTATAGGCCACCGCCGAACCCGACCGGCTGCTTTTAGCCCTTAACCGCGATACCGGAGAAAGGCTGGGACGTCGATGTCGTCCATGCTGACGGGCGCGACGGTATCCAGTTTACTCGTTTCGAAGGCGAAGCTCTGTGCGCGATTTCCGCGCCGCGGCCCAAAGCCGGCGGCGAGCACGGTCACGCGAACTTTCCCGGTCATCGTCGGATCGACGGAGGCGCCGAAAATAATTTGTGCGTCGGAGTCGACCGCGCGGCTGATCATTTCCGCGGCCTCGTTGACCTCATACATGGCCATATCGGGACCCCCGGTGATGTTGAAGATAACTCCATGCGCCCCTTCGACGGTCGTTTCGAGTAACGGCGAAGCGATCGCCTTTTGCGCGGCGTCGGCGGCACGATGCTCGCCGGTGCCCTCTCCGATGCCCATCATCGCCGAGCCCGCGTCCGTCATAATCGTCTTGACATCGGCGAAATCCAAGTTGATCAGCCCTGGCTGCGTGATCAAATCGGTGATGCCGGCGATTCCTTGACGCAAGATGTCGTCGGCGTACGCGAACGCCTCGTTGAGCGGCGTCTTCTTCTCGATGACTTGCAGGATGCGCTCGTTGGGGATCGTGATCAGAGTGTCGACCTTGCTTTCGAGCTCGGCGATGCCGTTCTCGGCGGCCTGCATGCGTTTTCTGCCCTCAAAGGCAAACGGTTTCGTAACCACCGCAATCGTCAGCGCACCCGACTCCCGCGCGAGTTCCGCGATAACGGGCGAGGCGCCGGTTCCCGTGCCTCCGCCCATGCCTGCCGTCAAAAAGACTAAGTCGGCGCCCTCCAGGATCAGGGAAAGATCCTCCCGGGATGCTTCGGCGGCTTCGCGTCCGAGCTACGGATTCGCTCCGGCACCCAAGCCGCGCGTTTGCCCGCCTCCGATGTGAACGCGATTTTCGGTCAAAGCGCCGCGCAGCGCCTGCACGTCAGAGTTAACCGCAAAGAAGTCTACGCCGGCCAAACCGGCGGTCAGCATGCGATTGACGGCATTACAACCACCGCCGCCAATGCCGATCACTTTGATCGTTGCCGCGTGCGTAGGCTCCGAGATAGAACGTCGTACGTCAGCCATTTCTTTGGGTTCCTCCGTCGAAAAGAAGTTTAAGTCCATAGGTCTGCCAACCATCGTTGAATTCGAGGAAAGGTTCCGCTGCGCCGCCTCACGTGCGATGCATCGTCGCCCGCTCCATTAGTGCCAAAGACGACGAGTCCTATTGCCGTTGCGTATTGCGGCGACGTCATGGCGTCCGTCAAACCGCCGATCGTATTTGCCGTCCCAATGCGAACGGGCAAATTAAAGACTTCTTCGGCGAGCGGTTCGATGCCGGGTAAGAGCGCGCCGCCGCCTGTAAGAACGACTTCGCCGAGAACCAAATCGCGCGGCACGTTTTCTACGATTTTTTGCCGAGCCATCCGTAGCGTCTCCAGGACGCGCGGCACGACGATCTGCCGCAGGTCCGCGGTGGCGTGCTCGCGCGTTGCGCGGCCGTCGAGCGTACGAACGGCGAAGACGGCTCCGTTCTCTCCCGCGCCCAAACGCTTCTTGACGTCTTCGGCCTCCGCAAGCGTCGTCTTCAACCCTAGTGAGATATCGCTCGTGAGCACGTTGCCGCCAACCGGTATCGTGGCCGTGTAGATTGCACTGCCCAGCGAGTAGACGGCGATGTCCGTCGTGCCGCCGCCGATATCCAGAAGCACCACGCCGACCTGCTTCTCTTCCTGCAGCAGGGTCGCGGCGGAGCTCGCGAGCGGCTCAAAGACAACGCCTTGCGTCTCCAAACCCGCACGCTCGACGCACTTGAGGACGTTGGTGATGAAGCTCGTGCT
>Ga0182015_10004300_pt1 | contig 15416 bp, 11 predicted proteins | sample 712P3MmetaG_FD_120478 | JGI IMG/M metagenome (GOLD analysis project Ga0182015, IMG submission 120478) | Permafrost microbial communities from Stordalen Mire, Sweden - 712P3M metaG | ecosystem: Environmental > Terrestrial > Soil > Wetlands > Permafrost | place: Sweden: Stordalen | collected... | reverse complement strand
GCACCCATCTCGTATCTCCCGCCGTGGCTGCAGCGACAGCCGTCGCGGGCCACTTCGCTTCCCCGGAGGATCTGTAATGAAACCGGTAAGAGTTATAACTGGGCGAGCGGTCCCCCTGGACCGCAGCGATGTCGACACCGATCAAATAATCCCGGCGTCCTGGCTGAAAAGAGTCGAACGGACCGGGTTCGGGCAGGGCCTCTTCTCGGAGTGGCGTGACGACAGGGACTTCGTCCTGAACAAGCCCGAATATGCCGGGGCGACGATACTTGTAGCAGGCCCCAACTTCGGGACAGGTTCTTCGCGTGAGCACGCCGTCTGGGCACTGACGGACTACGGTTTCGAGGCCGTAATTTCTCCACGTTTCGGCGACATTTTCCGTAACAACTCCACCAAAGCTGGCCTCCTACCAGTACAAGTCTCAGCAGAGGTTGGCAAGGCTTTGCTGGAGGCGGTCGAGGCCGACCCGACCCTCGAGATCACTATCGACCTCGAACGTCTCCGCTTGGAGGCACCCGCCGCAGGCATCGAGGCAAGCTTTCCCCTCGATCCGTTCACCCAACACCGGTTGCTCGAGGGCCTAGACGACATAGGGCTGACGTTGAGGTTCGGGGCCGAGATCGACGCGTACGAGCCGACCCGACCGTCCTGGCTGCCGGTGGTCAACGCTTAGTCCTGGCGAGCCCTCCTCGTCGGCCCGAGACGTGCGCCTTGCGACGGGCCCGCCTAAGAGAACGGGCCCGTCGCACAGTCGCACGCCCCTCCGACGTACCCCGCATGAGCTGCCCCTCGTGTTCGCTGGGCGAGGACTACCGCGGCATCGTGCGACCCATCTCGGCGTGCCAGAGGTCACGTATGTCCACCGCGTCAGACCGAGACCACCTAATCACGTCTGAATACCTCAACCACCTCGCATCTAACGGTATGAGATGGCATGACAGGTGACCGCCCGGCCTCAGCCTTGAGACTAGCTGATATGATGTTCCGTAGCGGGGTGGAGCAGTCAGGTAGCTCGTTGGGCTCATAACCCAGAGGTCGCTGGTTCAAATCCAGCCCCCGCCACCAAGTAGTTGTGTTTCTCGTGCTCTCTTGCGTATGCACAATGACTTCACCAGCGGTTTCGCATTAGGCCTTCCGCGTTTCTCGGGACCTAATCAGCCTTGCGTATGCAGCCCCATGCAGGGTCGCGCGACGCGAGCGGCCCGTACGCTGCGGCTTCGCGAACGACGTGCCGACCATCCCGCTGGTGCATAGGGCAGCACAGGGCGCGCCCTATGCAGGTGCGCTATGTCGCCCGCCAGCGACAGGGGGCCCTGTTGACGTAGCTCCACCCAACATAGGACCACCCCTCCGCCAGTTATGGGGCCCCCGCCCCGCCAGTTATGGGACCACCCTGGGTCCACCAGTGACGGCGCTGCTGCCGGTGAAGTTGCCACCAGGCCGACAGCGGCCCTCATGGAGGTGGCAATGGCATTCAGGGAGGTCCGTGTGTACGAAGTCACAGAGGTGCTGCGCCTGTGGCTGCGCGGCAAAGGGACACGCCCGATCGCGGCGCTGGTGGGCCTGGACCGAAAGACCGTCCAGCGCTACATTGCCGCCGCCACCGGGGCCGGCTTGCAAAGAGATGCAGGTGAAGACGCTCTAGACGACGAGCTAATGGCCAAGGTGTGCGAGCGGGCCGGCCTCATCGCCCCGATGGGCACGGGGAGTCCTGGGCAGCGCTGGGGGCCAACCACGACCAGCTGAAGACCTGGCTTGTCTGGTAGACGACGCAGTAGCGCTCGGTGAGACGCACCAGCGTGGCCAACTCCTCGTCGGTCGCGTCTACCTGCAGGTCGAAGATCAGCCTGATCGCTCGAAAGCCGACCGGCGCCTGATCATCCGACGAGACGCCGAGCGTGCGGCGGAAGTCAAGCTCGCCCTCCGCGCGAACGCTGCCGACGAGCGGAATCTCGAGTGACGTCGCCACCGAGCGCAGGGTCACGCCCGCGCAGGCCACGAGCGCCTCCCGCCGCATATCGCCCGAGCCGGCGAGCGAGCCCGACCCGCCCATGCCCGGGTGAAGCCCGGGCTTCGACAAGCCCGCGTCCCGACGCCACCGAGCACGCGATCTCCTGCTCGTAGAGCCTGCCCTCCGCCTGCAGCGTGACGAGCGCTGGCTCGGGCTCGGCTCGGTAGCGCTCCTTGATCGGCCGCTGGATGTTCCGAAGCTACTCCCGGTCCATGACGAGCCGAAGGTACACGACGGACGCACAGATGGGGCGCGGCCTTGGCAGGTCGGCTCCCCGGTCCTAGGCTTAGCGCGCCATGACCGCTTGTCAAGGTTGCGGAAAGGAGAACCCGGAGGGCGCCCGGTTCTGCAACGGCTGCGGCGCCCAGCTGCCGGACGCGCCCACGTCTGCCCGTGAAGAGCGGAGGATCGTCACGCTCCTGTTTGCCGACATGGCCGGGTTCACGGCACGGGCGGAGCGTCTGGATCCGGAGGACGTGCGCTCGATCCTCGACCGCTACTACGCGAGGCTGCGGGCCGAGATCGAGGCGTTCGGCGGGACGGTCGAGAAGTTCATCGGCGACGCGGTGGTGGCGATCTTCGGCGCGCCGATCGCCCACGGTGACGATCCCGAGCGGGCGGTGCGGGCGGCGCTCGCGATCCACACCGCAGTGTCGGAGATGAACGCTGCCGATCCCCAGCTCAACCTGGAGGTGCGGGTAGGTATCAACACGGGCGAGGCGATCGTGTCGCTGACGAACATCGCTCTGCGCGAGGGCATGTTCGCCGGCGATGTCGTCAACACCGCTTCACGGATACAGACGGCCGCTCCGACCGACTCCATCCTCGTCGGCGAAGACACCTACCGGGCCACGCGTGCGCTGTTTGAGTTCAAGCCGGTCGAGCCGCTGGTGGTGAAGGGAAAGCGCGAACCCGTTCCCGCCTGGCTGGTGGTCCGTCCCCGGGCAGCGCCCGGCGAGCGTCAGCTGAGCAGCGTGCCGATGCTCGGTCGCGTCCATGAGCTCGCGGCCCTGGAGCGGATCTTCAAAGGCGTCGTCGGTGAGCGGCGGCCGCATCTGGTGACGGTGTTCGGCGAGGCGGGGATCGGCAAGACGCGTCTCGCCACGGAGGTCGCCAAGACACTCGAATCACAGGGCGTTCGCATCCTCCGGGGCCGGTCGCTGCCCTACGGTGCGAGGACGCCCTACGGCGCGTTCGCCCAACACGTCAAAGTGTTCGCCGGCATCTTCGCGAGCGACGACGTATCCTCCGCGCAGCAGAAGCTGCGCGAGGCACTCGAGCGTGCGACGGTGCCCGAGGCGAGTGCCGAGATCGCCGCTCACCTGGAGCTGCTGACCGGCCTCAGCACGGGGGGCGAGGTCGCCGACCGCCAGATCCTGTTCCGGGCGGCAAGGCGCTTCGCCGAAACGATTGCCGGCGAGCAGCCGACTCTGCTGGTGTTCGAGGATCTCCATTGGGCCGACAACGGCACGCTCGATCTGCTCGAGCTGCTGGCGTCACGAGTTCGGGACGTGCCGCTGATGTATCTCGCGCTGGCGCGCCCCGAGCTGCTGCTCGCGCGGCCCTCGTGGGGAGGAGGACTGCCCGCCTACACGGCGCTGTCGCTCGAGCCGCTGACCCGCGAGGACGCCACCGAGCTCGCCGCCAGGCTGCTTCAGCGTGCTGCCCGCGATAACCACGAGCTCCGTGTGGTGGAGACCGCGGAGGGCAATCCGCTGTTCATCGAGGAGCTCGCGGCGGCCGTAATCGAGCGGCCCGCGCCGATCGCGGAAAAGCTGCCCACCACGATCCAGGGGTTGGTGTCGGCGCGGCTCGACGCGCTCCCATCCGAGCAGCGGCTCGTGCTGCTGGACGCCGCGGTCGTCGGAAAGGTGTTCTGGCGCGGCGCGCTCGAGCAGATGCGCGACAACGAGGTGGTGCTCGAGGACGCGCTCGACGCGCTCGAGGCACGCGACCTGATCAGGCACGAGCCGCAGTCATGGATCGAGCGTGAAGAGCAGTTCGCGTTCAAGCACGCGCTGATCCGCGACGTCGCCTACGCGACCGTGCCGCGTGTCCGGCGCAGGGAGCTGCACGCCAAGGTCGCTCGCTTCCTCGAGCAGGCGACCGCGGGCGCCGGAGCCACGGCGACCGCCCTGGCGCGCCACTGGCGAGAGGCCGGTGAGAACGCGCACGCGCTGGAGTACGTGCTGCTCGCCGCCGAACAGGCCGGCCGGGGTTGGGCCAAGGACGAGGCGGCGGCGCTCTACGGCGAGGCGTACGAGCTGTGCGACGATCCGGGCCACAAGAGGGAGATCCTCCGCAAGCAGGCGTTGGCGCTAGCGGCATTCCAGCACCTCGCGGACGTGCAGCATCGCGCTCCGCGCCCCTAGGCCGAGCCGATGGACGTCCAGTAGCGGGATCTATCAGGACGGGAGGCGGCGTCGTTCAGAGCGGGAAGTCGTCGGGCGTGACGTCTCCCACGATCTCGGAGACACGGAGGACCTCGTGGCTACCAAGCTCCTGCGCATGCCTGAGGATGTCGTCCTCGCTGAGGGCCTCGTAAACACAGAAGGTCTGCACGTGTCCCTCTTCGTCGATCGCGACATGGCTGTGATGCCAGGTGATGCCCGGGAACTGATCGCGGGCGATCTCGCGCGAGCGCCGTCCGAGAACGGTCATCTGCTCCTGGCCGACGTTGAACTGCCGTTCGACGAGATACCGCGGCATGTGTGCGCCCTCCAACCCTGGTGCGTTCAACCAACCTTACAGCGGCAGGCGAACGCGTTCACCTCGCGCGTTCAGGCAAACCGCCTGACCGCGAGCCACGCGAACGATGTGAACACGAGCATCAGGGCGGCGAGGTGCACGAGTGGTCCGACCATCGTGGGAGACGTACCGCTGAGGGCGTCGCTGACGCCTCGACCGCTGGCTTGAACGGGAACGCGAACGAGGCCCCAGCCGAGCCCAGCGCCGTCGACCGCTAACCGACCAGCGGAATGCGGCGACGGGCCCAGTCGGAGCGCACGAACGGCATCCCCGACACCCGCCGACAGTACGCACCGCGAGCACCTGGTGCAGTTCGATTCGCCGCTGCTCGAACCCGAGCACCGAGCCGGCCGGGTAGAGCCTCCACACCCGCGCCCGGCCGAGCCCGACTTCTTTCGCGGCCTCGTCCCAGTGCTCGTCGAGGTCGGCTCCCCACGCCTCGCACGTGCAGCACGACTTCTGCCTGGCTGAGGCAGAGCCGGCTCCACGGCCTGTCCTCGACCTCCGCCTCGTAGATTACGTGGTCGTGGGCGGCTTCCACCGCCTGTAGCCACTCGGTTAGCTCGCAGCGCGGCCTAGCTCCCGTTCGAACCTGCCCGCGTCGGCACGGAGCACCGGGCCGGCCTTGGACGTTGTCGGATAGCGTTCGAGGCATGGCCGAAACCGCCGACGTCTCGAGGGGGGATAGCACCGAGTGGGCCGCATATACCGAGAGCGTCGAGCGGATCAAGCGCGACTACCGGCAGATCCCCGACGGCGCCCCCATCCGGCTTGCAAAGCGGACCTCCAACCTCTTCCGGCCAAGAGCGAGAGCGACGGCCGGCCTGAGCACGGACGGGTTCGACGGCGTAATCGGGATCGACGCCCAGGCCCGCCGGGCCGACTTCGGTGGCATGACCACGTACGAGCGTGCCGTCGATTCCCTGCTCCCGTTCAACCTGATGCCGCTGGTCGTCCCCGAGCTGAAGACGATCACGCTGGGCGGGGCGATCACAGGCCTGGGCATAGAGAGCTCGTCGTGGCGCAACGGTATGCCGCATGAGTCGCTCATCGAGATGGACGTACTCACCGGCGCCGGCGAGGTCGTCACCGCCAGGCCGGACAACGACCACCGCGACCTCTTCTACGGTTTCCCCAACTCCTACGGGACCCTCGGTTACGCGCTGCGAGTCCAGATCGAGCTCGAATACGTGATGCCGTATGTTCATCTGCGCCACTTGCGCTTTGGTGACTTCGGCACGCTCGTCTCCGCGATCGGCCAGATCTGCGAGAGCAGCGAGTACCAGGAGGAGAGGGTCGACTTCGTCGACGGGACCGTCTTTTCACCGGCGGAGTGCTACCTGACCCTCGGCGCGTGGACTGGCTCTGCTCCTCACACGAGCGACTACACCAAGAAGGGGGTCTACTACCGCTCGGTGCAATCGAACCGCGAGGACTGGCTGACGGCGCGTGACTACCTCTGGCGCTGGGACACGGACTGGTTCTGGTGCTCCCGGGCGTTCGGCGTTCAGCGCAAGTGGGTTCGCCGGGCCGTTCCTCAACGGTTCCTCCGCTCCGACGTCTACTGGAAGATCCTGGCCTTCGAAGAGCGATATCACCTGAGGGCCGGCGCCGACCGCCTTCTCGGCCATCCCGCCCACGAGAACGTGATCCAGGACGTGGAGCTACCGATCAGCTGTCTCGCTGAGTTCCTTGAAGAACTCGTGCGCGAGGTACCCGTCTCGCCGTTGTGGCTATGCCCGCTACGGGTGCGCGACCGCTCGGCCACATGGGATCTCTACCGCCTCGACCCGGACGTCCTCTATGTCAACGTCGGGTTCTGGACGAGCGTCCCGTTGAAGGAGGGTATGGCCCCGACGCACCACAACCGATGGGTGGAGGAGGAGGTGGACCGGCTGGGCGGACGGAAGTCCCTCTACTCCACGGCGTTCTACGACGAGGACCGCTTCTGGTCGCTGTACAACGGCGAGGCATATGGCAAACTCAAGGGCCACTACGACCCGGGGCGCAGGTTGACCGACCTGTACGACAAGTGTGTAGGCAGGTAGACATGCGATGAGAGCTCGCGTGAAGGTGGCGAAGGTTTTGTCCGATGTCTTCGCGCCCAGCATGCCTATCGCCTTTGAAGCTTTTGATGGGAGCATCGCCGGGCCCCAAGACGCGGTCTGCAGGATCGTCGTCCGCGATCCGCGCGCGCTCAACTACGTGGCGACGGCTCCGGGCGACCTGGGCCTGGCCCGGGCTTATGTGGCGGGGTACGTGGACGTGCAAGGCGACCTGTTCGCCGGGATGATGATGCTGGCCGGCGACTACGTCGCTTCTCTGTCGTGGCCCGAGCGCATCAGGATGCTGCGCCAACTGGGCCCGGGGATCCTCAGGCCGGTGGCGCCCCCGCCCGAGGAGGCCCGCCCCGGCGTCCGGTGGGGCCTGCGTCACTCGGTGAAGCGAGACGCACGGGCAATCAGCCATCACTATGACGTCTCCAACAGGTTCTACGAGCTTCTGCTCGGCCCGACCATGGCGTACACGTGCGCGGTTTACCCCTACGACGGCGCCTCGCTCGAGGATGCCCAGATCGAGAAGGTCGACCTGGTCTGCCGCAAGCTGGACCTCCAGCCCGGCCAGCGGTTACTCGATGTTGGCTGCGGCTGGGGGACCATGGTCTTGCACGCCGCCCAACACTACGGGGTGCGCACCCTCGGGGTCACCCTCTCGCGCCAGCAGGCGGAATGGGGGCAGAAGCGCATCGCCGACCTCGGCCTGTCGTCCGTGGCCGAAATCCGCCACCAGGACTATCGTAATGTCGCCGAGACCGGCTTCGATGCCATCAGCAGCATCGGCCTCACCGAGCACATCGGCGCCAAGAACCTCGGCTGGTACGTGCGGTTCCTCGCCGCCAAGACCCGGCCGCAAGGGCGTTTCCTCAACCACTGCATCACCCGGTCCGTGACGACCGAGCCTGCCCCGGTCCGCGGGTTCATCGCCCGGTACATCTTCCCCGATGGTGAGCTCGACGGTGTCGCCACGGTGATCTCGGCAATTCAGGACAACGGCTTCGAGGTCCGCCATGAGGAGAACTTCCGGGAGCACTATGCCCGGACCTGTGCCGCGTGGGGTGCCAACCTCGATGCACACTGGGACGAGGCCGTCGAGGAGGTGGGCGAGGGAAAGGCCCGGGCTTGGCGGCTGTACCTCGCCGGTTCCAGGTTGAGCTTCGTCCAGCACCGTATCGAGCTGCACCAGGTGCTGGCGGTTAGGACCGAGGGTGGTGTCTCGGGAATGCCGCTCGAGCGGCTCGACTTCAGTCGAGAGCCACCCGCCTCCGGGCGACCTACCGGCGTCCGGCGAATCAACTCCGCTGACCCAACGAAGCTTGTCGATCACCTTGATGGCGATAGCGCTCCTGCCGATCTCGGGCAGCCGCAAACCGTGGCGCGCCGAGGCCGGCTGCACGTGGCGGAGTAGGCCCGCACGAGGTTTGCCCAGGAAGAACGCGGTTACGGCGCTTACGCCGGCCGCGGGGCTCAGCTCAAAAACCGGCGAGGGAGCTCGGAATTGGCCAGTACTTCGGCGGCGTACGCATAGCTGCTCTCTATTAAGGGTGCCGCGTTCCTGAAATCCAAGACACCTAGCGCCCCGACCGGTGGTCGAAGCAGAAGGTCGACCTTGTCGGGCCCAAACGACGCACGGCGGTGGCGAACCTGGGACAGGCTGATGGAACGGGTCAGGATTTCGGCGATGCCTGGCACCGGCTGGGGGGACCCGACAGGGTTCAGGCGGCGCCCGAACACCTTCCAGCCCGACAGGCCCGGCCCGTAGGGGACGGTCGCCAGCGGCTCCACCTCCGCCGACACACTGACCGCGATGACACACCCATTGCCAACGCGGTCTCGCATTAGGTCGGCCGGCAGGATGTTGAGGGCTCCGCCGTCGACGAGAAGATCCCCGCCGTCGTAGACCGGCGGGAAGATCCCGGGCAACGACACGCTGGCCCGCACCGCGGGCCACAGCGGCCCACGTTCGTGGACGACTACCTCGGCCCGGTTCAAACTGGCGGAGATGCAGAAGAAGCGCCGAGGCAGATCCTCGATGGGCACGGGGCCGAGGTCAGACTCGAGCAGCCGGTCCAGCCGACGGCCTGACGACAACGCGACCACCGGGAGCGTCGGCGTCACTAACAGCCGGCGACCGTTGCGGATGAAGACGCTGGTCCTTTGCCCATCGTCCATGCCGAGCGCGCAGACCCCGGCCACCAGTGCGCCAAAGCTGACCCCGCCCACCACGTCGACGGGTACCCCGGCCTCCTCCAGCGCCCGCATCACGCCCAAGTGAGCAAACCCGCGCGCTCCTCCCCCGCCGAGCACCAGCCCGCAGCCGGTGCCCGTGATCATTCGCGCCAACCGCTCGACATCACCCGGCTGGCCTTCGCGCAAGTGGTGGTGGTCAGCCACGGGGCGGCCCTTGAGCCACGTGGCGGTGCCGGACGGCACGGCGGGATGCAGGAGAGCGAGTTCGCAGCGCAACGACGGTGTCGCTAGCGCCCGCGCTTCCACCGCGCCGAGCGCCGGGGCATCGGCGGCCGAGGCGGCCAGCAGCACCACGTCAGCGTGGCTCAGGCAGAGCCTGCTCCACGCCGTGTCCTCCGCGTCCGCCTCGTAGACGACGTGGTCGTGGGAGCGTTCCACGGCATGCAGCCACTCAATGAGCTCGGCCCGGCCCGGGTCGTCCGGCCGCCGCTGCGCCGCACCCTGGCCCAGCTCTCGTTCGACCATGCCTGCGTCCACGCGTATCACGGGGCCCGCGACGGCGAGCCGGTCCGCCAGGCGGCCGGCCACGAGCCTTGCCGGGCGCGGGTTGAGGCCAGCGGGCGCCACTGTGATGGTGCGGCTGGCCGGACGTACTGCCTGCATTGGCTCGACGGGCAGCATTCGGTTCAGGTTGAGCAGCCAGTTAGCCAGCACCCCCACCATCGCCGTCGCGACCGCCGGGTTGCGCTCGAGCCACGACCGGAACACCGTCATTCGCAGCACCCACAAGTCGCAGTCCCGAACCGCGTGCACAGAGGCCGACCGCGGCTGCTCGGTAAGCAGGGCCAGCTCCCCGACGATGGCGCCCCGGCCCAGGTCGTACACCATGCGCTCGCTACCGTCGGCTTCGACCATGACGCGCAGCCGCCCGCTGGCCACCAGGTACAGGCCATCGGCGGCGTCGCCTTGGCGGAAAAGCACCTCACCGGCGGGCACGTGCAGCGGTTCAAGTTGTCTGGCGGCCTCCAGCCGGATGGGTTCGTCGAGTGATGCGAAGAACGGGACGCCGGCCAGGAACTCGCTCAGTTCGGGCAGGTCTCCATGTCCAGCCACCATTAAGCGCGGACGTACCAGCGGTCGGCGAGCACCCGTGCCAGCCCGAACAGGACCTCAGCGGCGCAGGCCGGGTCACTTTTCATCAACTCGTCCACGAACCGACGGCGTAAAACCAGCACCTGGCCTTCGGACGCCGCAGTCACCGATGCGGTGCGCCGGCCGGAACTACCGAAGAAGCCGATCTCCCCGATCACGTCCCCCTGGCCGAGCAAGCAGATCCGGCGGTCGCCGTCGTGCACTTCGAAGACACCATCGAGGATGATGAAGATCTCTCGCTGGGTGAGGTCCTTCTCGGTCAGCAACTCGCCTGCGGGGACCGACATCAGGAAGCCCTTCTCGGTGAGTTTGCGGACGGTGTCCTCGCTGAGGGAATCCAGCATCGATGGGGGGCCCCCTCCCGCTTGCCGGAGCCGGTTGACCCTTTCCCGGACGGCTGCCGCGTCGAAATTGACCGGCGACGAATCAGCGTCCAGCACGTGAGCCCACAGCTGGATGTCGACTGGCGCGTGCTTGCCGGGCCCGAAGAAGACATCCGCGAACGGCGCGATGAACGCGCCCACCTGGTCCAGGTAGGCGCGGTCGCTGGGCACCAGTACGAGAGGCACCTCGATGCCGTCGGGAGTGGGCATGAGACGGCCGGCATATGTGCGGAAGCCGAGCAGGCGATAGTGCCGCACGAGGCCTGTGGCGCAGTTGGCGAACCCAGCATCCACTGCATGTGCCGCGCACACCTGGTACACAGAGAAAGCCATCGAGAGCAAGCCCAGCTGTCCTCGATGGCCCGGCTCGATCATGAGCCGACCGATCTCCGCAGTGCGCATCTGCCCCAAGCACGGGAAGCGCTCCATGCAGAAGGCGTCCCAGTCCTTCGCCGGGACCTCCCCAGGCCCCCAGTGGCGGATGCGGACCGTTCCGGTCAACCCGCCAGAGCTGCCGCCGGTGTACAACAGGGTCGTGTACGGCTTGGCGTCCTCGGGGTCGTGCACCAGCTTGCGCTCGTGGTCGGCGTCACCGAGCTTGCGGCCGAGCTCGGTGGCGTACACCGAGTACCGGAACGCAAATACCGCCTCGCGTTCCGCCTCGGTCTCCGCGACGTACACCGGTTCCAGGGAGTCGACCAGATCCCGCGCCACCGCCCGCATCTCCGACGTCGGCGCCAGCAACCGGCTCACGGCCCAGCCCCCGGGGGCCCCGCCTTGCCGGCCGCCCTGTCTGCCTGGTCCGCTTGCGCCCCCCCGGCCCGGGCGCGGCGGCGCGCGGATTCCAGCAAGAACTTGACCCGGGCCAGTTCGGTCATGCGCAAGGCCTCGCTGATTACCCGGCGGCCCCGCGGCATCACCAGGTCCGGGATCGCCACTTTGACCCGTTTGCGCAACGGCCGACCGGCCGCAAAGTCCAGCACCATCCACGTAGCCAGCACACCGAACTGCTCAGCGGCGGGCGCTAGCTGGGGAGGTGAGCCGGCCTGGCCACGTATCATCGCCTCGCTATAGCTGAGCATTTCCCGTGGTACATCCAACGGGCGCACCAGTCGCGACAGGAACTCCAGTGGGGTGACGTTGTCCGAGACGCCGTCGAGGCGCCCGTCGAGCGGCCTCGTCCGCCCATTTCGGTAGTCGAAGGCGTAGACGACTTGAGTGCCGCCGAGGTCAAGCCCGGAGATGACCAGCCGCCGCTGGCGCCACGCTTCCTCGTGCAAAGCGCGCTTGGCCACTATCCCCGCCGGCTCGGTGACGTCCACACCGTCAATCACCAGGTCCGTGGTGCCCACCAGCCAGTCGACGTTGTCCGCCGTCACGCCGTCCGGCTCTACCAGCACCTCGGCGTGGGGATTGATCGCACGGGCACGAGACGCCTGCACCTCGGCCTTGTTGCGGCCGATGTCGCTCATGTCCGCAGCCTGCCGGTTTAGGTTGTTCAGCTCGTACTCACCTGGCTCGCACAGCACGAAGCGTTCCACGCCCAGCCGGACCAGTGGGACCACCGTCGCCCCCCCGATGCTCCCGCACCCCGCCACGAGGACCCGCACGGCGCGCAGCGCGTCCTGTTCCTGGCGGCTGAGCGACGGCTGGTTGCGCCGGGTCATCTCCCGGTAGTGGTCGGTTTCCGGCCGTGGTTCATCCGGCCTGCGGCGCAGGCTTCGGCGGCTGGGTTCGCGAGTGGGCGACCCGATCCGGAACAAGGCGATGGGAACGGCCTCCGGCGCAACGCCGAACCCCGCCAGCAGCTCACGTCGCACCTCGGCGACAGCGGCGTGCAGGTCACCCCGCAACGACTCCGGCAAAGGCCCGGGGTGGGACAGGCCGACCTCGACCGGCGCACTGTGCAGCGCCATCGCCACCCCGGCCTCGGTGACGTCGAGCGCGAGCTCCTCGAAGCAGGCGCCGCCGCGTAGGAACGTCTCCAAGCCTAGCGAGCCGGCATGCAGCAGACAGAGGGCGGGCGAGCTGCGCAGCGGTGCCGCGTCGCTGCCACGCACGATCATCTCGGCGATCCGCAGCGGCGCACCCGTCCGTAGAGCTCGCGGGTGTGTGGCGACCGCGGCGAGCCGCGCCGCCGCCGGTGAAGTGAAGAAGAGCTCCAGGTCCAGGCCGTCCCGTTCCTGGGCGGCAGCGCGGGGGGTGAAGCGCATCAGCGCGTGGAGTTCCGCCTGGGTCGGTTCGTGCGTCAGCTTCATCACACTGGCGCGGGCCGCGAGCGTGGCCATCCGGTCGATCGCTTCCTGCTCGGTGAGGACCGACAGGCGAAACCCGAGTCGCTCTGCGGTGGCCTGTAGGCGGTCGATAACAGGCCCCGGCACAGGCTCAGGCCGGTACGTCGAGCGGTTCATCGCGCGGCGGCGAAGAGCGCCAAGCCGGGCCACGGCGGCTTCGTCCGGTGGCGCCGACGCAGCGAGTAGTGCCACATCGGCCGCGACCCCGCTGGCCGGCCGCCAGTGGACCTTGGCGCCGAAGCCGAAGGCCCTGGCGCCAACGCACAGGTTGGCGATCACGGCACCGCAGGCCAGGTCGCCTTCGCGGCCGTCCGGGTCGAGCTCCCGCAGTACTTGACGTGCCGGGTCGCGAAAGACCCGGAAGCGAGCTTCTTCGACCTCGATCCGCCAGCCCTGCGCGTTGTGGGGCGACGGGGCGCGATAAGCGTAGTAGAGAAGCCGGTCGCGGAGCTCCGGACTTAGCACGGCCGGTTCGCTGCGCGGTGCCTCAGCAATCTGCACGGGGCGGCAAGCCGTCTCCCTTTCCTAGTCGAAGACGGCGGCTTGTCATTCGGGAAATTGTAACCAGCTAGCGCCGCCCCCGTGACTGCGAGCCCTGGGCGCGGCGAGCATGGGCCACCGGCAGGCGAGAAGAGGCGGCTATACCACCGGCCGAGGGCGGCGGGCGTGGCGCGGATGAGCCGAGCGGGCAGGGCGAGCACGCCGGTCCGTCACGTGCTTGTATGAGATGGTCGGCGCCTTATGACAGGAGGGGGTTGCGGTGAGCGACTCTGCTGGTATCTACTTCGGGGGGTCCTTGAGAGCCGAGATCCCTCCGGTTGACCTAACGAGCTTCACGCTCGGCCGCGCCTCCGAGCTGGGGGACAAGCCGGCGCTGGTGGACGGCGCCTCGGGGCGCTCGATGACTTACGCGGAGCTCGAGCGGTCCGTGCGCAGCCTCGCAGCCGGGCTGAGCGGGCGCGGGGTCGCCAAAGGCGACACGTTCGCCCTGTTCCTGCCTAACCTCCCCGAGTACCCCGTCGTCTTCCACGGTGTGCTGGCTGCCGGCGGCAGGTGTACGACCATCAACCCGACCATCACGGCTGGCGAGCTGGCGGTCCAGCTCGCCGACGCGGGGGCGCGCGCTGTGGTCACTATCCCGGCGCTGGTTGACGTCGCACGGCAGGCCGTCGACGCGTCGGGCCGGTGCGAGGTCGTCAGCCTCGGCGAGGGTGATGGTGCGACGCGCTTGTCCGACCTGCTCGGCGATCCCTCGGCCGCGCCGGCGGTCGACTTCGACGTCGCCCGGGACATCGCTGCGCTTCCGTACTCGAGCGGAACGACGGGCCTCGGCAAGGGGGTGATGCTCAGCCACCGCAACCTCGTCACCAACCTGCTACAGGTGGAGAGCGTCCTCCCGCTCGGCGACGACGACGTGCTTATTGCTGCTCTGCCCTTTTTCCACGTCCTTGGCCAGACCTGCATGATGAACCATGGTCTGCGCGCCGGGGCGACGATCGTCACGATGCCTCGGTTCGACCTCGCCCAGTTCCTCGCGCTGATCGAGCGCTACCACGTCACGCAGGCTTGCATCGTCCCCCCTATCGCCCTGGCCCTCTGCCGGCACCCGGCCGTCAAGGAGCACGACCTCAGCAGCTTGCGGTACATCGTCTCCGGTGCCGCCCCGCTCGGCGCCGAGGTCGCCACAGAGCTGGCGCGGCGCGTCGGCTGCGAGGTCAGCCAGGGGTACGGCATGACTGAGACGAGCGGTGTAACCCACTTCGACCCGCCTTTCGACCGGCACAAGCCCGGGTCGATCGGGCCTCCCATCCCGGGCACCGAGTGCCGCCTCGTCGACCCGATGAGCGGGTGCGACGCCGTGCCGGGACAACCCGGCGAGCTGTGGGTGCGAGGCCCGCAGCTTATGGTCGGCTACCTCAACAACCCGGCCGCGACGGCGGCAACGGTCGACCAGGCGGGGTGGCTGCACACCGGGGATGTCGCCGTCGCCGACGAGGAAGGCCGGTTTTACATCGTCGACCGGCTAAAGGAGCTCATCAAGTACAAAGGCTTCCAGGTGGCACCGGCGGAGCTCGAGGCGGTGCTCCTCTCGCACCCCGCGGTCGCCGACTGCGCCGTGATCGGCGTGCCCGACGACGAGGCCGGCGAGGTGCCGAAGGCCTTCGTGGTGCGCGAGAGCGAGGACCTCGACGCCGGAGCGGTGATCGACTTTGTCGCTCAGCAGGTCGCGCCCTACAAGCGGGTCAGGCAGGTGGAGTTCGTCGGCGCAATCCCAAAGTCGGCCTCGGGCAAGGTGCTCAAGCGCCTGCTGCGCAGCCCGGCGGCGGTGTAAGCGGCGCGCTGCCCTTGTCCTGGACGAGCCTGAGATCGCCCGACTGCGCTGCTGCTTCGACCCCGGCGACCCCCCCCACCTTGGAGGAGGTGGGTGCCACGCTCCACCTGACCCTGGTCGGGTTGAGACCGCCACTTTGTACGAGTTGACCGCACTCGGTCGGCTGTGGCCCTACCTGGGCATCGAGCAGCTCGACGTGGGCGGGGTCAAGGTGCGAGCACCTCGATCGGGACACATCTTCGTCACTGG
>Ga0182015_10004299_pt1 | contig 15416 bp, 20 predicted proteins | sample 712P3MmetaG_FD_120478 | JGI IMG/M metagenome (GOLD analysis project Ga0182015, IMG submission 120478) | Permafrost microbial communities from Stordalen Mire, Sweden - 712P3M metaG | ecosystem: Environmental > Terrestrial > Soil > Wetlands > Permafrost | place: Sweden: Stordalen | collected... | reverse complement strand
TAAAGTCTGGAGGGAAATTGTGATGGGCGGCGAGCTTTCCGAATGCCTCGAAGCAGATTATCCCGCACGATTCGGCATCGGCTGGAGTTGCCCTGCGAATTAACACCGAACCCTGCGTTGGTTTTGAAACCTGAGACGGACCCGCCATCAGAATGCCCCGATTCGAATCTATCGCAAACGAAGCCTCTGCGCTAGACGTTCGCACGCGGAAACTGTTCCTAATTCGGGTCGTCGCTATAAAGCAAACTAATGACCCCTCGTTTCGTCCGTTGCAATACAAGAAATCGCGGTGGGGGGAAATCAGACGAGGCAGCTATTTGGGACTAGAATTTTGAGATCCAGTCGAAGGGGGAGGTGTGCAGTCTAACTGGAAACGGAAAAACTTCAGAATCGCTCTGCTCCTAACGGTGTTGATAGTTCTTCTCGGCCTATGGATACAATTGAACCGGTCTGCATCGAAGCGGCAATCGTTGGCTGAGCTATGGAGCGGTGCAAGCGCACAATTCGTCGCCACGGGAATCGCAAACAAAACCTTACAAGCTGAACTACCTTCGGCAGGGCAAGCAGAGGACGATGCGTTCGTCGATGCCGTACTAAAGAACCAGAAAATCGTGGGACGTTTGCGAGCGGCGGGATTCAGTAGTATCAAATGCGGGCAGAGAAAAGAACATTTATAATCGCATTGGAACCTGAGTGGGTCCGCGAACACTGCATATCCGCTTCGCTTATTCCCAGTTCGCCAGCCCTTACACGCCGTTTTAACTTGTTGCGTTGGTGTGCCGCTGCGCCGGGTCACCGAGATGGGCGGACCGACAGAAGGTCACGGTCACGCAGATGCGGCCTTGCTGAAGCTCGCAACAGCTTGTTCCTCGTCCTCATAGCTCGGAATTACGCCGAGCAAATGCAGGGTCTCCAGAACCAGCTTCACGCTTCCAAGTGGGCTGAGCAATTTCAAGCTGCCACCTTCTTTACTCAGGCTTACATATGCCCGCACAATCGTGTTCAGGCTCGAACTATCCACCTGCGTTAGACCCGCTAGATTCAGCAGAACATTGCGCTCGCCGTCGTCAATCAATTTTCGCAAACAATCGCTCAACGAATCGCTGTCGCGACCAAACGTCGCTCGGCCCTGAAGGTCCACGATAGTGACGCCGCCAACTCGCCGGATTGAAACCTGAAGACCCATACTGTTCGAAGTCAAGTGTGCTGCTGGAAGCCACTATTACGCAGCGGCAAATCTGTTGAGTTTCCTGCTGGACACTTCTAGACCCGAATGCGTGTCCTGCAAATGAGGAAACGTTCTCAAAAATCCGTCGTGAGGAAATCTATTTCCGTCACGCTGACATCCTAACTCCGAAGCTGATAACCCGCCGCATCATAATCTGTCAGACGTTCTACCAATTTGATGGTATCGCAATCGGACATAGGCATGGATATTTGCATAGCGGTTGACCAGTCCGCTTCTCCGGTGGGGAGTTGCGAAACAAATAAGTCGTTCCTAAAAAAAGGTGTCGCCAGACGCGGTTCAACTCGACCATTAGAAAATTACAAATTTCTAATGCAACATTAGAATACGAAAAGCGGTTGATTTCCCTATGTTTTTGGCTGGCAAAAAGTACCGGGTTTTCTAATCCAGCGATTCTCTTGCAACTTGATTTGCCATTTAAATACCCTGGCCGGTGCTATTCGCAATGCGGAGTTTGCTCGGTCAGGTTGATACTCACTGGCTAACGAATGGTTTTCCCGGCAGGAACTAGCCTGTTCAGACGGCACCACGCTCACAGGTCCCTGCCAGGATTGCGTCGCCTTCCGGCCAACATTGCGCCGGAACTGGGCTTCAAGCGTTGGGACGGTATTTCAGGCCTCTCAGAAGCTTTCAAAAAGCCCCGCGAATAAGACGCCCGCAAGTGATTGATTCATATTCGCTCGCGAGTTGTTCTCCTCACTTTCAGAAATCACCAGTTTAATGAAAGAGCAGTGTCCGCGCTTCATGTTGAAACCCTCCGAGACGGTTTCGGAAACCCGCTGAGCTCGTTCTGTAGAGTCGAGTAATTACAATAATCTTTTGATATCAGAACCAGTTAGCTTGATGGTAAAAGCTACCTATGGGAGGTTCATTTGGCAGCAGAACAATTAACGAATGGACAACTTACGGAAAAGCTGCTTGTGTTACTCCAAGAATGGCCACTATACCGGCAGTTGCATTACACAGGCGCAGACAGGAGCCGGTATGCACCAGACGAATTGCGACTATTTTGCAGCCATGAGGAGTGCGGGTTTCAAACGAAGTGGAAGCTCGCTAACAACGTCTCTACGGTTACAGTACGGCCTAGAGGTGCGGTCAGTGGCCACATCCACGAAGACTTCTATCTAGCCAAATATGTATGCAGGAATTGCGGACAGCGCGTCACTCGGTATTTTTACTTCTGGAAGAAATTGAACGACGATACCGGATGGATATACAAAGCCGGACAGTCTCCGCAACTTGATGGACGGTTGCCCAAGGCTCTAGAAGACGCGCTGGATGCTGACGATTTAAGTGCGTACAAAAATTGTCTGAGAATGCGCAATTTCAACTTCGGAATCGCCGCAGTTGCGTACAAGGGGAGCTTCGGAGGTCGCCATCAGCTGAGGTCCGGTGGTCACGGCGAGAACTTTTAGCGCACAAGAACGGCAGCCCAAGCGCTCGCTAGGACGCTCAGGTCCTTAAAAATCCTGGTCTGGTACACGTGATTGGCACCCGACCGATGGAGAAGTGTGGGTAGATTCCGTCTCATCTCACGATAGATTCGCCACATTTGCGGTGCAGTAGGCTGCCTATAAGACCTGACGAAGATGTTGCAGAGTTCCCGGAAAACTCCCGCAATAGTGCTGTGGTGGATATGAGGGTCCGTGCCATTCAAGTCACTCAGAGACTTCAATAACCTTTGCGGCGTGGATTCAAACACGTGCCAGCCGTGCCGAGCGCTGCTCACCTTCCTGTAGTAAGCGACTGCGAGTCCAAGTTCGAATGGCATATTAAATCGGGGGGTTCTTGGCGCGTGGCTATCGAGTTCTAGCCTAGAAATGTCATGAATCGAATAGCGACATTCCCCTATCAAATCTAGGATTTTTTCAAGACGGCGCGAACTGGTCGGTATCTCCAGCATTGCTCGTGGTACGAGACCAAAGGCGGTAATTCCTGCAACATAGGCGAGAAAAAGGTTTTCGAACTTCTGGTCATACGGGATATTCAAAAATACCTTATCGGACGGTTTTCGACTTCTTGCCACGCCTCTGCTTCCTTCGAGAACCTTTTGATTTCGTGGAGGGTTTTTCCCTGGAGTAAGCCACCTTAGCAAGTATGTTGAAAACTTCACTCGCGTCTGCGCGAAGAGCTTTTCGAGTCGAAGCAGGCGCTCGCCAAGAGATGCCGCTAGCCTTCCGGGCCTTCATGCTGGCTTTAACAAGCCTTGCCAGTTCTTTCACTCTTCTGGGTCGCACGCCGAGAACATCGGCCGTTTCATTTGCGGTGGCAAAACGTGAATCTATTCTCTCAGTCATTTGATACCTTTATCAAATCGTACAAGTAAACTGGCTCACTCCTTATATTTTATACAGCTCTGCGTATGTTTGTTCAAGCGAGGACTTTCTCAGTCCTGTTTTTGGTGACTTTGAGTCAAGATTTGAGCGGAAACGAGGTAGAGGCAAGAGTTAATAAATTTCGTTCGAATTCGTAGCAAAGCAATCGGAGAAACGGTTTAGGGAGACTCCAGAGATTTTCGCAGAGAAATGGAATTGATTCAGTGATTGTGCACGTGCTTTTATCCTAATGTGAAGAGCACAAAATCCCTGCCCACGCACCGCTGTACGCATACAGTCTGCGGTATTTTGGGCTTATTAGCGGTGTTTTGCGGGCCAGCTCGCAGAAAAGCCTTGGGACGGAACAAAATACCGTGGGCAGCTCATAATCACGGAATTCAGCAGATTTAAATTGAGCCATTTCGTCAACTGACGCGTTACAGCTTTACATAGCGCGTTAGCGAGAAAAAGAATTGAGACCTTGCAGCCCGGCCCGCAGGCGCTGCACTCAAAAAACTGGCGGTGCATGGCAATAAGGAGAAGCTAAGCGTACATTGTCAGTTAGCCGGGAAGTGGAAACGGAATTCCCGCTAGATTGTTACGCTGGGAGTGAAAAATGGATGAATCCAAACGACGAGCGGTTCGGTTCTTGGAGAAGGAAATTAAGACATACACGGCACTGGCCTTATTTTTTTCAAAAGAAGGCATCAAAGAACGCCTACGAGTGGGAGGCAAGACTGTCATAAGCCCAGCGTATTACAAAGAAAGAATGAGAGAGGCTAGGAAACTCGTAAACGAACTCAGAAAACCGAATTAAGAGCAGGACGCGGCAAATGGGATTTAAATTTCACCTCTATCCGCAAGTCTGTGGTGGTCCCGAACTTTTTCATAACTGATAGCAAGTTCCTGCCCAGACGCGATGGCCGTAGTTTCGATTTGTTCGGAGTCGAGCCTTCCGAATACTATCTCCCGCTCGTCGTCGCTGCGGTCGACAAACAGCCACATCCATTCAGATTCGCCCGACCGCTCCCCACTTACCTCGAACTTGACGCGGTCGCCTTTTTGGTACTTTCCCATTGGCTTGGATTCTATCATTTCACTTCTCCATCAGTTCATTGAACTGTGCCTTGCGATGAACCAACCGGTGGTAGACTGCGCGTATGGCTACCAAAAAGAGAGCTAAGAAAAAAAAGACGAAGTCGAAGAGAACCGCGGCAAGAATATGACGCTGATGAAGAAGGCAGTAAAGAAGGCAGTAAAGAAGGCGTTGTCTAAGAAGAGGGTAGCTCCGAACAAGAAGGCGACTCTGAAAAGGGCAGAGGTGAATATGAAGGCCGACGGCAAGAAGCCATCCGGCGGAAAAACAAGGGTCCCACTTGAGAAACAGGCTCGGAGGAAAAGTCAAAGCGTGGATACGGAGGCATTCGCACGGGAGCGACTGGGAGCGCTGCCGGGCGAGCAATCGGGGGATTTGCAGGGATTGTCGAACGTCGAACGTGCGGATTCGGAGAGTGTGGACGAGTTGCTCGAGGAAGGGAACGCGTTCGAGGCCGATGTGGTGAAGGGCGTGGAAGACGCCGAGGACGCTGACGAGGGGGAAGTTCGCACGCATGAGGTCCCGCAGGATGACGTTCCCGGCGAGTATCTGGATACCAAATAGGTAAGCGGGGAAAAGTCGGCTTAGCAGCTGCCAGGCTCAAAAACAACCGCAGAAGCCTAAATATCTAGTCGGTTTGTATGAAGGGTCTCCTAAAGACCGGCAACTGAGATTTGATTGCGCTCAGTTTACCTACCGTCGTTTGACAACGCTGTTATCTCGATTCAGAAACCACAAGAACCGCACCGCACTAGTAATTGTGTGAATCTATTGGAAAGATATTTCAGCCTGGCGTATTTCGCTCTTCGCTAAACCGCGGAACTAGTTGTGACGAGCCGTTGTGAAAGTGGTGGATTGTAAAGTTCCGGCTGTCAAAGCCAGCCCTAGCCGGAAATTCGAGGGAACATTCCCGGCCCAACTGCTGCCAGGTATGGAGGTGTTTCTCGATTAAGAATTCAGATTCAACGCTGACGCTAAGCTTAAACGCGCAAATTTCCGGGTCGAACCGTTAGCATCTAGCTCGGTTTCTCAGTCATCGTCTTCTTTGCCGCGGTTGCAGTCACCGTATATTCTCCTTCGACGTCCACTATTCCACTGCCATCCTCGTTCAATGTCACTGTGTACGTGCCTTTACCCTTAATCCCCTTCAGTTTTCCAGTCCCGCCTGTATACATCCACGTTCCCTTTACGTCCTCTGGCTTGCCGTCTTTCACCGCGCTGGAATCACGGAAGCTAACGTAGAACTTATCGCCGTTTTCCATATTGCCGCCGTAAGTTCCAGTAGAGGTGGCGCGGGTGCTGGTAATTTCGGCAAATGTCACGGATGTTCCATCCTTCGATTTTTCACCCTCCATCTCCAAGGGTGTCGTCCATGTGCAAGTATTTTTCTGTAATGTCAACGTGTGTCCGGCCCTGTCCCCGGCGTCGGTGGTGCCGACCACTTCCGGCTTCGGGCATTGCTGTTTGCCGGTAACCTTCGTCTGCGCTCCGGCTGCCGAAGCAAACAAAAATGCCAGAAACATGAAGCTCACAATGCGTAGTTTCATCGAACCTCCTTCAAGATTTTGTGTGGGTCGAACTTTTGGCCTACGACACCGATACAGAACTCTGGCGCACGCATCCTACCCTCAACTAAACCAATACTCAACGATTCCGACCGCATGCTAGACGTGTCCCGGCCAAATGTGGATAAAGGCTCTGGACAGCAGCCATCAAAGTCGTAATTCTCAGGATTTTTGACAATATCAAAAAAACCGGGTTCGGCCCCGCTGTACGCATGGCTTTTGCGGTAACCGGAAGCAAGTACAGGTGTTTTGCGGGCTAGCCCGCAGAAAAACCTTGGTAACGGGCCAAAACACCGAAGACAGCGTGCAATTAGAACCGTCGCGACCGGGATTTTAACAGTTATTAAGTTATCTCCTGCCAACGAGCTTTCGCCACGGCCTTTATTCGCATATTTCGCAAATGAGGGATGAATTCATGGCGCTTCTTTTGGAGTATTCACACAGAAGAATTGCGAAATATGCGAAATAACCCTAACTTTGCGAAAGAGCCAGCATCCTAATGGAATGCCGAGGCGTATAATTGCGCCACAACAGCAGGAGGTGCTGATATGGCTAAGATGAAGCAGTTCACAGTCGCTATTGAGAATCGACCTGGCGCAGTCGCCGGGATTGCAAAAACACTTGGCAACGCAAAGGTGAACATTCTCGCTCTCTTGGGAACAGCCCAGGGTACCAGCGGCACGGTCCAAGTCGTGGTCGAGGATGTAAGGCGAGCAAAGAAGGCGCTAGAGGAGGCCAAGCTCGCATATCAGGAAACCATAACAGAGGAATACGAGCTGCCAAATAAACCTGGCGCACTGGCACAAATGTTGGAGAAGCTCGCCAACAGAGGTGTCGATCTAAACTCGGTTTATGCCACTGCCCCGAAAGGTGGGAAAAGGCGGTTGTGATCTGCACAGTAGAGGCTGCGACGAAAGCGGCAGCCGCCACAGCATAACAATCCAGCGCAAAAGACGCCCGCTCCGGCACAATCCGGCCGTGGCGGTCGTTGAACATAAAACCCCAATTCCGTTCAAATCCTATATCCATTGCTGTTTTTAAAATAGGAGGAAGCCATGGCTGAAAAGATCGATTCGAAAGTAACCTCTTTCCTGCTGGGACTGGGTGTCGGATCGCTGATCGGCATCCTGGACGTAATCGAGCGCGGCAAGGAAGTGGTCAGCCAGGAAAAAGAGAAAATTGCAGCAGCAGTGGAAGAGGGCCGCGAAACCTACCAGCGGGAGAAATCGAAAGCCAAAGGCGCGTGAATGGAAATATGGCAACGGTTTGTAATCTAGGACGAACTGATCGCATGCTCCGCATTGTGTTGGGAGTAGGGATGGGAATTGCGGGAGCTGTAGTAATTCTCACCGCCACCTGGCGAACCTAAATTGGTACCGCGTGCTCGGTCTGAGCACAAACAAGAGCAGGGACAAGGTGGCGTGACACTGCGTGGCTTCTTAGGAGTCCAGCACAAGCAAATCTGATCGGGGGCGCAAGTGCGGCACAAAGGGGCGCGCGGTGATCTGGCCCTGAAACGCGGCGGCCCATTTCCCGGGGATGCTACTGCCGCATGATGGGCAACACCCGTTCGGGGTCAGGTGGTAGCCGAGAATCAGATAGCCAAAGCGCTCGATCAGCAGAGTTTTGCAATTGGGGCAGCGCGTGTTTTCCAGGTCGCCCACCTCGCCCGGCAGGTTCCCTGCATAGACATAGCGGAGTCCCGCTTTCTTTCCAATCTCCGCCGCGCGTATCAAAGTCTCCGCGCTGGTGTTCTCTGGATCTGTCATTTTGTAGTCTTTGTGAAATGCGGTCACATGCCAAGGAATATCCGGCGAAACGCCCGCCAGAAACTCGGCCAGCCGAGTCAGTTCGTCGTCGGAGTCGTTGAACCCAGGGATCACCAGCGTAACGATCTCCAGCCAGAAGTCCATCTGGTGCAACTGTCGAATGGTATCCAGGATGGGCTGTAGCCGACCGCCTAGCTGACGATAATGGCGGTCATCAAAGCTCTTTAGGTCAACCTTGTAAAGATCCACCCACGGTCGCAGGAATTCGAGGACCTGCGGGGTGCCGTTTCCGTTGGAAACAAAGCCAGTCACCAATCCGGCCGCGCGCGCTTCCTTGAAGACCTCTCTGGCCCATTCGCTCGTGATCAGTGGCTCGTTATAGGTGCTGACGATGATCCTGCCTCCCTGGCGGATGGCATCGAGAACAAGTTGTGCTGGCGTGACTCGCATCGGGCGGGCCACGGCAGCGGGATCGCGCAGGGCTTGCGAAGTCACCCAATTCTGGCAGTAGGCGCAGTGCAGATCACAGCCGAGCATTCCGAAGCTGTAAGCCAGCGCCCCTGGATAAGCATGGAGGAAGGGTTTTTTCTCAATGGGATCGCACTGCACGCCGCCCACATAGCCCCAGGGCACAAACAGGGTTCCCCCTCGGTTGTAGCGAACTTTGCAGACGCCGGGCTGGCCGTCTGGGATTTTGCAACAGTGCCCGCAGGCAAAACACCACACCCAGTTGCGCTCGAGCTTTTCGTAGAGCTCGCCCTCGCGAACGTCTTCATAAATGATTTCGCGCAGCGTATTCATACATGCCTAGCGTAGTGCCAAAACGGCCGTCAGCTACTTGCCTTCTGATACTTGTCGGGCTGAAACTTACCGCCGTCAACGTAATTCCTGTTGATCTCGATATACGCGTGCCACTTCTCCGGCAGATCCTCTAGCGGGAAAATGGCCGTCACGGGACAGACCGGTACACAGGCGCCGCAATCAATGCACTCAGTAGGATCGATATACAACTGAGGTACTTCGTCGAACGCTGGGCGGCCATCGTCATAGGTTCGGCCTTTTGCTGGATGAATACAATCCACCGGGCACACGTCCGCACAGGCGGTGTCTTTGGTTCCGATGCAGGGTTCGGCAATAATGTATGCCATCGTGCCCTTCTTCTTTCAATCAGTATAACGCAACTGCCGTACTCACACACCGGCCGCTCCGCGCCACCAAGCGGCATGTCATAAGGTCCCGCCGCGGCCTCTTAATCGTCCGAACAAATGTCGGACACGGAGACGCCGGACGTAAATCCATAGATTCAAACTGCAGACGGCGACAGCGCCGGCAACAAGTAGGTTCCGGGGAAGATTGGGATACACCAGCGCGTCGAGGTAGTGCAGAAGGAACGACCGCGATACGTCGAGATGCCGCCGCGTACCTCAAGCCAGTTTTCAAGCGCCGTGAGCGGGCATCAAAAACCAAAGATTTCGACGGTCACTCCGTACACCAGCGTGGCCACGTGCAGCGCGGCGAGCCGCGACCGGCCGCGCGCGAAGAATGCGCCGAAGATGACCCAGGCGATGTAGGCCGCATGAAGCGACAGAACAACGGCCGCCATCACTTGGCACAGTCGCGGTGCCATGCTCTCATTCCCAAAAGGCACTGCCGAGAAATCTACCGCCAATTTCTATTGCTCTGAAATTCAACTCAGTCTCGTGATAGCTGAGAACCGGCATCAGGGCCGAAACGTCTTCAAATTGGCCTGCCGCGTAGTTGCGAGGTCGTCGGCCTCTTTCTTCACAAACGCGATTTCCAACCGTGGAGCCTCTTGCTTCTCGATCTTCTCAAATTCGAAAATGGCTGCCTCCGCCTGTGCATCCAGTCGTTTTGAAGATATGGCTAGTCCGAAAGAGTTCCGACTGATGGAGCGGAAAAGGTTTACCGAGTTCTGAGAATCCTCCCATCGAGCAATTAGCCGGTCTGCCGAGCGATAGGGGTCACTTGTTGGGAGGAAAGGGATGACTTTGTCCGTTGAGCCGTCGAGGTAATTCGCTGGGAAGAAGTTGACCTCGGGATAGAGCCTCGTTGCGGTTCCGTAGCGGGCGGAGACGGCTTGCACCATGTCATCGTCAGTCAGGCCTTCTGTGTCGTCCCGATCGTAAGTCACAACGATTCTGTAGAGCTCTCCATTGTAGAAACTGAACAAAACCTGCGAAACCGGGTACGCTCCAACCGGAGAGCGAGAAGAGTGCAACGTCCAAAACGTCAACTCTTGAATGGCCGCTGGGCGCTGGTGAATTAGAGTCGTATAGTGCGAATATGGGCCGACTTGCTTCGAGAGTTCGGCTAGACTCGTTCTTAGCGAGAATGTTCGGTACTTGGAAAGATCCTGACCGGAAATCATGGGAGCTGAAAGCAGGATCAGCGAAAGAGCAACGACTATGTTGCGCATCATTTTCATTTGAATATCCCTTCAATCAATCAACGATTCAAAATCGGTGCCACGTTGGCCTGTATCATTGTTCCTTTCAGCAACCCGTTGCTGCCTGCGAGCTCCATGCTTTGGTCCGGGCGGCAGTCAATCTTACTCGGTCCCACTCTCGAAGGTCCTTGTCACGGAACAGAAACAAACTTTCCTGAATATGCCTTGAACAGGCCGAGACTCTCACATAGGGCACTCCCAGCAAGCGTTTTGAGGCCACTCGCGTGATTTCCAAAGAATTGAACTTCTCCGAGTTCATCCTCGCCAGGATTCGCTTGACGGCCCTCCGAACCTTCTTTTGTCCTTCGAAGCCGAAGACGATCGTTTTGATTTCACCCGCTATGCAGAAGAAAGTCCACCCCGCTTCGTGGATTTTGCGATCCAATCCATACCCATCGAGATCCTTGACTAATCTCCAACCAGTCGCACAGGGCTCACTTTCGAATCGCAGCGTGTGTGGCAAGAATGTCCCATCCTTGAAAAGGATGGTTCCCGTATTGATTGTCTCTCCCATTCGGGATCTCCTCAGCGTCTACAGTGATCCTTTGTTTCGTCCCGCGAGCGTTGCAACAGCCACGGAAACGGCTCCCGGAAAACAACTCGTGCGGCAGCGTTCACAGTGGACGATGCATCAGAAAATAGGGCTACCCACCAAGTGTAGCCTCCCCCGGTTCTGGAGTATCTTGTGGCATCGGACAGGATTGCACGGGGGAAGGCTGAACTCGCGGACGAAATCCGTGTTCTTGGTGGCCAGCGCTTCCTCGGGGTCTTGCCCTTGACCAATTAGGTGGTGCGCGAAGAGCTGACAATTGCCGAGCCGCAGCCGAACGTCCTGAACTCCGCTTCCTCGTCGATGACTTGCGCCTCCGCGTTGATCCTAATCCGCAGCTCCAACACGTCGCCGCACTCGGGCGCGCCGGCCAGGCCGATGCCCCCATTCGGGTCATCCTTCGAAAGGCTGCCGACGTCGCACGGGTGATCGTAGTGATCAATCACTTTGTCCGAATGAGCCATGTTCCCTTCGCTCGCGTACTTGCTTGGTTTTCCAGACGCCTGCCGCAATTCTCGAATGATTTCACCAGCCACGTAGAAACGGGTCCAAGGCTCGCCTTCGAATCGCAAGGACTCCGCCATAAGGGCGTCTTCTTCGATCAGGTTGGTCTCCGCTTTGATTGTGTCTGGCATTGGCGTCTCGCTTGCGTTTACGGTGGCGCTCGGCATCACTACGCTCACAGCCTTACAGCGATTTGCTCCCCTAGGTCCGATCTGTTATTGCCACTGTAGAAAGTTCGACCCTCGTGTTTTTAAGAATAGAGCTAGGCCAACCATGAAGGCACCCGCACAGACAAAAAGGTCCAGCAATAGTTGGTGACTTCCCGAGGAGCGTAATAGCACCATCAGGAACAACGCCGTAATGAAAACCCACTTCAGGCTTCTCGTGACCATTGGTAACCTCGTTTCTGCGTCCAGTTGCCTTTCGCCAGAGACGTGCGGCGGCGGACTGGCGCGCCCCCGAACGAAAGGCCTATCCATTTTCGGCTGCTTGGGAAATCCGGGCCGACAAACCGCGGACGAGTACTCACACCCGTGGCGTCAATTAATCCAGCTATCGCCTGCTTGAGCGACCTTCGTTTTCGCTGTTCCCGCGACAGGTTCGTCGCTCAGCTCTCTTTCGGCTCTAACCCAGTCTTCGACATCTTTTCCCTGTTCGTTGCCGCGCTGAAGATACAGCTCATGAGCTCGGCACGCGATCTCTTCTCTCGATGTTTCTCGGCGTCCGATCATAGCAACCTCCTTGGTTGTCAATGCTGAGGCCGGAGCCTCGACCTCCGCATGTAAGATGTGGGTTACTTTCCGTTTGATGAGACGCTGATCTTTATCTGCTTCGGCTTCGACTCCTCACGCTTCGCCATATGCAGGCTCAAAACCCCATTGCGATACTCAGCCCGAACGTTTTCGGAGCTGACTGTGTTCGGCAGGGAGAAGCTCCGCATGAACGGACCATAGGCGCGTTCAACTCGGAGGTAATTCTCCTCGTTGATGTTCTTCTCAAACTTCCGCTCTCCGCGGATGGTCAACGTATTGTTTTCGACGCCTACGTCAATGTCCTTGTCTTCAAGATCCGGCAGGTCGGCCTTTACGACCAATTCGTTCTCGGTTTCGTATATGTCCACTACTGGCGCCCAAGTCGCCAGGTCAGCAGGACCCGAGCGGTCGCAAGTAACGTTGTCTTCGAACAAACGATTGACCTGGTCCTGTAGCGATGCCAAACCGCGGGACTGATCCCAACGTGTAATGGTATTCATGGCAACCTCCTTGGTTGTCTTGCTCAAGTAAGTATTGGAAATCTCGTTCGTTTTGTAGTTTCCCCATCGCCTGAAAAGTGAGGGGCGGAATGAACCCGCCCCTCACCGAACGAAGAGAATTGTCAGACCTAGACTGCTACAGCAGCGGCAATCTTGTGGAAGGTCGAGTTGGAAACCTCATAGGTTTCAACTTGAGGAGTTCCCTCCACGACTCTCGCCAAGAGCTTCGTCACTTCTGGATACGTTCCGTGGTTATAGGCTTCGGCATTCTGTTTGTTTTCCCACAAACTGATTCCGAATGCTTTCGTTTCGCCCGGGCCGATAAACGTGATTTCGTCCTTGAACCCAGTCTGTTTTCGAAGCAGGGGAAGAACGTCCTTTTCGATTCTCTGGGTGAATTCCGCAACGCTATTGTGTTTCAGCTGCATGGAAACTCTGCGTGCATACATGGCAACCTCCTTGGTTGTCTTGGCCAAGGGGCGATTCTAGATAACCGGATTTAGTTTAGATTACCTCATGAATCCCTCAGTCACTTAACTACGCTAAGTGAATTAACTTGACGTGTCAAGGACAATCTGGGATTATTTTGAAGTATTAATCCGATCCAGTTAATCGAGCGGAGGCGCCTTGTGGATGTTTGTTTGGTGATCAAACAGCGGCTGGAAGAATTGGGGTTTGAGCAGAGAGATTTGGCGGCTGCCGCCGAAGTGACGGAGTCTTACATTTCCCAGTTGCTGACTCGGAAGAAATTGCCCCCTGCGCCGGGCCGAACAGATATTTACGACAAAATGGGAAAATTCTTGAAGCTCCCGGGAGCTAAGCTTTCGAAACTAGCTGACCATCAGCGCAAGGAGGAATTGAAGAGAACCTTGGGGGATGCACCGCCGCCCTTATTTAAGGAAGTTCGAGAGTTGGTTCTCCGAAAGTGCGCTCCCGACAAAGAAAAACAATTTCGCGTCATGTTTGAGAAGCACCCCTTCGGTGAAGTCGAACGTCTAGTCATACAAAAGCTCTTGGACGTTGCCAAGAGGGTGGCCAAAGAAGAATTGGAAAGCGAAAACTGGGTCCACCAAGTGGCTCGGCTCACTGGCCGAAGCTATGAAGAAATGCGAGTCAGCATCCTCGAGTTCCTAGACACGGATGCCTCAAACCTATCAGTTGAGAACTGCGTTACCTTCCTGGATCCGCTGATCGAATCCTGGGACATCGACCTGGCGACCTTTGGTATGGAAATTGTGTTAAACGGGAGATTAGCCCCAGGAGACCCAAAGAAATTTGAGTTTGTCGAAAGGGAACCTGGCCACTCTGAGGAAGAGCGTGGGCTGAAAGAATTCCTTCGTGACACTTCCCTGAACCGTGGTGCGTCCGAGGAAGAAATTGAGTTTCTAAAGAAGCTGAGGATCAAGGGAAAACGGCCCACTGCGCTCTATTATTACCGAGAATTACAAAACCTCAGAGACCCGCTCAATTTTCGAGAGCTCATGACCCAGACCCCGCGAGGAAAAGTACAGGGCCAGTCCCAATCGGAAGGGTCAGTCACCCCGCTGCACAAGTATCGGGAGGCTAAGGGCACTAATAGACAACTGCAGCTTGACAGCAGGAAAAGGGCAACGCAGCGCTGGGCAGGGATCAAAGGCAGTCGAGGCAAAAAACAAAAGGCAAAGTCGTAGAAAGCTTCTCGCGCTTCCGCCCGGGACCGCCTCTGCTTCTACCCGCGGAATTTGCACAAGCTCCCTTCCCGCCTGCCGACTATACGGACCTTGTTGCCCGCTCGCGACGCGAGATTCCCGCCTCGTCTCTGTCGCAAAATGTTGTGGTTTCGGCCCTAAACATTTGGTTAATTATCCCGTCCTGTTTCGAATCGCTTGTCGGGTCATCTGAAGCAACCTTTTGGCATAGTGCGCAGTAAGGTCGCAGCGGTCGATGATCTTCTGGTGAGTATAAGAGCTGCCTGTTGTAGCCCGCAATTCTGTGACTTGCAATTAAGAAGCCAAAAGCTTTATGGCTCAGGCAATCTTCTGCAGGGGCGATGGATAGCGGAATTTCTATCCTGGGAATGGGCCGCCGATAATCGGGTCGGAAACCAGCACGTCAAATTCTTTCTTGCACGTTATGCAGTTGACGGTCTGGGATTTCATCGGACTTCGTCCCAGTCGTACAAAGACATGAACAATCTGTTTCTGTTTTGCAATCCTGGCAGTAAACAGGAATTTTGGACTTTTCCATGCCTGATTCTATAACGCGTCCGGCGTGTCCCTACCAAAAACTCCGCCCTCTGCGCTAAAGGATCTTCCTCAGGTTGTGGGTGTGACGAAGAAATCAACGTGGGCGCCCGGCTACAGGTGGCGAATATCGCAAGCCGGCCTGCTGGGTCCGTCTCAACAAGAACAAGGCCAGAAGGATAATCACAATTACAATGACAATAGCATTTGAATGCTTATTGCCGCGGCGCGGTACGATCTTCTTATCCTTCCTAGCTGGAAATGGGGCTTCAATTATGGCTGCCCCCAAACCACTGGCACTTCCCTGACCCACGCTGCTGGTGTCCGGGCTAGGGCCTGCTCTCTTCTTCAGCGTGCCTCCGCGCGAATAGTTCGGCCAGTTCCTGCAACGAGTACACGCCGTCAGCCAATTCCAGCATCTCCTGCCGGG
>Ga0182015_10004298_pt1 | contig 15418 bp, 14 predicted proteins | sample 712P3MmetaG_FD_120478 | JGI IMG/M metagenome (GOLD analysis project Ga0182015, IMG submission 120478) | Permafrost microbial communities from Stordalen Mire, Sweden - 712P3M metaG | ecosystem: Environmental > Terrestrial > Soil > Wetlands > Permafrost | place: Sweden: Stordalen | collected... | reverse complement strand
CCCGGCATGTCGGTGCAGATAAAGCCCCGAACAGGAATCCGCAATGCATGATCGGATCGGTTGAGCAATCGGACGCTTAATTGAGCATCGTCCGGCTCGTTCGAGGTCACCGCTGCAATGAGTTGCAGATCAAGTCTCGTGGAGCGATGACCTGGTTTCGTGGCCTGTTGCGCCAAGGAAATGCAAGTCAATGACAGGATTCCCATAATTGCCAGAACACGACGAGCCAATGTTGATTCTCCGGAAGGGATATCACTCTTCGCATCGTACTAGGGAAATCTACCATCACTGGCGCTTGACAACAGCAGCCTGGTTACGGTTGCCTGGTTGGACGGACAACACCCGCCTTGAGTGGTGAAGTTCCCGCAAAACGGGATTTTCATTAACTTCCCATCCTGACTCCTTTGCTACGGGAATCTACGGAAAACCAGACTTTGCAGGATCCTATTCCATTCGAGCCGCAACGAATCTGCCTACTTCCCGTCCTCTTCTTTTGGAACCACCAGCGCGACCAGCCCAAACTTTGTTTTCTCCGAGTCGGTGCTGTCAACCGCGACGATGCGGAACCGTTCCGGCCTCCCCGCCCGCAGCTCGTAGTCACCGTCGCTTCCGTTGGGTGTCATCTGTCCGCCGTTATGGTCGCCGCACGTCAACCCGCTCTTCGTCACCGTCAACGAGCCCACCGGCTTTCCATGATTGCACTCCAGCACCTCGCCGTATTTCGCCAGTGCCTTCCTGTAAAACGCAATCACTTGGTCCCGCGAGTCCTTCGTCACAAAGCTCGCCGCCTGTAGGTTGAAATGAACGCTATTCAGTGCAAACCCCAAATCCGCCGACGAATCGCTATCCTTATCCTTGAACGGCGTCGCTCCCGGATACACCGGCAGCCCAATATCCTTCGCCGTCGCATGCGAATTGGCATGCATGCTCAAGTTAAAATCAGAATCCTGCGCAAAGCACGGAACCGCAAGCGTAATAGCAACCATCAGAACAATCGCCGGTATCACAGTGAGAATGAGTCGCCGCATAAAAACCCTCGCTGGGTTATACGCTCTCGGCGCCTGTCTGGTTCCGCCAAACCCCACCCACCCCGGAGCTTTGGCAACCGACGCCCTGATGCGCCGCCCGGCAAACAGGAGTCGAGTCTACGAGGCTGCTCCTCGCGCATGAAGGAGTTCCCGCGAAACGGGATTCTCGTTAACTTGGCTTTCCGGGGCCCGGGCCATGGGCAACATACCGAAAACCCAACTTCTCAGGTAGCCTCGCTCTCGTGGGTTGCCTGTCTTACAATCAAACGGCCGTCGGTCCCTTTGTATTCTCATCGCCTCCCCAACCGACGGTTCAACGCCGGAAACTGGTTATGGCATCGAATCAGGATCTTTACCACGAACTTTCGTTCTACACGCTGGCGCATTCAGATCCTTCGTTTTTACACCAGCACATTGTTGACGCCTATACAGCTCAACATGCAGATGAAACTACAAAACCAATCGCCATCGTCTTCGCACTGGTCGGACTTTATTTGCACATCGAGAAAGACTGTACCGGCAGACAGGTGCAGAGGTTTCATATGAAGTTGGCGAAAATCCGTAGGCAGTGGGTCAGTCCTTTCCTTCCGAAAGAGCGGGGTGCTATTACGGTGCGGCATGTTTTGGCTGCGGCTGCAGGTCCATCCAGAGATGCGCTGATCCATAGTTGGTGCGCGTCGGTTTGGGAGGCCTGGAACGACAGCCATGATGACATCGCAAATTTGGCGAAGAATGAGTTGGGGATCCTTTGAACACGGTGCTTTGGAAGGATGTCGGCAAACCGGGAAGTCAGGGCAATTTACCGAAAACCCGACTATTCAGGCACAATTACGCAGGATCACTGCCGGTTAGCTCGACCAGAATCCTCAGGTTTGGTGTTCCTTGGCGTGACTGAGTCGAAGGCCTGCGGTTTCTTCCGCAATTTGCCGACTCATCTCCCGGCGAATATGCTGGAGGCCATGCGGGCGCCGTCCATCCTCATTTCTTTCGCGCTTTCGAGTTCGGTCGCCGTCGGCCAAGGCGCAACAACCCCACCGGCGTATGATGTTGCTTCCGTGAAGCCGAGCCAACACCTCGTCGGGCCGGACTATAACAATCAACTTTCATACGCGCCAACTGGGATCACAGGCAGAAATGTCACCCTGAAGCGCCTTGTGGCCGAGGCTTACCAACTGCAACTGAATCAAGTATTGGGGCCAAGCTGGCTTGACAAGAACGAATACGATATCGAGGCAAGATCAGCAGGAGTTGGCACGAGGGAGCAAAATGCCCTGATGCTACGAAGCCTTGTAGCCGAGCGATTCAAACTGACACAGCATAGCGAGATGCGAGAGATGCGCGTGTACGAGCTGGTTATCGGCAAGTCGGGCCCCAAAATTCGCCCGATCAGCGACGGAGAAAACCCCACGACACGAGCCGGATTTCATTTTCACGGGGATTTGCGCCAGTTCGCGGACCTGCTTGCCGTCCAGTTATCCATACCGGCTTCAGACAATCCAGCCGAACCGGCTAGAGCAAGTGCGTCCCCGATTTCGGTGCTGGATAAGACAGGACTTCCGGGCATTTTTGACTTCAGCGTGGACATCCACCCTGAGCTGGGCACTGATATGTTCACCTCATGGCAGAGGACCCTGGAAGATCAGTTGGGACTGAGAATCGAAAGCCGCAAAGGAAACGTAGCGGTATTGGTTGTGGACGAGGCGGCAAGAATCCCGACTGAAAACTGACCGCAGCTACCATGCGTTGGAGCGCGGAGTCACGCTTCCCAGGTATCGCCGTCGCAGCCGGTATTCTCGGTAACATCCACCACGGTTTGACCTACTCCGTGCCCCAGTGCACATCCAAAGCTGGGAGACCCTCAGCGCCGAACCGCACATAGCGAAATCTGTCGGCCATCAGCCCGCCAGGCAATGGGTTGGCTGCCCGCTCGACTCCTACGTGTTTGAACCCCAACTTTTCAGCAATGCGGAGGCTGGCCTTGTTTCCCTCTGAATGGGTAAGGCCGATCTGACGCATCCCTAACGCACCAAAAGCATAGCGGATCATAGCGTTCGTCGACTCTGTTGCGACATTCCGGCCTTGCGCGCTTCTACGGACCCAAAAGCCGGTCTCGCACCGGCGGGCTCCCCAGTCGATATTGTGGAACCCGTTCCATATGACCGGCTCTCCGGTGGCAATTTCAAAGCCAAGTAGTTCGATGACCTCTCGTTGAATAAAATTGGCCATCGCTTGGCGATTGCGCATTTCTTGCCGCTCAGAGGTGAACTGGTCTAAACTCTCCGCCCACCACATCCACCTGTGAAGCTCGTCCCAAGTCTCTGTTATTGCAGCTAACCCGAACTCACCGTCGCCCGGTTTCCTTGGCCGGATCAACAGACGCGGCGTGCGAATAGGCATTGGCACGTCAATCAGAGTTGGGTCGACAGCGACCATATGGGTGACATGTTATCGGACCGAGGTGCTGCATCAAAGCATTGCGATTGAAAAACCTTGTTAAACAAGACATCGCGCGAGGGTGGTGATACGAGACGGGTCGGCTTTGTAGATGGGTCCCCGAATTTCCCAAAAAACGAGATTATGGGTAACTTGCCCACCGCGACCCTCCTGCTTTGGGAAGTTGTCTAAAATGTGGCTCTGGCACAACAGAGGGTCACTTCTGGATTGGTCGTGATCCGGCCCTGGCGATGTCCGCCTCAGTGTGTGTGACCTCGCTCTCCCAGGAAGTGGCGCTCGGCCTGGGGCACAGGCCGGCCCGGCGAAAATCGAGAAGGTGGTTCGCGATGGCGGGTTCACCCGCTTTCGCAAAGCAATGAAGTGCCGCTAAAACGGGGTTTTTGATAAATTCCAGCGATTCCAGGTGGATTTACTGAAAGCGCAACTTGCCGGGAAGATCAGGCCGTGCGAAAAAGAGTTTCCTGTTACGGAGTCACGAGCTACAACCAGGAGTGTCTGAGTGCTTGCGCTTTCCCGCTGATCCCTGAGAGCATGGCTCGGATTTGCGAATGCGCTCACTGGATCGAGGATTCGAAACGGCTGTCGTGGGTTGAAGCTTAACCGCTGCGCATACGCAAAGGCCTGCAGCATTCGCGGGCGAAAACCTATTCGGAGAAGCAGACGTGATTCTTGTAACGGGAGCAACGGGAACGGTAGGTCGCGAGGTGGTGGCGCAGCTGTTGGTAGCGGGAGAGAAGGTCCGGGCGCTCACTAGGAATCCATCCAGGGCCCAGCTCGATGAGAAAGTGGAGCTCGTCGCCGGAGATCTCAACCAACCGGAGACGCTGGCAAAGGCCGTAGAAGGAGTCGAGCGTATCTTCTCGCTCGCACTCGGACCTCAACTTGGCATCCAGGAGGCGAGTCTTGCGCAGGCGGCCAAAAAAGCCGGGGCTCGGCACATCGTGAAACTTTCCGGACTCCGCCCCGCTGGCGAAGCCCGAAGCGGCATGGCAACCTTGCACCAGGCTAGCGAGCGAGCCATTCAGAACATGGGCATTGCGTGGACCTTTGTACAGCCGGGTGCCTTTATGTCGAACGCTCTTCATTGGAGAGACTCTATCAAATCTCAAGGAAAGGTCTTCTCCAATTACGGTGACGGAAAGCTGACGTACATTCATCCTCGCGACATTGCGGCCGTCGCGGTACGCGCTCTCACCGAGCCCGGTCACGAAGGTAAAGCTTATCCGGTTACTGGCCCCGAAGCGTTGAGCGTTAGCGAACTTGTGCAGCTCCTCTCAGAGGCCGTCGGCAAGCCCATCGAGTATGTTCCCATCACCGATGATGTTGCGCGCGAGGGAATGCAAAAGGCAGGTCTGCCAAGCTTCCTGATCGATGCGTTGCTGCCGTTTGCATCGTTCGTACGTAGCGGCAAGGGCGCGGATACACTACCCACGGTGGAACAGGTGATCGGCAGAAAGCCGCTGACGTTCGCCGACTGGGCACGCGAACATGCTACAGATTTTCGGTAAACCATGTTCGATGTCGTTTATAGCGAATAACGGTCCAGTGGTCCAGCCTGGCGCTCTTTCACATCGACGACATCGCCGCAAAAAAGCTGACGGCCAGGTCGAACTCCTGACATGAAAAGTAGTCCAAAAGGTGGACTGGGTAGGCTAGTTGTCCACCCGACGGGTCCCGGGAGGCTGTGGCTTGGCCAAAGGAACCGGCAGACCGGACGATTACGACTTGGTAAACGAGGCGGGTGCGAAGGTCCACGTGGAACGCTCTCAGGCGGACACACTGCTCGCTCAATCAGGCATAGGGAATTACAACCTGATTGACTGGCGTATTCAGGAGATCCTTCGATCACGCGGCGTGTTTCCTTCTCAACGATGCGGAAGTCGCGTTCCGCACCGGAGCCAAGTGCCTGAAGCGCCTTTTGGTAAGCCTCGCTTTTGTGGGCCGCAAGGGCGATATCAACTGCGAGCGTATTGCGATTCGGCCGGTGGCTGGTAGCTTATCGCCAACTGTGGCGTCTCCAACCGCTGGTTAAGCTTGTGCCTCGACTGCAGACACGCCTCCAGCACGCCAGTCGTCAGCAAGGTTCGCTCTACCGGATAGGCCGCGTTCTGGCTCTGGAACGTCTGCTCGATCTTCGCCGCCAGGCACGCAGAGTAAGTGTCGTTCGGGGGCGGCGGCAGGAAGAACTGGGTGGAGACCAATCCGTGCCCCGCTACCCTCACCGCGATGTAAAAATCCATGATGGCGCCATTGAGCATCAGCAGCGTGGCGCGCGTCCCATCGGTGTACTCGATGCAATACGCGGCCGGATTCTTGACCAATTGCGGCAAAACGCCGGAGGCCACCAGGTCTTGCGTGCGGCCGTCCAGCACAGTCAGGCCCAACGGCGTGTCGCTGCGGGAAAGAGCGGAGCTCAGCAGATCCCTTGACCAGCGACCCGCATTCCCAGCCGCCCAAACGTCGTCGCCCTCGAGCAACTGCACCGCCTTCACTCCCGTCTCGCCGCCCTTGCGCCGCTCCAGCATGCACTGCAGGGCTTCGAGCGCGTCGAAATCCATGCCGTCGCCCACACCCACCATCACCGCCTCTTCGACCTCAGCACCCAGCGGGATATCCACGTCTGGCAAGCGCCAGGTCACGGGCAGCGAAGAGCCGGCCATCAGAGGGAATCGCAAGCGGTTGGCGGTCTTCACCATGGTTTGCGCCTGCTCGAAGCTGAAGGATAGCTGCTTGTGGTTGAAGTAGGGAACCGCGCGTCCCTCGTCCTCAAAGACCTCGACGCACTGCTGAAAGAAATCGTAGCTCGGCAGCAGAATCTGCCCCCGGTCGTTGCTCGGGTAGTCACCCTGCTCCACGATCGTCAGCACCGCGTCGACGGCGATCCGGTCGCCGCCACAGCGCAACGCCTCCGGAATGTCGCTGCACAGGCGAAAGCCGAACTGCTTGGACCGAGCTCTGCTCAAATCGGTCGTTGGTTCTGGTTTGTCGGAGGGCTCCAGTTTCTCGGGCGCTGACTGGGCCCCCACGGCGCGCTCCCTTCCCAGACCACCCGCTATTCCTTTGGCTGAACTCGATGGCGCAACCTTGGCCCCCGTCATCGCAAGCTGGTAGGGCGAGGGCGCAGCTTCGGCCTGGCGCGCCAACTGATCCACATACACAGAGACAACCTGTACGTTAGGCATGTGCCATTCGCCGTCATGTGGATACCCAATCAGAAAGCGGTCCGCGAGAGTTTGCATATTCGACTGGTAGCCATAAACGCTGCCCAGGATCGCCAGCCGCACCGGGCGCCCGGGCGTCTGCGCCCAGCCGTTGTGCAGCAGCGGGCGATACGCCAACATGGCCGAGGACAGTGCGGAATACTCTACAAAACGGCGGCGGGTCAGCATTAGCTCCTCCAGAAGGTGGATTCAGGATTGGGCTGGTAGTGCACGGCCGCCAGGTTCGCCGTCTGCACGCGCTGCATGCCCTGGTGAGCGCTATCGACGCCTGCAATCAACAGGCCGCTGGTCAGCAGCGTTCGTTCTATTGGATACTGCGCCTTGCCGGTCAAAAACATCTGCTCGGCGTTGTACACCAGCGGACTGAAGAAACTTGCCAGCGTGGTGCGGCCGTCGGGCATGGGCAGATACATCTGGGTGGAGAAGGGTTTCGCCTGCCCCTCGATCGCCGCCGCGAAGGTGAAGTCGCGCACCAGCCCGTTCATCAACAGCATGGTGCAGCGCAGCCCGTCGCGATGTTGATAGTGGTAGGCAACCGGATCGGGCACCAGGGCCCGCATCTGTTCGATGGTAGGAAACGTATCCGTAAACGTGGCACTTCCGGGTGCCAGTGTGGAACTGCGGCACAACGCCGCTTTCACCAGCGCCTGCGGCCACACCCCCTGCTGCCAGGCCGTCCAGAAACCTTCGCCGCGATAGGTCTGCAGCCACTCCACCCCGGTCTCGCCGCCCATGCGGCGCTCCACCATGCAATGGATGGTCTCCAGGCCGTGGAAGTCGTAGCTGCCCATGCCGCCGTAACCGACAGACACGGCTTCGTGCACCGTGGCCCCCAAGGGAAACTCCACCGAGGGAATTCTCCAGGTCACTGCCAGGCTGGACCCTCCCTGGAGAGGAAAGCCCATCTGGTGGGAGGTGTCGACCATCTGCTTCGACCAATCCCAATTCCACGAAAGCTCTTTGTCGTTGAAATAGGGAACCGACCGCCCGCTGTCACGGAAAACCTTGGTGATTTGCTCGAAGAATTCGAAATGCGGATGCTTCATGATCCCCGTCTCGGTAAGAGGATAGGTACCATGCTCGCCGACCACGACCACTCCATCGACTGCCAGCTTGCTCGTGCCCAGGGTTAAGGTCTCCGCAATGGTGGGGTAAATCTTCATCGTGGGATGCCGGTCCACGCGTTCCTGGGACAAATCACCCTCGCCCCGTTGATCGACATACAGCGATACCACGTCCATCGCTGGATGGTGGAAAGTTCCGGCCCATCCATAACCATCGAGGAACCGGTCCACCACGTGTTGGCCGTGCAGTAATCTTTTATAGGCGGTGATCACGGCAGCGAGCCGCGGGCGATGGGCAGACGTCGTACTCTGAGGCATAACATGTCCCTTAAAAGCAGTGGTTGCGACCGAGTGTAGCAAAGATGACTATATCCGCATGCTGGAGGAACTCATGCTGACCCGCCGACGATTCCTCGGTTACACCGCGCTGGCGCCCGTTGCGCTGAGCCGAACCCTCTGGGCAAACTCTCCATTGCAGGGCTCAACCGATGAGCCGGCCCCGCAGATCTCTGCGCGCGCATGGGCCGTGCATAAGCGGGCGCTGATCTTCGACGGCCATGTCCACGCGTCGGACCGCGAGTTCTATCACGGCGGCAGCATGGGCACGCGCAATCCGGATGGACAATGGGATCTGCCGCGTGCTCGCGAAGGTGGAGTCGGCGCCTTCTTCCTCTCGGTGTTCATTCCCGAAGAGTACTACCCCGCGCGATTCGAAACCAAACAGGCGTTCCGCCGGGTCGATGACGCGCTCCGCCAGTTGCAGATGAACAGCGCCCAGGTCGCGTTGGCGTTGAATGCCGACGATGTGGAGCGCATCCATGCCCAGGGTAAGATGGCGGCGGTGCTGGATATCGAGGGCAGCTACGATCTGGACGGAGACCTGGGGCTTTTGCGCGACCTCTATCGGCTGGGACTGCGTTCGGCGCAGCTTTCGGCGCACAACTGGAACCAGAACTACGCCGACTCCTGCTGCTCGCCGGCCAAATGGAAAGGCCTCACCCCGCATGGCCGCGACGTCATCCGCGAGATGAACAAGCTGGGCATGGTGATCAACGTATCCCACTCCGCAGACGACACGATTTCCCAGGCCATCGACGTGAGCGACGGTCCCGTCATTGCCACGCACCACGGGTTGCGCAGCGTCAACGATATCCCCAGGAATATGCCGGACTGGCTGCTCAAGAAGCTGGCAGCCAAAGGCGGCATCATCGGCTTCCAGATCGGTAGTGAGTTCAATTACCCCAGGGAGTACGCTTACATCACCGCGCACCAGAAGAAGACGTTTTGGGACACCACAAGTATCCCGGATCGAGTGAAGGGCAAGACGATCTACGAGGTGGACCAGTTGGTGGCGCCGCAGTTCCCGATGCTGGGCGCCCAGGTCCCGGACTCGGTCATGATGACAGTAGACAACTGGGTAGCCGTGGTGGATAGAGCCATCCAGCTGGTGGGGGAGGATCACGTGGCGATCGGCACCGACTTCGACGGCGGACCGACTCTGGCGCGTGGCATGCGCGACGTGCGTGATCTGCCTATGATTACCGAAGCTATGCTGCGCCGCGGTTATTCCGAGCAGCGCATTGACAAGTTCTGGGGCGGCAACTTGCTGCGGGTCTTCCGCCAGGTTACGCAGAACCGGGGCTGAACCGCATCCGTCGATTGCCCGGTGTTTGTGAAACAATTACCCGACTGTCTTTATAGAGGAATGGAATGCCCATTGATCCAAAAACCACAGCTCTGCTGTTGATTGAGTACCAGAATGATTTCACCAGCGAAGGCGGCGCGCTGCATCAAGGGGTGAAGGCGGTGATGGAGAGCACCAACATGCTCGCGAATTCAGTGCAGGTTGCGAATCAGGCGCGAGCCGCAGGGGTCACTGTGATGTTTGCCCCTATTTCGTTTGCGCAAGGGTATCGCGAGATCACCCCTGATCCTTATGGCATCCTCAAAGGCGTGGTGGACTCGAATGCGTTTGTGCGCGGCACCTGGGGCGCTGCCATCGCGGACGCGATTTCGCCCGCTCCCGAAGATATCGTGATCGAAGGGAAACGCGGGCTTGATACCTTTGCCAGCACAAATTTGGATTTCATCCTTCGCTCACGCGGGATTAAGACGCTGGCCGTTGCCGGATTCCTGACCAACTGCTGTGTCGAATCGACGGCTCGTACCGGCTACGAGAAGGGCTTCAGAGTCATTGCGCTCACTGACTGCGCAGCGACGCTTTCCGCGGAAGAACAACGGTTCACGTTCGAGAAGAACCTGCCAATGTTTGCCCGAATCATCACCCATACCGAGTTCCTGGCCGACCTGGCTTCTGAGTGATGGTACGGCTGGCTAGTACCCTGCGCCACGGGCCCGCTCCACTGCGTTCGACGCCGACCGCCTCACCGCTCCAGTTCGTTATGTTCACAAAACAGGGGCGGCACTCTCTCCAACGGTTTCGGTCCAGGAAGAACGCAAGAAGCGCCTCATCTCATAGAGTTGAATGGGCCAGAAGGTAACGATTTTACTTACGGCCATGGCCAGTCCGAGTCCGCTCAATCCCCAGTAGGGCACCAGCCAAATCGTGCATCCGATCACACATATGGCACAGAGCATTGTGGAGAGGGCCAGCGGGTTCACTCTTTCTAAACCGGCCAACGTCTGGGCTATCGGCGTAAGCGCGATGGCGCTCATTACATATACGCTCAACCACAAAACGAACGATGTAGTAGGCACCGCCTCTGCTCCGGCCCAGAAGTGGATAAGGGGCTTGGCGAACAAAGCCATGATGCCCACGACGGGAAAGCCGAAGCCGATACAGGCCCACGTAGCGTTCTTGTAGGCGCCTTTGATCCATCGCCAATCCTGGCGTGCCTTTGCCTCTCCCAATGCGGAGATCAATGGCTGGGTCGCGATATAGACCAGGTCCAACGGCAGGGTCACGATCTTGTAGGAGACGACGAAGATCACCACCTTAGCCGGGCCGAGCATCTGAGTAATGATCATGGGCTGGCTCTGGAACATGCCGAGAGCTCCCAATTGCATCACCATGTACTTGCCACCGAGACTGAAAAGGCGCCGAATGCAGCTCCACCGGACCGCGGAAGGAAATGGAACGAGCCAGGGATAGCGTCGAAAGAGGTAGTAATTGTTGGCAAACGCGCCGACGGTCCTGGTTCCTGAGAGAGCAAAAACAAGTTGGGGCAAGCCGCCGTGAAACCGTGAAACGATCACCAGGGCTATCAGCGCGACGCTGTTGATCGCAATGCTCCAGATGTTTGCCAGGAAACCATCTTGAAAGGCGCTGTAGATGGAATATTGCATGCTAAGCGGAAATCCCATGACAAAAAATGCCAGAGTCAGCCCGCAAGCCAGGTACAGTTCATGGGTGGAGGTGGCCGCGGAGACGCGGAAGACCGCGCGCCAGGGAATCCAGTGGAAGGTGACCGCCGCAATGGTGCCTGTCACTGCGCTAATTCCGGCGAGGACCCAGAATGCAGAAGCGGCATACTGCCGCGCTCCTTCGGGATCATCCCGGCCACTGCTCTCGGCCAATACATTGATCAGCGCATTGCCCGAGAGGCCGAAATCCGTCATCGCCATCCAGGTGAGAAGACTGCTGATCGTCAGCCAGACACCGTAGCGCTCAGCACCGAGATAGTGCACGGTCAAAGGAACGGAAAGAAAGCTGATCAGAATATTCAGAGCTTTGGCAACGAAGGAGGAAGATGCAGTCACACCCGCCCGGCGGTATCGTTCTTTTCCGCGATTCGCACTCGGTTCAGTAAGCAGTGATTTCAGAGCCGCAAAGCTCAAATATGCCTTGAGCCGAGTGAAGCCAGCAACGCCTCGCAGCCGTGGAGGTTCAAAAGACGGCATGGATTGCTCTTAGGGTCTCCCGGCAAGCAGCAGTTGAGGTAGTAAATCGGTCAAACGAGAACTGAATACGCTTGCCAGGATTGGGATGGTCACACCGTTCTGTCTCCTCGCGTCTTGGCTGCGAATTTTACATCCGCGTCCGTGTGCGTCGCCCGGCTCTGCGTTTCCAGCTGCCGCGCCGCGCGCCGGTTCTGGTAGTTGAAGAGGATCTGGTCTGCTCCAATGACCAGGTCCTTCATCATGCGACGGAAATGCTTCTTAACCCAAGGCAGCAGGAGAACATATGCACGGACCTTTTGCGATGGAGAAAGCGTTGCCCGTTTCACAGAGGCTGCGTATTCATAAAACTGGCGAAACTCCGGAAACGTAACTGCGTGCGTCTTCGCCGGGTCCCACCACTCCGGACAAGGGAGAGTCCCATGCCGTCGTATCAAGCGGAAGCCTTGCGATTTGAGACGAACGGGAGCTGTCTGTGACGACTGGTTCTCATGACGGGTGCTAATGAAGAGAAATTTGTTCGATTCCCAAAAGCGACCGATAAGCCCCGCCTGCGCTAACAGCACGCCATCAGAGTTGACATAGCTGCCTTGCGGGGGGCACTGACGCAGCAACTCCAGACGAAAAACACCGAAGATCTGAAAGCACATATGATCGTTCAGCAAAAGATCATGCCAGCGAACTAACGGGTCCGGTGAGTCGAACCGCAACGGCCAGTTGTAATACTCCACCGGATCGCCCGCAGGGGAGACTACCTTGGTGCGCGTGTGTGCCAGAATCAGGCCTGGATCAGCTTCGAGCGCGGCAATGCATTCCTCCAGAAAGGTTGGCTCGAGGAAATCGTCATGTGCTGCGCTCTTATAGTATTTTCCACTTGCCAGCGAATAGACGCGGCGGAAATTCCAACCGGCTCCCATGTTCTTTGCATTTCGAAAATAGCGGATGCGTTGATCTCGGGCGCCGTACTGCCGGCAGATCTCCTCTGTTCCATCCGTCGATGCATTATCTGAGATGAGGAGCTCGAAGTCTTTGAAGGTCTGGCCCAGGAAGGAATCCAGTGCCTTGGCGATAAAACGCTCGGCGTTATAAACGGGCATACCAACGGTCAACATGGGACATGAAGGCATTCCAAACCACTCCTATGTACAAATCAAGAACATCAAACGTTGCGTCTGAACCCACACTTGTAGTTGGACTGCAGCGTCACTCCCGACTTCCATCGGTTTTCTCTTCAAGACCAGTCATCAGTGCTGGCGGGCGCAAAGATATCTGGGACCCCTCCGAAGTTTCATAAAAGGACCGCTTGTTCAGGGAGAGATTAAAGCCATAGGTCCCTTCGCTACCTAATGTTCTCCTATTTCACAAAATAAGAAATATAAGGATCAGAGGGAAAACGACAGAGCGGCCCCGATGTAAGGCCGATCTCTTCGATAAAGGCCACCGTTTCTCCGGGGAAATGCGCGGAGTTCAACTCATCGAAGGCAACCACGCCGCCTCGCACCACTCGAGGTAAAAGATATCGAAGAGCGGCCTTTGTTGGTTCGTATAGATCAAAGTCCAGGTAAAGAAGACTAATCAAAAGGTGAGGGTTTTGCGCCAGATATTCGGGTATGGTTTCGCAGCTATCGCCCTGAACAAGCTCGATCTTCGGGATGTGGCCGAGGGGGCGATTTCTATCGTGGATCGACGCAATGTGGTTCAATTCCTTAACGATCTCTGCGGAGGTATCGAACGCTCCTTCATGGAGGTACTCCGAAGTTCCAGAGAAGGTGTCCTTTTCGTGGGTTCTTGGAAATCCGGAAAAGGTGTCGAAACCGACCACACGTCTGGTGTGATTGTAGGGCTCAAGGATCGATGAACATTGCGCCCATGTCATCAAACCGCCGCCTGCGAAGACTCCACACTCGACGACGCTTCCGTGTACTCCCAGGTTCAGTTTAAAAATCTCGTAGCGCACCAGAAAACGTGCCAGGTCCTGTCTGCGGACGTGCCGAGGGAAGGTCTCGAGCCGCTGAGCGAGCGGTAGACACGAGTTCGTGAACGCTTCGCAAAGAGCATTCACAATATTCTCCTCGGCCGGCGCATGCATATTCGCGTGATGACCGAGTTGCATTAAGGAAAGGCTCCCGGGGAAAGTCTCGTTTCGCATCAGACCTCCGTCTCTTTGTGCTGCAAAAAAGGGGCGGGAACCCGCTCTGGGAAATTGTTACTGTTTAATCTCAGAGAACGTCTGTTAAGTATGCCTTAACAAAAGGAACGTTAACATGGACTCCTCCGTCAGTCAAGCGAGCAATTTGACTGAAATCGTGGGCCTTCCCATGGTTTTCTTACTTATGGTGAATGCCCAGGGCTTTCAGAGCGCGTCTTGGGAACTTCGGCTAATCCAGGACGCTACCCCACGATAAGAAGCCCTCGTCTCGCGCCACGCGCCATTGAAGCGTAATTCCGTAACCATCTGGATCACGAAATGACAACTGCCGCATCCCGTACCAGGCCGTTTGTGGAGGAGAGCATGGCACTCCGTGGCTTTTAACCTGCTCATAGGCGGCATCCACGTCGGGGCATCCGAAGAACAGGCCTGTGTCCCCGTGGCTCGCCACCCGTTCCAGCGCAGGCGATGCCGGCCGCTCGCCTTCGTCATACGCCGTATTCAGCATTAGTTCCGTGTCACCACGCCGCAGCAGCACCCAGTGAAAGAGTTCCGCACCATTCTCTACCGCATACGTCGGCGAACGGCTTGAAATCTCGAATCCCAGTAGCTCACAATAAAATCGAACCGAGAGAGGCATATCGAACACCTGCAACAACGGGCAAAGACCTCGAATATCAATCAACGGACCCACTCGTCCTCCTCGACTTTTCACACTCACAGTTACTGAATTGCCGTCGTGGCCGGCACCACAGGGAGTAACACAGCGCTGGCGCCGGAAGAGTCATGTTCGATCGAGATGGTTGCCTTCTGATAGTCCTGAGGTTGGGCGAAAAAGATGTTGGGCACATACGTCTGCGGATTGCGGTCATACAAAGGAAAAAGGCTCGATTGAATCTGGACCATGATCCGGTGCCCAGGCTTGAAGACGTAATTCATCGTGGGCAGCCGGAATCTATATTCCTGCACCTCGCCCGCGGGGATGGCGCTCGGCTCCGCGAAGCTCTTGCGGTAACGCCCACGAAAGATATCCATGCTCACCGCCAGTTGATACCCGCCCATCTCGGGCTGCTCGGGCACTGTCGGCGGATACACATCAATGATCTTGACCACGAAGTCCGCATCCGTGCCGGTGGTCCTCGCAAAGATATCCGCAAACGGAGCCCCCTCAACCAGCACCGGCTCCGTCAGCAGGGCAGTCTGGTAGGCGAGGACATCCGTACGAGTGGCAACAAAGCGCTGATCCTGGACAAGCCACGTTCTCCACCGTGGTTCAGTGTTGAACTGTAAGGGAACCTCCAGAAAGGGCACAGGTTTGGCCGGGTCAGAAACGTAGCTATCCTCACCTGCCGGAGCCGCCTGAAAGCCCAGGCCGCTCTTGGCCTGCAGATACAGCGGGGTGAGATGTTGTTCAGTTGTGCCCGGCCAGTCAGAGAACGTGTCCCAATGATTCTCCGCCGGGTTATAGATAAGGACCTGCGGGGTCGGCTCCGCCGGCTTGCGATCTTTGAGATATGTGTCGAAGAAGGGAATGAGGACGGTTCTGCGGAAGTCCGCAGCCGTGTCGCCCTTCCACTTGAGAGGGCCAAGGTTTGCCGCCGCACCATTGACCTGGCTGTGATACCACGGCCCCATGACCAGATG
>Ga0182015_10004297_pt1 | contig 15421 bp, 13 predicted proteins | sample 712P3MmetaG_FD_120478 | JGI IMG/M metagenome (GOLD analysis project Ga0182015, IMG submission 120478) | Permafrost microbial communities from Stordalen Mire, Sweden - 712P3M metaG | ecosystem: Environmental > Terrestrial > Soil > Wetlands > Permafrost | place: Sweden: Stordalen | collected... | reverse complement strand
GATTATCGCTCGAGTTCCCTTCCCGCCCCGGCGCCCTGGCCGGCGGATAAACAAATCGTCTACGCCGTCAGCGCTCACCAGATCGATGCCACCCAGGGGCTTTCCATCGAGCTTTACTCCCGCTACGCCGGCAAACCCGCCGCGATGAAAACCCTCCGCATGCAGTTGAATCAGGTAAATTCCCTTCCCGACCCGCTCGATCGCCAGCTCATCGGCACACTCGTCGGCCTCGCCGTCAGCGGCAATTACGGATATCAGGACATCGCCGTCCCCAATCAGCTATGGCTGCGCAACGCCAGCGACATGGCCATCATCCTCCGCCAGATTTGCCAGACCGGCCGCTGCCTGCTGCACCGCCGCGACGAAGAGGGCCGCGAGCAATTTGAACCCCTTGAATGGGATGCGGGCGACCCTTGGCTTTTCAATCTCGCCATCGTCCCCGACGAAAACGCCAAGGCCTATCGTCTCCAGGGCATTCTTAGCCGCGGCGACCAGCGCCTGAGCATTTCCGAGCCGCGCCTGATCGCTCCCGGTGGCCTTGTAATCGTCCGCGACAAAATCGCCGAGCTTCACGACAGCGGGGCGTTCCGCTTCGTCCATTTGCTCCGCGCCGAGCCAAATCTGCAAATCCCCTTCGAGCAGGGCGATCAATTCCTTGAAGAACTTTTCCAATTCCCCAGCGTCCCGCCGCTGGAATTGCCGGCGGCCATGGACCTCGCCGAAATGCGCCTCGCCCCGAAACCGAAACTGACTCTTTCTCCGCCTTCCCAGTCGCGCGGCGTCAATTCCGACCGGCTTTCCTGCCGCCTTTCGTTTTCCTATGGCGAACTCTACGTGATGCACGGCCAGAAAGGCGCCGCCGTTCTCGATGCCGCCGGCCGGCGCATCGTCTATCGTGATATGATCGCCGAGCTTCAAGCCGAGGCAACCCTGCGCGAACTTGGCTTCCGACCGGACAATCAGTGGCAGGGCGATCACAACTTTCAACTCGCCCCGCGCAAGCTTCCCGCCGCCGTCCGGACCCTCACCGCCAGGCAGTGGCACGTCGAAGTCAACGGCAAAGTCTATCGCCAGCCCGGAAAGATGCAGATGCAGATTTCCTCCGGCATCGACTGGTTCGAGCTCGACGGCTCCGCCGATTTCGAAGGCGTCAATGTAAAACTCCCCGCGCTTCTCCAGGCCATTAGCAAGGGCGAATCCACCGTCGTTCTCGACGATGGAACCATCGGCATCCTTCCCGAGCAGTGGCTCAAACGCTACGGCCTTCTCGCCGCGGTCGCGGACGTGACCGAGGACAAGATTCAATTCGCGAAAAATCAGGTTGGCCTTCTCGATGCGCTGCTTGCCGAAACACCCGCCGACAGCGTCGATGAAGCCTTTGCCAAAGCCCGCGACCAGCTTCGTAAATTCGAGAGCGTTCAACCAGTCGATCCGCCGCAGACTTTCATCGGATCGCTTCGCCCCTATCAGCGCGACGGTCTCGGATGGCTAGATTTTCTCCGAACCTTCGGCCTTAATGGCTGCCTCGCCGACGACATGGGCCTCGGCAAAACCGTCCAGGTCCTGGCGCTCCTCGAACAGCGCCGACTCCTCCGCCAAGCGACATTGCCCGATGGACAAACCATGCCCGGCCCATCCATGGTCGTCGTGCCGCGATCTTTGGTTTTCAACTGGCAACAGGAAGCCGCGAAATTCGCGCCCCAGCTTCGCGTCCTCGATCACGCCACCGCCGACCGCCTCAAAACCACCGATCATTTTGAGGATTTCGATCTGATCCTCACCACCTACGGCACCCTTCGCAACGATGTCGCCCAGTGGCGCGATATCCGCTTCGATTACGTCATTCTCGACGAGGCCCAGGCGATCAAGAACGCCTCCAGCGAATCCGCCAAGGCAGCGCGCCTTCTCCGCGCCGACCACCGCCTCGCCCTCTCCGGCACGCCCGTGCAAAATCATCTCGGCGAGCTTTGGAGCCTTTTGGAATTCCTGAATCCCGGCATGCTCGGCGCTTCCCGCGCCTTCGCATCCCTCACCGAAAAAACCGACCGCGCCGCCAGCGCCGACGCCCGCCAGTTTCTCGCCAATGCCCTGCGGCCCTTCATTCTCCGCCGCACCAAATCCCAGGTTGCCGCCGATCTTCCCGAAAAATTCGAGCAAACCATTTTCTGCGAATTGGATAAACCACAGCGGGCTCTCTACGACGAACTGAAAGAGCATTACCGCCAATCCCTCCTCGGCCAGATCGACCGTGTCGGGCTGGGCAAATCCAAACTTCAGGTCCTCGAAGCTCTCCTGCGTCTTCGCCAGGCCGCGTGCCATCCCGGCCTGCTCAACAAATCCCGCGTTGACGATCCCAGCGCCAAGCTCGACACGCTTATTCCCCGCCTTGCGGAACTGGCCGACGAAGGCCACAAAACCATTGTCTTCTCCCAATTCACCAGCTTCCTTGCGATCCTGCGAAAAAAGCTGGACGATCAGGGCGCCGTCTACGAATACCTCGACGGCAAAACCCGCGACCGCCAGCAGCGCGTCGATCGATTCCAGACCGATGAGAACTGCAAGCTGTTTCTCATCAGTCTCAAAGCCGGCGGCCTTGGTCTGAATCTGACGGCCGCGCAATACGTCTTCCTCCTCGATCCCTGGTGGAACCCCGCCGTAGAAGCCCAGGCCATCGACCGCGCTCACCGCATCGGCCAGACCCGCCAGGTTTTCGCCTATCGCCTCATCGCCAAGGACACCGTCGAGGAAAAGGTATTGAAGCTTCAGCAAAGCAAGCGCGAGCTCGCGGATGCCATCATCAACGCCGACAACGCCCTCATCAGCAAACTCGGACGCGAAGATCTGGAATTGCTACTCTCCTGATTGCGATATGCGAATCCTCGGCATCGATCCCGGCCTGATCATCACCGGCTACGGCGTCGTCGATTTCGGAATCTCCCAGCCCAAACTCATCGACGGCGGCGTCATCCGCCTCAACGCAAAATCTTTCCTCGCCCAGCGACTCGTCGAACTCGAATCAGAACTCGATCAGCTCATGACCGAATTTAAACCCCACATCTGCGCCGTCGAGCAACTCTACGCCCACTACAAACACCCCCGAACCGCCATCCTCATGGGCCACGCCCGCGGCGTAATTCTTCTTGCCGCCCAGCGCCGCTCCATCCGCATCGAACAATTCGCCGCCAACCGCATCAAGCAATCCGTCGTCGGCCACGGCCACGCCAGCAAAGCCCAGATGCAGCGGGCCATCCAGCAAATCTGGCATCTAAAAACCCCGCCCCAGCCCCCCGACGTCGCCGACGCCCTCGCCGTCGCCCTTTGCTGCGGGCGGCATATCGCCGCAATTCAGTTGCGCTGAAATCCTCAAACAATTGAACCGCCATGACGCCAAGACGCCAAGGAAATGCTGATATAATGCGGATCGATACAGATGTTCAAATCTACCATTCTCAAATCTGAGATTCTTTCCACGTTTTACCTTGGCGTCTTGGCGTCATGGCGGTTCAATCCCTAAGATGCCCCCACATGATCTCAGCCATCACCGGTGAACTCCGCCGCGTGGACGCCGACCGCGTCCACCTCGCCTGCGGCCCGCTCCTTTACGAAATTCTGGTCCCCGCCTCCGACATCACCGAACTCCAATCCCGCTCCGGCCAGGAAATCATTTTTCACACGATTCTCGATCTCGAAGGCGACCCCTCCCGCGGCGGACTCACGCCCCGGTTGATCGGTTTCCTTCGCCCCGAAGACAAACGATTTTTCCAATTGTTCATCACGGTGAAAGGCATCGGCCCCAAGCGCGCCCTGCGTGCTTTAGTCCAACCCACCGGCCAGATCGCCCAGGCCATCGAATCCAAAAACACGCGGTTTCTCATCAGCTTGCCCGAGATCGGCAAACGCACCGCCGAGCAGATCGTCGCCGAGCTTGCCGGCAAGGTCACCGAATTTGCCATGGCCGGTCCCGCGCGTCCCCGCGCTGCCGGGCATACAATCGGTGAGTCGGAAGCCATCGACGCCGCCGTCCAACTTGGCATCAGCCGCGGCGAAGCTGAACACCTGCTCGATCGTGCCAAGCAGGCCAATGCCGACAACAAAGCGCCGGAAACGCTTTTGCGCGAAATGCTTCGCCTTCGCTCGGTTCGATTATGACCAGTTAGTAACCCAGGTTTGTAACCATGCCAAAAAACGGCTTCCGCTTATTCCAAATACTCGGGATCACGGTTTATCTCCACTGGTCCTGGCTTCTCATCGCCGTTTACGAAGTTCAATTACGCCGCGGCAAATACCAATCCCTCGGCTGGAATATCGCCGAATACCTCGCCTTGTTTGCCATCGTCCTCATGCACGAATTCGGTCACGCCCTCGCCTGCCGATCCGTCGGCGGACAAGCCGACCGCATCGTCCTCTGGCCGCTCGGCGGCGTCGCCTACGTCCGCCCGCCCATGCGCCCCGGCGCCATGCTCTGGAGCATCGTCGCCGGCCCCCTTGTCAACGTCGCGCTCCTGCCCGTCACGCTTCCATTTATTTTTTTGCCCGCCACCTCCGATGCAAACGTCTTTCTGCAGTCCGTCGCCGGCATCAACCTCATCCTGCTCATCTTCAATCTCCTCCCGATCTATCCCTTGGACGGTGGAAAAATTCTCTGGTCGCTCCTCTGGTTTGTCATCGGCTGCGGCCGGGCGCTCATGGTCTCCAGCGTCATCGGCATCATCGGCGCCGCAGGCTTGGCCGTCTTTGCGATGTGGTCCGAAAACACCTGGCTCGGCATTCTCGCTCTTTTCGCCGCTTTCCAGGCCTGGATCGGTTTCAAAAACGCCCGATTGCTCCGCCTGCGCGAAACCGTCCGCCCCCGACCCGGCTTCGCCTGCCCCACCTGCAAAGCCGCGCCGCCCATGGGCCCATTCTGGGTCTGCTCCAATTGCAAAACCCGTTACGACACTTTCGAAAATTCCACCATTTGCCCCGCCTGCGGCGCATCTCATTCCACCACCACCTGCGCCGCATGCGGCAACCGCGCCCCCTTTTTCAGTTGGTCTCAACTCAATCGGCCCATCGAGATGCCAAGATAATCCGCCCCCCTTTTTTCCATTGCCAAAAGCAGTTCCGATCATTGTCCGGCCAGCCAGCCGCGCTCAAAGCGCCACCCCATTCCAGGATTCGAGTAAAGGAAGCCAGCCGGCACGGACATCGCAATCGATAAAAATCGTTTAAAACTTCAACCTCAAAATAACGTATAAAAAAACATCCAATACGGAATTGACCCAAAACCCTACTTTGCTAAAACAGTATTCACAATAAAAATGCCACGCGAACGAATCCTATCCACAGAATCCAATGGCGATGAAGAAAACCGCTTCAACTACGCCCTGCGCCCGCAGAATTTTTCCCAGTATATCGGACAGGCAACCCTCATCCGCCGCCTCAAGATCGCCGTCGATGCCGCCAATGGCCGCAAAGAACCCGTGGAGCACGTTCTCCTCCACGGCCCGCCCGGTCTCGGGAAAACCACGCTTGCCCACGTCATCGCCAACGAAATGAGCGCCCAGGTCCACGTCACCAGCGGGCCCGCACTCACCAAAGGCGCCGATCTCGTCGGCATCCTCACCAAGCTCGCGCAAGGAGATGTCCTCTTCATCGATGAAATCCACCGCCTGCCTGCCGTCGTTGAGGAATATCTCTACTCCGCCATGGAGGATTTCAAGGTGGACATCACGCTGGATGCCGGCATGCATGCCCGCTCCATCACCATGCCCCTCCCGCCATTCACACTGATCGGCGCCACCACCCGCATCGGCCTTCTGACCGGCCCGATGCGCAGCCGCTTTGGCATCGCCAATCACATCGAGTTTTACGCCCCCGAATCCCTTCACGAGATTCTCCGCCAAAACGCGACTCTTCTGAAAATCGAAAGCGAAGACACTGCCCTGTGGGAACTCGCCCGCCGCAGCCGCGGTACCCCGCGCATCGCCAACCGTCTCCTCCGCCGCGTGCGAGATTACGCCGCCGTCGAGGCCAAGGGAAAACTGACCCTCCCCGTTACCCAATCCGCCCTCCAACTGGAAGGCATCGACGACCGCGGCCTCGACGAACAAGACCGCGCCTATCTCCGAACATTAATCAGTGTCTACGAAGGCGGCCCCGCCGGCGTCGAAGCCATCGCCGCCAGCCTCGGCGAAGAAGTCGATACCCTCGTCGACGTTGTCGAACCCTTCCAATTACAAACCGGCCTGGTCCTCCGCACCCGCCAGGGCCGCCGCGCCACCAAGGCGGCTTATGAACACCTGAAACTGAAATACGTCCCGCCGCGCGAGCCCGTGGAACCGGATCAATCCAATCTCTTCAACGAGCAAGAGAAGTAACAATTTTCGAAAACCGAATGATTCTTAATCAGGTCCATTTTATGCATTTCCTTCGCGATCTTCGCGGCTTCGCGGTAATCAATTCATTCAACCGCGAAGATCGCGAAGAAAACGATGGAAATTTCATTCAGATTTTGAGCTTGATTCGTCATTCGAGTTTCGAGTTTCGAGTTTCGAGTGTCAATCCGTGCCCATCCTCCCTCGCCCTTTTCCGATACTGCCGCGGACTCAGCCCAAATCGCTCGTGAAACGCGGTGCTAAGCTGCCGCGTCTCCTTAAACCCGCAGGCATCGGCGATTTCTCCCACCGGCCGGTCCGTCCCCGAAAGCAGCGATCGCGCCCTCTCAATCTGCACGCGCCGAATTTCCTGGTGCGGCGATCGCCCCAGCGATTTTCGAAATCGCATCTCCAGCGTTCGGCGGGCCAGCATCGTTCGTTCCAGCAAATCTTCCACGCTGATGTCCCGCCCGCCCCGGTCGCGGATAAACCGCACCGCCGCCGCCACCTCCGGATCGGATAATGCAATGACATCGGTCGATCGCCGCGTGATCACCTGCGCCGGGTAAACAAGCACCGCCTGCTCCGGCCGTGGCGCGCCTTCGATCAGCCTGCCCAGCAGCGCTGCCGCCTCATGCCCGATCTGCTCGGTATGCAACCGGATGCTCGATAGCCGAACGCCCGAGAGCTCGCAATGGATCTCATCATCATCCACGCCCAGCACCGCCACCTCATCCGGCACCAGCGCGCCCAGGCTTGTCACCTCGCGGATCACCGCCCGCGCGCACGCATCGTTGTGGCAAAAAATTCCCACTGGTCGAGGCAGCGATTTCAGAACCTGCGCCCGCTCCGGCGACGAATCCTCCTCCGGCCGTTTCAATATCACGCAAGGATGCGGCTGCACCGCGCCGCAAAATCCCTCCCGACGCAGGCGGCTGTACTCAAGGTCCGACGGCCCGCAAAACGCGAAGCTCCGAAGGTTCTTCTCCCTCAAAAAATAATCCGCCGCCATCGCCCCCGTCGCCCGGTCATCCGGAAACACCGACGGCAGCGCGACCGGTTTGCTCAGCACATTCGCCACGTTCACTGCCGGAATCCCGCTGCGAATCAGCGGCTCCGCCTGCTCGTGCGTCCGCGCCTGAATGATCACCCCGCTGATCCCATCCCGCTCCAATGTGCCGGCATAATCCGCGTCCATCTGCGGAATGAATTCCACATCCCACCCGCCCCGAAGCTTGGCATAATCCGAAATTCCCCGCAGCACGCCCCGGCTGTAGCTGTAAACCACATCCGCATACAGCCGAATCCGCAAATTGGTGGACATTCGCCGCCTCCGATCCCCCATCCCAACCTTTGCGTTAATTATGAACTATTTTGCAAAAATTGCATCGGCGATCTCAATAAAGCGGACGATTTTCCCGGCGTATAGTTCCCAAATTACGACTGGATTTGAACTTGCAGGTATAGCGACCCATAATGATCAATTACGCCCATCAATCGCTTCTGGTAACCTCCACTCCGTGCGGCACCTTCGATACGTTCCCCTGGCATTCCTGATCGGCATGGAAGGATTCGTTTTCTTCCTCCCCTTCCTGATCCTCTGCATGATGATCCATGTCATCATGCGCAACGTTTCCGCCAACTCGAAACTGTAGATTCCCACCCACAATCGCAGACGGAATTTCCGACTATTTTCCGGCCAGCCAACCCCGCGCGAAGCGCCCGCGCCGATTGCATTCGAGCAACCGCCGCCAACCGGCAAAAAAATCGTAACGATAAAAATCTAAAATCTCCCCCTTAATCTCAGCCCCATCCCAGCACATCCCTACTTATGCAATCTTCTGTTCCCCCACCTGAATATCAACCAGCTTCCTCCTCAAATACTGCCCCGTATAACTCTGACTAACCTTTGACACCTCCTCCGGCGTCCCCGTCGCCACCACCCGTCCGCCTCCTTCCCCGCCTTCCGGCCCCATGTCCACGATCCAGTCCGCACATTTAATCACATCCAGATTATGCTCTATGACCAGCACCGTATTGCCCAAATCCGCCAGCCGATTCAAAACGTTCAGGAGATTATGGATGTCCGCAAAATGCAATCCCGTCGTCGGCTCATCCAGAACATAAAGCGTATGCCCCGTCGCCGACTTCCCCAGTTCCGTCGCCAGTTTCACCCGCTGCGCTTCCCCTCCCGAAAGCTGCGTGCTGGGCTGGCCTAGCTTCACATAACTCAATCCCACTTCATTCAGCGCTTTAAGCAACTGCGCGATCCGCGGAAAATTCTCAAAAAACGCCAGCGCATCCTCCACCGTCATGCTCAGCACGTCCGCGATATTCTTCCCTCGATACTGAATCTCCAGCGTCTCCGAGTTGTATCGTGTGCCGTGGCACACTTCGCACGCCACATAAACATCCGGCAAAAAATGCATCTCAATACATTTATTCCCCTGCCCCTGGCACGCCTCGCAACGTCCGCCTTTGACGTTGAAGCTGAACCTTCCCGCCTCGTAACCCCGAATCTTTGCCTCCCGCGTCTTCACGAAAACCTTGCGAACCTCGTCGAAAACCCCCGTATACGTCGCCGGGTTAGATCGCGACGTCCGCCCGATCGGGCTCTGGTCGATCTCAATCACCTTGTCGATCTTATTGATCCCGTTGATCGCCTTGTGCAATCCCGTCTTCACTTTCGAACCATACAGCTTGCGTTTCAGCAGCGGCAGAAGCGTCTGATTGATCAGCGTCGATTTCCCCGACCCGCTCACCCCCGTCACGCAAACGACTCCTCCCAGCGGAATCCGAACGTCGATATCCTTCAAATTATTCTGCCGGCAACCCTTCAGCTCCAGCGCATTCTTATCTGGATTCACCGGCCGCCGCGACCGCGGCGCTACAATCGCATATTCCCCCGTCAGATATTTAATCGTCGTGCTGTGCGTATTCTTCAGCACCTCCGGCATCCCGCCCGCGCACACCACTTCGCCCCCATGCGCTCCCGCCGCCGGCCCGATATCAATCAGATAATCCGCCGCCCGAATGCATTCCTCATCGTGCTCCACCATGATGACGGTATTGCCGATCTCCCGCAGCCGCTTCAGCGTCCGGATCAGCCGGGTATTGTCCCGCTGATGCAGCCCGATGGTCGGCTCATCCAGCACATAACACACGCCAACCAGCCCGCTTCCCACCTGCGTCGCCAGCCGAATGCGCTGCGCCTCGCCCCCCGAAAGCGTCGCCGTCTTCCGGTCCAGCGTGAGGTATCCCAGCCCCACGTCCAGCATGAACCCCAGCCGCGATGAAATCTCCTTCACGATCGGCTCCGCCACCGCCGTCCCCTCCTCGCTCAGCCGCAGATTCTTAAAAAACGCCTTCGCATTTTCCACCGTCAGTGCCGAAACATCGTGAATGCTATACCCCGGCAACTGAATTCCCGTCGATCCCGGCAGCGGCGCGGCGACCGGTCCCGTCGTCTCACTGTGCAGCCTCACCGCCAGCGCCTCATTCTTAAGCCTCGCCCCTCCGCAAACCGCGCACGGCTGCTCCGACGTATATTGATGCAGCCGCGTCTTCACGAATTCGCTTTCCGTATTCTCAAACCGCCGCTGCAAATTCGGAATGACCCCTTCAAACCACGTCCCCGTCCCGCCGTCCCCGCGCTTGTCCGTCCCATCCATCAAAATCTGCTGAACCTTCTTCGGAATCTCCTTGAAGGGTTCAGAATACGAAACCCCAAAATCCCGGCAAAATTGCCGCAGCACCCGGCTGTAAAAAATGTTCATCCGCTTGCCGTGTTTCCGCCACGCCTCGATCGCCCCATTTTCCAGCGACACCGCCTGGTCCGGCACGATCATCTCCGGATCAAACTCGCTGCTCGTCCCCAGCCCATGACATGCCGGGCATGCCCCATGCGGACTATTAAAGCTGAAAATCCGCGGCTCTAGTTCCGGCAGCGAAATGTGCGGATGATCCGGACACGCGAATTTCTCGCTGAATGTCTGATCCAGCCACACATTCCCTTCCTTCTGCACCGTCACCACCACCAAACCCCGCGAAAGCTTCAGCGCCGTCTCCACGCTGTCCGCCAATCGCGATCTCACCTCCGGCTTCAAAACAATCCGGTCCACAATCGCCTCGATCGTATGCACCTTCGTCTTCACCAGCGCCGGCGTCTTATTCCCCGCCAATTCCAGAAGTTCTCCGTCCACCCGCGCTCGCACAAACCCCTGCTTGGCGATCGCCCCGAAAATCTCCTTGTGTTCCCCTTTCTGTCCCTTGATCAGCGGCGAAAGAATCATGATTTTCGTCCCCGCCGGATATTTCATTACCGCATCCACGATCTGCGACGGCGACTGGCTCGCGATCTCCCGCCCGCAAATCCAGCAGTGCGGCGTCCCCGCCCGCGCAAACAGCACGCGCAAATAGTCATAAATCTCCGTCGTCGTCGCCACGATGCTCCGCGGATTCGACGACGCCGACCGCTGCTCGATGGCAATCGTCGGCGGCAATCCCTCGATCTCATCAATATCCGGCTTCTGCAACTGCTCCAGAAACTGCCGCGCGTATGCCGACAGCGATTCCACGTATTTCCGCTGCCCCTCTGCATAAACCGTATCAAACGCCAGCGTCGATTTCCCCGATCCGCTGAGCCCGGTCACCACGACCAGTTGATCGCGCGGAATATCCACGTTGATATTCTTAAGATTGTGCTCGCGCGCGCCTTTGATGCGGATGAATTTCAAACTCATGACTGGCGTATCCTGGATTGTTGCCGGAATTCGAACGAGTCATTGTAGGACCGGCGGCGGGAGAGGGCAAAGTTTAGCTGCCCGCCTGCGCGCTGCGCTCACCTCCCTATAATCCCATCCATGCTCCGCGGCAGATCCGATCCCGATTGGCCCGAGCTCATCAAATGCCAGAAACAAACCCAGCTCTCCTTAACCAAAAAAAAAATGCGCATCCAGCCTCTCGACCCTCTTCCCAGATTCGGCGCCGATGCGGCTTTCTCAGAGGATAAGCAAAAAGTCCTCGCCGCCGCCGTCGTTTACAATTCCTTCGAAAAGCGAATCGTCGAAATTGTCCACGCATCTCGCCCGATTGAATTCCCTACATCCCCACCTTCCTCAGCTTCCGCGAAGCTCCGGCCGTGATGGACGCCATCGCAAAACTCAAACACGAATGGGCGTCATCCGTCTTGACGGCCAGGGCCACGCCCCATCCACACCGCTGCGTTTCGGCCGCTTACATTCCATCCTCTCGACCGTCCAGGCGTCGGAGTCGCCACAAGCAGGCTCATCAGGACTTTCGTCGAACCGGCAGTTTCCGCCAATTCAGCCTCCCCCCTCGCCCGCTGCAAGAGGAATTGCGGACCATTGACAGGCCCAGCCAGCCCCGCCCGCAGCGCTAGCACATTTACATATACGAGCCAGCTCATCCCCGACGGCACAAAGATCGCAACGAAAATCCTCTTCCTGATCTTTCAGCCAAAAGAAAATGGCATAAGTCCCATAAACTTCTCCATCATCCAACCTTCCTATATAATAATTCTTTACTTTCCAGAATCCCCCGATAACGCGACGATAAGCGCAAGCAGCGTGTCGGAATGGAATGAACTGCAAAACCGGGATCATGGTTCTCACGGTGGGTTTGACGGGTGGTTGTTTTTCACCCGACCCCAAATCGCTTGGCAGCGACTCGGCCCCCAGCGCCATCCCTGCCATCAAGGATGCCGCCGACCACGACGACCGCAAGGCCATCCCCCGGCTGGTGCAGGACTTGGACGATCATGACTCCGCCATCCGTTTCGCGGCCATCTCCGCCCTGAAACGCATGACCAGTCAGGATTTGGGTTACAACTACTACGACAGCGAATGGAATCGCCGCTCGGCCGTTCTGCGATGGCGGCAATGGTTGAAGGATCATCCCGCGCCTTAAATACCGGCGGCGAATTATGACCAAGCATTGGGACATCGACAGTCATCCCGCCAGACTGCGCGATGTCCGCAGGGAACTCGAGAGCTTCGCCAAATCGGTCGGCATGGCCGAAGAATCTTCCCATGCCGTCGGACTGGTGTTAAATGAAGCGCTGGCTAACATCATCCGTCACGGATATGGCGGCGCCATTGATAAGCCGATCAGTGTCACCGCCCAAACCGGCGATAAGGAATTCAAGATTCAAATCCGCGACTGGGCCAAGCCTTTTGACCCCGCGATGATCAAGCAAAAGTATGATGACGAATTGAAGCCCGGCGGCCTAGGATTGATCTGTATTCGCAAACTGATGGATGATGCCAAATTCGAACGGCTGCCCGATGGAATGCTCCTCACTTTGACGAAAAAGATGGTGTAATCATGTCGGACCAAAAATGGAATACGGAACTCGTCTCGGCTCCACGGATGACGGGCGATGCCGCCATCGCCGCAGTGCGCGGCGAAATCGACCTGCATAACAGCCCGGACATGCGATCGGCGATCTTCGATCTGCTTTCCAAAACCGTCGTCAAACGTCTCATCCTCAATCTTTCGCAGGTCCCCTACATGGACAGCAGCGCCATCGCCGTGCTGGTCGAGGCGCTGCAAAAGCTGCGGCCGACCGGCGGGCGCGTCATGCTCGTCGATCTTCAGCCGCGCGTGAAAGGATTGCTGCAAATCGCCCGTCTCGATTCCATTTTCATCCTCGCCGATTCCGAGCAGCAGGCCCTGACGATGTAAATCCGCAATTGTCGTGATTTCCGCATGAACATCGTTTTGCGACCAGTGGTTCTCGCCTACGACTACGCCACCGGATTCTTCCGGTTCATGGGAGAGCTTACCTATCTCATCGGCGATGCCGCCGCCGGCGTGCGCCGCTCGCTCTTCAACAAGCAGGGCCGCCGGCTCGGCTGGGCCAATCTCTGGGCGCAAATGAACCGCGTCGGCGTGCGCAGCATTCCCATCGTCTGTCTGGTGCTCTTCTGCATCGGCGCGATTCTCGCCCTGCAAATGGCGCCCATCCTCCGTCAATACGGCGCCGCCAACCGCGTCGCCGACATCATCGCCATCGCCGTCGGCCGCGAGCTGGGACCGCTGGTCTCCGCCATCGTCCTCTCCGGCTTCGCCGGCGCGAGCATCGCCGCCGAACTGGGAACCATGGTCGTCTCCGAAGAAATCGAAGCCCTCGAAGCCCAGGCCATCAACCCCATCCGTTTTCTGGTCGTTCCGCGAATCCTGGCAACCACCATCATGATGGTCTGCATCGCCGTCGTCGGCGACCTTGCCGGCGGACTCGGTGGACTGACGACCTCAACCTTCTTCTTCGGCGTAAGCCCGTCAATGTATGCCCATCACAGTTTCGACGCGCTCGTTCTAAAGGATTTCATCACTGGGCTGATCAAGGCGGGCGTGTTCGGCCTACTCATCAGCGCCCTCGCCTGCCGTCTCGGTCTGGCGGTCGAGGGCGGCGCTCAGGGCGTCGGCAACGCAACCACCCGCACCGTCGTTCTAACTATCGTCGCTTTAATTTCCGTCGATCTCATCTTCACCGCCGTCTTTTATTACCTGGGATGGTGAATTCCGTGCCCGATCCCGTTATCCAGGTTGTCGATGCCAGCAAGCGATTCGACGGACGCCTCGTCCTCGATGCCATCCGCCTCGACGTCTTCCGCGGCGAAACCCTGGTGATCCTCGGCGGCTCGGGCTCCGGAAAATCCACTCTCCTTCGGCTTATGATCGGAAATGTTCTTTGCGATTCCGGTCATATCGAAGCCTTCGGCAAATGCCTCCGCGACATGAAGTCATCCGAACTGGACGATTACCATCGCTCCGTCGGCGTGCTCTTTCAAAGCGGCGCGATGTTTAACTCGATGAGCGTCGCCGACAACGTCGCCCTGCCACTGCGCGAGCATACCGATTTGCCCGAATCCACCATCGAGATCATGGTCAAGATGAAGCTGGAACAGGTGGGCCTGCGCCAGCATTCGGAAAAAATGCCGGCGATGCTTTCCGGCGGAATGAAAAAACGCGCGGGGCTGGCGCGGGCTATCGCCCTCGATCCGAAAATCCTTTTCTACGATGAGCCCTCCGCCGGGCTCGATCCCGTCACCAGCGCGGAAATCGATCATCTCATCATGGACCTCAACAAAAAGCTCGGCGTCACCAGCGTCGTTGTCACTCACGAAATGGATTCCGCCTTTCGCATCGCCGATCGCATGGTTCTGCTGGACCGCGGCAAATTCATCGCCGAGGGAACCGCCGAGGAAATGCGAAACCATAAAGATCCGCTGGTTCATCAGTTCGTTCATGGCCTCGCCGAAGGCCCATTGACCGACCGACGACGGGCCGGTGGATATGAAGAGGATTTGCTGGGCTCGCCAGGAGCGATTGACTTGAATTATTGACTGGAGGTTATTGAGCCGTGGCCAAACAACGCAACGCCCTCCGTGCCGGAATCTTCATGATCATCAGCCTCGGGCTGATCATCTTTATCATCATCGCCATCAGCGGCGCGGCGAAGTTCACCGAGTCTTTCCATACCTACCCCGTCGCCTTCTCGCTCACCGACGACATCGGCGGACTTCGCCCCGGCGATGATGTCCGCGTCGGCGGCCTCAAGGTCGGCAGCGTTCGCGATATCGACGTCAATCTCGATCGGCAAGTCGTCGTCGTATCCATCGAACTCCCTTCCAAATACAAGCTCAACAAAGACACCGGCGTTTTTGTCCAGCACGGCCTGACCGGATCATCCGCGATCAATATCGACAGCTTCGGCAAGGGACCCCTCTTGGCCGTCAATGATTACGTTGTCGGACAGCCCGATCAGCTTACCGGTCTGATGCACACGCTGGCCGCGCTGAAGCCCAATATCCGCACGGTGGTGATGAACATCGAATCCGCCTCGGTCAAGCTGAATAACGATCTCGATAAGATCGGCAACACGGCCGACTCCTTCACCGCCACCGGCATGTCCGCGACCACGACCGTCCAAAACCTGCACGTGCGTCTTCCGGAAATCATCGACCGCTACGATAGCGTTGTCGATTCTGCGGATCACATGCTCGATGCGATTCGCGATTTCTTCGGCCCCTCCAGCAACG
>Ga0182015_10004295_pt1 | contig 15423 bp, 12 predicted proteins | sample 712P3MmetaG_FD_120478 | JGI IMG/M metagenome (GOLD analysis project Ga0182015, IMG submission 120478) | Permafrost microbial communities from Stordalen Mire, Sweden - 712P3M metaG | ecosystem: Environmental > Terrestrial > Soil > Wetlands > Permafrost | place: Sweden: Stordalen | collected... | reverse complement strand
GGGTGTTCGGCCACAGCCTTGGCCAACACATCGTTCATGTCGCGCGCCAGCGCGACGCCTTCGGCGCCGTCGACCAGATCGGCGCCCGGACCCGTGGCTGAAAGAACGTGCACAGTGATGCCGGCCTGATCCATGTCGCCGACCCGCCCGGTGCCGAGATCGGCCAACGACTTTTCCAGGGCCGCGCCGAAACCAGGCGGGAATCCGTGCCGCACGATCGCGTCCAGGCCGATCCTGCGCACCAGCGACGGGACAATGAAATGTTCCTCAAGAGCGACGATGCGTATCGAAGATGCTCCCTTAATTCCTCAGCCGCCGGGACCGATACGATGCCAGTCCGTCGATTGCTCGAACGCGTATGCGGCGGCGTAAAGCGTCGTTTCGGCGAACGGCTTTGCCACAAGCATCATGCCGATCGGGCAGCCTTCGGCGATGCCGCAAGGCACGGTCAGAGCCGGATGGTGGGTAAGATTGAACGGACAGGTATTGTCGATGTTCTCGAAGGCGAGGTCGATCACCGTCTCGGGTGAAACGTCGGCCCGCGGCAGCGGCCGGGCCTTGGCCGGCACCGTCGGCATCAACAACACGTCGTGCTCGGCCAGCGCGCGGTCGTAGGCCTCGCGGAGCCGGCGCACGAGGTTCATCGCCTTGACGTAATAGTGGCGACGATAGCGCGTCCCGGCATCCTCCCCCATCAGCATGCCAAGCTTGAGATTCGGCGGCAGCCGATCGACGTTGTCGCGCCAGCGCGCAACGGCGTCGTTGAGCCCGCTCCAATGCAACCCATCGTAATTGCCGCCGAAACCGTTGCCGCGCATCAAATTAGTGAAATAACCCTCCATGGCAAACACCAGCCATATAGCCAGACCGTCGCGATGCCATGGCAGCGCAATCGTCTCGACCTTCGCGCCCAGCCGTGCGAACTCCGTGCTGGCGCCGTGCACTGTCGCGTCGACTTCCGGCATCGAGCCGCGATGGCCAAACCCTTCGGCGACAACGCCGATCGACAAACCAGCGACGCCTTTGCCAAGCGCGGCGCGGTAGTTGTCCGGCGGCGGCGTGCCGGCGGTGCGCGGATCGAGCGGGTCGAATCCGGCAACGCAGTCAAGCAGCAAGGCGTTATTTTCGACCGTCGCCGTGATGGGACCAAGATGATCGATCGTGAATTCGCTCGACACGGCTCCGGTATAGGGCACGCGTCCGAAGGTCGGCTTCAAACCGTAAAGCCCGCAATGCGCCGCGGGGATACGGATAGAGCCGGCCTGATCGCCGCCAATGGCCACGTCCGCTTCTCCGGCCGCAACCAGAGCCGCGCTGCCGGATGAAGAGCCGCCGGCCGAATAGCCTGGTTTGACCGGATTCTCCACAGGGCCGGTGATCGCGGTGTGGCTCCCGCTCGAATAGGACAAATATTCGCAGACCGATTTACCGATGATCTCGCCGCCGTGATCCAGGATGCGGGCGACGATCGTCGCGTCGAATGACGGCACATGCGCGAGAAAGTCGGTGCCGTCGTGTGTCGGTAATCCGGCAACCGCGATCGTGTCTTTGATGGCGACACGCTTGCCGGCGAGCTTGCCGCCGTTCGTGCGCCTGATCGACGACTTGACCAGCCAAGCACCGAAACGATTCTCTCCGGCAGTCGGGTGTACGAATGACCGTTGCGGCGGATGCGGTGGCGGCAGCCATTCCTCCAGATCGTCGACGCGACGATAGGCGAATGCGAGTTTGGCTCCGTAGCGGGCGAAGATCGCGACGGCCTCGGGAGAGAGCGTCATGCCGAGACGATCCGCTGCGGCGGCGACGGCTTTGGGGGTCGGCGGCTCGTGGCGCTCCATCGGTTCCCTCAGTCTTCGCCGATTAAAGCATCGAGCACCCGCTCGGGTGTCATCGGCAGTTGATGCACACGCTTTCCGGTCGCATTGGCGATCGCGTTCGCGATCGAGGCGGCGGCGCCGATCAAGCCCGATTCGCCGACCCCCTTGGCGCCGAATGGCCCCGAGGGCTCGGGATCTTCGATGATGAGCGGGTGAATCTCGAGCGGCGCGTCGAGCGCGGTGGGGACCTTGTAGTCCATCAGCGTCGGATTGGTGAGGCGGCCGGATTCGTCCCACTGCATCTCCTCGGTAAGCGCATAGCCCATGCCCTGCACGAAGCCGCCCTGAATTTGGCCTTCCACCATGCGCGGATTGATGGCGCGACCGACGTCGTGCGCCGACCAGACGCGGAGCACCCGCACCGCGCCCGTCACCTCGTCGACCTCTGCCTCCACTGCTTGCGCGCCGAAAGTGTATGCGCCGAGATTGCCGAACGCGAAGCCCTCGATGAGCGCCCGCTTCGGATCAAGACGTTCGCCGTCGAAAAGAAGCGAGCTTGCGCCCATAATCGGCCCGCCAAGCCGGGCAATCGCGTGCGACGCGATCTGTGCAAACGTCACCGTCTTCGCCGCCACACCCTTGAGACCGACGAGGCCGCCGGGGCGGATTTCCAGATCATCAGCGGAGCATTCCATGATCTCGCCTGCTTGACGCAGGATTTTGTCACGGACCTCGATCGTCGCGGCAAGAACGACGCGGCCCGCCATGTAGGTGACCCGGCTCGCCGCCGTCTTCCAGTTCCAGGGTGAGCTGTCGCTGTCGGGCGAGGCGAATGACACGCGCTCCGGCGTCAGCATCAAGGCATCGGCGCAAATCTGGGTCAGCACCGTGTCCGATCCCTGGCCGATGTCAACCACGCCGGTATTGACGGCGACTGATCCGTCGGACCGCAGATAGATATTGCACCCGGTCGATAAGAGGCCGGAGATGTGCGCAAAGGCGGAATAGCCGACGCCGCGCCGGTGCTGCGGTGCAAATGGCAGCTCCGGCGCGGCCTCAACTGCGTCCCGCAACTTCGTGAGGCACTCGCGGAGGCCGCAGGCTTGAAGCGTCTGTCCGCCGGCCCATTGATCGCCCGCCGCGACGGCATTGCGCAGCCGCAGCTCGACCGGATGGATGCCGAGTTTCTCGGCGATGCGGTCGATCTGGCTCTCGCCGGCGAACGTCACCTGTGGGTTGCCGAAACCACGGAAGGCGCCGGCCTTGAGCTTGTTGGTGTAGACGACCAGGCCGCGACTACGCAGATGCGGGATGCGATAGGGCCCGCGCGCCATCAGCACCGCGAAGCTGAGCACCGTTGGGCTCTCGTCGGCGTAGGCGCCACCATCCAAAAAAATACTTGCCTCGCGCGCGAGCAGAGTGCCGTCGCTCTTGGCGCCGGTTTTCATGACGACCCGCGCCGGATGCCGCGAGCGAACGATTTCGAAATCCTCGACCCGGGACAGCACCATCTTAACCGGCCGCCCGGTCTTGAGCGCCAGCGCCGCTGCCAGATGCTGAACGTGGAGGCCGCCCTTGGCACCGAAACCGCCGCCGATCTTCGGTGCCAGCGCCCGAATCCGTCCCATCGGAATCGAGAGCCACTCCGCCGTGCGCTGCTGCACAAGATGGACCGACTGGCAAGACGACCAGATCGTAAGGCGGCCGCTGCGATCGACCTCGGCCAGGGCGCCGCACGGCTCCATATACATGTGGTGCTGAGCCGCCGTCTCGAAAACGTCCTCGACAACGACATCGCATTGCGCCCAGGCGGAATCGATCTTGCCCTCCTCGAGGCGGCATTGCCACAGCACGTTGCGCTCGGAAAAGCTCGGCGCGATCTTGGTGTAGTTCACCAGATCCTCATGGACGAGCGGCGCATCGACTGCGAGTGCTTCATCGATCGTTAGCACCGCCGGCAGCGGCTCGTAGTCGATCTCGATCGCGCGTGCCGCGCGCCCGGCAATCTCGGCGTCGGATGCGGCTATCGCAGCGATCGGCTCGCCGAGATAGATAGTCTTGCCTTTTGCGAGCGGCAGTTCGTCCTTGCAGAACGCGCCCGTGCGGGCGGTTGAAAAATCATCGGCCGTTACGATGGCGGCAACGCCCGCGATGGCGAGCGCCGCGTCGAGCTTGTAGCCGCGGATTTTCGCATGGGCATGAGTGCTGCCCAATATGGCGCCGTGCAGCATGCCTGGCCGATAGAGGTCGTCGACGTATTGCGCCTCGCCGGTGACCTTGTCGGCGGCATCGAGGCGATCGACGCTGTGCCCGACCGAGGTATGGATGTCAGTCATGCCGGGCTCGTCTCCACCATCTCGGCGACCGCATCGATGATCTTTTGATAGCCGGTGCAGCGGCAGATATTGCTGCTCACGGCGACGCGGATCTCCTCGCGGGTCGGGTGCGCGCGTTCCTCCAGCAATGCGGTGAGCGTAATGAGCATGCCGGGTGTGCAGAAGCCGCACTGGATGGCGCCGGCCCGCACCATGGCGGTCTGCAGCGGCGAGAGCGCAAGGGGCGTCGAGAGTCCTTCAACGGTCGTGATTTCGTGGTCGACGCAGTTCGCCGTCAGGCTCAGGCAGGCGCGCGCGGGTTGGCCGCCGATCAGCACCGAGCAGGCGCCGCAGACGCCCTGATTGCAGCCGCGCTTCGCCGCGGTCAGGCGCAAACGGTCGCGCAGGCTGCTCAGCAACGTCTCGAACGGTTCGATCCGCAGCGCCCTCTGCTCGCCGTTGACCGTCAACATGACGTCCATTGATCCAATCATAACGCGCGCACCAGTGCTTTCGCCTCCGCGAAGGCGCGTGCGAGCATGCGCGGGATGACGCGGCGCCGATAACTCGCCGAAGCGCGGCTGTCGTCAAGCGGATCGGACGCGGCCGCCAACAAATCGCCCGCCGCGGCGACGTTGCCACGCGCGAGCTCGGCATTCGCAGTCTCGAGCCAAACAGGACGGGGCCCGCAGGCGCCGATCACCGCGCAGATCTTGCCAGCTGTCTCGATCGTCAACGCAACGCTGACGATCGCATAGTCGCCAGCGACACGAGCGAGCTTGTGATAGACGCCAGCGCCATCGGCGGGCGGCGGCAAATGGACCGCGGTAACAAGTTCTCCCGGCGCGAGCGCGGTGGTGTACCAGTCGAGAAAGAAATCCGCAGCGGCGAGGCAGCGCGAGCCGCTGGAGCCGGCGATCTCGATGGAGGCCGACATCGCCACCAACGCCGCCGGATAATCGGCGGCCGGATCGCTCAGCGCGACCGAACCGCCGATAGTTCCCATGCCGCGGATGGTCGGATTGGCGATAGCGGCAGCGGCTTGGCGCAGCACGGCGCGCGGGCGGATGAGTTCGGAGAGCTCGGCCACTTGTCGATGTCGCGTCATCGCGCCGATGCGCAGCGCGTTATCGGCAAGCGTCACGATGCCGTGCAGTTCGGCGACGCGCGCCAAACTGACCAGCGCCGATGGCTCGATCAGCCGGGCGTTGAGCATCGCCACCAAGCTGACGCCGCCCGCGAGCGGTCTGGCGTTGGGATCGCTTGTCAGCAGGCCGACAGCTTCGCCTAAACTTTGCGGGCGGTACAACATCGATCGTCCTACAAACCTGCGAAGCATGCCGATTTCACCTGATCGGCGCCCGCATTGTCAATACAGAACTTCATTCGTTATTGTGCCGCTTGCCGCGATCGGCCCGGGTTGCGACCTCATGCGCGTTCAAAGCGACGCGCGACTGCGGAGCCGATCGATGATGACGGCGAGCAGGATGACGATGCCGACGACCAGTACCTGAAGGAAGGACGAAACGCCGGCCATGTTCAGTGCGTTCGACAGCAAGCCGAGAATAAGTACGCCGTAGAACGCCTGAAGCATGTTGCCCGAACCCCCGGCAAGCGCCACGCCGCCGACAACGACCGCGGCAATCGATTGCAGCTCTATGCCCTCACCCGCCAATGGCTGCGCCGCGCTCACCCAAGCGGTCATCACGATTGCGGCGAGACCAGAGGCCGCGCCGCTCAAGGCGTAGACCGCGAGCCTGACGCGGCCGACGCGAACGCCAGAATTGCGGGCGGCGATGTCGCTCGAGCCGACGGCGTAGACATGGCGGCCGAATATCGTGCGGCGCAAGACGAAGGCGCCCGCCAGCATCGCCGCGAACGCAATAAGGCTCGAAGCTGGGATCCCGAACACTGAGCCGAAACCAACGACATCGACTAGCGATTCCGGCACGGCGTAAAGCGGCAGCCCGGCGGTAAGGAGGAGCGATACGCCTTTGGCGACGGACAGCATGCCCAGCGTAACGATGAAGGGCGAGACGGAAAATCCCACGACCAGCGCACCGTTGGCGAGGCCGAAAACGAGGCCGGAGAGGACCATCACGACGAGTCCGCCGGCAAGTCCGAGATAAGGCAGCGCCAGAACACCGAGCACGCCCGAGCATGCCATCACTGACGCGACCGAGAGATCGAGCCCGCCGCTGAGAAGCGCAAACAATTGCCCAACGACGACGATCTGCAGCGGCGCCGACTGGCGCGCCAGATTCTGGGCGTTAGCGATCGACCAGAAATGCGGCTCGCGTAAGCCGGTAGCAACAGCGATCGCGACCACCAGAAGCGGCAGACCGAACCTCGCGATGGTGCGATACGGCGTCGCCGCGGAGCGGCGCTTCTCCGCGGCGGTCGAGCTCATGTCTGTCTGCCTGTCGCAACGCGGCCGAGCACGGCGGCCAGCAGTTGTTCTTCGTCGGCCAAGCTCGGCCCGACAATCTCGGCCACGATACACCCATTATACATTGCATAGACCCGGTCGCATAGCGTGAGCGTCTCGGTGAGATCGCTCGACATCCATAGGAAAGCCATGCCGTCGCGCGCTTGGCGGCGGATGCTCTCATAGAGGTCCTGCTTGGCGCCGACGTCGATGCCAGCCGTCGGATCTTCAAGGACAAGCAGCTTCGGTCGTGCCAATAAGGCGCGTCCAAACAGCACCTTCTGCTGATTGCCTCCCGACAGCGTGGTTATGAGATGCTCCGCCGAAACATATTTGACGCCAAGCGCGCCAAGCTGCGTGGTCGCCTCTTCCCGCTCGATACGTTCGCGCACCAGTCCGCCGAGCGTTAGCGCCCGCAAGTTGGACAGCGTCAGGTTCTCGCGGATCGGCCGATTGGGCAGAATGCCTTCCTGCTTGCGATCGGACGGCATGAACCCGACACCGCAGTCGAGTGCATGGGCGGGATCGCCGGCGGCGTAACTAACGCCGGCCAGCCTGATTTGGCCGGCAAGTACCGGATACAATCCAACCAGGGCACGGCCGATCTCCTCCCTGCCGCATCCGACGACGCCATAGAGCCCGACGATTTCGCCTTTCCCGATTTGGAACGACACCTTCGTGCAGCTCGTCGTCCGCAGACCGGTGACGTCCAGCAAAGGCGCGCGTGCGGAGGCAATAGACGCGGCGACCGGTCGGCCCGGCGCTCTGCCGACGAGAAGTTCAATCAGTTCGTCCTCCGTGGTCTCCGTAGTCACTGCGCGGCTCGCCACGATCCGGCCATCGCGCATGATGCTGACGTCGTCGGCAATCTCCAGGACCTCGCGCAAGTGATGCGTCACGTAGAGGATCGCGGTGCCTGCCTCGCGCAGGCGACCGACGAGCGCAAACAGCTGCTCGATCTCCCGCCGGGTGAGGCTCGCGGTCGGCTCGTCAAGAATGAGGATAGCGGGCTCTTGGGACAGCGCCTTGCCGATCTCCAACATCTGCTTTTGCGCCATGCCTAAACCGCGCACCGGCTGCCGAGGGTCGAGTGCCAAGCCGAGACGATCGAGGATGGCCCGGCAGGCTTCAGCCTCGTTCCTGCGATCGAGCACACCCGGCAGCCAGCTCGGCCGCTCGCGTCCGAGAAACATGTTGTCGACAATGTCCAGATCAGGAGCCAGTGAAAGCTCCTGAAACACCATCGCGATACCGAGCGTCCGGGCCGAAACCGGATCTTTGACCACGACCTCGCGGCCGTCGCGGCAGATTGTGCCGCGATCGGCCAGCTGGGCTCCGGACACGATTTTGGCGAAGGTGGACTTTCCGGAACCGTTCTCACCAAGCAGCGCATGAATCCGGCCGGCGACGAGCTCCAGACTTGCACCCTGGAGCGCTCGCGTCGAACCAAAGGATTTGTAAAGGCCGGACGCCGATAGAGCGGACGCGGTTGCCGCGGGCACGAGGCAAACCCGAACCCCGGCGCGCCGCTATTGCAATTGCGGAGGCCGCCAGCCTTCCGGCTGGATATCATATTTGCTGAGGTCGTATTGGCCGATCGTTTCGGCGGTGAGTTCATGGTTGGGTATGAGCGCCACCGGATAGGGCATGATCCCATCCACCAAGTTCGGCAACGGATCACCGTTGAGTATGCGCACCGTGTATTGCACGCCGGCGCGACCGAAAACGATCGCCGGCTCGCTCACCACCATGGCCATTGACCCGTCCTTGAGCAAGTCGGCGGTCCGCCGCGTGAAGTTGCCGGTCACCACCTTGGCATGCGAGTTCATTCGCTTGGCTTGCTGCGCGGCGCCGACAGCAAAAATTCCCGCAACCGCGTAGATGTAATCCGCGTCGGGATTCTTCAGCACCCAGTCACCAGCCTGCCGCTGGCCGTCGTCGATCGAGATGTTGCCGGCGTAAGCGTTGCCAACGAGCTTGAGCTTGCAGACCTCGGCCGCAGCCTTGAAGCCATCGAAACGCAGCTTGTTCCATTCCGAGCCCGGAGGACCCGGCAGTGTGATAACGGTCGCGCCCGGTTTCTGTTTGCACATGTAGTCGGCCTCCATCTTTCCGATGGCCGGCTCGTTCTGCATGATCGCCAGCGACACCTTCGGCGAACTGATCGGCGTGCCGACCATGATGACCTTGGTGCCTTTCGCGACCAACCGTTCGACGACCTTGTCGAAACCGTCGAAGGCCGCAGAGACCAGAATTACGGCGTCGAGGTTGAGCGTGTTGAGTTCTTCGAGCTGCGCGATCTGCTCTGCCACATGACCGTAGCCGCCCGCGGAGAGCACCCGCACCACCTGCACGCCCGCTTGTTGCGCCTCGTCGAGCACGCCGTAGGCAAGGGCCAGGAAGAAATCGGCATTCATATCGGCTGACGAATAGGCGATCCGGTACGGTTTCTTGGCCTTGACCGGCTCGACCATGCCGAGGAGCCGGTCCTCCGCCCGAACCGCGCCGCTACCCCCAATGCAAAAGACGAGCGTTGCTGCTAACATGCTTGCGCAAACGCCACCGACAAATCGGCTCGCTCTGCCACGCATCTTCATCTCCCCCGTGTCGTGCCGATCTGCCGGACGCAAACCACCCATGTTTTTCCCCGCCGAGCGCGATAGTCTATATCGAATGCCATTCGATATTCAATCTCGTTTATGATGCAAAATACCGAACGGCATTGGCCATTGACACCGGGCGGGCAATTGGATCACATCGGTAAGTACGAAACGCGCTAAAATCTCATCTGTAGCGAGCATTAAACGAGATGCGCGTAGAAGACCGCTTTGTGGTCGCCGCCCCGCGCGAGCGGGTGTGGCTTGCGATCAAGGACCCGAGCATCGTCGCCCCCTGCATACCCGGATGTCAGAGCGTTGAGATTGTAAGCCCGACGCTCTACAAGGCAAAAATTCGGGTGCAACTCGGTCCAATCAAGGCCGACTTCAATGTCGACGTCGAGATTGTGTCGGAAACAGCCCCGGAAGAGGTGCGCACGCGCACGCGAGGCGAGGAAGGAAGCCGCGCCAGCTCGTTGTCCGCGGAGAACACTTTGCGCCTCACTGTAGTGAACAATAACGAGACTGAGGTCTTTTACGCCTCCGAGGCTACCGTTGTGGGACGGCTTGGCAAATTCGGCCTCGGCGTCATGAAGAAAAAAGCTGAAAGTCTCGGCCGCGACTTCGCGACGGCTTTCAAGCAACGGGTTGAGCAGCCGCAAGCGGCAGGTTGACCGCGTCCATTATCAGAACGTCATTGCAAGCGAAGCAATCCAGTCTCGCCACCCTCTCTTCCCTCTCCCGCATGCGGGGAGATTAAGGAAGGGGGATTCCTTCGTCGCTTTGCTCCTCGCAATGACCGTATCAGAGTGCAGATACTCTTCCGTCGAGCAGGCGTTTCGCGTTGCCCACAAGGACCGCGGCGCGTGTTGTCGGGCTTGCCCTATCGAGGGCCGACAGCGCGATCGCACCGTCCGCATCGCCGATCTCGTAAGGAAAATCGCTGCCGAAGAGTACGCGATCCGACCCCATTTGATCGATCAGAAAACCGAGAGCCTTCGGGCTTGACACGGCCGTGTCGAAATGGATCTGCCTGAGATAGTGGCTGGGCGGGTGGGCGATGTTGACGCGGCTCGCAGGATTGGCCTCGTACCGTGGTGCGCTATAGGCGAGATCGAGTCTGCCCAATAGGTAAGGCAACGTGCCGCCGCCGTGCGCGAGTACGAGCTTGAGAGCGGGATGCCGCTCCAGCATGCCGGCAAAGATAAGCCGCGTCACGGCTATGCTGGTTTCTGTCGGCCAGCCAACGATGATCGGCAAGGTGAAATCGCGCATACCAGCGCTCAAATAAGAACCGGTCGGATGCATGAAGGCAAAGAGCTTCATGTGCTCGATCGCCGCGAATAGCGGCGCAAATGCCGGATCATCCAGCGGCTGGTCTCCCGCCGAGCTGGGAAGCATCACGCCGACGAAGCCATGCTTCTCGACCGCCTCACGGAGCTCATCCGCGGCCCGTGCCGGCTCCCCGATTGCCGGGACAGCCAGACCGGCCAACAATCCCTCGCCGTCGGCGACGAGCTTCGCCGTCGATTTGTTGAGGCGCTGCGTCAGCGCTACATCCGCTGCGTGCTCCCGCGTTGCGACGAGAGGCGGCGGCGGACAGATCAACTGAAGGACCACGCGCCGCGACCGCAAACTTGTGAGCCGTTCTTCCAGATCGTAGAGCAGCGGATCGAGCGGGCCATAGTCGGCGGCAACGTAGTGCCGCGGTCCCGCTATCTCCACCTTCCAATCGCGACCCGGGCCTTTGGCGGTCTCGATGATGAAGTCCTCGGACAGTCCATGGGCGTGGACGTCGACGATCATCCGCTGCTCCCCAATCGCGGTTTGTATCAGGCCTGCCGAAGCTGCTTCAGTCAAATGTTGTCGGGCCTTTGTCGCGGATGAGCTGCATCGTATTGCAGCGTATGCCGCCGCCGTATTTGTGGACCTCGTCATACTCGACCGTGATGACCTCGACCTTGTGCTTTTCCAGGAGCCGCTTGGTCTTCTTCGCGGTGGCGTTCATGATCACCCGGCGCGGTGCGATAGTGATCGCGTTGGTCGGATAAAGATCGATCTCCTCGCGCGGGCATTCGATAAGCTCGTAACCGATGGCGTCGAGCCGGCGGATCGTCTCATAGTCGCACCAGGGCGGGTAGATCATCGCCAGCTTGGCGTCGAGTGGAACGATCCACATGTCGGCGTGCATCCAGCCCGGCACTTCCTCGTGATAGGCGTAGAGCGGGCCGGGACTGTGCGCGAGATGCACCTCCCGGTAGCCCGCGCGCTGCAGAACTGGCATGACCTGGTCGGCGCCTTCGCGATTGCAGTCGGTCGAGAGCATCAGCACGATGAAATCGTCGCTCATCCGCGTCGAGGCGCCGATCTCGCATACGCCGTTGCCGTGCACGGTATAGAGGATCGGGCAACCGAGACCGATCAGAAATTGCGAGACATAGCGCGACCGGCCGCGCCAATAGGGCGTGGCTTCGCGCGGAATAATCGCGCCCCCGTTGATGACGAAGCCGGCAGCGGCCGAAATGCTGCGCTTCATCGGCCCATAGGCCGAGCGTGGAATCTCCTCCGACCATGACGAATAATGCACCTTGATTCCGAGCTTCTCGTAGGTTCGCGCCAGATTGAGGTGCTGCTCCTGCATCAGGCGCAGGTCCGGTGTCGTGCCGTTGAAGACGAAGAAGGCCGAATCCTCCTCGTACAGTTTCCTGACCTCCGTCTCGGTGGGCCGCACCATTGCGACTTCGTGCAAGCGGCCGATGCCCTGCGCGCCCCAGCGCTTTCCCCAGATCAGCTCGAGCTCATCGAGATAGGAAACGTTGGCATGGTATTTGTGATATTGGGGGACCTTGCCTTCCTCGTAGAATGGAAAGCTGTGCAGGGTCGACGCGGCGAGCTTGACATCCGGCGAGCCTGCATCGCGCGCGGGGTCTTTGGGGGGTCTCGTCCGACTGTTCATTCAAGTATCCTCAATGTTTGCAGCCGCGCTGCGAGCGATGATTACCGGCGATCGGCGACTTCGACGACGACCGCCATGGCGATGTCTCCCGCCGCGCACCCGGCGAACAATCCGTAGCCGCCGCCGCGTTGCGTCAGTTCTTCGATGAGCTCGATGACACCGCGGGTCCCCATCGGGGCCTGGGGATGTCCCCAGACCAGCGAACAGCCGAAATTGTTCATCTTTTCCAGCGCGACGCCGGTCTGTCGTGAGAACAGGATGTCGTTCAAGGCGAACGGACTGTGGGTCTTGACGGCGTTCATCCGGTCGATCGTCGTGCCGGCGGCTGCAAGCGCGCGCTGAGCAGCCGGAATTGGCGCTTCCGGCATGTAACCGAGCTGCGCCCGCGCGCTGCCGAAGCCGTGCAAGCGCACACGGATATTGCGATCGCGGCTCAACTCGCCGGCACGCTCCGGCGCAGCGACGATGATGACGGCATTGCCGTCCGCCGGATGGGTCTGCCCGCCATAGGTCACGGTGCCGCCTGTGAGCACCGGTTTCAAGTTGGCCAAGCCTTGCGGCGTTGAGAATCGAATTCCCTCGTCCGACTCGATCGTACCGACGGTCTTTTTGAATGACGGGTCTGGCACCTCGAACGGGAGACTCATGTAGCGCTTCTGAAAAGCGCATTCGTGCTCTAGCGCGTCGCGGTATTGCCGTTCGCGTAACAGGACAACGTCGTGCTGCTGCTCGGTTGTGATCTGGTGCCTGGCAGCGACGTTCTCGCCCGTTTGCAACATCGAATGCGAGCCGAGCGGATCGCAGCTGAAATTGTCCATCACCCAATCTTCGTGCGCGCCGGTGCCGCCTGGACCTTTGGGATTCGGATAATAGAGATGCGGTCCGTTCGACGTGCGATCGCAGGTGATCGCGAGCGAGGCCCCGCACATCCCCGCTTCTATTTCCTGCGTGGCGGCGAGCAGCGTACGCACGCCCGTGGCGCAGGCCTGCATGATGGTCGGCCCGGCGATGTGACCCAATCCCGCCCGGCCAGCGACCCAGGGTAGGCCGTAGAAGGACTGTGCCTGCGGCACGCTGAAACCGAGAACGCCGTGCTCGATCGCCTCCGCGGGGATACCGCGGCGGCCAAGCTCTTTGCGAACGGTATGCGCGGCAAATTCCAGCGAGTGGAGGTTGGCAAAGGCTCCCTGCCACCGGGCGAACGGCGTGCTCCAGTAGGCGCCGTAAGGTATTTCAGCTTTGTATGACATTGCCGTTCGCTCGTTGGATCGATCCTAGGCCTGAACTGGCGCAGAAAGTCTTTCGCGAAGCGCGAGCTTGTCGATTTTTCCGACGGTGGTGCGCGGCAGCGCATCGACCAGATAGATTTGCGATGGCACCTTGTATGGCGCCAGATTTTTCTTGCAATGGTCGATCAGGTCGTTCGCGTCGATCCCTGCCCCTTCGTTGAGCACGACGAAGGCGCGAACCGTCTCGCCGTAATACCGATCCGGAGCGCCGGTGCTCGCCGCCTCCTTGACGGCCGGGTGAGCAAACAGCACCTCGTCGACCTCGCGCGGATAGACGTTATAGCCGCCGACGATGACCATGTCCTTCTTGCGGTCCCGGATAAAAAGGTATCCGTCGCTGTCGATCTCACCGATGTCGCCGGTGTAGAGCCAGCCGCCGCGCAGCGCCTCGGCCATCTCCTGCGGCTTGTTGCGGTAGCCGGACATGATCTGCGGACCGCAGGCGCGAATTTCCCCCATTTCCCCGATGCCCAGCACTTTGTTCCCGGTCTCGGTGTCGACGATCTCGATGGCCGTCAGCGGCAGCGGCGGGCCCACCGAGCCGACCTTCAGCCGTCCACCTTCACGCACATACGTAAGAACCGGCCCTGCCTCGGTTTGGCCGAAGCCTTCCAGGATCGCCGTGCCGGTGTGCTCGGTCCACCGGCGCAACGTCTCCTCCGGAAGCGGCGCCGAGCCCGAATAGGCGGTACGCAACGAGGAAAAATCGGTCGCCGGAAACTTTTCATGATTGAGCAAGCCAATGAAGACCGTCGGGCCGGCCGGCAACCGCGTGATTTTCTCCGCGGCGATGAGATCGAGGACGGTTTCGGGCCGGTAGCGCGGCATGATCACCAGCCGGCCGCCGCAATAGGCGGCGAGATGTAGACACATCGCCACGGCAAAGACGTGGAACAACGGCATCATGCACAGGATGCTTTCATCCCCTGCCCGCGTCGGCAACGCTGCCTCGCGCTGGCTGATGTTTACGGACATCTGCCGGTGGCTGATATTGACGCCTTTCGGCCGCCCGGTGGTGCCACCGGTGTATTGCAGGGTCGCAAGATCATCGGGACCCGGCCAGGGCCGCGGCAATTGCCGATCGGCTTCGTCCCTCCAGGCATCGAGGCTGCGGCCGGTCTCGCCGCCGATCCGCACCGCGTGGCGTATGCCGATTGCCGCGAGCAGCGGCTCGACTTTGCTGGCGGTATCGGTGTCGTAGACAATCGCGACCGGATCGGCGTCGTCGAAAATGTAGCTTAGCTCCCGCTCGGTATAGGTCGGATTGATCGGGACTGCCTGCGCACCAGCCGCATGGACGCCGAACATGGCGATCGGCATATCGAGCGAATTTTGGCACACGAGGGCAACGCGTGACCCTCGCGCGCCATGCCGCCTCAATTCGTCGGCGAAGCCGGCCACGCATCGCAGATACTCGATGTAGGACAGACACCGTGCGCCGCAGACCAGCGCGGTCGCGTCCGGGAATCGCGCGCATGCGTCTGCGAGCATGTGAACCACTGTTGGGAACACCTTCGGCAATGCTTCGGTCGGAGACGCGTTCATCCAGTGATCCTCATCGTCGTGCTCGTTGCGATCCGGTTCCCCGTTCGGAAGCTCGGTTGCCCGCGCCGCGCAGCAATCGCCTGATTTCGGGGCGCAGCGCTTTCCGCGTAATTGAGCAACATGTCGGCGAATAGCGTCAGCCGCTTGGCCGGACATGTCGCTTCGCCATTGAGATGAAAATTCAACGCGTAGCCATCGAAGGCCATGAGCACGATGTTGGCAAGTTCGCGTGAACTCACATGTCCCAGATTCGGCAAGCAATCATCGAGCAATCTCGCGAGCCGTTCCTCTATCGCGAGCCGCAGCGTCGGGCTATATCCTTCACGGATCGTCGTTGCTGATATGGCCTGCATCAAATTGTTGGCGAAGCCATTGTCGACCGACGGAATGTCCCGCCACACCGTCGAGAGAATCTTTCGGAGGCGCTGCCGCGGAGCACGGACCCTCCGCAACGACTTTTGCATCTCGTCGAATTG
>Ga0182015_10004293_pt1 | contig 15430 bp, 20 predicted proteins | sample 712P3MmetaG_FD_120478 | JGI IMG/M metagenome (GOLD analysis project Ga0182015, IMG submission 120478) | Permafrost microbial communities from Stordalen Mire, Sweden - 712P3M metaG | ecosystem: Environmental > Terrestrial > Soil > Wetlands > Permafrost | place: Sweden: Stordalen | collected... | reverse complement strand
TTCGCATTCAGCGTCAGGGGTTGACGTGCATTTTTCAAGATCAATAGTCACTTAGCGCGCGTGACTTAATTTCGTTGCAACTTTTTGCCGAGGTGCGAAGTTTGTTAGCTGCGACGTTAAGGGAGGCGTAGGGCGTGCATTCGGGAAACGCCGACCTATTCGAAAAGTGGAATTCGCCTTGTGCACGCAAGGCTTCAGTTGAGAGCCCGGTTACGTTTCGTCTGACCCCTAGTATTTTAACCCAAAGGGTCCACGTTAATCGGTAACTACGCCGTCCATCCTTGGACCTTTTCATTCAAGCAAAGCTGCAGCGGGCGTCAAGGGGGCCTGGGGATAAGTTGCTCAGATCTTGTCTTTGCGTTTTGCAAAGTCCGCTTGCGCGCTGTGAGCCCTTAGCGCGCACTGCGTATTTACCTTCGTCGTTTCGTTCGATGAAATAATGCTTACCCATCGTCCTGAATGCCTCCGCGGTCAGGAGATTGGTGCTTGGCCGAAAATCAGAATGATTGTAGCGCGGTTCGTCAATGCAATTCACGTATGAGTGCTCGAATGACTATCCAGAAAAAAGCGATCGCGCTGGCAATCTCCACGGCAATAATTTTTGCATTAGGCAAGAATTTGTGGAGATCGAAGGGCTTTTTGCGTCTGCGGGAAGGGCGCGAACTGGAAGGACTGGACACACCTTCCCCTATTCTCCCGGCGAAATAGAAGAGGTTGGCTGAACTTTTCTTCGACGTTTTTCGTCGAATTCTACGGCCTGCCGGGTGGGCTTGAAACTGTCACGGTTAGTTTCAGTTTGAGCATGGGAAGCCGAAGGTTCCAAGATGCTGATGCTACCATGCCACATGTGGCGCGGTGTCTTAAATACGGTGCTGGACAGCCCGGAAAACCTAACACTGAGCCCCAGACCATCCCGTCGGTGCCGACCGCAACTCCATAGAACGCTGCGATGAGACGCGTATCTTTGAGAAATAGCGCAGCTTTCATCGCTGCGAGTCGGTAACAGGCAGAAGAAAACAGGCTGCGAACTGAAGCTGGGGAGATTCAGCTAGCCGAGACGGATTCATCCGATATTAACAATCACACGTTAACGTGTTTATGCGTCGATACGCATAGACAGTACTAAGTGTGAATGAGAGCATCATCCGTCCTCTCACCTAGTGCCGACTCGTACGTTCCTTTACAAAGGAGGAATTCCAATGGTGGGCAAATTGACGTTCAATGCAGCCGGAATTGTTTTGAGCGCGGCTCTTGTCTGTTTCGCTGTGGTTGGTTGCAACTCGGAAGACTACAGTGCAAAAGAACCCGCCGTGGCCACGACCAACATAGGCACGTTCGGGGCGGCGGGAAGTACGTTTATTGCCCCGCTATTCTCGCGATGGAGCAATGACTATGTAAAAGATCATCATATGCGCGTCAACTATCGATCAATCGGAAGCGGAGCTGGACTGAATGAACTCAAAGAGGGGCTTCTGACTTTCGCGGCGAGTGACGCGCCGTTAAATGACGCTCAGCTAAAAGATTTGCTCCCGCTAGTCCAGATCCCTGTAACCGGGGGACCTGTTTGTGTCATCTATAATTTGGCCGGCCTATCAGCTCCCCTAAAGCTCAGCGGAAAAACATTGGCCGGGATTTACGCCGGACAAGTTAAAAGCTGGCAAGACCCTGCCATCACGAAGGAGAATCCCGGCGTCAAATTGCCAAACACGGCCATCATCGTCATTTATCGCTTGGATGGCAGCGGAACCACGAGCATCTTTACTACCTATCTCAGCTCAGCGAGCCAAAGCTGGTCAACGAGCCCCGGTCATGGACTGTCGGTACAGTGGCCCGCGGGAACTGGTCAGATCGGAAGCGCGCGCGTGCTTGCCACCGTGAAGCAGACACCCGGAGCAATCGGGTATCTCGAACTCTCCTACGCGAAGCAAGCGGGGGTACCTGTGGCTTCGATTGAAAACAAAGCGGGCGAGTTCATCGCCCCAAGCCCAGTCAGCGCTGGCCTCGCGATCGATGCTTTCAAGGAGGCTCTGATCAAGGATCTTCGAACCCCAACCGTCGATCCGCCGGTTTCCGCTAAGGGCGCATATCCTATTACTGGATTGAGCTTCATCTTGATTCCAAAAGAGAGTAACCTGCCCGACCAGCAGCGAGCATTCAAGGATTTCGTTATCTATTGTCTGAATGATGGGCAGAATTCAGCAGAAGCGATGTCCTACACCAGGTTACCTGCTCCGGTTCTGCGGCAGGGGCAAACGCTGCTGGCCCAATTGACGGGGAACGGTAAGCCCCTGAACTGATTCAGGCGCTCAGGTTCGTCCTCACGACGAATTGCAATGGGAACTGATCGTCATGGCCGTGAAGATTGTCACGGCCAAGGAACCGCTGCCTAAAAAGGACTTGATTTCCTAACAGCGCTCTAGGCGCGAGCATCGAAATCGCGAACAATAGTATGGGGTTGGAACCAAGAGGCTCCCCCAAATGGACTATGGCTGGCGAAATCCGGAGCGGGCGGTACATAACCACTCTGAACGTCTGAGGTCTCTTGAATCCATCGCGGGTTGTATTGGGTGCGCTGCCCCACTTCAAACCAGCGGCACGCGAGATGTCCTGTCTCTGTCTGCCATGATGACTTCATTGCGCCGGCCCCCGGAGGTTCTGCCCACATCAGCAGCTAATTATACGCTAGGCAGAGCGGCGAGGTCAGTAGCGGGAAAAGCCATTTTTTGCGGCGTTCTGGGGGAAGAATTCGGCTCCCGGTTGCCTTCAGCAGCAACCGATTCTCTTCACAACCGTGAAGATCGGTTACCTGCGGCCTTCGTCCAGAACTGTGCCCCCATTTGCACCGGATCCCAGGGGCTCGAAAGCGGCGGAGTGTAGCTCAAATCAAGGTCATTCAATTCTTCCATCTTCATGCCGTGAAAGAGTGCGGTTGCAAATATGTCCACTCTCTTGGACACTTCCGAGTTTCTGTGCCCCAGCAATTGTGCCCCGAGCAGTTTCCCGGTATGACGGTCGCCAGTAATCCGCAGGTGCAATTCACGCGCGCCGGGATAGTAGGCTTTGTGGTCCCAAACCGTTGTTTCAGCCGTGAAGGGACAGAATCCGGCGCTCGCCGCTTCTTGCTCCCGCAATCCCGTGCGCGCGGCGATCAAATCAAATAGCTTCACTACTTGCGTCCCGAGCGAGCCTGCGAACTCCCGGTGAACACCGATCGCATTTTCAGCCGCTGTCCTGCCTTGCTTGTGCGCCGTTGTCCCCAGAGGCATGTACGTATTGCGGTTCAAGAGACGATGCCAAGTCTCTACACAGTCTCCGGCCGCGTATACGTCTGGCAAGGTCGTTTCCATCTTACGGTTGACACATAGTGCGCCCTTAGCACCTTGGGTGACGCCTGCAGCAGCGCCCAATTCGCTATTTGGACGGACTCCTACAGCGACTAGAACAAGATCGGCTGTTCTCGAAAATTCTTTGGTACCTGACACAGCGAGACCATCGCGAGTCGCTCGGATCGAGCTGGCCTGAACCTGGTTCCACACTTCAACACCATGCTTCTCCAGTTCGACTTCGACGCGTTTGCCATATCCCGGGTCAACCGTGGCCAAAACAGCCTCCGTTCGACTCGCGACCGTGACATGGACGCCACGGCGCGTCAGGGCATCTGCCATTTCAAGGCCAATATAGCCCGCTCCGACGATAACAGCCGATTTGGGCTGGCGTTCCTCTAAGAACCGGTGAACAGCGAAGCTGTCTTCCATCGTATGGAGAGGAAATACGCCAGGTAGATGAAAACCTTCAATGTTAGGCTGCACGGGACGGGCGCCGGTGGCGATCAGCAGCTTGTCATAGCGAAGTTCAAGCTGCGCTCCGTTTCCATTTCGTACCGCGACGAACTTCCCGATCGGATCAATACTCTCGGCGGTATGGTTCGGCATCAACTGGATGCCGGGAAACTCCGTACGATGTGCCAAGGAATGCCAATCCGGGGTTTCGCCGCTAAGGAAAAATGGCAAACCGCAGATGCTGTAGTTCGGGTATTCGTCTGAGAGTACCAATGTGATTTCACAAGATGGATCGAGTTCGTGTGCCCGAAGTCCCGCGGCGATGCCGGCATCGCTGCCGCCAATGATGAGGAAGTGCATAAACCGATCCTTTCAGGCGTTGATTGCAGCTTGATTATCAGAGCGAGTCGTTGCAGGGAAATAACGCTTTCGCAACCAAAAAGCCACGTTGACGAGACCGATCAATGCCGGGACCTCCACCAACGGCCCGATGACGCCGACGAAGGCCTCGCCTGAGTTCAGGCCAAAGACCGCCACCGAGACGGCGATCGCCAACTCGAAGTTGTTTCCGGCGGCGGTAAAAGAAAGGGTCGCCGTCTGCGCATAGTCGGCACCCAGCTTACGTCCCATCCAAAAGCTCACAAGGAACATGACAAGAAAATAGACCACGAGCGGCACTGCAATGCGAAATACATCGAAGGGAAGTTTGACAATCAAATCACCCTTGAGACTGAACATCACGAGGATGGTGAAGAGTAGTGCGAACAGCGTAAATGGACTGATGCGCGGGATGAATTGGGTCCGGTACCATTCCTCGCCTTTGGCGCGAAGAAGCACAAATCGGGTCACCATTCCGGTGAGGAACGGTATGCCAAGGTAGATGAAGACGCTTTTGGCAATCGGTCCTATGCCGATGTTCACAACCGAACCTTTCAATCCAAACCAGGTTGGGAGAATCGTGATAAACACCCAGGCATACAGGCTGTAGAAAATTACTTGAAACACACTATTCAGGGCCACCAACCCTGCAACATAGTCTGTATCTCCCTCTGCAAGCTCGTTCCAAACCAAAACCATCGCGATGCAGCGCGCAATGCCGATGAGAATCAAGCCACGCATGTAGGCGGGTTCGCCGCGCAGGAAGGTGATGGCAAGCAGAAACATCAATGCCGGCCCAATAATCCAGTTCTGAAGCAGCGAAAGTCCAAGCACCCGTCGATTGCGGAAGACCTCACCGAGCTTTTCATACCGGACCTTTGCCAACGGCGGATACATCATGATGATGAGGCCGATGGCAATGGGAATGTTCGTTGTGCCTGACTGAAAACTGTTCACGAACGCTGCCGATCCCGGAATGAAGTGGCCGAGACCGACGCCGATCGCCATGGCGAGGAAAATCCAAAGGGTAAGGAAACGGTCCAGAAAGGACAGCTTCTTACGGGGCATTGGTGCGCACACCTGGCCCTGGGTATAGGGGACGCTGGACATAATCACCTCGAAGCGGAAACAGTAGATAGTTCGACTGGTGTCGGTAGTGGCGCTCCCTGTAAGGTTACAAATTTTTCCGGGGCGCAGCACGCCTTAGTTAGCCTGGCCCGGTCCGTTTGCATGGGCTTCTCTTCTTTGAACCATTGCAGGATTTGCGCCAGGACCCTGGCCGCTCCCTCATTCGGCGGCATCACAATGCGGTAGTGCATCCACTTGCCATCGCGCCGCGTGGTCACGATGCCCGCGTTTCGCAAATACGCAAGGTGCCGCGAAATCTTGGGCTGAGGTTGATCCAATATCTCTACGAAATAGCAAACGCAGATTTCTTGATCCCCCATCAGGTTCAGGAGCCGCAGCCGGATATCGTCCCCAAGCGCCTGAAAGAACCGCTCAATATCGAAAGTTTTCTGTCTCGTGCCCATACAAAACATTATATTCGTATTGACGGATGTGTCTACAGAGAATATAGTCGGTTTTGCAGATATGTCGGAGGACCATATGACAGAAAAGACGCTCGAAACGGTGCGCTCGAAGTATGGGGCGGTCGCAAAAAGTGAACTTTCCACCAAGCATGCGGGAGTCAAGGCAGTCGCGGAAGCCTTCGGCTATAGTATGGAAGAGCTGACCTCGATCCCTGCCGAGGCCAACATGGGCCTTTCCTGCGGCAATTCCACCGCCATCGCATCCATACGGTCGAGTGAGGTAGTCGTCGACTTAGGCTCGGGCGGCGGTCTGGATGTTTTTTTGGCTTCGCGATTGGTTGGGGCAGAGGGAAAGGCCATCGGCATCGACATGACACCGGAGATGATCGAGCGCGCGCAGGTAAACGCACGGAAAGGCGGATACCAGAACGTGGAATTTCATCTGGCGACCATCGACCAACTTCCCCTTGCAGACGCATCCGTCGATTGCGTCATAAGCAATTGTGTGATCAATCTTGCTCCCGATAAACCCGCTGTCTTCCGCGAAATTGCTCGGGTTTTAAAGCCCGGCGGAAGGCTTGCGGTCAGCGATATTGCGCTCAAGGCCGACCTGCCACCCGCCATTGCAGAGAGCATGGCGGCGTATGTTGGATGCATTGCAGGCGCAATCAAGATCGACGACTACCGCGAAGGACTACTTGCTGCCGGCTTCGAGCACGTCGAGATTGTGGACAGTGGGGCCGACCTGAATGCTTATGCCAAAGTCGAAAATCAGGCCGGATGCTGCTCTCCATCTATGGGCACGACAAATGGCTTGACCGTGCTTGCAGATGCTTGCTGCTCTAGCGACTCGACCACGGCCGCCAGTCTCCATGAGGATTTGACGAAGCTTCTCTCTGAATACGATGTCAACGCGGCTGCGGCCAGCGTCAAGGTTTATGCGGTCAAACCGGCGCTCACTCAAAAAGATTGCTGTGGTCCGACCTGCTGTGCTCCAGCGGCGGCACAGTGACCATCACCGCTTCAATGGTGGCTGAGTTGCAACCTCAGTTGGAACTGGCCAGACAGGTTCAACTGAGCTTGCTTCCGAAGCGGCACTCCTGTCTAAGCGGCTGGGAGGTGGCGTTTTCCTATGAACCCGCGGGGTTTTTAAGCGGCGGCCGTGTAGACCTCATTCCGTCAGGGTCCGAAGCATTCTACTTTGCCTTGGGCGATGTGTCGGGTAAGGGTGCCGCGTTGCTGCAAGCAAAAGATCTATCCTCCCCTGAAATTCTGGACGCAATCAACCGAGATATTGTTCGTTACACCAACGGCGCGAAGCCAGGCGATGACTGCACGATGCTTGCGCTTCGTCCGCTATCGAGAGGAATTTGAAGAATGCCAGCCCACTACAACGTCCTGTTCCTTTGCACCGGGAATTCGGCCCGCTCGATCATGGCCGAGGCGATCATGAACCGCAAGGGAATGCCTAACTTCACCGCGTACAGCGCGGGGAGCCATCCTGCGGGATTTGTTCACCCCGAGGCGATTAAGCAACTGAAATCGGCCCATCTGGGTACTGACCATCTACGCAGCAAGCCGTGGGAGGAATTCTCGAAACCTGGCGCACCCCGGCTCAATTTAGTTTTCACCGTCTGTGACAACGCCGCCAAAGAAGTCTGTCCAATTTGGCCCGGGCAGCCCTTGACTGCCCATTGGGGTATTCCCGATCCGGCGGCTGTCAAAGGCGCCCCTGAAGGGATAGATCGAGCGTTCCGCGAAGCTTTTGCAGCTCTGGATCGAAGAATCAGCCTATTTTTGTGCCTGCCGCTTGCAACTCTGGACCAGCTTGCACTTCAGAGGGAGATCGACGAGATCGGGCGCCGATAGCCAATGATTCCCTCCCCCGGCGGGCTTCTGAACGCCCGAGGAGCGGGTATATTAGAGCCCCTCCGGCCAAATTGATCTCCAGTTTATCTGTTTATGCACGCAGCCATGTTATCTCTTGTCCTCATTGGAATGCCAGATCGATCACCTGCTCGGCCTTGCCGCCCATTTCGATCAGGAGCTCCTTGAGGGTGCCGAGCGCTTCGTGGAAATGGATCCTTGTCTCAGCCATTGATACAGTATGTCCTCTCCCGCCATGGGTCAGAAGTTATTGGCTAGTATAAGCCCTCGATGCAAAGCACCGGTCTTCCTAACCGTACCTTCCCGTGATGTAGTCTTCCGTTTGACCTTTGCTGGGGTTCTGATAGATCTTCTTGGCCGTGTCGAATTCAATAAGACGGCCCGATAGAAAGAAGCCCACGTAATCGCCGATACGAGCGGCTTGAAGCATGTTGTGAGTGACAATGACAATGGTGCACTGTGTTTTCAGGTTGAACAAGAGATCTTCAATTTCCGCCGTTGAGATCGGGTCCAATGCCGAACAGGGTTCATCGAGGAGCAATACCTCGGGATTGACTGCTAGAGCCCGGGCGATACATAGGCGTTGCTGTTGACCGCCCGACAATCCGAGCGCGGACTGATGCAGCCTGTCTTTGACTTCCTCCCACAGAAACGCCCTTCGCAAACTCTGTTCGACCTGCTCGGCAAGGTTGCTTGCTTTGTCCCGATGATTCACGCGAATTCCGTAGGCGACGTTATCGAAGATACTCTTGGGAAAGGGCAACGGCTTCTGAAAAACCATCCCCACTCTACTGCGTAGATAAGTGGCCGGGAACTCATAGATGTCTGCCTGGCCTAATAGGATCTTTCCTATGACTTCTGTTTTAGGCACGGTCTCGCACATCCGGTTGAGCGTTCGTAAAAACGTGGACTTTCCGCAACCGGAAGGACCGATGAATGCCGTGATCTTCTTCGTTGGTATGACCAGACTGATGTTATGAAGAGCTTGAAACCTTCCGTAAAAGAAGTTTAGATCAGAGACCGTAAACTTGGGCTCGGGCGTCGGGTCAGTCTGATCTTCAGTTGCGCCGAAGCGGACCGATCGAGCGGAGGCGAGTTGTTTGAGGTTGAAAGGCTTCGCAGACGGCAAATGTTACCTCCGAACCATGTGTTCTCTTCGCGAGAGAGCGAACCGGGCAAAGATATTCACCATGAGTATGCCGGCAAGAAGCACAAACCCTGCTGCCCAAGCCTGGCGGTGCCAGTCCTCATAGGGCGATATCGCGTAGTTGAAAATGACGACAGGAAGTGAAGCCGTCGGCTGCAGCCAGCCCTTGCTCCAAAATTCATTGCCAAACGAGGTAAATAGAAGAGGGGCGGTTTCTCCGGCCACACGCGCTAAATCCAGCATAATCCCAGTAACGATGCCGTTGATCGCGGCAGGAATGACGACGTTCCGTATCGTCTCAGATTTGCTGGCTCCCAATGCCATGCCGCTCTCTCGCAAGCTTCGGGGCACAGCGCGAAGGAACTCTTCCGTGCTTCGAACAGCGATCGGAATCATCATGATGCCCAGCGCAATTCCCCCTGCCAGCGTGGAGAAGTGGTGCATGGGAAGGACGACAAGCCCGTATACGAAGATGCCCATTACGATGGACGGTACCCCGTTCAACAAGTCCGTAGTGTAGCGAACGAGGAATGAGAACCAACCCGTCCCGAATTCGGCGAGATAGACACCCCCCAGTCCGCCGATAGGTATGCCGATTACGGTCGCCAGCGCCAGCAGTTTCACGGTTCCAACGATCGCGTTCGCCATGCCCCCGCCGGTTTGACCTACGGGTGCCGGGAGTTGGGTAAAGAAGCTTAAACTGAGAGATTTTCCGCCATAGTAAACCAGGTAGCCCAGGATGAAGAATAAGACTGAGACTGTCATGAATGCGCACACGCCGGTGAGACTTAACATGACGACATTCGTAATGCGCTTGGTTAGGGGGGGATAGCGTCGCCTCATTCGCTCACCTCGTGCGATCCCATGGTCAGCATAAGCACACGCGCCAATGCATTGATAATCATGGTGACGAGAAAGAGTACCAGCCCAAGCTCAATCAAAGACTGCAAATAAAGGTCGCCTGTTGCCTCGGTAAACTCGTTTGCAATTACGGCTGCGATGGTATAGCCGGGCGCCAGCAGCGACACTTTTATTTGAGCGACGTTACCGATTACCATGGTCACTGCCATGGTTTCCCCGAGTGCCCGGGCGAGCGCCAGGAATATCGAACCGGCGATTCCGCGCCGCGCATAAGGAAGCACCGCTCGCCAGGTGACGTCCCATTTTGTAGCGCCGAGGGCCAGCATGGCCTCCCTTTGAGAATTAGGGACCGCGAGCAAGACCTCACGGGAAATGGAGACGATAAAGGGGACAATCATCAGAGATAGAATGACGCCCGCCGAGAAGTAACTCACTCCGTAAAACGGGCCACTGAAAATAGGCAGGAAACCTAAGGCCTTTTTCAGGACCGGCACGACGAAATTGCTGAGAATGGGAATGAGCACGAAGATTCCGATCAGCCCATAGATGACACTCGGAACCGCCGCTAAGAGCTCGATAAGAAAAGTCAACGTGTCAGAGATCTTGCGCGGCGCCAACTCTGCCAGGAAGATGGCGGCTCCCAAGCCCAGTGGCACAGCGATCACCAAGCCGATGGCTGAAGTAAGCACCGTCCCATAGATAAAGGTCAGCGCGCCGAAATCACGGCTGATGGGGTCCCAAGAACTGGTGGTGAAAAAGTGCCAACCGAAGGCATGCCGTGGGAGTTTCGAGCCACTCCAAAGCTGCCAAACCAGGAGGGCTGTGATGAGGATAATGGAGAAAGCGGCAGCCAAGGTGATGAGATGGGTAACCTCATCACCTTTCTTCAGCCGTTCGACCCAGGTGTATTTAAATGAAGGGATTTGCCCGCCGGGATCTATGCCTTGTGTCGCGGTGGTTGACGTGCCCATGCTTCCCTTTTAGTACTGAAGCTGCTTGATCGTTTGCATTTCCTTCGCGACAACACTTTGCGGAACGCGCGCGTAGGACAGAGCTGCAGTCATGTTCTGGCCATCGGTGAGACCCCAGATGAGAAAGGCTTTGAGCGCGGCTCCTTTTGTCTTGTCGTGCATGTCTCTCGGGACGAGCATCCAGGTAAAACTCGAGATAGGGTAAGCCGTCTTTCCCGGGGCATCCGTAATGGATACCCGAAAGTCGGCGGGGATGCTCTTTGCCGCGCCGGCGGCGGCGGCGGTTACACTTTCAAGATCGGCTTTGATGAAGGCGCCGGAGGAATTACGAACCTTCCCATACGGCAGGTGATTTTGAATCGCATAGATAAGCTCTACGTACCCTATGGCGTTTGACGTCTGCTTTACGAGTCCGGCAACCCCTTCGTTCCCTTTCCCACCCAGACCAACCGGCCACGCCACAGATGTGCCAACCCCAACTTTGCTTTTCCATTCGGGGCTCACTTTGGCGAGGTAATCCACCCAGATATATGTGGTGCCGCTGCCGTCTGAGCGGTGGATCACAACGATGTCGTTACTCGAAAGCTTGACATTCGGGTTCGCTTTCTGAATCTCCGGGTCATTCCACTTGGTAATCTTCCCGAGATAGATGCCCGCGAGCGCGTCTTGCGTAAAATTGAGGTCTTCCGAAACACCGGGGATGTTGTACGTGGGCACGTCGGCTCCGAGGGCAGTCGGGAAATGGAGAATGTCTGTCCCAAGGTGGCTCTTAGCTTCTGCGAGCTGGGTGTCGTTCATCGGACCGTCCGTCCCGCCAAAATCCACAGTTCCAGCCGTCAGCTGACGGATGCCCCCACCTGAACCGATCGATTGATAGTTGATCTGTACGTTGGGGCGGAGCTTGTGATATTCGCTCGCCCAGCTTGAGTAAAGAGGATAGGCAAACGTGGAGCCTGCCCCGGTAAGGGTCACCTGCGAATGTCCGAGCGATGCATTTAGGGAAAGAGCGGCAATCGCAGCAACGAGTAGCAGCTTTCGAATCATAGACGTCCTCAATCTTGCAAATGTGCTCTCTCGAAAGGCGAGAGGAGGTGTATAGTTCATCCTTATACACGCATAGACACACTAGCGTTTAGGTGTTAACACGATATGAATTCGTCGCGTTTATCTTCACTAAAACGGCTGCTCCGCGATACCCTAAAGTATCGGAAATCTATGAAAAAGCTGGCTTCCTACTTCAAGAGTTTGGCGGACGAGAATCGGCTGCGGATTCTCAATCTGCTTTTCCACGGAGAGTTGTGCGGCTGCGACATCAAACATGTCCTGGGCGCTTCACAATCAACAGTTTCCCGGCACCTCACCTACCTGAAGAATTCCGGCCTGGTCCTTGACCGGCGCGAGGGGTATCGGGTCTTTTACCGGCTCGTCCAGTCGGAGGACGCCGAGGTCAGCGAGCTTTTCGAGTACCTTGTTCGTGCCTTCGCCAAAGACAAGGTGCTAAAGGCGGATATGAAGAAGCTCCGGGAGGCCATAAAAGAGGGTGCCTGCACGGTGAGTGAATGGAAACCGCTATCGGGCCTAGCATCCCCAAAGCCCGCTCCAGAAGGAGTTTGATCCGGGTGCAGACTTTCATTTTTGCTTGCATTCACAATGCTGGCCGTTCCCAGATGTCGGCAGCGTTCTTTAATCAGCTGGCGGATTCAGAAAAAGCGACCGGAATCTCCGCCGGCACAAATCCGGGCGCTCAGGTTCATCCTGTGGTTGTGGAAGTCATGCGTGAGGTCGGCATCGACCTCAGCCAAGCAAAGCCACAGAAGCTGACTGCTGAGCTAGCCCAGGGCGCGGAGTTGCTGGTGACCATGGGATGTGGCGATGAATGCCCTTATGTCCCCGGCCTTCGACGCGCAGATTGGCCATTGCCGGATCCCAAGGGTTTACCTCTGGAGGAGGTGCGCGCAATCCGCGACACGGTACGCTCCCACGTGGAGAAGTTGGTAGCCGCGGAGGGAGTTGGACGGTAAAGGAGACGCAGAGGCTTCGTTGGACACGGTTTAATTGCCCTGGAAGGACCGCTCTTGAAACGTTTGGGGAAAGTTGCTGCAGTACTATCGTTCGGCGTGGCCACTTCCTACGCCTTTGCGCAGAACAATTCCAATTGGAGTTTCGCGTTTTCAGGGGATTCCCGCAATTGCGGTGACATCGTGATGCTAGCAATCGCAGAATTAGCACATTCAGACAACGCCGCTTTCTACTGGCACTTGGGTGATTTCCGCGCATTTTATGACTTTGACCAGGACCTTCTTGCAGCCAAGCATGGCAAGTTGAGTGTCGCTGAATACGAGAGAAGCGCTTGGCAGGATTTCATCGACCAACAATTGGCGCCGTTCGGCGACATGCCCGTGTTCCTCGCGATTGGCAACCACGAAATGGTCTCCAAGACCCGCCCGGATGTTCTCCTTCAATTCGCTGACTGGTTTGATTTACCGGTCATACGGTCACAGCGCCTATCGGATGATCCAAGCGACCATAAGCTCCGCGGCTGACTATTATCGTCGGCATGCACGATGCGCTGCCTGACAGCATTTCCGCAGGCCACAGCATGAACGAATCCGCCGCCGGGACTGAAAGTGGGCGTCGGGTCTATAGTGATTTGGTCGATTTCAGGAAGCGCTCGGGTAAGGAAGTGCAGGTGGTTGCAAGTCACGCGCATTTCCTTATGTCTGATGTCTACAAAACGAGCTGTCACAAGCCCGAAGACGTTCTTCCGGGCTGGATCGTTGGGACCGCCGGCGCAGTCCGGTATCGTCTACCGCGAGAACACTCTGCAGCCGCCGTTGCCGAGACGGATGTATATGGATATCTTCTGGGCACAGTGACCCCTGAAGGCCACGTCAGTTTCACGTTCCGCCCAATCCTGCCGTCCAACATATCTGCGGCGACCCGCGAGCGATACGGTGCAGATGCAGTCCGTAAATGTTTCGACGAGAACAAAAGCGACTATACGGCAGAAGGACCTAAGTGCGGCGATAGATAACGTTTTGTAGGACAGTGAGAAGCAATCATGTCGCTTCTCACTGTCCTATTTCTCATCCTATTTATCGTGATCGCCGTCGTTGAACAGGTCGGACATCACTTTAGTGCTGTTGTCGCAAGCAAACTACGCATGCCTATCCCCTTCTTGTTTTTTCATACGGCCTTCATACCCCGTTAATGTGGCCAGGCATCTAGGTAGGCTGAGGTGATCGGTATGGCAACATCGGTCGACAAGAGTCAAAGCGACTTTTCCGAGATGGACGATGCAGGCATCTCCAAAGAGCATTGGAAGATCATGTTTATCTCCGGCATGGGCTTCTTCACCGACGCATACGATCTCTTTATCATCGGCGTCGTGATGGCCTTGCTCAAGCCTCTGTGGCACGTCGGCAAAGTCGAAGAGAGCTTGGTGGAATCCACCGCCCTGCTTGCCGCGGCCCTTGGCGCCCTGCTCTTTGGCCGTATCGCTGACATGCTCGGCCGCAAGCGCGTCTACGGCGTCGAAGTCCTCGTCCTCGCCGCCGGAGCTATCGCTTGCGCCTTCTCGCCCAACATTTGGTGGCTCATTGGCTTCCGTTTCATACTCGGTATCGGCATTGGCGGTGACTATCCCGTTTCTGCCACCATCATGAGCGAGTACGCTGGCAAAGCCCATCGCGGCATGCTGGTCACCCTCGTCTTCGCCATGCAGGCGGCCAGCCTGATCGTCGGCCCTCTTCTCTCCGCCGCCCTGCTCTCGACCCACATTCCTCAAGACATCATCTGGCGCGTTCTCGTCTCCTTTGGCGCCATTCCGGCCCTGGCCGTATTCAGTGCCCGCCGCCACCTTAAAGAGTCGCCGCGATTCCTTAAAGCCGTCGGTCATGAAGAGGATAAATCCGGAAAACTGAAGAAGGCGGGCCACTACGACCCGAAGACCCACTCGGTCTCTTTTTGGGACGGGTACCACCGTCTCGTCGATAACAAACTTGTCCTCGTCCGTCTCCTCGGCGCCAGTGCCTCCTGGTTCCTCATGGACTTCGCCTACTACGGCAACACCGTGTCGAGCCCCCTCGTCCTCTCTGCTTTGGGAAGCGATCACACCCTCCTGCAAAAGACTTTGACCCAACTCGGCATCTTCGCCGCTTTCGCGGCGCCCGGCTACGCTGTCGCAGCCCTCACCATGGACAGACTGGGCCGCAAGACCATTCAGAGCTTAGGCTTTGGCATGATGGCCGTCACCTTCGGCCTGCTTGCTCTCATTCCCAACGTAGAAAAACTCGTTTGGCCGTTTCTCTTCATCTACGGGTTCAGCTACTTTTTCACAGAGTTCGGGCCCAACGCGACCACTTTCGTATACCCCTCCGAGATTTTCCCGGTAAAGGTCCGCACCACCGCTCACGGCATCGCCGCCGCCCTCGGCAAGATCGGTGGCTTCGTTGGAGTCTTTACCTTCCCCTTCTTCATGCATTGGCACGGCCTATCAGCCGCTGAAGGCGCGGCGGCCATTGTCAGCGTACTTGGCCTGATCGTCACCGTATTCATGCTCCCAGAGACAAAGGGGAAGAGCCTGGAAGAACTCTCCGAGGAGCCTTCCTCTCCGGCGGAAAAAGCTGCCGCCTGACAGAGAAAAGCTCAGCGTCCCGGTTGCTAATCGCTGACACCTTCCTGGCGCTGCCGCAATTGGATTGCGGCGATTTGCTGAGGAGGACCCAGGCACGGCGGAAGAAGGATGAAGAGGCCGAAGCGAGAATGCGGATGCCGCGCTCTCCTTTCTTGACTTCGCGACCAAGCCGGTTTCACGCACGTTCGAGCGATGCGGTGCAGATGCAGTCCGTAAATGTTTCGACGAGAACAAGAGCG
>Ga0182015_10004290_pt1 | contig 15435 bp, 15 predicted proteins | sample 712P3MmetaG_FD_120478 | JGI IMG/M metagenome (GOLD analysis project Ga0182015, IMG submission 120478) | Permafrost microbial communities from Stordalen Mire, Sweden - 712P3M metaG | ecosystem: Environmental > Terrestrial > Soil > Wetlands > Permafrost | place: Sweden: Stordalen | collected... | reverse complement strand
TGTCCCGCTCTGCACCCCACACCTTCATTCATTCCGCTGTCTGTAGAGAGTTGTCCCAGGCGCGAGCGATGACACGATGTGTGACGTTTCGTGGACGCCGGACGAACCACACCCCCTACCCCCTCGCCAACACACGAATGTCTACCGTATCCGGCCTTCCTGGTTTCCTCGGCACGGTTCGTGGGACCACGTGGGCTTCCTGCGGAGCTACTCGAGGTTGGCGTCCCGCATCTTGGCGAGCAACTCACGTCCGAATTCGAGGAAGTAGAGGACGATGACGGCGCCGAGGATGATCCCGAGGGCGAGCAGAATCCAGTTCATGCTTCGGGAAGTCCGTGACAGTGGTGGATGACGTTCCCGTTCTGCGAGATGCGGTTGCCGTCCTCGAAATGCATCACGACAACGTCGTGGATCGCTGCGTCCTCGGAGATCAGCAGATGAAGGGGACGCAGGCACATGCCGCAGATCACGTCGTCGCCCGTCAGGTAGAGATCCCCGATGGATCTGATCCGCACTTGCTTCGGGGGCTTGGGGTCGGGTAGGCTTGTCATGCTCTGACAGGCATGAGGGTAGAACACCCCTCGCAAAACTGCAACCCCCGGATTGGCTTGTCCCCCGGGGGTTGTTGTTTGTCACGGAACATCGGCGTATCCTGCGGCCATGGACAACTACCGCCTCCACCTTCGGATCACCAGCGTGGGCTCGCCTGCCAGTGGACAGCCCCACGCCGGAGGCGCCGGCAGCGGCGACGTTCTGGTCGACCAGGTGATCGACCTCCGTCAGTGGGTCGCCGAACGCATGGTCCAGGATCCGGTCGAACCTGCGGTCGTCGCCGCGCCCAAGGAACGTGTCTGGCACACCGACACGGTGCCGACAGCCAAGATTCCAGCGAACACGGCGTACAGCACCACCGCGACAACCTCGGCACTCGACGCCGCCCTTCCTTCCGGCGAGGAAGACGAAGAGCCTGACGTCGACGAGGAGCCGGTGGCCTCCTACGGCAGCTTCGGGAGCGACCGCTGATGGCCGTCGGCTATCAGTTCACCCGCGGCACCGGCAGGCTGATCTGCGGCGTCTTCGCCTTCGTCCTCTTCGTGATCGCCACCTTCATGTTCCTGCTCGCCAAGGGCGTCAGTGCCGACACCGAGTTCGGCATCGTCAGCGGCGGACTCGCCTTCCTCGCTCTCGCAGTCGCCGTCTAGCGTGTACATCGGCGGCGGGATCCTCCTGCTGGTGGTGATCGTGGTGATCCTCATCCTCGTCCTGCGCTAGGATTCGCGGCATGCCCGACAGCGTTGCCTTCGCCGCTCAGGGAGCCTCGGCCAGTAGCTTCTGGAACGCCTACACCGGCACCACGTTGCCCGCCGCGACGGTCGGGGCGCAGTTCCTGAACACCTCGGGGATGAACGGCGCCATCATGTTCGAGATCGTCGAGAACAACGTGGCCGGCTCCGCCTCGGTGATCATCGAGGGCTCCTTCCAGAACACCGCCGGACTGACCGCGAGCAGTGCGCTCTGGTATGCGCTCGGCTACTACGTGATCGTCAGCGCGGGAACCACCCAGACCACCCTGACCCGCTCCCAGGGGACGCTGGCGATCTCCCAGAACTCGAGGTACGTGCTCCAGGTGCTGGACGCCTATCCGTACATGCGCGCCCGCTGCACCGCCAACGGGAGTTCGGCGAGCCTTTCCATCAACGTCTACTCCCTGCCCGCGTAATGGGACTCGCGGGTGGTCTCGCCACCAACGGGGAACTGACCGGCGGGTCCGGCGGCAGCGGGGTCTCATCCCTGAGCAACAGTGACGGCTACATCGGCGTCTCCGCTTCCACCGGCTCGGTGGTCCTGAGCGAGGGCGCGACCCTCAGCTCCACCCTGGCCCTGCTGGCGCCCAAGGCGAGTCCCACCTTCACGGGCACGGTCACGGTGCCAACCACGGTCAACAGCACCGATGCCGCCCAGAAGGCGTACGTCGACGGCGTTGCTCAGTTGGTCGCCGGGACAGGGCTGGCGAAGTCTGCCAACACACTCTCGGTCCTCAATACCGTGCTGGTGCCCACCAACGCGCTCTACGAGACCTTCTCCCGGGATCTGAACTTTAGTTCGATCGCCATTCCGACCACCACCGACCTCTATCTCTCAGCCATCGCCCTACCAACCGGGCTGACCATCGGCCACCTCCACTTCGTCAGCGGTCCTGGAGCGGTGAACACCCCCACCAACTGGTGGTTCGCGCTCTACGACAACAACTTCAACCTACTGGCGATCACCGCCGACCAGACGTCGGCAACGTGGGCCATCAACACCGACAAGTCGCTTGCCATCGCCACCATCGCCTCAGGCTCGGCGACCAGCTTCACCACCACTTACACCGGCCTGCACTACCTCGGAGTCATGCAGAAGGCCACCACCTGCGTCCAGATCGCGGGCATCGCCCCGGCCGCCAACGCCGGGGTCAACGCCCTCGCTCCGGTGCTCGCTGGCATTTCCAACACCGGCCTGAGCGTCCCCCAGACCTTTCCAACCACGGCCACAGCCCTGACGGGGGCGGCCGGCCAGTTGCGCTTCTATGGCTACGTGGCGACGTGATCCGGAATGACCACCGCTCCGCTATCGAAGGCGTCGAGCGCCGTCTGGGCTAGGCGATGGGTCGCCCGGTCGGCATCCATCCGCTCGCGCAGGATCTCGATCATCGCCCCCTGACGTGTGACTGCGAGCTGCGTACGTTCGAGGCGCTGATCACGATCGCTGACCTCGCCCTTGCTGGCGTGCAGATCAGCCTGCACACCGTTCAGCCGTGCCTCCAGAGCGTGCAACCGACCGATCAGATCCAGCGTGATCGCGGGCAGGTCGAGCGTGGTGTCGCGCTCGTGAACGCGGCGCACAACCTCGTCGAGCGGTGGGGTGGTGGCCATCACGCAGCAGAATAGCTTCGACCACCGCCCGCTGGCGCAGGACGTGCTCACCGACGGCCCGATCCAGAACATCGAGTATTACCTCAAGCTGGTCGGCTTCAGCGGCATTCCCTCCGGGCTGCTCGCCTCCCGCCCCGCGCCGGGCACCGTGGGCGCTTTCTACTACGCCACCGACACGGGGATCATCTACTACGACAACGGCACCGCCTGGGTCACCGCGTTCACCGCCGGAGCTCAGCTCAACGTCGCCAACACCTGGACCGCGAACCAGACCCTGCCAGTCATCGACAGCGGTGGTGAGGTCTTCGACATTCGCGCCTACGGGAGCATCGCCACTGACGCCTCGGCTGCGATCGTGGCCGCTCACAACGCGGCGGTCACGGCTGGTGGCGGGGTCGTCCTCTATCCCAGCGGCATTATCCCCATCATCGCGGGCGTGACCCTGCTCGGTAACAGCGTCATCCATCGCGGCCAGGGGATGTATGCCACAACCCTGCAGATGCAGGCGACCCCAGGTTCAGTGACCTTGATCACCGCCGGACAACTCACCACCCCGGTCGAGCATCTTGTCTTCGAGGACATGGGCTTCGATGCGGCGGCGACCACGCAGCGCACCAAGGCGTGCCTCAACATCACCGGCGCGGTCGAGCCACGGGTCACCCGCTGCCGCTTCTACCGCGCTCCCTTCGCCGGTATCACCTTGGGCAACTGCACTGGTTTCACCGTTGAGAACTGTCTCTTCCAAGACAGTATGGTGGCACCCCCGAACTCGGTGGCGATCAACCTCGAGCAGTCCTCCAACAATGGCACCATCCGGGGCAACCGATTCCACTACGTCCAGATCGCCCTGAGCATCGTCGGCGGCAACGCCAGCCAGAGCGACGTGATCGAGAACGTCCGTATTCTCGACAACTACTTCGACCTCGGCTGGTACACGCTTCCGGCGGTCGCCAGCAACTCGGGCGCGACGGTCACCTACACCGCCGGGGCGAACCCGACGCTCGTTGATACCGCCGCGACCTTCACGAGCCTCGGGCTGGCGACCAACAGCACCCAGTACGTGCGCGCCATGCCAACCTTGGCGGCCAACTCAGGCAGCGCGGTCACCTACGACGAGCAGTCGATCTATGACACCTCCCACCCGTTCGCCAGCAGGCGGCGCAACGGCAAGGCGGTTGCCAGCAGCAGCACCTTCACCGCTGACGGAACGGCTGCCTTCACGGCGGCGAATACTCCTGCGGGCACCCCGATCCTGATCACAGGAGCCGGTGTTGCCGGTGCTGACCTGACCACCACCTGCACGTACGCCAGCACGACCACGGTCACGCTCGCCACGGCTGCGAGCACATCAGTCAATCCCGCCTTCTTCACGCTGGGCGCGACGCTTGCCAATGCCATCGTGCCCGGCGATCTGGTCCGCACCGCGACCGGCAAGTTCGGGGTGGTCTCGGAGTGCGACAACCCGTCACTCCTCCACGTCGAGGAGTGGCTGGACAACGCCACCCGTGACTTCGTGCTCCAGCCAGCTGCCGCTGAGGGGTACACGGTCTACCGGGCGGTGATCCTGCCGATCACCACCGTGACCTCGGCGACGGTGCTCACCAGCAACGCGCTGAACTACTGGGATCGGGTCGGCAACGTGGCAACGCCCTCCGCCGGTACCTACTACGAGATCACCGAGCCGACTGGCAGCTACCCGATCTACGTGGACGGCTACTGCCGGGACATCCTCATCCAGGCCAACACCTTCAAGCGCGCCTTTGGCGACAACGTCGAGCACTCGGTGATGTGCGAGCGGGTGACCACTGACAACAACCGCTTCTTCGACTGCTACGACACCGAGGTCTTCCTCCAGGGCAGTGACCACACTTGTACCAACAACGTCTTCGTGCGCTCCGGGAAGACCGGCCTTGCGTCCGGTGGCTGGGGCGGTCACGTCATCGCCAACAACCGCGCCTACGACTGCGTGATCTCCCAGATCGCCGGAGTGACCAACTCGCTCGGCGCCTTCCAAGCTGCCGCTCCGAACTGCACCTGGGTCAACAACTATGCAGAACGGATCTGGTCGCAGGGGTCCTTCTACGGCTATTACATCAACGGGCTCGGCACCCCGCCGCCCATCAACAACACCATGATCGGCAATACCAGCATCAACGCCCAGACCGCCGACTGGCATATGGCCTCGGGCGCCAACATCACCGGCCTCAAGATGCTGAGCAATACCGGGGTTTGGGACACGACCGGCATCGACACCCTCGGCCTGGCGAGCGCGACCAACCCGGTCAATGGCCTGCTGGTCACCAGTGCGGCCACCGGCACAGCACCGATCCTCTCGTCAGCCGGCAAGGACCCAAACATCGGAATCACGCTCACTCCCAAGGGAACCGGCGGCCTGTTCTCCACCGGCGTCTTCTTCCCCGTCCAGGCGCCAACCGCGAGTGCCCCAGCCTATGTTCTCGGCGGCATGTACTTCGACACTACGCTCAACAAACTCCGCATCGGTGGGGTCTCGGCTTGGGAGACCGTGACCTCCGCATGATGATCCAGATCCTCGCCGTGATCGGCTGGCCCACGTTCATCGCCTTCGCGTGGTGGCATGATCGGAGGCGTCATGGCCGGATTCGTTAGCGTTCGCCTCACCAAAGAAGAACGAAAGAAGCTGCTCGCCCTGAAGCAGGAGCGTGGCTGCAAGTCGATCTCCCAGGTGGTCCGGCTCATGCTCGGCTTCCCCCGCGGCACCGACGAGGGTTTAGAGGGCGCCGACGACATCGACTCGGTGTCCAAGCTCTGGGAGGCGGTGATCCGCCTGATCGACCGCCACGATGAGGACCATAAGCTCATGACCAAGATCGCCCGCCAGGTCGGTGTCCCCCTCGAACGCCCCACCCTGGCGGCGGTGCGCGACGACTACGAGCCACCCGTGCGCCCGGTGGTCGAGGCCCAGACCGGCCCCATCGACCTGCGCGAGCCCCGCGGCTACCGCGACGGCGACAAGCACCCAGTGTTGCCGTCAGGGTTCTCCCGTGGCTAGCATCATCTGGGCCGAGCCGGTCGAGAAGACTTGGGAGGCCGATCTCACCGACGCCGGGCTGGCCTTCAAGCTCCGCCGCGACCAGGACATCCCCTGGTGGGCGATAGAGTTGTTGGATCTGCCTTACGACAGCGACGAGGCCCGGGTACGACGGATCGCCCGCTACGGGCGGATCCGCTTTCCCAACATGTGGAACACCCTGGCCGTGCTCGAGCAGAAGGCCCAAGAGACGGTGATGACCAAGTCGATCGAGGAGTGGCGGGACCTCTGCTACAACGACACCGACCAGGACGGCACCGCAGGCCGCTACGCCACCATCATCCGTGACGCCGCGCTCTTTAGCCCGCGAGCGTTCGTCGCTCTGACCGACATCCGCGACGAGGAGGACAACCAGATCGTCCTCAAGGACTTCCACCTGCAGATGCTCAGCGCCATGCGCCGGACCACCAGGCCGGCCATGATCCAGTGCTTCTGGGGCGGCGGGAAATCCTGGAACTCCAGCACGATCGTGCCGCTGATGGACTGGGCGGAGTGGCCGACCGCCACCGAGGGACGGATCTACCTCGACGAGGACACCATCAAGAAGTGGACCGGACGCCTCCAGCAGATCGTCGAGGAGAACGACAGCCTCCACAAGCTCTTCCCCTGGATCCGCAAGCCGACAAGGAACGATCCCGGTTACAAGATCTGGAGCTATGACGGCTTTGCGATCGGCGGCAACCCCATCAAGCAGCGCTCCTTCGAGGCCCACACCATCGGGTCATCCAAGACCGGCTTCCGCTTCTTCCGCACCGGCATCGACGACGTGGTCAGCGTCAAGGAGGCGGAGACAGCTTCGATCCAGGACCGCAACTTGTCGTACATCAAGAGCGTCGCTCTGACCACCCGGCAGATCCTCAAGCGCCCGCGATCCAAATACGGGACCGTGTTCCCGGGGATCTACACGGTCGGCACCCCGTACGATCGCACCGACGTCAACGTCCGCCTCGAGGACGAGTACCGGCTCAAAGGCTACAAGGTGCTCCGCTTCCCCATCTTCATCGCCAACGACTCCAGCCGGCCGAGATGGCCGGAGCGGGATTCGCCTGCGGCGATACGGCAGATGAAGGAGGAGATGGGCGCCAGAGCCTTCAACATGCGCTGCCTGCTCCAGGTCGGCGGCCGCGAGCACTCCCTCTTCCCCGAGACCGACGTCGACTGGGCCATGAAAGACGGGAGAGCCAGCGAGGACCGCGCCCAGTGGTGCCAGGTGCCCAACAACACCCGGCTGATCATCGGCTTCGACCCCGCGTCTGGCAACCAGGTCCAGCACCACGGCGCGCGATATCCCGCCTTCGTGGTCTACGGGCTGCGCGACATGACCTCGTGGATGCCCCAACACCCGGCTTTGCGCGACTACGGCCCCCAGGGACCGCCGCCCCAGCAGCGCGACATCTTCCACCACGCCATCCAGTGGGGGCGGATGGAGGGATACGGCTTCCACAGCCAGTGTCAGAAGATCGTCGACCTCGCCCGGACGTACCAATGTCCCGTGGCCTTCGAGGACAACACCACCCAGAACGCATTTGGCGAGGAGATCAACAAGATCGCCCCGGATGTCAAGACTTTCTCCCATACGACTTCAAACAACAAAAGAGACCCCGCTCAGGGCGTTGACCAGTTCGAGCCGCTGTTCACCAACCACCGGGTGATCATCCACGCTGACGGCGCCCCGCCCGACGTGGTCAAGGCTTTGCGCGACGAGCTGGTCAACTGGAAAGGATCGAGCGAGAAGGCCACCGGCTTCACCGACCTGGTGATGGCGCTCTGGATCGCCCGCTATCAGTTCACCCTGCATCTCCAGACCGCCCAGACCCTGCCCGCCAGCCGACGCCCGATTCCGAGCTACGCGGCCCGCTTCCAGGAGCCGTGGTATCGCAATGGCCGATAGCCAGTTGACGGCAGCGAAGGAGCTGTGCGAGCGGGCCGAGGAACGCAAGGGTCAGCAGGCCGGGCGGATCATGATCTACGACCGCTACCTGATGGCCTACTTCCAGGGCCAGAGCCCCGACCAGACCGGCGGCGGTGCGGCGCTCGACAACTACAGCGACGGCCGCCCCGCACTCCGGGCTCCGGGTGAGAACGCGGCTTCGGTCCACGGCGGCCGAGCCAGCCCGAACTACATCAAGCCGATCATCAAGGACCTGGTCTCGATCAAGGGGCAGTGGCCGACGCTCACCGTTCCCCCCGCGAGCGGCAATGAGGCCGACCAGAAGCGCGCGGTGCTGATCCGCCGCTCCCTGGTGCAGCAGCACACCCAGTCGGCCATGGTCCGCCAGTGGCAGCGGGGAGCCTTCTACACATCACTACTCGGCGATTGTCCCATTGCGCTCGATCCGCGAACACCCGTAGAGGCCCAGGAGCACCCCAACCCCTTCCAGCCGACCGGGATCTACTACAGCGTCCTCAACCCCCGCCAGAGCTTCCCGAAGTTCCGCCAGATGGGTGGCGACGATGACCTTGAGGATCTGTTCCACATCACTCGGATTAGCCGAGGCGACTGTCGGGCGGAGTATCCGGGGATCAGGCTCACCGAGCAGGACCAGTGGGTCGACGTGATCCACTACTACAGCCGAACTGAGCGGCAGACCATCGTCAATAGGCAGCGCGCCTCCGGGATCGTTCACGACTTTGGTTTCTGTCCTGCCCAATGGATAACCAATGACATCACCATCGGCTGGGCTGGACAGAGCGACATCGCGGGCATCCTCGACCTCCACAGCGAGATGGCGGATCTCTGGAAGGTCTATGTCGATTCGATCTGGGGCGCGGTCTACCCGATCTACGTGATCAAGGACCCGCAGAACACCCAGGGGCAGCTCGAATACGGGCCCGGCGCGCAGTTCACCACCACCGGCACCGGCGACGTCAAGGTCCTGGCCCCCCAGGCGGACGCCCAGAGTGCCCAGTTGATCTTCCAGAGCGCCCTCGACAACATCATGAAGAACGCTGGTATAAGCCCGATCCGTATGGAGGGTCAGATCGACCGCTCCAACGTTAGCGCCAAGAGTGTTGACCGCCAGCAGGCTCCCCAAGAGCAGCGGATCAAGGCTTCCCTAGAACTCTACGGAGTCGGCTTCCAACGCCTCAACGCCAAGTGCCTGTTGATGCTCTCGAACATCCACGAGTTCAAGGACACGGCGATGGAGCTCTATGGACAGGACAAGGACGGCACCTACAATGAGACCTTCACGGGCCAGGACATCGGCGGCTGGACGCGCAACACCGTGAAGTGGGACGACATGACCGGCCAGACCCGGCAGGAGGCGGCCATCCAAGCACTCCAGTTCTTCAAGGAAGGCCAGGGCGACTTCCCCTTCAGTGCGGTGTTGGAGGCGGGAGGCTTCGACGACCCCACCGAGATCATGGAACGCGGTCATGCCGAGATGCAGGAGCGCATGAAGATGCAGCAAGCCATGCAACCGCCCGGGCAACCCGGACAGGGCGGACCACCTCCGGGCGGTCCTCCTGGTGGAGCAGGCGGCGGTGCGGAATCTTCCCCGGCAGCACCTCCTGGCGGTGCTCCGGTCCAACCGCCGCCTGCTCCGCAGGATCAGATGCCCAACTTCCAGCCGGTCGCCCAGTCGCCCGCGCAGGGTGGCAAGGGCTCGCCCGCGCCCGTTCCCGACCCGAGCGACGAACTCGACCAGGCGGTCCATTCCGTTGCCTTGCGTGGTCAGGCAGAGGTGGTCGCGCGCGGCTCCGGCTGGGTGATCGAGATCACCGACAACGCCGACGCCTCGCGGATCCGCTTCGCCATCAAGCCGATTGAGCAGGCGCTCAACATCAAGGTTGCGATCGTGACCCAGCCTGCTGACAAGGTGGCGTAGTGCCGTATAAGCCGGGAAGTCGCGGCCACGGGCCTTCGGTGAAGAACCCGGAGACGTACAACGCGCTGATGCGCAAGGGTATGACTAAGAGCGAAGCGGCTGCGATTTCCAACTCAGCCCTGAACAAGACGGGTCGCAAGGGCAAGCACCGCAAGAAGCGAGGCTGAGGTGCAGATGCCGCCCTCGGAGCTGCCATCGACCTCGATGCCCGACGAGACCGCCCAGATCGGCGACGGATCGGCCGCCATGAGTGGACGAAAGGCGCTCGAAAGCGCAGGATCAGCGCAATCCCCTTCGGGCGGCGCACCTCCCACTCCTGGTGCGTCGCCCCCTCCCCAATCCGGGCCGCCGGTCCAACCTCCGCCTCGGGTTCCGCTCAACCAGAGCGACATGACACCGGGCGGCCCGATCTTCTCGCAGCCCAAGTTCACGCCCCATCGGGGGTGGCGGCAGGAGATGAAGATCATGGCGGCGCATCCCCAGGCAGGACCGTGGCTCGGGGCGCTCGCCAAGAAGATCGGCGATGAGGAGCAGCAGACCGGCAAGCAGACCACCCCCGGACCATGAGCAAATACGGCAAGCGGGGGGATGTGATCGCCATCTCATGGGACGATTCCTGTGGCCTGCCCGGCGGCTGGACAACGCGCGAAGATCTCATGACCTTCTGCGAGGACGCGGGTCACTACAAGAGCATCGGCTACCTGCTCGGCGTCTATAAGAAGCGCGTGGTGCTCGTCCAGTCGATCTCGGTCTACAAGCACGCGGAGCAGCGAACGTACGGAGGTTTCGCGATCCCCATTGTCGCTATCCGTTGGTGGAAGAAGCTCGGATGACCACCGCCGGTAACCTGACCCCGTACCTGCCGCCGGTCTCCAGCACGCCGCAGACCACGGCGCAGAACACGATCCCCGCGTTCGATCCGGCCACCGCTGAATCCGCCGCCCAGCAGATCGGCTCGGCCTCGTACACCTCGTACGGCGTGCTCCCGAACCCCCAAGCGGTGTATGAGGCGGCCCAGACTGGCGCCACCGCGACGCTCACCCAACTCGCGCTCATGGGCACGCCCGAGTATGCGGCCGAGCTCACCGGCTCTCCCGCTGGCGGACAGATCGCCCAGCAGCCGTTCTCGCCCACGACAGCGCAGACCCCCGCCCAGGCAACCGGCAACACGGGGGTGTATGGGCCCGCGCCGAGTGCGAAGCAGGAGCAGCAGTCGATCCAGCAGTCGGGGAACTCGCAGTGGGCGCCCTTGGGTTCGGTGCCGTCCACCAACCTCGCCTGGATGAACTCGATCGAGGACAGCAAGAACCCGGCGACGATCAAACAGTGGCAGACCATGCTCAGCGCCAACGGCGGCGGCTTCTACGGCGCCAACTCGGGCAACCACGTCACCGGGGCATGGAACTCAAGCACTGACACGGCCGCTCTGCAGGGGTTCCTGATCGCTCGCTTCATGCCCGACGCTCTGTATTCGAGCGACACCACCACGGCAGCCAACGCCTCGCAATTCCTCAGTGCCTTGGGTGTCGATACAACGTCGATGCAGCAGAACATGCGCGATCCGACCATGCAGGCGAGCGTGGCCCAGCAGTGGATGATGGCCCAGGGACCGAACCAGAACGCGTCGACCAACCAGCTGCAGACCTACGCCGACAAATACGGATACTCGGCCCTGCCGACCTCGTATCAGGCGATCGTCCGCCCCGATCCGCTGCGTTCGATCCGCGACGGCCTGCTCAACCTGCCGATCGTGGGCCTGCTCAACGACGTGCCGCTGGCATCGGGTGCGTTTCACGGCGTCGTCAATCTCTTGACCGGCAACCTCGACTTCGCGCATCTCATGGACGACCCCCGCCAGATCGAGGCGCAGACCGTCAAGACCGAGATGAAGTCGCTCAACAACCTCAGTCAGACCGACATCGAGAACATGCAGCCGCTCTTGAACCAGGTGGCCGACGACAGCGGCTTCATGGGCTTCATGGACTCGTGGGACCACGACCGCAACAGCTTCATCCTTGAGATCGGATCAACCCTGGTCAACGGCTTCACCAAGGGCAAGTGGCAGAACCCGTTCGACCCCACGTCCTCGGCGAACATGTGGGCGCAGGCCCACGCCGACGACATGGCCGGGGTGCTGTTCGGGGATCAGTGGGCGCAGAACAACCCGGTCCTGGCCGGGATGGCGAACTTCATCATCAACACCGCCGACGACCCCACCTCATACATCGGATTGCTCGGCAAGTTGCCGATGATCTCAATGGCCCAGAACGTCGGCACAGCCTCCAAGATCCTTGACGACACCACCGGGCCAGCCTTGGGCCTGCGTAGTCTCTTCGGGACGCTCAAGGATCCCGAGACGCGCGCGGCTTGGGGGGATCTCGCGGGCAACTCCATGAAGGAGAAGGTCAGCGACGGCTGGATGAAGACGGCGAGAACTGCGGTGAAGTCCGGGAAGCTCTCCACGATCGACGCGGCTCAGGGTTTCCAGATCCCCATGTTCGGATCGGAGGCGGCCGGCAAGTACGCGCTCGTCCAGAAGATCCTCACCGCCCCGGACGACGCCACCGCCCGAGACCTCATGATGAACGGCGACGGCGAGACCATGGGCTTCGGGCACATGATGCTTTCGGGTCGAGCCGTCTACAACACCCACGCCAACTGGGCGGCGGTCGCCAAAGCCGCATCCTCGGGCAAGCTCAACCACGCGCGGGCGATCGGCGCGCTCTCGGAATCCATGGACGACGCTCTGATCACCGACCCGGTGCAGACCCTCTCCAACTTCCGCAACCGGGCGCTGGTCTCGGGCATGACCCCGGCGCAGTACGGGCCGCTCAGCGAGAAGTTGGCCGACGCGATCATGGGCAAGAGCGGCGACGTGGAGGGCGGTCTGGCCGCCGCGAAGGAGTACGAGAGCGCCATCCTGAAAGCCCAGGAGGACAACTTCGGAGTCACCAAGCAGATGCTCGACAAGGTACGTGGGTACCGCTACAAGAGCCGCATGGCGAACCCGGCGATGGCCGACGAGAAGAACGTCTACGCCCCCGACCCGACCGCCGCGAGCTCCGCAGAAGCCAAGGAAGTCTCGACTGCGACCCGTGCCTCAGGCGATGAGCGGATCAACGCCGCCCAGTCGATCCAGGACGTGCAGCATGCCATCACCACCTTGCAAGGCGTCGCCAAGCCCGACGACCCCCACCTTGCCGATCTGCAGAACCAACTGACACAGCTGCAGCGCCCGGTGCCGATGCTGACGACGCAATTGGCCGACCTCTACCAGTTCCCATACACCCCGTACGAGATGCTGGTGGCCCGCAATCCGATCATGCGCACCCTGGAGAAGACCCAGGCGGCGGTCCGCGCCGACGCCATCAACAGCGTGTGGAAGCGCTGGGCCATCGGCCGCGTCTCGTCCGCCTTCCGCATCGTGCTCGGCGACGACACCATCCGCCCGGTCACCCTGCTGGTCTCGCAAGGCCATCCCTTAGCGGCAATGTCGCTGCTCGGCAAGTCGATCATGCGCTCGGTCGGGTTGCTGGTCCCCGGGGCCCGCAAGCTGACCATGGCGAAGGTGGAGGAAATCCTCGACAAGAACCCCGAGGCACGCACGCTGATGCAGCACTACGGCCAGCTCGTCAACGAGACCCTGCCCCACGCCTTCCAGGCGTTCCACCCGACCGATGTGGGCTACGCCCAAGCCCTCCACCACGTCATGAGCAACCTGCTCGCCCCCGATCCCCTGGTGCAGACGTGGCTCAAGGGCTACGAGAGCGGCGGTCTCGAGGGTGCGCGTCAGTCGCTCGAGGATCTGGTCAAGAGCGCGACCGGGGAAGACAAGTACACCCCGGTCACCAATGCCCCCACCCTCCCCGAGATGAGCCGCAAGTCGGACCCGCGAGATTTCCTGACGCACAAGCAGCAGTTGGGCGAGGGGGCGAAGCCTACGACTGCCCAACTCAAGCAGATGCGTGATGAGATGAACCGTTTCCACGGAGAGACCGAGCGGGCCAAGATCAAGTCGTGGCTCAACGTGCAGAACGGCGATCTCAGCGAGGAGAATCTGCAGGCGGTGCTCAACCGCTGGCACTCCTACGCCTCGGGTCTCTTCCGTGACGAGGACATCCGCAAGTGGACCCAGGCGGGCGGGACCGACCTCAAGCGGGTCTCGCGCAAGGTGAAGAACGAGGCCAACCTCAACGCCTCAAACCTGCCGGTGATCTCCTCGCGGGTGATGAATAGTTATGCGCAGCAGATGCTGAACGGGGGCATCACCAAGTTCCCGCAGCTGATCTTCAATGAGATCACCAAGCCCGCTGTGGACTCAGCCAGAGCCAATGGGTTCATGAGCGTCAAGGACCTCTACGAGCGCTCGATCCGCAACTACTACGACAAGACCTCGTACGCGGCCCGCGCCGACTATGCGCAGATGGTGGACAAGGAGAGCACCTCGCAGGCGGTCGACTGGATGCTCAACAACACCTACCAGGGGGGCCGGTCGATCGTCGGCGGGGCGTTGCGCAACGTCACCCCTTTCTACGGCGCCACGGCCAACCTCGACCGCTTCGTCTGGCGTCAGGCCATGGCTCACCCGGCGATCGGGGTTGCTGCCGTCAGAGCCATGAACGCCAGCGAGGAATCGCAGGTCAACCAGACCGCGCCTGCCTTCACCGGGGGCAACGGCTTCATGGCGATGCTCGGCTTCGGCGGCGGGGAAGGACTCCAGTTCAACCCGCTCAACGCCTTCTTCCTGACCGCTGACGGCCTCGGCTCGGTCATCCCCGGCACCGGCCCGGTGTTCACCCCGCTCTGGCAGGGCTTGTCCCAGGTCTCGCCCGGTCTCACCCAGTTGCTCAGCACCATCCCGGGCATCTCCCAGGAGATCGACTGGTCCACCGGCAACGCGGCCCCGATGTTCCCTTGGCTCAGTGATCTCTTGCAGGGCGCGGCGATGGGCGCCACCGGCACCGGCAACGTGCTCACCAACACCCTCGAAAACCTCCCCGGCATCGGTCTCGGCTCGCAGCGTGTGAACCAGTTGATCTCCGAAAAGGTGCAGCAGGAAGATCGCGACAAGGGCGGCTCTGGCCCGGGGGGAACCGTGGATCAGGCCGACCAGCAGGGCATCGCGAGACAGGTAGGGTACGACCTGCTCGGGCAGGGTGCTGCCCAGTTCGCGGTCCCGGTGTCTCCTGAGGTGGAGGACACCACCGGCCAGAACATCGAGAGCGACATGCAGACCTACCGGAGCGCCACCACCGACGCCGAGAAGGACGATGCCATCACCCAGGGGCTCGGTGTGACCAACAAGGTCTGGCAGGCAGCGCTCAACCAGGATCCCGGTGCGCCGTCGATCGCCTCCCTGGTCGCCAAGAACCCGGATTCCGCCGGCGCTCTGATGGTCTACGAGGACTCGCGGGTGAGCAGCGACGAGCGTGACGCCATCCAGGCAGCGGCGCCGTGGGTGGTCTCGTCAGCCACCGGGAAATATCAGTACAACACGACCCAGACGGTCGGCGACCTCTCGCAGTGGGATCTGATGCGCAACATGGGCGACATCTCGGTGCTGTCCCCCTTTGGCGACGCCAACTCCTTCCTCTCCAAGGTGACCGACGAGCGTCAGGTC
>Ga0182015_10004289_pt1 | contig 15438 bp, 9 predicted proteins | sample 712P3MmetaG_FD_120478 | JGI IMG/M metagenome (GOLD analysis project Ga0182015, IMG submission 120478) | Permafrost microbial communities from Stordalen Mire, Sweden - 712P3M metaG | ecosystem: Environmental > Terrestrial > Soil > Wetlands > Permafrost | place: Sweden: Stordalen | collected... | reverse complement strand
GGGGACAACATTCGCTACACTCGATCCAAGGACAGGCGTACGGCTTACGCCCACGCCCTTGTTTGGCCAGGCAAGCAACTCTTGCTCAGCTCAATCAAACCAAAAACGGGATCGAGTATCTACATGCTGGGCGCCGCCGATCCGTTGAAGTGGAACTACGATTCGAGCCGGGGGCTCACCATCGCAATTCCGGAACAGCTGCAAAACGAGGCGGCCCGGCCTTGCCAGTACGCGTGGACCTTCAAAATTGAAGGTGTGAACACATAACCGCTCGAGGGCGCGCTAGTCCGGATTTCTCACGAGGAGTTGAGCGATCTTGTGCTGGGCACGGTAGGAAGGGCCGCGAACAGGGGTAGGACTTGGTGGGTTTAGGGAACTTCATGCGGTCCCGGCAGGCCCGGACCGCACACGCGCACATGGCTGGGGCCCCGCAGTAGGAAATCCGGAGTCCTTCGCGTCTTTTGCGACGGGCGGGATACCACGACGGTTTGCAGCGAGATTTGTGGCTTCCCACCCTTGCCGGAAAAACACCGGCAAGGATGGGGCACCCGCAGATTTGTTGCACTTTCCGCTTAGGAACATCAAGCACCTGCTCTCCATCGCTCTGAATTGTGGCAAAAAATGCAGACTGGAGTATTTCCCCTGTGGGTATATCCCGGAGCCAGAATCCTCTATGGACACAGCAACAGGGGAAATACGCTAACGAGTAAGGAAAGGAGCTCTAGCTCTAACTCCTGCCGCTTTTGAGGCGCCAGCTATTACCGTGTTCAGAGTTGGCCAAGCGCTCGAGCACCCAGTCAAGGCCGCTGCGAATATGTGTCCGCATGGCGGCGTCGGCCACGAGCGGATCTCCGGAACACAAGGCGTCCGCTAGATTCGAGTGAAATCGCGGTGGTGTTTTGTTGTTATCCGCAGCCGTGTCGTAAAGCCAGTTGAACACTAACACCTGCGCCTTCTCAATAGCACTAGACAGACCCGGACATTGGGCTAATTCAGCAATCCGCAGATGGAATTGCATATGATAGGTATGTACGGAAAACAGGAATCTTGAATCTTCCGCCTCGGGTCCTGAAACCCTATGAAGATCGTCAAGATGCCTGGCGCTTCTGAGAAGCTGCTTCTTTTCACTAGCCGTGATATGCTCCGCGCAAAGACGTGCTGCCTGCGATTCGAGAGCCTCGCGGATGACGTAGCTATTTCTAATATCCTGCTCCGTAGGAATGCGGACCCGCGTTCCGATTCGCGGCCGGCTTTCGACCAGACCCTCTGCTTCCAGACGCTGCATGGCTTCCGTGATCGGCAGGAAGCTCATGTTAAGCCGATCGGCCAGCTTCCGCCGCGACAACACATCCCCAATCGAAAGATCACCTCTTAGAATCTCGTCACGGATCTGCTGGTATGCCCTTCCAGCAAGTGACTCCCCTGAAGGCCTAGAGCGGGTAGATACTATCGCAGGTTTTTTCAAGCCAGCCTCGCTGTTTAAATTGTTGTTCCGAAACAGGAGCTCTGAACCCTTGTGGAATCAATCCACATCGTCCAGATGTTAGCACAGCGCATCTTCCCTTCCTGCCCCATCTGCTTCTCATCACTCAACGAAATAGTCACCCAAGTATGGCAGTCATAATCTAAGCCTCGGTGCGCAAAGCCGGCACGATGACTCTAGGCAGCGACCAGATCAGAGCGGCGGCGATGATAGGAGTTAGCCCGAATAACACGAAGGCTGGCTTGAACGAATAGTGGTCGACAAGCCATCCGGTAACCAGGCTGAAGAACATTCCACCAAAGCCTGAACCCATACTTGCGAGGCCCCAAATCGAGGCCACCGCATTTTTGGGGAACAAGTCTCTCGGGATGGCAAGAACGTTTGCCAAAGCCCCGCAATAACCGAACGTCGCTGTAGATATCAGCGCTATGGCAAATATCGAGCTATGAACCATAGCCGCCGGCACAGCCGCCACCATCAGCGCCGAGAAGATTAAGACTCCCACCCGGCGGGCAGTTTGCGGGGATAATCCGACGCGTAGCAGCCAGCTGCACAAAAAGCCACCCGCTAAGTTCCCGACACCCGCGGTAAAAAATGGGATCCATGCCGTTTCCCCAATCTCTCTCATGGTGAATCCATGTCCAACTTTCAAATACTGGGGGAACCAGAAAGTGTAGAAATACCAGACAGGATCGGCAAAGACTTTGGACAACGTGAACTGCCAAACAAAGCGCGACTTAGCGAGAGCCCAAACGGCGGGGGGAGGAGATTCAACTTCTCCGGGCGTGTCTGGAGGAGTGCGATAGAAGATAATCCAAGCTCCCAACCAGACGAACCCCAAGACGCCCACAATGACGAACGACGCCTGCCAGCCCATTTGCAACACGGTCCACGCTAACAAAGGAGGCGCGAGCATCGCTCCTACCGCTGCACCGCTATTGAAGATTCCCGATGCTAATGACCGCTCCCGGGGGGGAAACCACTCCCCGATGACCTTGACTCCTGCAGGATAGTTTCCCGCCTCCCCAACGCCGAGAAGAAATCGGAATACTCCCAGGCTGATCGCGCCGCCTGAAAAAGCGTGAAGAATCTCGGCCGCGGACCACCACGCAATGGTCAGCGCATACCCGATCTTTGTTCCGAGTCGATCGAGCAGTGGGCCTGAAACCCCATTCATCACGGTATAGGCCAACATGAAGGCAAAAATGATGTGGCTGTATGTAGTGGCCGAAATCTTGAAGCGCTCAAGCAATACGGGAGCAAGAACCGAAAGTGTTTGCCGGTCAAGATAATTGATGACTGTGGCCACAAAGGCGAAAGCGAGCATCAACCAGCGGCCTCTGGACTCGGCCGGACCATTCGTCAAATTCTCCAGGGAAGGCCGCGCGCGCCCGGCGCCGTCATCATACGGAATACGTTCGACCTGGGATATCCGGCTCATGATCTCCATTCTTCATTGCGCGGCATGTAGAAACTGATATATCATCGCTTCCGTTCTCGTCAACTGCTTTTAGCATCGGGATGACAAGTGGCGATAGAGTCCAACGAGTGTGGAATTTCGCGTGAACCGGGGAGCGGCCGCTATCTTTTGCTGGCCGCTCTCTTCGCGCCTGCGCTTTTGTTGTGCCAAAATCCCCAGTCTCCGCCGTCAACACTGCTTCAGGACGGAAAAACAGTGTACGCGAGCAATTGCTCCGGGTGCCATGGCGCCGACACTATCGGAACCGATCACGCCCCAAAACTCACCGGCAATCCCGATGTGCGCAGGCGTTCGGCCGAGCAGTTGCGGAATCTCATTGAGTCAGGGATTCCCGCCGGAGGTATGCCTGCGTTTGCATTGCCCCAACACCAGCTCGACGCGGTCGCAGCCTTTGTCCATTCGCTTAACGCTCCGGCCTCTCAGACCGTTGTCGCCGGGGATGCGGCCGTGGGAGATAAATTCTTCTGGGGGGAAGGAACTTGTGGGTCTTGCCACATGGTTCGCGGCAAGGGATCGTCCAAAGGTCCCGATCTATCCGATGTAGGCAGCCGGATGACAGCGGAAGAGATACACAATGTGCTGTTGCATCCCGACCAACACATTACTACGGGCTACGGCCTGGTTACAGTGACGCTGCAGAATGGTCAGACGCTTCGCGGCTTTGCCAGAGGGCGAACCAATTTTGACTTGCAATTGGAGGATCTGGATGGGGCGTTTCACTTGCTCCAGTCACATGACATAGCAACGATCGTCGACGACAGCCATTCGGTGATGAAACCTGTGAGCGCCACCCCTGAGCAAATTCAGAATCTCAGCGCCTATCTCAGCCAACTGACAGGGATCGAGCCGGGACCGTTGAAAGCGCCCAATGCGCAATACGCTTCCCAGGTGCAAGACGTCGGGTTTTCCAGAATCCTGGATCCCCGGCCGGGCGATTGGCCCACTTACAATGGCAAGCTGGACGGCAATCGCTACAGCGGCCTGACACAGATCAATGCATCGAATGTAAAAGATCTGGTTCTCAAGTGGATCTTCCCCATGCCCCATTTCGGCCTGGAGGCAACGCCTATCGTTGTCGATGGCGTGATGTACCTATCCGGCAATAACCAGGCCTACGCCATTGACGCGCTGACTGGGAGCCAGATCTGGAAGTATTCCCGTCCGCCCACCCCGGGTCTGGTTGGAGATGCATCGGTCGGCACTAATCGCGGCGTCGCGGTACTCGGCGACAAGATCTTCGTGGTCACAGATAACGCTCATCTGCTGGCGTTGAATCGGGTGACGGGCAGCTTGGTCTGGGAGGTCGTAATGCCCGAGCAGAAGGAGCATTATGGCTCGACGGTGTCACCGTTAATTGTCAACGACACCGTCATCGCCGGAGTCTCCGGGGGCGACTGGGGGATGCGCGGCTTCATAGCCTGTTACAAAGCCGACACAGGCGAACTGGTTTGGCGCCACTGGACACTTCCTGCAAAGGGCGAACCAGGCATCGAGACCTGGGGCAAGGAACCGCTGCTGAGCGGTGGCTCCACATGGCTGACCGGGACATACGACAAAGAAACGGACACGCTCTACTGGGCAACCGGCAATCCCTGGCCGGATCGTGACGATCGCGACCGCCCGGGCGATAACCTCTTCACCGACTGCATACTCGCGCTCAACCCCCAGACTGGCGCATTGAAGTGGTACTTCCAGTTCACGCCGCACGATACGGCAGACCGCGACGCAACCGAGCCCCCGGTCCTCGTCGATACCGAATATCGCGGGAAGCAGAGGAAGCTGCTGCTGCATGCGGATCGGAACGGGTTCTTCTATGTGTTAGACCGCACGAACGGAGAGTTGCTGCTCGCGAAAACCTTCCTGCATCGCGTAAATTGGGCCACCGGCATCGGTCCGGATGGGCGCCCGCAGCTCGCCGTGCAACCTGCTACGGCGTCGAGTCGAGAGAGAGGTTGTCCGGACAACGCGGCCAACTGGAGCTCCACCGCTTTTAGCCCGACGACGCGCCTCTACTATCTGATGACACTGGAGGATTGTCATGAGATTGAGGCATCCAACAACCAGAAGCCGTCTGAGCTTGCTGTCAAACCCGGCGAAAGGTACATGCGTGCCATCGATATCGATACCGGTGAGGTGGCCTGGGAAATTCCGCAAACTGGACCAGTGATCCTAAAGACCTGGTCCGGCGTGCTGGCAACGGCAGGCGGCCTTGTTTTCTATGGCGACCCGAACGGCGCATTCGTAGCAGTCGATGAGCGGAAAGGCAAAACGTTGTGGCACTTTGACACTAACGTCGGAATGAAAGCCTCTCCAATGACGTATGCAGTTGGCGGAAAGCAATTCGTAGCGGTGGCCGCCGGCTCAGTATTTTTGTGCTTCGGCTTGCCGTCTCCCTAACTCTCGCTGTTCGTGCCGCCAGTAATCGATCGAGCGGCATGCTTTGGATCTCACAGAATGGATGGCCCTAAAATGATGAACGATTTCTCACAAGGTATGATGTCGCGTCGTACATTGCTGCTGGGTGCGGCAATGTCCAGCGCCTTGCACGCACTTGCCAAAGATACTCCCCAGAGTGCGGATGCAGTAGAGCCACCGGCCAGCAACCCAGGCAAGCTGAAGATTTGTGTCTTCTCCAAGCACTTACAATGGACCACCGTCAGTGACGCAGCTGCGATAGCAAGGGATATCGGGTTCGATGGTGTTGACCTTACGGTTCGTACCGACGGCCACATTTTGCCCGAACGAGTGGAGACTGACCTTCCAGCGGCAGTTGAAGCTGTTCACCGCGCCGGCCTCGAAGTTCCGATGATTACGACGGAGATTATGGGGGTCGAGACCCCACATGCCGAGGCAATCTTAAGAACAGCCAGCAAACTGGGCATTCGTCAATATAGATGGGGATGGTTCAGCTACCTGGCAAACGAGGGCGTTGTGGAAAGACTCAACCAATTGAAGCCGCAGGTAAAAGCACTGGCTGACCTAAACAAAGAAAATCAGATCTGCGGAATGTATCACACCCATTCCGGCCCCGGACTGATTGGAGGGCCAATTTGGGATGTTTGGACCTTGTTCCAGGGGCTCGATCCTCGATGGATTGCAATCAACTATGACATCGGTCACGCGACGGTCGAAGGTGGCTATGGTGGCTGGATCGCGAGTTCTCGCCTGGTCAAGAATCAGATGAGAGGGATTGCTCTCAAGGACTTCACTTGGCAGCAGAACAAAGGGAAAAATATCCATCCCGATCCCTTTGACAAGTCGCTCGGTATTGTGGACGCCTGGGTTCCCCACTGGTGTCCAACAGGCCAGGGTATGGTCAATTTCGCAGGATTCTTTGACATTGTGAAGAAGAACGGTTTCTCCGGCCCGGTGCAGCTCCACTTTGAATATCCCGGGCTCGGGGGCGCCGAGAACGGCAAAAAGAATCTTACGATTCCCAAGCAGGAAGTGATTGACGCTATGCGCAGGGACTTGACCTATGTCAAAGGAGTCATGAGAGAAAAACAGCTGATCTAAGGAAGAACCTTGCCATGTCGCCGACACTTTCCGAACCGATCACGCCCCAAAGCTCACCGGCAATCCCGATGTGCGCAGGCGTTCGGCCGAGCAGTTGCGGAATCTCATTGAGTCAGGGATTCCCGCCGGAGGGACATAGTAACGATCGTCGACGACAGCCATTCGGTGATGAAACCTCTGAGCGCCACCCCTGAGCAAATCCGGAATCTCAGCGCCTATCTCAGCCAAAAAGATCGAGTTGCACACGCTAGATCCAGCAGAATGGATGACTTAAAATGATCAGCGATTTCTCACACGGTATGATGTCGCGTCGTACGTTGCTGATGGGTGCGGCTATGTCCGGCGCATTGCATGCATTTGCCAGAGATACTCCCCAGAACGCAGATGCAGTCGAGACCAGGGCTGGCAACCCGGGCAAGCTAAAGATCTGTATCTTCTCCAAGCACTTACAATGGGCCAGCGTCAATGATGCGGCTGCGATTGCGAGAGATATCGGGTTCGATGGTGTTGACCTTACGGTTCGTGCCGGCGGTCACGTGTTGCCCGACCGAGTGGAGACCGATCTTCCAGCGGCAGTCGAGATGGTTCGCCGCGCCGGCCTGCAAGTTCCAATGATTACGACGGGTATTATAAGCGTCGAGACACCCCATGCCGAGGCAGTCTTGAAAACAGCCAACCGACTGGGTATTCGCCAATATAGATTGGGCTTTTTAAACTATTTGGCAGACGAGGGCATTGCGGAAAGGCTCAATGAACTGAAGCCACAGGTGAGAGCGCTGGCTGAACTAAACAAAGAACATCAGATCTGCGGAATGTATCACACGGAGTCCGGACCCGGACGGGTTGGGGGGCCAGTTTGGGATCTTTGGACTATGTTCCAGGGGCTCGATCCTCGATGGATTGCAATCAACTATGACATCGGTCACGCGACGATCGAAGGTGGCTATGGTGGCTGGATCGCGAGTTCTCGTCTGGTTAAGAATCAAATGAGAGGGATTGCTCTGAAGGACTTTACCTGGCAGCAGAACAAAGGGAAAAATATCCATCCCGATCCGTTTGACAAGTCGCTCGGTATTGTGGACGGCTGGGTTCCCCACTGGTGTCCAACAGGCCAGGGTATGGTCAACTTCGCGGGATTTTTCGACATTGTGAAGAAGAACGGTTTCTCAGGCCCGGTGCAGCTCCACTTTGAATATCCCGGGCTCGGGGGCGCTGAGAACGGCAAAAGGAATCTTACGATTCCGAAGCAAGAAGTGATCGACGCTATGCGCAGGGACTTGACCTTCGTTCGAGGAGTCATGAGTGAAAAACAGATGATCTAAGGAAGAGCCTCGCATTCTCTCAGCCAGATGCCAATACTCTTAGCTGCCGGAGCCCTCACCAAGCTCTTTGGAAAGTTGCTCGACCCATGCAGCCTCATCGTGGAGCGCATGGGCGACGAGCACCACTTGCTCCTCTGCTTCCGCGTAGCGGCCCTCCTCGATCGCTTCTCTAACCCCGGGCAAAGTCTTGGCGCTGTAACCCGTGTACCAACCGGGGGCGTAGAGCAGGTGCTGCATCCATGGCCGCCGCGGCAAACCTTGCGGGTTGGTAAGCTTTCTCTCCGCCAACGCCAGGTCCTGATTGAGCGTCTTCAGGCGGTCCGGCTGCAGCGGCTTGCCCTGGGTGCCGGCCAGAGCCTTGGTGTAATCCGCAGCAGCCCGGTCCAGAGCGGCCGCGGCATTGTCGAGCGGCGCGAAGTTCAGGTACGGCGGAATCTCCTTCGCCGGTGGCGCGACGGTCGGGTCTCGCGGGTCATTTGTCGCCCGATACACGCCTTCGTTCAGATTTAACCTGATCTCTTCCGCTTCCTTGCGGCGGCTCTCGAGCAGCGCCTTCACCTCGTCGATGTACTGAGCCACCGTATGCGAGAGGCCCTCAAAGTCATAGGGCATGATATCGGCGTCGGCCATGCGCAGGACAGTCAAGCCCGCGGTCTGCGCCAGCGCGCGTCCATATACGAAATCGTAGTCGGAGAAATGCGTATACCAGTAAAAGTCATCGTAGATCGAGTGATAATTGCCGGACGGATCTTCTCCTTCGAATCCAAGATTGAGCGTTGCAATGCCGAGATGATCGATAAAGGGGCTGAAGTCCGAACCGGAACCGAGAGCACCAATGGTCAGGTTGCCGCCGCTCCGCGCTTCGTCATGCTGCTTGGGGGTCCCATGCAGCAGAAGGTGAGCTTGCTGACGCTTAAAGACAGAGACCTTGGATTCGGGGTCTTCCACGTCTTTCGCGACACCATTGACGAACGACTGCAATGAATGGGATCCCTCTACATTGAGATAACCGCGTTCATTGCCATCGCTATTGATATAAATGGCGGCATGCTTCCGCAGCTCGTCTGCGTGCTCTTCCACCCACTCGGTCGAACCAAGGAGCATGGGCTCCTCGCCATCCCAGGACGCGTAGATGATGGTGCGTTTCGGTTTCCACCCCTGCTTCGCGAGTTCCCCAAGAGCGCGTGCCTCCTCCAGCAGCACCACCTGACCGGAAACCGGATCGTCGGCGCCATTGACCCACGCATCGTGATGGTTGCCCCGCAACACCCAGAGGTCGGGCTCCGCGGAGCCGCGCATCGTCGCGATCACGTCGTAGACCGGTTTCAGATCCCAATTGAAAGCTAGTTTGAGATGCACCTTAGCCGGGCCCGGCCCTAAACGATAGGTGATCGGCAGCGCTCCACGCCAGGGAGCAGGCGCGACCGGACCCTCCAACGCCGCAAGCAGCGGCTGGGCATCGGCGTACGAGATAGGAAGTACGGGAACCTTGGCGATGGATTGGGCATCCTGCAGCTTGAGCCGCTTGGCCTCCTTGGTTGCTCCTACTCCTGGGGTGAGCGGATCGCCGGGGTAGAGCGGAGCGTCAAGGACACTGCCACGCTGTGCCCCGTCGGGCGGACGCATGGGCCCCTGGGGAAAGCTGGCTTGCTTGGTGAATCCGTCATCGGCGGGATCGGAATAGATGATGCATCCAATAGCGCCGTGCTCCGCCGCAAGTTTAGGCTTGATCCCACGCCAGGATTCTCCATAGCGCGCAATGACGATGGCCCCTTTGACGGAGACGCCGTGACGGGCAAGCTCCTCATAGTCAGCAACCAAACCATAGTTCACGTAGACCAGCGGTGCGGTCACGTCGCCGTCCGGGGAGTAAGCGTTATACGTGGGTAGCTGCTCGTCCTTTTGCTTCGAGGTGGGATCGACGGCGACCGCAGGCTCCTCAAGTTTGGCGGAGAACTTCGAAGGCTCGATCATCTCCAGCAGCCGCGTCTTCGGCGTAGGAAAGAGAACCTGAAATTCTTCGATGTGGGCATCCCATCCCCACTGCTTATACTGCGCCAGGATCCACTCGGCATTCTCTTTGTCGTACGGTGAACCGACATGATGCGGACGCGCGCTGAGCCGCTCCATGTTGGCACGCATACGCTGGGGATCGGGCAATAGCTTGAAACGCTGCTCCCAGCTAACTTCCTCCGGCTCGCTCTGCGTTGTAAAGCCGGGCAGCCGTGGCTCGCTCGCCGCCGGCTGCGCAGTCAAAGAACCGGTGAGCGTGAAGATCAGTAGCGAAGCGGCAGGTCGACGCATGTTTCTCCTCCGGTGGAAAGTCCGCATTGGTAGAGAGCTATTATGACTTGCCCGTAACTGCGTGGATTGATGCCGGGTGGTTCCACGCTTCGGGTTTGATTCGCATGCCGAAGCCGCTTTCCTCCGGAACCTCAATGAAACCGTCTTTTGGAGCGATGGGATTCTCCAGCATGAGGGGCCAGTCGTGTTCATAAAACCTCTGGCAACTTTCCTGGATCCATACGTTGGGTGAGGCAGTCGTGAGATGGGTGGAGGCGTAGAACAAGAGCGGGCCTCCTGCGGTGTGCGGCGCAATTGGCAGCTCCTGGGCATCAGCGAGGGCGGCGATTTTGCGCGCCTCGGTCAGGCCGCCGCACCAGGTGACGTCGAACATCACATACTTTGGCGTCCGCGATTCCAGCAACCGCTCGAACTGCATCTTGCCGGCCATGCGTTCGCCGACAGTAAGCGGCAAGGTCGTTGAGGTAGCGAGCTCGTGGTATTGGTCGTAGTTGCCAGGCATCAGCATGTCTTCCAGCCACATCGGCTTATAAGGTTCGAGAGCATGGGCGATGCGGACAGCTGAAGTCAGATTCCATTGCGCATGGAACTCGATGGCAATCTCGATGTCGTAGCCGAAGGTATCGCGCAGCTTTTTAACTGGTATGAGTGCCTCGTCGATATCGTGCCAGGTGATGTACTCGTTCTGGTTGCGCTGGGCGGCTCCGTCGAACGGCCATATTTTGATGGCCTTGATACCTCGCGTGTCGATCAGCTCCCGCATGATCTTCTCCGGCTCGCGATTGAAATCGTACTTGTAGGGAAAGCAGGTGTTATACAAGCGGACCCGCGGGTTCGCTTTGCCACCGATCAGGCGGTAGACCGGGGCGTTCAGCGATTTTCCCAGCAGATCCCAGAGTGCAAGATCCAGTGCGCTCAGCACCCGCATTTCCGTGCCGCCGGCAATCTGGAAATCAAAGGTCCGGTAAAGGTCGGCCCAGATCCGCTCGATGTCGCGAGGGTCACGGCCGATCAGCGAAGGAGCTACGTTGTGGACCATCGCCGCCTCCACCGGGTTGCGCGGATAGGTTTCTCCTATGCCAGAGATGCCCGCGTCGGTGTCGATCTTCAGCCATGTCCAATGAGGCCAGAAGGGAGCTTCGTCCCGCGACTTCCAGTAGACCGTCTCCACCCGTGTGATCTTCATCGGCGTGATGGCCGAGGCGAAAGACAAATACGCTGCCGCGAGTGGAGTGGCAAGCATTCCAGAAACGAAAGCTCTGCGGCTTAGAGGCATGGCCGGATTATAGGGAGGCCTGGGCAGCAAAGCTACAGGCTCGGTGGCAAAGCCGAGGTAGGCGGAGCGGCAGACCGGGCGGGTGCCCCACGTTCGCCCCAGCGTACCCGGATTTCCTGTTACGCAGCGTCAGAAAGGACCGCGTGTGCGGCTTTCTTTAAGGAAAGCCGCATGGAGTTCGACAACGCCACCAACCTCGACAGGAAATCCGGGGTACGTGAGCCAATAATGATTTGTTTCCATTGCTTCCCCAGACGGGCTTACCACACTTAACCTCGAAAGCCACCCTACCGACTCCTCTCCGATAGTCCCCACGCAATTTGCCTAAAAGCAATCGTGGGGCTTTCGCCCCCTCATTTTCGTCCCACGTACGCTGAGGCGAACGTGGGGCACCCGTCCGCAATGAAAGCGCGGGGAGATGAGCCAGTCACTCTGTGGGATATGGCGCTTCAGCAAACTTGCTGGAGTGGTAGGCTTTTTAATCTTACGGCGCGCGCGCTTCGCGCTTCCTGCTCCTCAACGTGCGAACCAACGCTTCGCCCAGGTGACCACTGCTACCTGTAATTAATGTCTTCATGTTCGGTTGTCTCTAGAGTGCGTACAGATCCACATACTCGTGCACGGGCATGCTTTCGAGCGCCTGCTGATTGAGCGAGGGCTTCAATATCGCCTGCTGCGCCAGCGGCGCAAACCGGCGGCCCAGGTTGGTGCGGAACTTCTCTTCGAGCAGCGGAATACCCTCGCTTCTACGGCGGCGGTGGCCAAGGGGATACTCAACTGTTTCCGTTAAGGTACTGCCATCGGCGAGAGAAAGAGTAAGTGAATTAGCGATGGAGCGCTTCTCCGGATCGTGGTAGTCCGCCGTGTAGGCCGGCTCTTCGCTGCAGTGCATCTTCTCGCGCAGTGCATCGATGCGAGGGTCGGCGGCAAAGGAGTCTTCGTAATCGGAGGCGGTCAGATGACCGAAGATGAGCGGAACAGCAACCATGTACTGGACACAGTGGTCGCGGTCGGCGGGGTTGGTGAGCGGCCCCTTCTTGTCGATGATGCGGAGGCAGGCCTCGTGGGTGCGGAGCTGAATGGAGACGATATCCTCCGCCGACTTACCAACGGCAAGCAGCTTTGCACGCAGCGCCATCGTGGCCTCAACGGCGGTCTGCGCATGGAACTCGGCCGGATAACTGATCTTGAAGAGAACATTCTCCATTACGTAAGAGCCATAGGGCCGCTGGAAGGCAAAGGGCCGGCCGCGAAAGAGCACATCGTAAAATCCCCAGCCCTTTGCAGTAAGCACGGAGGGGTAACCCATCTCGCCGGCCCGAACCATCAGAGCGAGACGAACCGCGCGGCTTGTGGCGTCGCCGGCTGCCCAGCTCTTGCGCGAGCCGGTGTTCGGAGCGTGACGATAAGTCCGCAGGCTCTGACCGTCGACCCATGCCAGCGAGAGCGCATCGAGAATCTGGCCGCGGGTAAGGCCGAGCAGCTGCGCGACCACAGCGGTCGAGGCTACTTTCACCAGGACGACGTGGTCGAGGCCAACGTTATTGAACGAGTTCTCGAGTGCAAGGCAGCCCTGGATCTCGTGTGCCTTGATCATCGCGGTCAGCACTGCGCGCATAGTCAGCGGCGTGTGGCCAGCGGCTACAGCCGTACGGGAGAGCCAGTCGGCGACCGCGAGGATACCACCCAGGTTGTCAGACGGGTGGCCCCATTCGGCGGCCAGCCAGGTGTCGTTGAAGTCGAGCCAGCGAATCATTGCACCGATGTCGAAGGCAGCTTGAACCGGGTCAAGCTGAAACGCCGTGCCGGGAACCTTCGCACCGTTGGGCACCAGGGTTCCGGGCACGATCGGGCCCAGCAGCTTGGTGCAGGCGGGATACTCGAGCGCCTCGAGACCGCAGCCGAGGGTATCGATCAGGCAGTTTCGTGCCGTGGTATAAGCCAGTCCGCTTTCGATGGTGAAAGCGCAGACGTAATCGGCGATGTCGACGAGAACCTGGTCATAGGGCGGACGCTCCACACTGGCATGGACAGACATTCGGGTCTCCGGGAGAAATGCCCTAGGCGCGTTGGGCAAGAGGAACGAATTTGAGATCTTCCGGCCCGGTGTAATTGGCGGCGGGGCGGATAATCTTGCCATCGGCACGCTGCTCGAGAATATGGGCGCTCCAGCCGGCGGTGCGGGCCAGAACAAAGAGCGGGGTAAACATCGCGGTAGGAACACCCATCAAGTGGTAGGAGACGGCGCTAAACCAGTCAAGGTTAGGGAACATACGCTTGGCCTCCCACAGCACCGCTTCGAGCCGCTCGGCGATGCGGTACATTGCGAAGTTCCCGGAGGATTCGGCCAACTCGCGGGCAACGTTCTTGATGATGACGTTGCGAGGATCGCTGACGGTATAGACCGGATGGCCGAAGCCGATGACAACCTCCTTTTTCTCCAGGCGCGCGCGAATGTCGCGCTCCGCCTCATCGGGGGAGGCGTAGCGCTGCTGGATCTCCAACGCAACCTCGTTGGCTCCGCCGTGTTTGGGCCCGCGCAGCGCGCCGATCGCCCCCGTGATGCAGGAGTAAATGTCAGAGCCAGTGCCGGCAATGACGCGGGCGGTAAACGTGGAGGCGTTGAACTCATGCTCAGCGTAAAGAACAAGCGAGATCTGCATAGCACGAATCCACTGCTGACTGGGCGGCTCTCCGTGAAGCAGGGCCAGGAAGTGTCCGGCGAGCGTGTCCTGTCCCGAGACCACGTCGATGCTTCGTCCGTTGCGGCTGTAGTGATGCCAGTAAAGCAGCATCGAGCCCACGGTGGCGAGCAGAACATCGGCGCACTCGATGGCTCCGGCGGGGCTATGGTCATCTTTTTCCGGCAGCGTGCAACCCAGGGCAGAGACGCCGGTACGCAGCACGTCCATGGGATGGGTAGCGGCGGGAAGCTGTTCAAGCACGGTGCAGACGTTGGCGGGCAGGCCTCGCAGGCGAATCAACTTCTGCTTGTAAGCGGCCAGCTCAGTAGCGTTGGGAAGCTTACCCCGAAGCAGCAAGTAGGCCACCTCTTCGAACTCGCAATGGGCAGCCAGATCGGCAATGTCATAGCCCCGATAGTGCAGGTCGTTGCCGGTCCGGCCCACCGTGCACAGAGCGGTGTTGCCCGCCGGCGTTCCGGAAAGAGCAACGGACTTTTTCGGTTTAAAGGCTGCTGGTTGCGGGTTGGTCGTGGTGGCCATATCGATCGCTTCTCCCCAGTTCAACTATGCTTGGATGCCTCGAAGAGCTGGTCGAGCTTCTGCTCATAGGCGTCGTAGCCGAGAAATTCGTAGAGTTCAGCGCGGGTCTGCATCAGGCTGAGCACATTGCTCTGCGTGCCCTCCGTCCGAATGGCATGGTACACCTTGAGGGCCGCGGCATTCATCGCGCGGTAGGCCGCGCAGCAGTAAAGAATGATGTCGACCCCGGCGGCGGCGAGCTCCTCCCTGGTATAGAGGGGCGTTTTTCCGAACTCCGTGATGTTGGCCAGGATGGGGACGCCCACCGTCTCTTTGAAGCGGGCATACATGGGCAGTTCAGTGACTGCCTCGGCAAAGATCATGTCGGCGCCGGCGGCAACATAGGCGGCGCTGCGATCGAGCGCAGCCGCCAATCCCTCGCCGGCCAGGGCGTCGGTGCGGGCCATGATCACGAAGCCCGGGTCGGTGCGGGCATCGACGGCGGCCTTGATGCGATCGGCCATCTCCGCGGCCGGAACCAGCTCCTTGCCCGGCCGGTGACCGCAGCGCTTCGCGCCTACCTGGTCTTCGATGTGCACGGCGGCAGCTCCGGCGCGCTGCATGGAGCGAATCGTGCGGGCGATATTGAAGGCGCTTCCCCACCCAGTGTCGATGTCGACCAGCAACGGCAGCGTGGTGACTTCGGTGATACGGCGAACATCGACCAGCACATCTTCCATGCTGCTGATACCAAGGTCGGGCATGCCAAGCGAGTTGGCCGCCACCCCCCCGCCGGAAAGATAAAGAGCGCGGAAGCCCGTCGCCTGCGCCATGCGCGCCGTGTAGGCATTGAT
>Ga0182015_10004287_pt1 | contig 15440 bp, 20 predicted proteins | sample 712P3MmetaG_FD_120478 | JGI IMG/M metagenome (GOLD analysis project Ga0182015, IMG submission 120478) | Permafrost microbial communities from Stordalen Mire, Sweden - 712P3M metaG | ecosystem: Environmental > Terrestrial > Soil > Wetlands > Permafrost | place: Sweden: Stordalen | collected... | reverse complement strand
GGTTCGAGAGCACATCGAACACGTCGTCGTGTTTCATTACAATCCACACACCATCGGACGTCGCCAGCGGCGTCATCGGCCGCACCCTGTCGTAGAGCGAAAACGGTTCACGAATGACCGACTTCTCGAAGAGTTCGCTCGCTTTCAACTCAGTCTCTGTCTTGGGCTGCGTGTCGGCTCCCCCACCTCGATCAGCCGCATTGCCCCGTCATTTCGGCGCTGGCTTCCTCGGCCACTCGCCCCAAGGGACCAGAACTGCGGTGACTATTTGGGCACAAAGTGACGGGGCCGCGATATGGGTGGAGCTGTGCAACTGAATCATTGCGCACAGCAGGCGAGCACTGATTCAACCTCACTTTCCCCCTCTCGAACGTTGAACGCCCCAAGAGGCGACTCCAAGGCCTTCCATCATATGGAGGCTCCATCTACATAGCAACACAATTGATCAACCCGACATACCTTACGGGTTAGGGGCTTCGGTAGCGACTCCTTGGGCCGCTTCGCGCTCGTCAAGCGCGTGGCTGAGCCATTGCCCGATCTTCGGCATCGATGTCCCCGTTGTAAAGACTGCAGCAACGCCGTTGCGCATCATCAGTGCGGCGTCCTCTTCCGGAATAACACCGCCCACCATCACCAGAACGTCTTCGCGCCCACTTGCAACCAATGCCTCGATCACCCGGGGAACAAGAGTCAGATGAGCGCCGGAAAGCAGCGACAGACCGACAGCGTCAGCGTCTTCGTCCACGGCGGTCCGAGCGATCAGCTCTGGCGTCTGGTGCAGTCCAGTGTAAATAACTTCAAATCCCGCGTCGCGCAAAGAGCGCGCCACGAGTTTCGCACCTCGATCGTGCCCGTCGAGACCCGGCTTAGCGACAATCACGCGATAAGGGCGTTTCACGTTGCAACCTCCTCGTTGGGAGTGCAAATCTCCCCTTCGTTCCTTGACGCTGGACGAAACCGGCTATTACTCTACGTGGAGAATCATTCCACATAATGAAGTACGACGAAAATTCGCTCGGAACATGGAGACGATTTGGGATTCGTTCTGCGGTGACATATTTGACATCGTGTGAACCAGAGAGGAATTAGGTGACCGACGTAAACACTTCAAAGTGGACGGTGCCGCCAGCGTCAATGACAACGATCGAAGAGTCGGATCCTGCAATCGTCGAGTTGATGCGCAATACCGCCGGCTTCTTCCCAAACAGCTATCGGATTATGGCTAGAAATCCAGAACTGACGCGGGCCATGCGGGAGCTCGCCCTAGTGGTGGTCTACTCCGGAAAGGTTGACATCGCCCTGAAATGGTTGGTGGGCCACGTCGCAAGTCGCGCCGCTGGATGTCGCTACTGCTCCGCCCATACCGCCAACGGAGTCGCGAAACGTAGCAAAGTCGACGCAGCCAAGGTCGACGCAGTCTGGGATTTCGAGCGCAGTTCGCTCTTTGATGGCGCAGAACGCGCTGCTTTGTCCCTCGCCCTCGCCGCGGGGGCAACACCAAATGTGTCAACGCAAGCACATTTCGAAGCGCTGCGCGAGTACTTCAGCGACGATGAGATCCTGGAAATTGTCGCCGTCATCGCGTTTTACGGCTTCTGGAATCGATGGAACGACACATTGGTCACTCCGCTTGAAGATCAGCCTCTCGCATTCGGCCTCGAGCATTTGCAGGGGTCTGGCTGGGATCCTGGAAAACACGGCCATTAGAGGCAAACGTTCGCTACAGGGTCGCAACGCAGAGAGCGAAAGTTACATTATGCGCCGCGTCATTGATCGCACCGATTATCCGAACGACGAGACCTGCCGAATTGGACGCTGGTCAATCATTTCGATAAACCTGATCTTCGCTTCCACGGCCGCGATGTTGATTGCACCTTCAATTCCTAATACCTATTTGGCGATAGTTGCATTTACCTCATTTGTCGTTGCGGCAGTACTGTCAATAGCGGGCAGAGTTCGCAAAATTTTCGTAGAGGTGTTACATCGATCTTCGACTCTACGATTCTCAGATCAAGGTCCATACGGACACACGTGGGACTTCCATTGAGGTTCCCAACCACACCTTTAATCAGTTGAATTGATCACGGGAGATTTTCTTATGGGTGATGTCTCGGTCGCATCAGATTCTGGGTTTGTAACCACCGTTGAGATACAACGCGGTCCCGACAATTATTTTGACGTCTCGTTGATCCGCGATCTCGCCGAGGTCTTTTCGTCTCTCAACACGGACGCACGGTGCCGAGCGATTGTCCTCGCCAGTGAAGGAAAGAACTTCTGCGCCGGAGCGGTCTTGGGTCCAGAGGTCGGGATGGGGAGTTCCGAGCGACGAAGGCTATACGGCGAAGCTTTGCCCCTTTTCTCTGGAACGAAGCCGGTCGTGGCAGCGATCCAGGGCGCGGCAATTGGTGGCGGCTTAGGTCTCTCGCTTGTGGCTGACTTTCGAATCACGTCGAATGACAGCCGACTCTCTGCGAATTTCGCTCGATTCGGATTCTTCCCTGGTTTTGGCCTCACCAAAACGTTACCGGCCTTGGTTGGGCGTCAGAAAGCCATGGAACTCTTCTACACCGGAAAGAGAATCAATGGCGATGAGGCCTATCGAATCGGATTGTGTGATCTTGTGACGTCGACCGAATCAATTCGATCCGAGGCGCAAAAGTTTGCTCGAGAAATTGCGCTGTCCGGTCCTCTTGCCGTGAACGAACTGCGACAACATCTGCCCAGAATCCCAATTGATGAGTTAAGAGTGACCATGGAAAACGAGGCAGATATCCAGGACAAGCTAGAAAAGTCAGTCGATTTTAGCGAGGGGCTGAGCGCGATGCAGCAGCGGAGAATACCGAATTTTCAAGGAAAATGACCACGCAGATACCCGTTGGACGAGTCGGCCAATCACAGGAACTTCGCCGCGATGGTGACCGGTCAAGTCATTTACGTTTCCAGTGGGCCGAACGTCTTAGGGGCGCGTCACGGCAGAGCGACATCTACTGCGCCCGGCGGGCGGCTTTCTCAACCCATTCCCAGTGTGTTCGACTGTGATCTGCGTTGATGCCAAGCACGCCGCTTACTGTCCCGTCGGCCCACGGTGCACTGGGGAGCTTCTCTTGAAGTTGGGCGTCGGTTAGTTCCGACATCAGTTGCAGCGTCTCTCCGCGTGCCGACGCGGTAATTGCCACGACGTGGCTGAACGAATCTTCTTGATGTTCTCGTTGCCATTCCTCATTCCATTCGTGCACCCGCGCCATGAATTGCTCGGGAGTGCGAGGTTGGCCGTTCTCATCATTCAATAGATCAACGGGATTGGCGCGACCGGTGAAGTGTTGTCGAATTATGGCATTTAGATTTCTTTCGATGAGGGCCAGATGAACGAAATGATCGAGAGCGGACCAGTGGTTCTGTGGGTCGTGTTCACTCGAAGTACGAGGACGTCGGAGTTCCTCGTCGTTCAGATCGCCGTACGTCGCCAGGAGCAATTCACGGCTTTCGTTCAACTTTTGTTCGAGTTCGATTCGATTCATTGCGCCCCCTCGGCTACGACAACCGTAGAACAGGGCCAGATGTTGCGCGACGAAAGGAGTTCAGCGTTGGGCCTCGCGCGGTCGAGCGCTCCCAACGTAGGGCCTATGCCTGCGGAAAATGAAGAACTCATTGTGACCGGTGCGCGGACGGAATCTCCCTATACGGGCGGGTTGCCCGGATTATTCGGAGAGGAGGCACAATAACTCGCCACGCTCATCGCCACTTTCGGATGGCTAACGCCTTCGCTCACAAAAGGGGTGGCGCAATCGACAAGATCGACGAAAATGGCGGAAATCTCCCCATCGCTACCTTGACGGAAGACGACATTGGCCATTACTCTACGTGGAGACTCATTCCACATAATGAAGTGCGGCGAGAATTTGCTTGGAGCCGAGCGACGAATGGGAATTGGTTCTGCGATTTCTTTGACGTCGTCAGATTAAGAGGAGAAACATGTGACGGACTTAGACACTTCAAAGTGGACGGTGCCACCAGCGTCAATGACGACTATCGAAGAGTCATATCCGGCAATGGTTGAGTTGATGCGCTCCGCCGCCGGTTACTTCCCGAATAGCTATCGGATCATGGCTCGGAATCCCGAACTCACGCAGGCCATGCGCGAGCTGGCCCGCGTCGTGGTGCACTCTGGAAAAGTTGACATCACATTGAAATGGTTGGTGGGTCATGTAGCAAGTCGCGCTGCAGGTTGTCGTTACTGCTCAGTTCACACGGCCAACGGAGTGGCAAAACGTAGCAAAGTCGATGAAGCCAAGGTCGACGCAGTCTGGGATTTTGAGCGGAGCCCACTCTTCGACGGTGCGGAACGCGCTGCGTTGTCGCTTGCCCTCGCCGCTGGGTCAACACCGAATTTGTCGACACCCGCTCACTTCGAAGCACTGCGGGAGTACTACAGCGACGACGAGATTCTCGAAATTGTCGCCGTCATCGCTTTCTACGGTTTCTGGAATCGATGGAACGACACATTGGTCACACCACTCGAAGATGAACCCCTCGCATTCGGCCTCAAGCATTTACAGGGTTCGGGCTGGGAACCCGGAAAACACGTCCATTAGAGGCACATAATTATTTTGTCGCATCGAAGAGAGTCGGAAGATAAATTGCGCGGCGCGTAATTGACTGCTCCGAAGATTCGAACGAGGAGATCTGCCCAAATGAACGCTCGTCAATCGGCGAGAACATTCGGCCACCTTTGAACCGCGACGCCTCGAAAGAGCACAAGGGATTGATTGCACTGCGTCTCGAGGGATGCGTCGCACCTCGAACAGATTCGTCAAACGATCACGGCGAGTGACCTGGCCTGGAGTGGAACAAGAGGCGTCCAAGGTGAGCGGTGATCCTGACGCCGCCTGCGATCAGTTTCGGGAGGCCTGTTCACGGATGTGACGGATCATGCCGACCACGTCCTCTGGCACCAGCCGTCCGATGGCACCACTTGAATACACGCTGACTATGACGCGGCCCGTTGGATCGAGAATGAAGCCGGTGGACTGAAGGAAAACCGGTTCGGCGTTTAGAAATGCTCCGGTCGCCTTTGCAACTGCGTGGGCATCAGCGCCGAACCCGACCGGAAAGGTCAACCCGAGCTTGGCCACCAGTTCAGCCGTCGTGGCCTCATCATCGACCGACAAAGCAATGACGTGGGCGTCCACCTCCGCGAAACTCTCGGTGGCCCGTTGGAAGGCTCGTAACTGCGCGTTGCAGTAGGGGCACCACGAGCCCCGGTAGAACAGGACCACCCCGAAGTGGCCCTCGAGAACGGCAGGCAGCTCAATGACCTCTCCATCGGTCGTGGTCACGGCAAGGGGTGGGAACATCTCACCTCGATATAGCAGTGTCATCTGAATCTCCTTGGTTCGTTGTTAGGTCGAGCGCGCGAGGGAGGCTCCGGTCCCGATGGTGCGAAGGACCTCAGGTGCGCGATCGCTGCGTCAAGAGCCACCTCAACAGAAAGGGTACTGCGATCGACCTCGGTAGTGACAGTCCGCCTTGCAATCTGGCAATGACACTCACTGCGAGATCCGCGGTACTGGTATCCGCTCGAAGTTCTCTCGCTTCGACCATTCTGGCCAGGCCGTCGGGCCCTCGCTAGGCATTTTGTTGAACCTGCGACCCCTTGCGTGAATTGTTTCTGGTCACCGATCCCGGAGAAACCGCCTCCATTGGAATTCTGCGAGGATTCTGTGGGTATGAATGTCCTCGGAATTCAATCAGAAATCCATCACATAGCGCGGACACTTGACGCCTGTGCAACGGAGGTCGACGAAGCCCAATCATTATCGAGTCAACACTTCAACGACCTCGCAACCGCGGGACTCTACGGAGCATTCGCTCCATCTGCAGTTGGCGGACTTGAACTCGATCTGCATGACTTGGCCGAAATCGTTGAGGAACTCGCGTCGGCGTGTTTGACGTCCACATTCGTGTTGATTCAGCATTTCAGATTGCTTGCTGCTCTTCTCGATCCATCAACTCCTTCGGAAATTCGTGACCTACTGCCACTCGCAGTACGTGGAGACCTGAAAGGAGGAGTGGCGCTCAGCGGACTCCTTCCTGGTCCTCCACGTTTGAGAGCGAACGAAACGACGAATGGATGGCGACTCGATGGTGATGCTCCATGGGTCAGCGGCTGGGGAATCGTTGGCGTCCTCTTCCTCACGGCCCGCCAGTCAGATGACACTGTCGTCAGCTTTGTGATTGACGCGGTTGAGCAACCTGGACTGAGGGTTATCCGACATCGACTTTCGGCGATGAATGCTTCTTCGACCGTCCAACTCTTGTTCACGAATTTCTTCATACCCAACGAACGTTACGTGGGAAGCCAGCCCTACGCACCGGGGCTCGAGCGACCGGAAGGCCTCCGGGTCAATGGCTCACTGGCGCTCGGTATCACTCGTCGATGTTGTGATCTCCTAGGTCCGACGTCGCTTGACGATGAGTTGCGTCAATGTCGTGACGACCTCGACGCGTACGAGACGAAGGACATCGCGGTTAGTCGCGCCCGTGCGGCCGAGCTCGCCGTACGAGCCGCTCACGTACTCGCAGTGTCACGTGGCAGTCAGTCCGCAATCTCAGGCGACATTGCCGAACGCACAACGCGGGAGGCGGCACTCCTCTTGGTCTTTGCCAGTCGCCCCGCGATCAAGGAATCGCTCCTCGACCTCATGATCGAGCGTCGCTGAGTCAATCCACGACGAGCGGATCGCTCGCAAGTGTCTTGGTGACCACGTTCGAAGTCACGATGGCCTCGCGACTCCGGAAGTGTCGAATCGTGAGCCAACCAATCCCCGCGGCGACGAAACATGACGCCGCTCCGACGCCGAGGCCCACTCGGGCATTTGATTCACTAATAATCCAGCCGATGAGCGGTCCCCCGATGGGCGTCGTTCCCATGAACGCGACGGCCCAGAGCGCCATCACCCGCCCACGCATCTGCGGATCCGTCTGTAGTTGCAACGTCGAGTTGGTCATGGACAGGAACGAGACGCTCGCGAAGCCGACGAGGGCCAGCGCGACGAACTCGATGCCAATCTGCGGAGACAATGCCGCCAGGGTGATAAACGCTCCGAAGAGGAGTGCGGCCCGGGTGATCGCTCGAGTACCAGTCTTGCCCTTGGACGCGGTCCAGAGCCCGCCGATGACGGCGCCGATACCCATCGAGGCCATCATCAATCCGTAGTCCTCGGAGTTGCCGTGAAAGATCTTCCCCGCCACGATCGGTAGCGACACCTGGAACTCGTAGGCCAGCATGCCGACGAGGGCCATCATGATCAGCGGATACAACAGTTTTGGTGTCGCGACGACGTAGCGGAAACCTTCGCGAAGTTGTCCCTTCGCCCGCTCGGTGGGCACACTGGGACTAAGTATCGAGAGGTCCATGATCATCAGCGAGAAGACGACCGCCACGAAACTCACCGCGTTGAGAGCGAAACACCACCCTTCGCCGAAAGTGGCGATGAGGATGCCCGCGACGGCCGGGCCGACGGCGCGCGCCACGTTGTTCATGGTCGAGTTGAGACTGACAGCGTTTCTCAGGTCCTTCGGACCGACCATCTCCAAGATGAAGGACTGGCGCGAGGGGTTCTCGAAGGCGTTGTTCAGTCCCAACACGATTGCCAGGATGCAGACGTCGAGGTACGTCACCACATGGGTCAGTGAGAGCACGGCGAGGACCGCGGCCTGCACACCCATGGCCGACTGCAAGATGACCATCAGTTTCCGCTTGTCGACGCGGTCGGCGATCACTCCCCCGTAGGGGCCGAGGAGGAGGACGGGCAGCGTCTGCAGCGCCACGACCAGGCCAATGTCGGTGGCCGAGTGGGTCAGGGTGAAGACGAGCCACGACTGCGCGGTCATCTGCATCCACGTCCCGATCAGGGACGTCGTCTGACCGAAGAAGTACTTTCGATAGTTCTGGTTGGAGAGTGACGAAAAGGTTCGCCGCGCCGATGCCTTGACGTTCATTCGCCACGCTCCCGGAGGGCAACGACGATCGCCTCGAGCGCTGGAGTTGCGACGCTCAGCGCCTGCCGTTCGTCCTTGGACAGACTCCGGAGGGCATAGAGCAGCGCGTCGGTGCGCTCACCGCGAATCGTCTCACGAAGGGCCATCCCCTCGGGCGTGGCGGACAGGTGGATGACGCGAGCGTCGTCGGCATCTGAGGTTCTAGAGACCAAGCCGGCCGCCTCGAGTTTCCCTACGATGCGCGACAACATGGTCGGGTTAAGGCCCTCCTCTCGAGCGAGTTCCGAGAGTCGGATCGACCCGGAACGCCCGATCGCCATCAACACTTCGCGATGGCTGGACGACAGGTCTTTCTGGGCCTGCGTGAGACGAAGTCCCCGATTCAGCCGACCGAGCACTCCGCGAAGGTGCTCGGCAAGGTGCCGTTCCTTCTCGGTCGGTTCTCGCGTGGCATCAGACACGAGACCAGTGTACCAGTAGTTGCTTGCCAGCAAGCAACTACTTCGCCTAGGCTGTCTATACTCCCCCGTGTTCTACGGTGGTCACCACCAAGGGGGCGTGATGAACCGAGTCGAGATCGAGACCAAACTCAATGAGGGCCGAATTTGGCTCCTCGAGAAGTACGAATCACTGAGTGACGAACAGTTGCGCCGGCCACTCACCACGAGTGAACACGATCCCGAGAATCATTGGAGTGCACTCGATCACCTCGCCCACCTCGCGCTGATCGAGCGCGATTTCAACGCCATGGTGCGCAAGCACGTGGCCGGAGCTGCGAATCCCGTCGGATTGCTGACCGACGACCTAGGTGAGGTGCGCTCCCGAGAGGAGATCATGAAGATTGTGCACGCCCGGACCGAGGAGTGGCAAGTGACCCACCACGGCGATTCCTTCAGCGAGGCCGTGGCGTTGACGGGCGGCGCTCGTGGCGCAACGCTGCAACTCATGGCCGAACTGAGCGACGCCCAACTCGAAGAGAAGTTACCCGGAGCCCCGTGGGCCGACGGCACCATCGGCGGTGTTCTCGGCACGAACGCCGATCACGGCCGAATGCACTGGAAGTGGCTGGAAGAGGCCGGTCTCTGAGATGACGACGATGCACGCTGCGGTCGTCACGTCCTTTGACGAACCTCCGCACTATTTGGAGTTCGACGTCCCCATACCGAACGACGAGGACCAACTCAGCGCCGAGGTCCTCGCGGTCGGACTCCACCCTCGCGTGCGCACCGACGCCAACGGTACGCACTATTCGAGTAGTGGGGTGCTGCCCATGATCCCCGGCATTGACGGTGTCTCTCGACTAGAAGACGGACGACGGGTCTACTTCGTCGCCGATGACGACGTGCCGGGCCCGATGGCAGAGAAGACCGTCGTCGACACACGTCGAATGGTCGTGTTACCCGAAAACGTCGACGTCGAACGGATCGCTGCCGCGATGAACCCGGCGATGTCGTCGTGGGTCGCGCTACGGCGCCGGGTACCGATCGAGCCAGGTCAGAGCGTGCTCGTACTGGGCGCCACCGGTAACGCGGGCGCGATGGCCGTGCAGGTGGCCAAGCGACTCGGCGCCGCACGTGTCGTGGGCGCCGGTCGCGACGAGGAGCGACTTGCCGCGCTGGAGGGCCTCGGCGCCGACGCCGTCGTCCAACTCTCGGACGACGCCGACGAGACCGCGCAGGCACTTGGCGAAGCCGCCGCCGACGTTGACATCGTGATCGACTACCTGTGGGGCGAACCCGCGCAGCGGGCCATGACGGCTCTTCTGACGGCGCGTAGTGACCGGAGCCGAGCGCTCAACTGGATCCAGATCGGGGCGATGGCCGGTCCGACGATGGAGCTGCCTTCAGTCCTTCTGCGCTCGGCGAATCTGCGCGTCCAAGGAAACGGTCAGGGCGCGGTGTCGGCCAAGGCGTACCTGGCGGAACTGCCATCGTTGATTTACGAGATCAATGACGGCACGTTCTCTATTACTCCCCGGCCGGTGCCGCTTCGCGACGTCGAGGCCGCGTGGGCGCATCGTGACACGCCAGGCGAACGAACGGTGATCACTCCCTGACCTCGCTACCTAAGGTTGTCCCCATGGAGCCCACCGAATCACGGCAACTCGATCCGTGGACGAAGCTGTGGTTGGGTTGCGCTGCGTTCTGGAGCCTGGGTCTCGTCGCTGCCGGGTTCTTCGTCAACAGCTACAGCTCCCCGAAAGGACCGGGGCGGACGCTCATCCAAGAGAACGGCGACAAGGTACTCCTGCCCTTGTTGGTTCCCTTGGCCGGCGTGGTGATCGTCGCTCTCGCGTTGTGGCACCGGCGCAGGGTTCAGTCGCCTGGTGTCGGCATCCTCGTGTGGGTCGTCTTCGGACTGCTCGCTCTTTTGGTCGTGTTAGGGATTTTCACGATTGGACCATTCGTCGCTCCCGTCGCGGTCTTCGTGATCGTGTCGATTACCCGAGTGAAGAGTCAGCAGGCCGCCTACGTGATTTGAGGCGTGATCCGTTCGGCCACCAGGCGCAGGTGATCCAGGTCGGACAGATCCAGGACCTGAAGATACATCCGCGTCGCACCCACGTCGGCGAAAGAGCGAATCTTCTCCACGACTTCGTCGACAGTTCCCGCGAGTCCGTTGGCCCGCAACTCGCTGACCTCGCGACCGATCCTTTGGGCCCGACGCTCGATCTCCGCCTCGTCCTCGCCCACACAGAGGACCTGTGCGGCCGAGAGGATGATGTCATCACGACCACGACCCGAACGATCACAGGCCTCTCGAACCCGTTCGAACTGCGGGGCGGTCCCGTCAAGACTGTTAAAGGGCATGTTGAACTCGTCGGCAAATCGCGCGGCCAACTGCGGCGTACGGACCTTGCCTCCCCCGCCTATCAGAATCGGAGGACGAGGGGTTTGAACCGGCTTAGGCAGTGCCGGACTGTCGGTGAGCTGATAGTGCTTACCGGCAAATGAGTACGTCTCACCGATCGGCGTCACCCAGAGACCGGTGATGATCTCGAGCTGTTCGCTGAGTCGTTCGAAGCGCTCCCTCAGCGACGGGAAGCTGATGCCGTAAGCGGCGTGCTCGTTGGCGAACCACCCGGTGCCGATGCCCAACTCGACGCGGCCCGCGCTCATCTCATCGACCTGCGCCACCGAGATGGCGAGTGGTCCAGGCAGTCGGAACGTCGCGGCGCTCATCAACGTGCCGAGGCGGATGGTATTGGTCTCTCGAGCCAGACCAGCGAGCGTGACCCACGCGTCGGTCGGCCCGGGCAGTCCGGAGACCGCTCCCATGTGCAAGTAGTGGTCGGATCGAAAGAAGGCACCGAAGCCGAGCCGCTCCGATTCCAGGGCGACGGCTAAGAGGTCGTCGTAGGTCGCGCCCTGTTGGGGTTCCGTGAACACTCGCAGTTCCATTGGTCGTCCTCTCGGCATCGAATCGTGACCATGCTACGCACGATGGAACGCTGCGCAATCTTGGTTTCGGCACACGCCCTTTCGTCCTCCGGAATGCCTGGGTAGAATCCGAGTCATGGTATTCGGTGCTTCAGAATCCAGTGACTCCTTGTCCGACGGGTCGCCGCACTACGGCCAACCCGGTGGTTCGCAGTTCCCCATCACGACCGCGCTCGCCTTTCCCGACCGCGAAATCGACCACAGTCTCGGCATGGTCTTCGGTGTGGTGGTGCGCTCAATGGGCATCGCCCGGAATATCGGCGCGGGCTTCAAGTCGCTCGCTGGCGGTGAGGTGAAGCAGTACACCCGACTGGTCGAGGACAGCCGACGACACGCCCTGGACCGGATGATCGAGAACGCGCAACTGATCGGGGGCGAAGGGGTCATCTCGATGCGCTTCGACTCCTCGGAGGTCGGCAACACCTTGACCGAGATCGTCGCCTACGGCACGGTCGTCACCTTCCGAAAGAGCGCGTAAGACACGTGGGCATCATCTGGGCCATCGTCCTGGTGGTCCTCGTCGTCTGCTTCGTCTTCAGCATTGTCTTGCGGCGCCACGGCGAGTCCGATACGCCGAAACCGGACTGGCGCCGAACCGAAGAGGTCTTCAATGATCCCTCCACCAACCGCGTGATGCGCGTCTGGCTGGACACGGCCGGCGACCGGCACTACGTGGCGGAGGGTAAAAACACCGCGACCTAGTTCGCGGTCCTCTCCCCTTACGGCTGAGGATCGAGCAACTGTCGAACCTTGGGCGGGGCGACGAGGAGCCACGCGTCGACGATCAAGTCGCTCAGTGTGTCCCACTGCGGATCATTCCACTCATCGTGGCCGTCCAGGTAGGCGCCGACCCACCCTCGCCCGCCGACGTAGGGAGGTCGAAAGTACCGCTCCGCGTCCTCTGCAGCCAGCGACTCCTGCACGCCCGCGGCCGCGACGAAGACGACCGAGACCCGGTCGTCGTGGTGGTGATCGGACATGGCGACGAAATTCTTCTTGTCGCTGATGAACCACGACGCCTCGCCGTGACTGAGTCGTTCGACGACGAGCGGCAGGTCCATGCAGATCGCCCGAACGCGTTTCGTCGCGTTCTCACCCTCGCTCGTCGGGCGTTGGTCGGGTGTCACTCCGGACATGACGCGATGGTAGTTCCGACTCATCTGCGTCCGCGCAACTTTGGTGGAAGTGGATCTTGAAGCAGTCCTGCAGGGTTCTCAACTCATCCGACTGCGCCGACGTTCCGTCGCTCGCCACGTCAGTCGACCGAGTAGAAGCAGCGCGGCGAGGACCAAGAGGGCGAACAGCAGCGGGCCGGCGATTCGGACCAACCACTCGAAACCGGCTGCAAATCCGTGGAGCGATTCATGCCACGCCTTGTCCACGCCCGTCGCCGGGTGAAGAGGCGGATTGACTTGATGACCGGCCACACTCATCGAGACGGTCAGCGTCGCGTACGTTGTTTCGCTGTTGAGCAGTCCCAACGAAGCCTGGAGTTGCTCGATCTGACTCTGAATCGAATTGAGTTGGTCCTGAATCGAGAGGATGCCGCCGATGGAGTTGGTCCGCGACATGATCTTCAAGTACTGCGCGCGACTGAGTTGCAGCGCGCTGATCCGAGCTTGCAAATCGATGTACTGCCCCGTGACGTCGTTCGCTGAGGTCATCACCGACGTCGCCACCCCGGCATGTCGCACTTGATCGACCAGCATCGTGAAGTTGTGCACCGGCACCTCGAGGACTATCGAACCCGTCGAATACATATGAGTCGCCTTCGTGCCCATGTGCGACTCCGTGCTCGCGACGAAACCACCGTCAGTGGTAGCGAAATCGGTCAGTTGCGTCAGTGTCGACTCGAATCGCGTGCTACCGACCGTTAGGAATATCGTCCCGACCTCCTCGACGCGCAATGAACTGTCCGACGCCTCAGCACTCCCGTTCGTTGAGGACTTACCCGACTTCGCCGCGCTCGAGGTGAGAGTAACCCCCTGGTCGTCCTTATTACTGGTTCCCGCAATAAAACTCGTTCCCGTGAGGCCAAGTATTTGGGCCTCAGACTCTGGAAGTACGGCCGCATTGGGGTTCGCGCTTTTAGCGCCGGTGGGAAGACTCTCACCGTGAACCGTCCGGAGAGCGCTACGCACTTTCGGGGTGACCTCGCTATTCAAGAGCGGCACGGCGACGGCCAACACCACGACGCAGGCCGCGACGGCCAACAACGTTGATCGCATCCGACCGGTGCGCTCTACCAGGGACCGGATCCGAGACGGCTCGTCAGCATCGCCTGATTCGAGCGCCTCGTCGAGGATCCTCTCGGTCGCCCCGGCGGTGATCGTGAAGCCGTCAGCCGCTTCTCGAAGGGCTTGCTTTAACTTCTCTTCGTCAAACTCAGTCATGAATGTCTCTCCTTACGAGCGTTGATCGGACTCGGCCCTTCGGACTGAAGGGCCGGATGGACGGCGAGGCGGCTTCGCGCCTCGTTGAGACGCGACTTGACCGTTCCGGGCTGGCGACCGATCACGGCGGCGATGTCGCGCTCGCTGAGATCGGCGTAGTAACGAAGGACGATGACGATTCGCAAGTGCGTGGGAAGATCCTTCAGCGCGGTCATCACGTCATTCGACAACGACACCCGCCCGATGGGGTCCTCAAGCGTCACGACGTCGGTCAAATCGTCGTCGGGTCGACGTCGAGTGCGATGAGGTATCTCCTTGCGCAGCTTCGAGTTACAGGTATTGACGACCACGCGGTACAGCCACGGCTTGAAACTCGCGCCCGTCACCAAGGAGTCGCGGAACTTCCACGCCCGCAGGAACGATTCCTGAACGGCGTCCTCGGCGTCCGGTCGATTTCCCAAGATCAAATACGCGGTCCGCACGGAACTGGCGTAGCCGTCCTCGAGCCAGGTTCGAAGTTCGTCGACGTCGACGGCGTCACTCACCTAGGTGACCTTTCCACAAGGTCGAAGAACCACATTTCTCTGCACAGGTATAGAGACTCCGAGACCGCGCAAAAGGTTCGCGAAATTCACGAAAATTCTCGCCTGAGGAGTTGTCCCGACTGAAACGCGGCTATTTAGAGGTGATGAGCCACGACATTCGTCATTCGGGAATAAGTCCGGTGAGGCAGAACGGGTGTCCGACGGGGTCGATGAGGACCCGCCAACGATCCGGTTCGGGCTGCTCCGGCGCCACCGTGGCGCCGGCCGCGACGGCCGCCGCCTGGCCCGCGTCAAGGTCTGCGACCGAGAAGTCCAGGTGGATGTGTGACGGCGTGTCGCTCGCGGGCCACGTGGACGGTTTGAAGCCTTCGACGCGCTGCATCGTGAGCCAGAGGTTGTCCAACTGGATGGCCGAGAAGTCATCGGATTCAAAGGTGATCTCCTTCTCGAGCAGCGCGGAGTAAAACACCGCCAGCGCGTGAGGATCAGGACAGTTCAGCGATACGGCACCCAGTTTGGAAATCTCTCCCACGTTCTCTCCTTTATGTATCTGATGAGCGCATTCTTACCCGAACGATGTGACTTCGCTGCGAAGAGAAGGCGATTCTCCGTAACCGCCCGAGGGTTTAGTTCAGGAGTTGGCGGAGCGAGAGAGCGCCGTGGCGCTGCGCCACAGCTCGAAGTAGTTCTCGAACGTGATGTCGGCCGTCACGTAGCCGGCCGCTTGGAGTTCGCGGTGGTACGCCGGGAGGTTGTGCCACGGTACGCCCATGTCGACGTGGTGGGCCAGGTGCCAACCCGTGTTGTACGGGACGAACCAGAAACGGGCCAGCCAGTGCTGGCGCACGTTATGGGTCGTGAGACGCCGGTCGTCACTCTTCAGCATCCCGCCATGCTCGGCGATCGCGCGCAGCCGGTTCAACACCCGCCACTGGGTCATCCACGGCAGCCACCAGAACACCAGGTACGACCACCACGCGCCGGTTCCGAGCCAGAACAGTCCGAACAGGACGGCCTGCACGGCGAGGATCGACGAGGCGATGGCCCGACTCTGTGACTTG
>Ga0182015_10004286_pt1 | contig 15441 bp, 15 predicted proteins | sample 712P3MmetaG_FD_120478 | JGI IMG/M metagenome (GOLD analysis project Ga0182015, IMG submission 120478) | Permafrost microbial communities from Stordalen Mire, Sweden - 712P3M metaG | ecosystem: Environmental > Terrestrial > Soil > Wetlands > Permafrost | place: Sweden: Stordalen | collected... | reverse complement strand
CGGCAACAACCTGAGGGACGACCAGGCCAAGCTGTTCGCCCTCATGAGCTCCTTCGACTTCCCGAAGCGGACCTACGACCTTGACCTCGTCTACGAGCCGGCCCCGCTCAGCGGGGGCGGCAACGCCGCCTACGCGGGCCTCGGCGTCACGCAGCGCTTCGGGTTCATCAACAGCACGGTGCGGGTGGTGAGCTCGTACGCCTTCAGCCCCGATTCGGCGGCGGTCGGCAAGGGCACGCTGATCTTCAACCAGCTCTCGATCACGCCGCCCCACACCTACAACAACCTCTACTGGGACACGTTCGTCGGGTTCGGGGACTACTCGTCCGCCGCCAGGGACCCGGACGCCGCCGGCCCCCTGACCCCGATGGGGCTCCTCTTCTCCCCGCCCGATCTCGGGACCTACGGCTCGGCCCTCAACAGCGACCCGAGGAAAGCCGCGGGAACGCTGGTCGGCTACCAGATCTACTTCAACAACCGCCGCGACCAGCTGGTGGTCGAGGTCGGCGGGCGCACGAACACGAGCGGGCCCGACGCCGCAGCGGTGGCGGCGGGCGCCCAGTGGGAGCAGGCGATCGGCCGCCACTTCGTCCTCGTCTTTGGCGGGTTCGTCGGGAAGCAGGACTCCGTCTCCCACAATTACGGGTTGCGTTCCGAGCTCGACGTCAAATTCTGACGGCTGATGATCCTGGAGCTGCTGGGCTACTGCCTGATTGGCCTCACCACGGCGGGCGCGGGCGCCGCGGTCCTGAGGCAGGCGAGCCGCGACCGCTTTGAGAAGGAGCGGCGGGACCTGGAGCTTGAGATCCTGCGGGGACGACTCGAGATGGAGCGCGAGCGCCGCCTTGAGCGCAGCCAGTCGACCCTCCCCTGGAACGGCCTGCGCAAGTTCGTCGTCAAGAAGAAGGTCCTGGAGGCGAAGGGCCTGATGTCCTTCTACCTGAGCCCCCATGATGGCAAGGCGCTCCCCGAGTTCCTTCCCGGCCAGTACCTCACCTTCCAGCTCCAAGTCCCCGGCCAGGCGAAGGCGGTCATCCGCTGCTACAGCCTCTCGGACCGCCCCCGGCAGGACTACTTCCGGGTGACGATCAAGCGGCTGGCGGCCCCGCCGGACGCGGCGGGGGTGGCGCCCGGGATAGGCTCCAGCTTCTTCCACGACCAGGTCAACGAGGGCGACATCCTCGATGTGAAGGCGCCGGGCGGCCATTTCTACATGGACCCCGCCGGCAAGGGCGGGGTGGTCCTCATCGGGGCCGGCGTCGGCATCACCCCCATGCTGAGCATGCTCCACACGATCGTCGCGATGCAGTCGCGGCGCGAGGTCTGGCTCTTCTACTCGGTCCGCAACAGCGACGAGCACATCATGGCCGACATACTGAAGACGACCGCGCGGGAGACCCCGAACGTGCGGATCGTCGTCTGCTACAGCCAGCCCCACCCGCACAATGTGTCCGGGGAGCACTACGACGAGGCCGGCAGGGTCTCGGTCGACCTCTTCAAGCGCATGCTCCCCTCGAACAACTACGATTTCTACATGTGCGGCCCCGGTGGGCTGATGGAGAGCCTGACCCGCGACCTGCAGGGCTGGGGGGTCCCGGAAAACCGGATCCACTTCGAGACCTTCGGCCCCTCGAGCGTCAAGAAGGTGGGCGGCCTGACCCAGCCGCCCATGGCGCTGACGACCAAGTTCTCGGTCAACTTCAAGAAGTCGGGCAAGGTGGTGGACTGGACGGGCGCCAGCGCGAACCTGCTCGAGCTGGCGGAGCAGGCCGGCGTCGCGATCGCCTCGGGATGCCGCTCCGGCAACTGCGGCACCTGCGTCGTCGCGATCAAGTCCGGGGAGATCGCCTACGTGCAGACGCCCGGCTCGACCCCGGACCCGGGGACCTGCCTTACCTGCGTCTGCCTCCCCAAGGGCGACGTGGTCCTCGACGCCTGAACATGCGTGCGGCCGGCGAGGGCCGGCCGCAGCACTGAAGGAAGGGGGGCCGGATGGGGCCCCGGTGATTCCCAGAATTGTCCTCAGTTCTTGACCGTCATGTTGTTCGTGACGGAGCTGACCCCGCGCGTGTCCTGCGCGAGCTTGCTGACGAGGGACCTCTCGGCGTCCGTGTCGGCGACCCCCGAGACCGTGACCACGCCGTTCTCGGTCGTGACCTTGGTCGAGAGGGCGCTCGTCGCGCGGTGGTCGAGGAGTGACAGCTTGACCTGCGACGTGATCGAGGCGTCGTCCATCGTGTCGGAGGCGGTGTCGCCCGGCTGCACCGTCAGGTCGTTCGTCACCGACTTCACGTTGTCGATGTCCTTGGCATAGAGCCCGGTCAGTTCCTTCTGCGCCGTGTTCTGCACCGTGCCGGTCAGCGTGACGACGCCGTCCTTGACGTCCACGTTCGTGGAGGTGGCGCTGACGTTCGCCTTGACGAGCAGTTCGCCGCGGACCTTGAGGGCGATCCAGGCGTCCGAGTGCTCCGCGACGTCGGACTTGATCTCGATCTGGTTGTCGACGCTGACGACGCCGGGCAGGTTCGTGACCGTGTCCTCGGCGAGCGCCTTGTCGTCCCGGTCCCGGACCACGCCGGTCAGGGTGACCACGCCGTCGTTGGACTTAACGGTCACGTGGTTCTCAAGGACCGTGCGGTAGTTGTAGGAGGATCTGGCGGCGTCCTCGATCTTGCTGTCGGTCGAGGAGGCGAAGAGCGCGCACGGGAGGGTCGCGGCGAGCAGGAATGCAATGCGGGTATATGTTTTCATAGGGTTAGTCGTTACTGTCAGAGGACGCGTCCCCCGACCTTGCGGTCGCCGCGTGCGGCTCTCTTGCACCCGCATGTGGCGGATGAGCGTGTCGGAGTGGATGGGGACGCCATGGGCCCAGAGTACAGCAGGCGGCCCCGGGCCGCCATGGGGTGTTCAGAGCATAGCACTTCACCCCATTTCGGGCGGACGGCTTCCTCTGTAGTCTGCCGCCCGAAATGGTCGCAATAAACACAGAACTCGGCTCCCCCGCTCAGCAACCCATCCCGGCGGGCCCGGCAGTACGCGCCGCCGCATCCAGGCTCGAGGCGCAGCACGACGCCGAGCTGGTCACCCGCTTCAACTCCGGTGACGACGACGCCTTCGCGGAAATCGTCACCCGCTACCGGGGCAAGATGTACTCGATCGCCCTCTCCCACCTGCGCAACCACGCCGATGCCGAGGAGATCGCCCAGGACACCTTCATCAGGGCCTACCGCGGCCTGGCGCGCTTCCGCGGGGACTCGTCCCTCGCCACGTGGCTGCACCGGATCGCCTTCAACCTGTCCCGCAACCGCTACAAGTACTACTTCTGCCGCCGCCGGCACGCGATGCTCTCACTCGACTGCGCGTTCGAGGACGACAGCGGCTCCACCTTCTCGGACCTGATCGCGAGCGACACGCCGACGCCCGCGCGCGCGGCCTCCACCGGGGAATTCTCAAGCCTGGTCGTCTCCTGCATGGAGAAGCTGGGCACGCACCAGCGCGAGATCCTGAACCTGCGAAACGCCATGGGCCAGTCCTACGGCGAGATCGCGGGCGCCCTCGGCATAAGCGTCGGCACCGTGAAGAGCCGCATCGGCCGCGCCCGGGAGAAGCTCCGCGGGCTCCTCGCCATGGAATATCCGGACCTGGCGGCAAACTCGTCCTCCTTCGACTGGTTCGAGCCCAACCGCTCGGCGGGCAAGGTCGGCGTGGCCTGCAGCTAGAGGGGCGGCCGGGACCGGCCGCCAAGCCGATCAGACGATCGTCACCTGGACGCTGCTCTCGATGATCCCCTGCGCTATCGCGTAGCGCGTGAGGCCGGCCGTGTCGTGGATGTTCAGCTTGTCCATCAGGTGCTGCCGGTGCTTCTCGACGGTCTTGATGCTGATGTTGAGGCCGGCCGCAACCTGCTTGTTGGCGTGGCCCTCGGCCACCAGCTGGATGACCTCGAGCTCGCGCGATGTGAGCCCGGTGGCCTTCTTGATCATCAGCCCCCCGATCTTGTCCGGCTTCTGGTAGTGGTCGCGCAGGCGCTTGGACACCTGCGGGCTGTAGAAGGCGTTGCCTGCCATCACCTCGTGGATCGCCTTCGCCAGGATCTGCGCGGAGGTCTGCTTGATGAGGAAACCGACGGCGCCGACCGAGATCACCCGGTCGATGTAGGCGTCGTCGCTGTGCGCGGAAAGGATGAGGACCTTTGTGTGAGGCATCGCCGCAAGGATCTGGCGGGTGGCCTCAAGGCCGTTCAGGAGGGGCATCGCGATGTCCATGACGACGACGTCGGGCTTCAGCGCCTTCGTCAATTCCACCGCCTCGCGGCCGTTGTGGGCCTCGCCTATGACCTCGATCGCGCTGTCCGCGGCTAGGAGGGCGCGCAGGCCCTCGCGCACTATCGTGTGGTCGTCGGCAAGGAGGGTCTTGATGGGCTTCATCTTGGGGGAATTCATGTCTTTGTGCTGCGCTTGAAAGGTATAAGCGAGGAAATCGTTGTGCCGTGGCCCGGGGCGGACTCCACCTTGAACTTGCCGCCGACCATCTCGACGCGCTCGCGCATCCCGATCAGGCCAAGGCGCTTGTTCCTCCTGGAGTCGAGCACGTGCGCCACGTCGAAGGATTTCCCGTCGTCCTTGATCACCATGAGGACCGCCTGGGGAAGGCTCTTGATGCTCATTCTGACCTGGCTCGCCTTGGCGTGCTGCGCGATGTTGATGAGGGCGGCCTGGGCCACGCGGTAGAGGACGGTCCGCTTGTCGTTGCTCAGTTTCTCCACCTCGGCGAACGTGGAGAAGTCCACCTGCAGCCCGGTGCGCGTGGTGAAACTCTTCAGGTAGGCGTGGAGCGCGGGGATGAGCCCAAGGTCGTCCAGGAGCGTCGGGCGAAGGTCGCGCGCGAACCGGTGGACGATGTCGACGGACTTCTCGACAAGGCGCTGCGTGTAGCCGATGTGCTTCGCGAAGCTCGTCGTGCTGACGCCGGACTCGATCTTCAGCGAGGCGAGCTGAACGTTGATCCCGGTGAGCGTCTGGACGATCTCGTCGTGGAGCTCGCGGCTGATCTCCTTTCGCTCGGCCTCCTGGGCCGAGAGCACCTGGTGCGACAGGTGCCGGAGCCTGAGCTGCATGCTGCGGGCCTCGCTGAGGAGGCCCCGGTGCTTCCTCTCGCTCAGCTGAAGGGACCGCTCGGCGGATTTCCTTTGCACCACCTCGATCTTCAGGCGCTGGTTGGCCGAGGTGAGCTCGACCGTCCGCTCGTGGAGCGACGCATTGGAATCCTTCAGCTTGGCGAGGTTCTCCACGGTCGCCCGGTGCGTGTTCTCGATCGGGGTCAGGACCTCGAGGAAAAAGATCCCCGCCACCTTGACCGTCCGGTTCCTCTCGGCGACCGTGCAGTCGAGGGGCATGAGGGTGAGGAGCGCGTCCCCATGGATGGCGGCAAGGTCGAGCGTCTCGAGGCCGTCCGCCGCGGCCAGGGCCCCGAGCTTCTTCGCCCGCCCAATCCACGGCCGCGGTCCCCCCCGCAGGCGATTGCGCAATTCCGCCTTATACTTTCGCGACAGCCTGAGCTTCTTCTTCTTCAAAGATGTATCGTCTGTTTTTTGGGAAAACCGCCCCGTTCCGGCATGGGCATGTGATGACGTGTTTTCATATGTCGCCTATGCCACAAACCTTACAGTTCAGCCTAGCATCGGGTTTGCCGCAAGTCGATGGGGTAAAACCCGCCCTGATGGAAACCCGGCTCTGAAAAAGGCGGTGAACACCCCATTTGACGCATCACGCGACCCTGCTAGGGTTTCCGCCGTGCCCGCAACGGGCGCACACCCACCCGACTCCCCCTTCATTTGAATCCAATAACGACCCTAAGCGGCTCGCATCTGCGGACCTATAACGCCATCTTCCAGCATCCCGTCTCGCACAACCTTGAGTGGCGCGAGGTCCGGACCCTCTTTGACCACATCGCGGAGGTCGCCGAGCAGCCGAACGGCAACGTCAAGGTGACCCGCAACGGGCAGTCGCTGGTCCTTCGCACGCCGCGCACCAAGGATGTCTCCGAGATCAGCGAGCTGATGGAGATCCGCCACTTCATCGAACGGTCGGAAAAGGTTGAGCCGGCGCGCGTCGCCGGCGAGGCCGACTGGCTGGTCGTCATCGACCACAGCGAGGCCCGCGTCTACCGCTCGGAGATGCACGGCACAATCCCGGAGCGCATCCTGCCGCACAAGCCGGACGATTTCTTCCGCCATGCGCACAACTCCAAGGATTTCTCGAGGGGCCAGGAGAAGCCCGATCCCAACAGCTTCTTTGAGCCGGTGGCCGCGGTGCTGAAGGGCGCCGCCAAGATACTCGTCTTCGGCTCGGGCAAGGGCACCAGCAGCGAGATGGATCAGTTCATCGCGTGGGCGGGCAAGCACCACCCCGAGCTGGCGAAGCGGATCATCGGCTCCCTTGTCATCGACGAGCACCACCTGACGGAGGGCCAGCTGCTCTCGAAGGCCCGCGAGTACTACGCGAGCGCCGCCGTCTCCTAGACTCCCCTGCCCTCGGCGAACCCGAACTTCCCGTAGTGGTATTCGCCGGAGGGGCACAGGCCGGCCTCGACGGCCTCCCCCACGTCGGGATGGCGCAGGAGGTACGCCTCCTCGGGGAAGGGGCAGCTCCGGCCGAACGCGGAGGGATCGGCCATCACGGGCTGGCGCATCCGCCGGACCCAGTGGCCGCCGTTCATCGCAACGAGGTCCAGGCCCCGCTCCCGGCAGTCGTTCTCGCCGAAGTAGTGGCAGACGAGGGAGCTGCGGGTGCGCGTGGAATCCGCTATCGGGCTTCCGCCGTGGACAAGATCGGCATGCCAGATGAACACGTCGCCCTTCCTCGCCAGGAAGGCCCTCTCCTTCAGGCCCCGCAGACGTATCTGGACGTCGATGTAGTCGAACCAGTCGGGGATCTCATCGCGGGAGGCGTGGTGGGTCCCGTCATTGAAAGTGTAGAGCGGGATCCGGTGGCTCCCCGGGACGTAGACGAGGGGGCCCGAGTCCGGGTGAACGTCCTCGAGGGCCATCCATGCGGCGACGAGGCAGTGCGGCGTCCGGGGCGTCATGTAGAGCGAGTCAATGTGCTTCGGCTGGGAGCTTCCCTTCTCGAAGTTGAGGCTGTTGCAGAGCGCCGCGGGCTCGCCGAGGAGCTCGGCGAGGATCCCCGCCAGCTCGGGATCCAGGGCGAGCTCCCGGACCTCCTCGCTCATGAGGTAGAGGTCGTTGAACTTGAAGAGCCGGGTCGACGGATAGGCGGCCTGCGCCCAGAAGCTGCGCTGGCCGGTCTGCAGGCTGTCGACCACGACCTCGTTTGATTTCTCCTCCAGCAGCCTTCGGATCGCCGACGCTGCGCGGTCAATGCGCAAGGGCGTGAAATAGCCCTCGAGGACGGCGAAGCCGTCCCGCGCGAACTGGGACTGGCCCTCGCCCGTCCCGACCTCGCGCTCATGGTTCAATGCCAGGTTCACGCAGGAGCATGACAACCGAGGCCGCCCCAGCCACTACTCGCCCGACAAAAAACAGCGGGCCTACTTGACGACCGGCATGTGGACGTCGCCCCCGTGGGAGATGATCCCGAACCCGTAGAGGAGCCAGACGACGACCGCGATCACGACGAAGATGTTCAGGATCGACTTGATGGTCGACTGCATCGGGATGTAGGTGTTGATCAGCCAGAGGACGAGGCCGATGACGACCAGGGTGACGACTACGGTGAGAACGGGCATGGGGGTGTTTCTTGGGGCGTTTGGGCTCTTGAGGCGGCGATGATAGCCCCGCGACGGACGCGCGGAAATGGGGTGAAACCCGATAGGAGCCGACGCCTCGGTGCATTGCGCCGGGACCGCGTGACTTCCCGGCCCGATTGGTGTCCATCCAATCGAGACCCCACCCATGAACGACCTTGAACGCATCCAGAAACACCACGGCGGCCCCCATACGGACCCGGGCAACCCAGAGAGGCCCCATTGGAAGCGCATGCACCACAGCCCCTTCTTCTGGGTCGCGGCCTTTTTCATCCTCCTGGCCATGATCATCTTCGTCGTCACGGACGGATTCCTGATCCGGCCGCGCGCGACGCAGGTCCAGGCGGCGACGCCCGCGGTCGGCCCCTAAGGCGCACTCCACCTCAGATCTGCGAGTAGGCCGCCGGCTCGAGGAAGCGGCTCGTGACCTTCGTGACCGTGTCCGCGTACTGGGGGTCGTTCTTCAGCCGGATCCAGACCGGGTGCGCGAGGAAGCCCTCGGTCCAGTTCCTCTTGTGGGTCTCCAGGTCCGGGCTGCAGAGCATGTAGGTCAGCTGGGGAAGGTCGCGGCCCAGGAGCGCCTGGCCGTAGAAGACGGGAGAGAGCCCGACCTCCTGCATGACGCCGATCTCGCCCGCGTTGAACATCTCCACCTTCTTGAGCGCCATCAGCTCGCTGAAGCTGTCATAGGTCCGCATCTCGAAGATCCTGGGCTTGCGCTCGCGCGCGAGCGCGGGGACGGCGAGCCTGGGAAGCCCGGCGAAGGGAAGGAAGAGCCAGCTGTCGATCCGGTCGAAGGCAGGATTCTCCTTGGTGGGCGACCGGAGGTATTCGCCCCCCGCGGCGCGCACGGCGGCGTCCTTGTTCGCGTTCGCGTCGACTTGCGCCACGGAGTCGAGGGAGGGATGCGGGATGAGGACCCAGACTGCGGGCCCGTCCTTCGCGGCCGGCTCCGTGAAGACGCCGACGGCCTCGATCCCGCCGGCATTCAGGACCGGGATCAGGGCCTTCTCGAGGTATGAGTCGAGGAGGGCGTGCGAGGCGCCGGGCCTGAGGCGGTAGGAGCGCAGCTCGATGTACTGGCCGCCCAGGGGGGGCGTGTCCGCCGCCGCCGCCGTCGCCGAGGCCGGCATGCCGGCCAGGGCGGCGGTGGCCGAGGCCGCAAGCGTGGATTTCAAGAAGTCGCGTCGGTTAAGGTCGCTCATGGGGTTGGGTGGTGATGCCCCGATGGTCCGGAAAAAGCCGCCGGAGTCCAGCCTCCGAGGCGGCCGCGACCCCGCGCTCGGTGATGAGCCCCGTCACGAGCCGCGCGGGCGTCACGTCGAATGCCGGGTTCGCCGCGGCGCTTCCCTCCGGCGTCAGGGCGACCGTCGCCACGGCGCCGTCGGCGAGCCTGCCCGACAGGTGCGTCACCTCGCGCGGCGAGCGGTTTTCAATCGGGATCTCGCTCACCCCGTCCCGCACCCGCCAGTCGATCGAGGGCGACGGGAGGGCCACGTAGAACGGGACCCCGTTGTCATGCGCAGCCAGGGCCTTCAGGTAGGTTCCGATCTTGTTGCAGACGTCGCCGGTCGCCGTCGTCCGGTCGGTCCCGACGACGACCATGTCGACCTGGCCGTGCTGCATCAGGTGGCCGCCGGCGTTGTCGGAGATCACGGTGTGGGGGACCCCGTGGTTCAGGAGCTCCCATGCGGTGAGGCTGGCCCCCTGGTTGCGCGGGCGGGTCTCGTCCACCCAGACGTGGACGGGGATCCCCGCGTCGTGGGCCGCGTAGATGGGCGCCGTCGCCGTTCCGACGTCGACCGTCGCGAGCCAGCCCGCGTTGCAATGCGTGAGGATGTTGACGACCGCGCCCGGCTCCTTGCGCGACGCGAGGTCGCTGATGATGGCGAGCCCCGCCACGCCGATCGCGCGGTTCATGGCGACGTCCTCCTCGCAGATCTGCGCCGACCGAACGAGGGCCGCCGCCGCGCGCTCCGCGGGGGCCAGCGGCGCGAGCCACCCCGACATCCGCTCGACCGCCCAGCGCAGGTTGACCGCGGTGGGCCGCGTCGCCATCAGGGTGGTCCCGGCCGCCTCAAGCGCGGCGTCCGACGGGTCCGCCCTCATGGCGAGCCAGAGGCCGTAGGCCGCGGTCGCACCGATCAGGGGCGCCCCGCGGACCAGCATCGCCCGGATGGCGTGCGCCGCGTCCTCCACCGTGCCAAGCCGGGCCACCGCGAACTCGTGCGGCAGCCGCGTCTGGTCTATGATCTCAACGGAGGCGCCGTCGGCGCCCGCCCAGAGGGTTCGGAAAGATTTGCCCCTTACCTTCAAATCACTCTCTCGTTGCCGCCGTCCACGGGGATCTGGGCGCCCGTCGTCTTGGCGAAGAGCGGGCCGCAGAGCTCGGCCGCGAGCGCCGCGACGTCCTTGCTCAGGATCTCCACCTTGAGGACGTTGTTCGTCTTGTAGTTGGCGACCGTCATCCCGTAGTTGCGCGCCCGCGCCTCGAGGATCTCCTGGGTCCAGAGCGCCGTGTCGAAGACCATGTTGGGGTGGAGCGAATTTATCCGGATCCGGTCCTCGCCCCACTCGAGGGCGGCGACCCGGGCAAGCTGGTTGACCGCCGCCTTGGAGGCCGAGTAGGCCGCGGCGCCGGGGCCCGGCGCGGGGACGTTCTTCGAGCCGATCACGACCACGCGGCCGCCCTTCATCGAGAGCCTGAGGAGGGGGTGGCACTCGCGCATCATGACGAAGGCCGAGTCCATGTTCACCGACATGACCCTGTGCCAGGTGTCGGAGCTCATGTTCCCCAGTTTCTCGCTGTCAGGGAAGATGCCTGCGTTGAGGATGAGGATGTCGACGCCCCCGAAGGTCCTCACGGCCTCGTCGAGGGCCGCGACCATGTCAGCCTCGATCGAGAGGTCGCACACGATCCCGTGGTAGTCCGGCCGGTCGTGGAGGTCGACGATCGTGGGATCGATGTCCAGGCCGACGACCGCCGCGCCGCGCTGCAGGAGCGCCTCCACGCAGGCGCGCCCGATGCCCGAGGCCGCGCCCGTGACGAGCGCGACTTCCCCGCTGAAGGGCGGCAGGGGGCCCATCCGCTTCATCTTCGCCAGCTCGAAGTCCCAGTATTCGCAGGCGAAGATGTCCAGGGCCGGCAGCGCCTTCCAGCCGCCGAGCGCGGTCGCCCGCACGATCATGTCGATCGTGTGGCGGTAGATGTCGCTCGCAATGGCCGCCTCGCGCGCCGTGCGCCCGGCCGTGAGCATGCCCCACGCGGGGTCGAGGATCACCCGGGGCGCGGGGTCGAGCATCGTCGGCCGCGGGAAGACCGTGGCCGCGCCCGCGTTGAAGTAGGCCTCGTAGCTGCTGCGGTACGCGTTGAGGTCGCGCCCCATCATGGGAAGGCGCTTCGTGCGGATGACATGGTCCGGGGTCGCGGGCCCCTGGCTCGATATCTCGGCGGCGTCCGTGCGCCAGATGAAGCCGAGTGTCTGCGCGTCACGGTGGGTCGCCATGACGACGGGGGAGCCCACGGCGAGCGAGAGCCCCCGCCTGAACTCGGCCAGCTCGACCCGCGTGAGGATCGGCGGGAGCTCGACCCGCGGCCACTCGATCCACAGGGCCCGCTTGCTGTCCAGGTACTCCTCCGCCATCGTCGCCAGCTCGATCGTCCGCCCGTAGGATTCCTCGGCCGTCTCCCCGAAGCTGATCAGCCCGTGGTTGAGGAGGACGATCCCGATCGCGTCGCCGAGGCCGCGCTTCTCGAGGAGCCGCGCGCACAGGTGGGCGAGCCTGAAGCCCGGCATGACGTACGGGATGATGATCACGCGGTCGTCGTAGATGTCCCGGATCCGGTCCTCGCCGCCCACGGTGTTCGAGATCGCGAGAACGGCGTCGGCGTGGGTGTGGTCGACGTACTTGGCCGGGATGATGGCGTGGAGCATCGCCTCCACGGATGGGGCGGGAGCGGCCTGGTTCGTCATGCTCGCCCTGAGCTCGGCGGCCATCCGGAGGTCCGACAGCGACTCAAGCTCCGTCAGCTTGAGGAGATGGTCCATCCGGCACGGCGAAAAGCCGGAGGCGTCGATGGTCGCCAGGTCGCCCCCGGTCCCCTTCACGTGGAGGACGGAGATTGGCTCGTGGAAGACGTTCTTCTCCATGACCTTGACCGAAGTGTTGCCCCCGCCGTGGAGGACCAGCGACGGGTCCCGTCCAAGGAGGCGCGACGAATAGACCCGCGCGCCGAGGTCGCTCGGGAATTCCGCTGCTTCCGCTATGTTCCAGAGGTTTTTCAAGGGAGGGAACGCGTGGTGACGTGCGCCTGCATCCTCACCCGCCCCGGGGCCCGTAGTCAAGCGCCCCACCCTTGCGGACCGCCCCAACCCGCTCCATGGTTCGCCTCTGCCAAACCCCCACTTCCCATGAACATGCAGTACCGCAATCTCGGAAAATCAGGCCTCAAGGCGAGCGCCCTCTCCTTCGGGGCCTGGGTCACCTTCGGAAAGCAGGTCGGGGACCCGGTCGCCCGGAAGCTCCTCCACACGGCCTATGACGCGGGCATCAATTTCTTCGACAACGCCGAGTCCTACGCCGACGGGCAGGCCGAGGTCGTCATGGGCGCCATACTGAAGAAATCCGGGTGGCGCCGGAGCAGCTACCTGGTCTCAAGCAAGGTGTTCTTCGGGGCGGACGGGGACAGGCCCAATGAGGAGGGCCTTTCCAGGAAGCACATGGTCGAGGCCTGCCACGACGCGCTCCGGCGCCTGCAGGTCGACTACCTCGACCTCTACTACTGCCACCGCCCCGACCCCGCGGTGCAGATCGAGGAGAGCTGCCGCGCGATGCACGACCTCATCACCCAGGGGAAGGTCCTCTACTGGGGCACCAGCGAATGGAGCGCCGCCCAGATCGAGGCGGCCCACGCGGTGTGCGACCGCCTTCTCCTGCACCACCCGGTGGTGGAGCAGCCCGAGTACAACCTCTTCCACCGCTCGCGCGTGGAGAAGGAGTACGCGCCCCTCTATCGAAGCCCCGGGCTCGGCACCACGATCTGGTCCCCCCTGGCCTCCGGGCTCCTGACCGGGAAGTACAACAAGGGCGTCCCCAAGGGGGCCCGCCTGGACACACCGGGGATGGAATGGCTGCGCGACGCGATCCTGAAGAAGCCCGGGATCGAGAGGAGGCTGGCCGCGGTGCCCAAGCTGGCCGCGATCGCGAAGGGGATCGGCTCCAGCCTCCCCTGCCTCGCCGTCGCCTGGTGCCTGAGGAATCCGAACATCAGCACCGTCATCCTCGGCGCGTCGCGGGTCGAGCAGCTGCAGGAGAACCTCGGCGCCTTGGGCGTCCTGGAAAAGCTGTCGCCGCAGGTCATGCGGGACGTGGACGCCCTCTCCGGCCCGCTTGCGGACTGACCCGGCGATGCGCGTGAAGCGGACGCTCCTGTTCATCGCCTGCGCAGCGTTCCTGGCCGCATGCGAGAACCCGAAGGCCAAGAGGATGGAGTTTGACAAGGCCGTCGTGCAGGCGCGCCTGCAGCAGTATGCCACCCTCCTTCGGGCCATGGACATCCCGGGGATCGCCGCCATGTACGCCCCCGACGGCCAGATGGTGAACCCCAAGCGGCCCCCGGTGACCGGCCGCGACGCCATAAGGGAGTTCCTCGGCGGGTACGCGGGCTACAAGGTCCTCGAGAACACCGACACGGCGACAAGCACGCTCATTGACGGCGACACCTCCGAGCAGCTCGGGACCTATCACCAGAGGGTGCGCGCGCCCGACGGCGCGCTGTTCGAGACCTCGGGGAGGCTCGAGATCGGGTGGACGCGCAGCCCCTCCGGCGAGTGGCTGATCCAGGAGCTGGCCACATTCCCCGCGAACTAACCCGGGGGGCGGACGCCCGCCACGGCCCCTGGGTTACGGGCCCAGGCCAGATTTCCGCGGGATTATTAGGGGCGCCGCTGCAACCTGCGGGTGGGGACGGGGCGTCTCATCCCGCAGACACGCAAAACCAATCCCATGAAAAACGAACCCCTGTTCAAGTCCATCGCCGCGGCCGCCCTCGCGGTCGTCATTCTCGCCTTCGCCAGCGCCGCCCGCGCGGCCGATGCGAAGGAAACCACCCGCACCGGAACCTACACGACCAGCACCGGCGGCTCGGGCACAGCCTCTTCCACGACGACCCGCTCCCAGGGCACCGTCAACCGCCAGGGTTCCTGGACGAACGCGGCGGGAGGCACCGGGACCTGGAAGTCCCAGGCGACCTGGAACAAGGCGAGCCAGACGGCGACCATCACCGGCTCGGCCACGCGCCCGAACGGGGCGACGAGTTCCTGGCAGGCCACGGCCGTCCGCACGGCCCCCGGCTCGATCTCGGAGAAGGGCACGATCACGACGGCAAATGGAAAACAGTCCACCTTCACCGCGACCGACACCAGGGTCGCCCCCGGGTCGTGGAACAAGAACGAGGTGATCACGACCGCGTCCGGCAAGACGATCGACCGGACCGTCGACACCTCGGTGGCGAACGGAAGCGGCACGCGGACCGTGACGACCACGCTTCCCGACGGGAAGACCGTGACCCGCAACGCCACTTTCACGCAGGATTCGGCCGCGGTTGCCGCGCCGACGCCCTGAACCAAAAATCCGGCTTCACGCGCGGGCCCGGGCGGTCGAAAGCCGCCGCGGCCCGCGCTTTTTTTGGGAGGGACGGCCCGCGGGCGGGGGCGGCCGACGGCCGATTGTGACATTCGCGCCCGGAGCAGTCATTCGGCTGGATTAAGGCCGGCCCCGTTGGTTTCCTTTGGGCGTCAGGTCAGGCCCAGGCTTCAACCCCACCCCACATATGCCTTCCTACCTTGCCCGGGAGCGGACTGTCGCGCACGCGGGATTCAACCGATGGATGGTCCCGCCGGCGGCGATCGCCGTCCAGATGTGCATCGGCCAGGTCTACAGCTTCAGCGTCTTCAACATCCCCCTCTCGCGCGCCATCGGGATAACGAAGCCGGTCGCCGGACAGGACTGGACCATCCCCTCGATTGTCCTCTCAACCTATTCCCTGGGAATCGTCCTACTCGGCCTGTCCGCGGCCTTCCTCGGCAAGTGGGTCGAGCGGGTGGGCCCCAGGAGGACCATGTTCGCGAGCGCCTGCTGCTTCTGCGGCGGCCTCGCCGTCGCGAGCCTCGGCGTCCACCTCCACAACCTGGCGGTCGTGGCCCTGGGATATGGGGTGATCGGCGGCATCGGCCTCGGGCTGGGCTACATCGCGCCGGTCTCGACCCTCGTGAAGTGGTTTCCGGACCGGCCCGGGATGGCGACCGGCATGGCGATCATGGGATTCGGGAGCGGGGCCCTGGTCGGCTCGCCCCTCGCCGTGGAGCTCATGAACCGCTTCAAGACCCCCGCGTCGGTGGGCGTCGAGCAAACCTTCCTCGTCATGGCGGGCTGCTATTTCGTGATGATGAACTTTGCCGCATGGATCGTGCGGGTCCCGCCCGCCGACTGGAAGCCCGAGGGCTACGTGCCGTCGGCCCAGTCGGGCAAGCTCATCACGATGCACGAGGTGGCCGCCGACGAGGCGATGAAGACGCCCCAGTTCTACCTCCTCTGGCTCGTCCTCTGCTGCAACGTGACCGCAGGGATCGGCATCCTGGCCCAGGCCTCGCCGATGTGCCAGGACATGTTCGGGGT
>Ga0182015_10004282_pt1 | contig 15446 bp, 20 predicted proteins | sample 712P3MmetaG_FD_120478 | JGI IMG/M metagenome (GOLD analysis project Ga0182015, IMG submission 120478) | Permafrost microbial communities from Stordalen Mire, Sweden - 712P3M metaG | ecosystem: Environmental > Terrestrial > Soil > Wetlands > Permafrost | place: Sweden: Stordalen | collected... | reverse complement strand
GTCGCTTTGTCGACATCGAAGTCGGGACTCATCTGAGCGCCCGGCGGCACGATGAGCCCGGGAGGGAATTCGTGCGTGAGCGCGTCCGCGGCGCCCGCCGATTGCACGAGCAATAGCAGCATGCTCGCGAGCACCGCGGTGCATAGGGCGCGAATCATGATCGGCGCCGGGCGCGAGGGTGGGAGGCGTCGTACACCTTGGCCAGGTGCTGGAAGTCCAGATGCGTATAGATTTGCGTCGTGCTGATGTCCGCATGCCCGAGCAATTCCTGCACGCCGCGCAAATTGCCGCTCGACTCGAGCAGATGGCTCGCGAACGAATGCCGGAACATGTGCGGATGCAGATGCACGCCGAGTCCTTGACGGCGCGCCCAGGTCGTTACGCGCAGCTGCACCGCGCGAGTGGTTAGACGCCGCCCGCCGCGGCCGACGAACACCGGTCCGGCGAGCTCGGCCGCTTCGCCTCGTCCCATGAGCAAAGAACGTTCCGTGAGCCACTTGGAGAGCGCCGCGACCGCGAACCGGCCGATGGGCAGCACCCGCGATTTGGCGCCCTTGCCGAGCACGCGGACGGTCCGATCGGCCAAGTCCAGGGCGGACAGATCGAGTCCCACGAGCTCCGACAACCTGAGGCCCGACGAATAGAAGAGCTCCATGATGGCCTTGTCGCGGGTGGACAGCGAATCCTCGGCGCGGAATGCAAGGAGCCGGCCCATTTGATCCGCATCGAGGGTGGTCGGCAGACGCTTTTTGATCTTGGGCGCCCTCACGTCCTCTGCCGGATTGGACGTGCTCACTCCCTCGCGCAGCAGGAATTCATAGAAAGTGCGTACGGCGGACAGGCGGCGCTGAATGCTGCGTGCGGCCAGACCTCCGGCATGCCCCGAGGCCGCGAAAGTGCGCACGTGGGCGTTGCCGAGCGCGCTCCAGGCGTCGATCTTGCGCGCTTCGCAAAACCGTTCGAGCTCGCGCAGATCATGGAGGTAGGCGGTCACCGTATGGCTGCTCATCCGGCGTTCATACTTGAGATGCGACGCGAAGCGCTCGATCCATCCGCGCTCTGTCGAATTCATCGAGGTCTCGATCTCGAGCGGCGGGCGTCGAGCCGCTCAGCGCGTCAAGGCGTAGGTCACGAGCTCGCCGATGCGCGACAGGAACTCGGTGCTCATGCCGGGATGAAATCGGTCCACGTCGCTCGCACCGATCGCCAGGAGCCCCAAGGCACCCTTCGGGCCCAAGGGGGTCAGCGCGACCGAGCCGATCTCGACGGAGTCCTTGCCGAACAGATAATCGCGCTGCGCGTCGCGGATCTGCCCGCATCGCGGCTTTCCGGACTGCAGCAGCGATTCGAAGCTCTTCATGTCGGGATCGGCGGCGTCGACGGCTCTTAAGAATCGGCCGTGCTCGCCGAGATGTCGGGCCCCTTCCATGAACAGCACCATGACCGAGTTTCTCGCGTCGAAATCCTCACGGAGACTCGCTTCGACGGCATTGATGGTCTTGGGCAGCGCATCGGCGCGGATCAGACGCTGGCTCAGCCGGTGGATGCGCTCCGCCAGGCCGTCGTTGGCGCGCGCCACATCCACGAGCTCCTTCAATTTTCGCTCGAGGGTCTGGTTTCGCTCGCGCAGCACTTCCACCTGGCGCTCGACCAGGCTCACGGTGGCGCTCCCATCGCGCAGGTGCGGCAGGCGCAATTTGGCGAGCAGCGCGCCGTTGCGTTCGAAGAAGTCCGGATGGCTCTGCAGATACTCCGCGACGCCTGCGTCGTTGAGCGTATCCGGTTTGATGCCGCGTGCGTGACTCTGTGTCATTGGTCAACCCTCGATGATGTCTCGTTGATCTTTAGAAATCGATGATGCCGGTAAAGACGGCCGTGGCCGGGCCGGTGAGCCAGAGATGCTCGCCGGATCCCGGCCAAGATACGTGGGCCGTGCCGCCGGGCAGATCCACCTGCACCTCTGACTCCAGAAGTCCTTGCCGATGGCCGACGGCCGCGGCGGCACAGGCGCCCGTGCCGCAGGCCAGCGTCTCGCCGACGCCCCGCTCGAACACGCGCAGGCCGATGCGGCGGCGGTCCACGATTTGCATGAATCCCACATTGGTGCGCCGTGGGAAGCGCCGGTGGCGTTCGATTCGCGGCCCGAGGTGCTCGACCGGCGCGCTCCTCACATCGGAGACCTGAAGCACCGCGTGCGGATTGCCCATCGACACGGCCCCGTAAGCGACCGTCTCGCCGTCGACGTCGAGCGAATAGCTCGATGCCTCGGCGGGCGCGTCCATCGGCAGGGATCGTGGATCGAAATTGGGCGCGCCCATGTCCACGGAGACCAGGCCGTCCTCGAGCACGCGCGCGTGGACGGTGCCTCCCGGGCTTTCCATGGAGAGCTCGCGGCCAAGCTCGGGGGCTCTGGCGTAAAGCAGGGCTGCGATACAGCGCGCGCCGTTGCCGCATTGCTCTACTTCGCCGCCGTCGGAGTTGAATATGCGATAGCTTGCCCGGTGGGCTGGATCGCGCGGAGCCTCGAGCATCAGCGCCTGGTCGAATCCGACGCCCGTGTGACGGTCTGCGAGCGCGCGTACGCGATCGGGATCCAATCCAGCGGCTTTCGGGGCGTCGAAGACGACGAAATCGTTTCCCAGACCCTGCATCTTCGTGAACTCGATGCGCATGGTGGGCGAGCATAGCCGATGCGGGTGCGCTAGTCTTGCGCCCTTCGATAACAACAAAGCCGGGTGACTATGCGCCATGTCATGGTTCTGAATGCCAAAGGTGGATGCGGCAAGAGCACGCTTGCCACGAACATCGCGGTGTATTTCGCCAGAGAAGGGCTCGAGGTGTGCATGGCGGATTATGATCCCCAGCGCACCAGTCTCGATTGGTTGGCGGTCCGCCCGGCGGATCTGCCCAAAATCTCGGGCGTCGCGGCCTACGAAGAGGGATTGCGAGGCGTCCCTCGATCTGCCGAGGTGCTGGTCATCGACGCTCCGGCACGCGTACACGGCACGGAGCTCAATGAGCTCGTACGTCGCGCCGAGACCATACTCGTCCCGGTGCTGCCGTCCACCATCGACATCAAGGCCTGCGGCCACTTCATGACCGAGCTCCTCGAGCTCGGCAAGGTGTCCCGTAAACAGGCGCGACTGGCGGTTGTCGCGAATCGCGTGCGGGAGTACACGTTGATTTTCGAGGAACTCGATCAGTATCTCGGGAAGCTCAAGGTCCCTTATCTCGCGAGCCTGCGCGAGGCACAGAATTATGTGCGGGCGTACGCGCGGGGCATGGGCGTGCTGGAGCTTCCCGAATATCTAGCATGGCCCGATTGGAAACAGTGGGAGCCCATCATGCAGTGGCTCGACAGTAAGCGGAGCCAGCCGTAGCGTGCCGTGCGCGTCAGAGTCGCCAAGTCGGAGCGGAGCTTTCGCATCGATCGGGATCAGTCGGTGCTCGATGCGGCGATACGCGCGGGACTGAACCTTCCGCATAGCTGCAAGAGCGGCAACTGCGGATCCTGCCGCGCCCGGCTGATCGAGGGTGGGATCCGATATCCGAACGGGACGCCGCTCGGGCTTTCCGCTTCCGAGATCGACGACGGGCTCATACTGCTGTGCCAGGCTCGAGCCGAGAGCGACTTGGTCGTCGAGATTTTCGAGGCGGCCGCGCCGGACGAAGTGGTCGTCAAGCGCCTGCCGAGCCGCATCGCCCGCATCGAGCCCCTGGCCCACGACGTGCTCGCGATGTACTTGAAGCTGCCTGCGGCGGAGCGTTTCGATTTCAAGCCCGGCCAGTACATCGACGTGCTCTTGTCCAGGGGCCGGCGGCGGAGTTTTTCGATAGCGTCCCCGCCGCATGATTCGCGCCTGCTCGAGCTGCACGTTCGGCTCGCTCCGGGCGGCGAATTCACCGAACCCTTGTTCGCCGGCCGCATGCCAAGTGCGCTGCTCGAAATCGAAGGGCCGCTCGGACACTTCATCTATCGGGAGCCGGGGAGAGGCGCGGCGGCACCCATGCTCCTGGTAGGCGGCGGCACGGGATTGGCGCCGCTGATGAGCATTTTGCGGCATGTCACGGAGACGGGCTTGGCGCGCGACATGACGCTCTACTGGGGTGTCCGCACCGAGCGCGACCTGTATGCGCACGCGGCGCTCGAGAGCCTGGCACGGCGCGGCCTAAGCTTTCGTTATGTGCCGGTGCTGTCGGAGCCTTCGCCCCTCTGGCAAGGGCTCGCGGGATTCGTGCACGACGCGGTGCTCGCCCAGGTGGCCGATCTAGCCCGCCACGAGGTCTACGCGAGCGGGCCGCCGGCGATGATCGATGCTGTGCGGCGCGAATTCACGGCGCGCGGCGTCGATCCCTCGCGGCTCTGGTTCGATTCCTTCGACTACGCGCCCGACACGGTGGATCGCCATCGAACCACGGCCGACACCAAGTCTTGATCCTCCGCCGAGGCGGCCCGCACGATCGGCGCCTCGAGCCCCCCCTGCCGCAGGACGTCCGCCACCCGTGCGCTGGGTACCAGCCAATGCGCGGCGTCGAAATACCGGCGCAACGCGGGCGTCGCGAGCACCAAGAGGTTGCCCCCGATCTCGCCGCTCGTGGCGGTGATCACCTGGATCTCCCGCCGTTCGAAGCGCGACTCGAGGGCGCGGAGCTCATCCGCTGCGGCCATCCGGCATTCGCGCCGATACACCTCGGCCAGGGTCAGCGCCGCACCGCGCCGTTGGAGCTCATCCTGCAGGAGCTCGCGTCCGCCCTGGCCTTTGACGAGCAAGACACGGCGCCCTGCGATCGAATTCAACTTGGGATGGCGCAGCAGGCTCTCGGAATCGAAGCCTTCGTGAGGTTGAATCGAGACGCGGTAGCCCGCTTGGTTCAACGCGCGCGCCGTCGCCGGGCCGATGGCGGCGAGCGGCAGGTCGCGCTGCTGTTCCAGCAGGGCGGCACCGTATCTCACGGCGTTCGCGCTCGCGAAAATGATGAGATCGAAGTCGCCGATAGCGCCCAGCCTCGCGGCCCTGCGCGTATCGGCAAGCGGCTGAATCTCGATGGCCGGAAAGCGGGTGACCGCGGCTCCCTCGACCTCGAACAACCGGCAGAGTGCCGCCGCCTGATGCGAGGGCCGGGTGATCAGGATGCCGACGCCGTCGAGCGGTAGCATGAGCAAGGCCCCGGCGTCAGGTGCGCGCCAGGCGCTCGAGCAGTTCACCGGCGCCCGCCGCCAGCACTCGCTCGGCGAGCCGATCGCCGAGTTCCTGCGCTTGCGCCGAGCTGCCGGCGAGCGAGTCCCTGATCAGTCTCGAGCCGTCGGGCTCGGCTACCAGCCCACGCAGCGTCAGGCGGTCTCCTGCCTCGATTTCGGCGAAAGCAGCAATCGGTGATTGGCAACTGCCCCCGAGCCGCCGCGCAAATGCGCGTTCGGCGGTGCACGCCGTATGCGCCGCCGAATCGTCAAGCGCTTGCACCGCCTCGCGCGCGGCCGCATCGTCCGTGCGGCATTCGATGCCGATGATGCCCTGGCCGACCGCAGGCAGCGAGACGCTCGGGTCGAGCAAAGCCGCGATACGCGATTCGAGGCCGAGACGGTTGAGGCCGGCGGCGGCGAGCACGATGGCATCGAGTTCGCCGTCGTCCAATCGCTTGAGCCGCGTCTCGACGTTGCCTCGCAAGGTGGTGATGTAAAGGTCCGGCCGTGAGGACAGAAGCTGCGCCCGGCGGCGCAGGCTCGAGGTGCCGAGCCGGGCGCCCCGCGGCAGGTCATCGAGCCCCCGCGCGTCGCGCGTGATCAGCGCGTCGCGGGGATCTGCGCGCGGCAACATCGCCGCGAGGATCATTCCGGCGGGCAGATCGCCCGGCACGTCCTTCATCGAATGAACGGCGAGATGGGCGCGGCCATCCTCGAGTGCCGCTTCCAGTTCCTTGATGAAAAGTCCCTTGCCGCCGATGGCGGCGAGGCTGCGATCCAAAATCCGATCGCCCTTCGTGGACATCGGCAAAAGGTCGACGCGAAGGCCCGGATGGGCGCTGCGCAACTCTGCCGCCACGTGCTCCGCTTGCCATAGCGCCAACCTGCTCTTGCGGGTCGCGATGACGAGCCCGGTGGATGCGGTCATGGGGAGGGCGGCACCGGCTTGTTCTCGGGAAAGAGCGCCGAGGTGAGCCGATAGACCGCGGAGATGTCCTCATCTCCGTATCCCTGGACGATCAGTTGGGCATATTGCCGGAGCGTCGACTCGACCACCGGCAGCTCGGCACCGCGCTTGGCCGCCATGTCGCGGCAAATACGCAGATCCTTGGCGTGCAGCCGCACTTTGAAGCCTGCCGGAAAACTGTTCCTGGCCATGAACGGCGCGCGATTGACGAAGTACCAGCTCGAGCCCGCCCCTTTGCCCAAGGTCTCGATCAACCGGTCGAGCGGCAATCCCTCGGCGTGCGCGAAGGCCATCGCTTCGCCCACTGCCTGGATGATGCCGGCGCACATGATCTGGTTCGTTGCTTTCGCCGCCTGCCCGGCGCCGCTCGGGCCGAAGTAGGTTACCGTCTTGCCCAACTTATCGAGCACCGGCCGGGCCTGTTCGAAATGCTCCTCATCGCCCCCCACCATGATGGCGAGCGTCGCCGCGCGGGCACCCTCGACGCCACCGCTCACCGGGCAATCGAGGAATCCGACGCCCAGCGGCGAGAGCCGCGCGTGCATGTCGCGGGCGGTTCCCGCGCCCACCGTGGAGCAATCCATGACGATCATGCGGGGACTCAAGCCCGGCTCCAACGCGGCGACGACCTCGCGAACGTCCTCGTCGGCGGACACGCAGATCACCACCGCCTCGCAGTTGGCCGCAAGCTCCGCCAAGTCTTTGAACGCGTGGCAGCTAAGCTCCTTGGCGAGCGCCGCGGCCTTGTCGCCGGTGCGGTTCCACACCCCGTTCAAGAGGCCCGCGCGACGAAGGCTGCGAGCCATGTGCGCGCCCATGGCGCCGAGTCCGACGAAACCTGTTTGCATACCGGAGGAATCCTGAAGGATGGAAATAACGTTCGAGCCTTAAGCGCTAGCGTAAGGCTTTGCGGCGCACGCGGCAAAAGGCGAACCGCGAGGCAATGGTGGCGCGAGGCAATGACGGCGCGAGGCGCTCGTGTTGCGGTGATAGCCGCAGCGATCACCGAGCCTTAGTGGCGGTCACCGCGGCCGGGCGGCGAATTCAGGCGGGTTCCGGTTTCGGGTGCCGCCGCACCATGCTACGTGGCGCTGTTACAGATCTCATCGACGTCGCGCTTCGCAGTGACGCGCTCGGAGTCGATTTCGTCGGAGGTCAGGTATTGGCGTTCGCCGTTCTCGCCCGTCTTGTATAGGCGCCGGCCTTCGATGAGCTTCTTGTAGCGGTCTTGCGCTTCGGCGCACTGCTTGTCGCGGGTCTGCGCAACGTCGGTTGCCACCGCCTTCTTGGGGTCGGTTGCCGGCGGCGTCGTCGATGCCGGCTTATCTGCGCCGGACGTCACGGTCGTGTTGGCCGTATGTCCCGCATGGGTGCCGAGCATTTCCACGACCTCGGCGTGCACGCCATCGGGCGGGCGATCGCCGTACTGAAGCTTTCCCTGGGCGTCCACCCATTTGTAGACCACGGCGGAGGCCATGGCCGACCAACCCAGCAACAGCGCGCATAACAGAACGCGTTTCATTGACAGATCCTCATTTCAGACTACAGCGCGCGCGAACCCGCCTCTCCCGTGCGAATGCGCACCGCCTGGCCCAGATCCAACACGAAAATCTTGCCATCGCCGATTTTACCCGTCCGTGCGGTCTCGATAATCGCCTCCTGGACTCGCTCCACCTGGTCGTCCTCCACTGCGAGCTCCAGTTTCACTTTCGGCAGGAAATCCACGACGTATTCCGCCCCACGGTAGAGTTCAGTGTGACCTTTTTGCCGGCCAAAGCCCTTGACCTCCGTCACGGTAATGCCCTGTACACCGACCTCCGCCAGCGCGGAGCGAACATCGTCGAGCTTGAAGGGCTTGATGATGGCAATGACCATTTTCATACCAAATAACTCCTCTATCGGCCAAGGATGCAGCCTAGCTTTGTAAAATGCACGAGTTGCTGCGACGCATCATGGAGCGTTCTATGTTTCTGTTGTATAACGGCTCGGCATCTTGCGCCGGCCGGATTATAAAAAACGGTGCGGGTCTTTTAAGGGACCCGCACCGCTGGATTTCGCACCGACGGGGGAGTTGGCTGGCTTGCCGGCGCGAGATGCTCCAAAAACGTTACAAGATGATCGATCGGTCGGCTCGCTCATTCGGCGAGCTAGGCCCCTCCCCAAGGCCCCAAATCTAGATGGCGTCCGATCCGGTCTCGCCGGTGCGCACGCGCAACGCTTGCTCGAGATCCAGTATCCAGACTTTCCCGTCACCCGTTTTCCCTGTCCTGGCCACGTTGCAGACCGCCTCCATCACCTGTTCCGCGATCGAGTCGTCCACCGCGAGCTCTATCTTGGCCTTCGGCAGAAAATCGATACGATATTCCGCTCCTCGATAGATCTCGGTATGTCCGCGCTGCCGTCCGTATCCATGGACTTCCGTGACCGTCACACCCTGAATTCCGATATCCGCCACGGCCTGTCGAACTTCGTCCACCTTAAACGGCTTGATGACAGCGGTGATCAGCTTCATGCATTTATCCCCGCTTGCAGCGCTTAATTGGTCGGCCTCCGGCACCCGCTCAGGTACTATTGCTTTGAGTAATGCAGATTCCATGCCAGCTGCCCACGACCCAAGATCAATGGCTTGCAAGGCTTGGCCGGCGCAGAGTGCATCGCTTTGGCGCGTATGCCCTCCTTCCGTGCGTGATGGGGGTGCGAATGGGCGGAAGGCAAGGCTTCTCGGAGGATGGACCATGAGCTTCATGAATTCTTCGGCATTGGACGACCTGGCTCGGCGGCTGGCGGAGGCGATCCCGCCGTCCATCCGCACTATGGGAAAGGACCTGGAGAGCAATTTCAAGGCCGTGCTTCAGGCGCAATTGGCCAAGCTCGACTTGGTGAGCCGGACCGAATTTGACGTGCAGGCGGCTCTGCTGGCGCGCACCGAGGCCGCATTGACGGCGATGGAGCAGCGCCTCAAAGACCTCGAAGCCAGGCTTTCCACGCTGTCGTAGCGAGCGCGGCGCGTGGCGACAATTAGTGCCGCGCGGTGCGTGAGCATCGCCTTGAGCCGCGCACCCGCCGGTCTGAAGGCTCCGCCCGTGCGGGTGGAAGTGCACATCGGATCGGGTCTGCCGGCTTTTGCCCTGGTCGGGTTGCCGGAAGCCGTGGTGCGCGAGAGCCGCGAGCGAGTCCGCTCTGCGCTGCTCACCTCGGGCTTCCAGTTTCCGGCGGGTCGCATCACGGTCAATCTCGCGCCGGCCGATCTGCCCAAAGAGGGCGGCCGCTTCGATCTGCCGATCGCGCTCGGCATCCTGGCGGCAAGCGATCAGTTGCCCGTACGAACGCTGGCGAATCGCGAGTTCTACGGCGAGCTCGCGCTCTCCGGCGAGCTGCGCGAAACGCCGAAGCTGCTGCCCTCGCTGGTGGAGGGCGCGCGCACTCGGCGCGAGCTGGTGCTCCCGGCCGCCAACGCCACGGAGGCAAGCTGGATTGCCGGTCCCAGAATCAAGCTGGCCGGTCATCTGCTGGAGGTCTGCAAGGCGCTGCGCGGCGAGGCGACGCTGCCGGCGGCCGAGACGCTGGCGGTCCCGGCGCGGCGTCCGCCGCCCGACCTCGCGGAGGTGCGCGGCCAATTCATCGCGAAGCGCGCACTCGAGATTGCGGCTGGGGGCGCGCACGGCCTGCTCATGATCGGGCCGCCGGGCGCCGGAAAGACCCTGCTCGCGCAGAGATTACCCGGACTTCTCCCGCCGCTCGAAGCCGATGAAGCCTTGGAGGTGGCGAGTCTCGAGTCGGCCGCAGGCAAGAGGCCGAGTCTCGGATTCGGCAGGCCATTCCGAAGCCCGCAGCATAACGCCTCGGTCGCGGCGCTGATCGGCAGCGCCTCGCTCCGGCCCGGCGAGCTGTCGCTCGCGCATCTCGGCGTTTTGTTCCTCGATGAGCTGCCGGAATTCGCGCGGAACGCCTTGGAGGCGCTGCGCGAGCCGATGGAAAGCGGCGTCGTCGCGATCTCCCGTGCCAGGAGTTCCTGCGAATTTCCGGCGAAATTTCAGCTGGTCGCGGCGATGAACCCCTGTCCGTGCGGTTATGCGGGTGAGCGCAGCAGCCGCTGCCGGTGTACTGCGGCCGAGGTGGTCCGCTATCGCAATCGCATCTCGGGGCCGCTGATCGATCGGATCGACATGCACGTCGAGCTCGCGGCCGTGCCCGTGGAACATTTGCTCTCGGACGAGCCCTTGGTCGCTGAGGATTCGGCGACGGTGGCCGCACGCGTCGCCGCCGCGCGGCGGCTGCAGATCGACCGCCAGGGGAAGCTCAATTCCCGGCTGACGCCCGCCGAGCTCGGCAGCCTCTGCAGATTGGATCGCGACTCGCGTGCGCTGGTTGCGGCGGCCGTGGTGCGGCTCGGCCTGTCGGCGCGCGCATATCATCGAATGCTGAAGGTGGCGCGTACCTGCGCAGACCTGGCCGCGGAGCCGCGAATTCGGCGGGAGGATGTCGCCGAGGCAATGAGGCTGCGGACGCTCGACAGGGCGGCCGGCTGAACGCTACTTGGCCTGCGACACCATGTAATCGACGGTCATGCGAATGGCGGCGTCCGGCCAGGTGGTGCCGCCCTTCGGCGGCATCAGGCCCTTGCCCGCGATGGCGTGCGTGTACAGCGTGTCCTTGCCTTGAGCGATGCGCGGCGCCCAGGCCGCATGGTCGCCGATCTTCGGAGCGCCGTTCAGACCGGTACCGTGACAGGCCGAGCACACCTCCTTGAATGCCTGCTCGCCCGTGGTGGGCACGCTCGCGGCTCCGGCGGCGGGGGCGGGGGTCGCGGCGACGGTCAATGCACTGTTGTCCTTGCCCGCAATCGCCTCGCGGCCGAAAGGAGCGGTGTTCTCAGCGACGGACTTGAACCGCAGCGGGTCCTGCAACACTTCCTGGCTCTGTACGTTTCTGCCCACCATGCGCGCAAAGGCGAACAGAATGATCGTGAAGACGATGAGGATCCCCAGCACGACACTGAAGGAATTGAAGAAGTGGGTATCTGAGGATTCGGATTTGGACACGACAACTCGCTGAAAACCGCCGAAAAAGGTGGCGGGCAGTATAGCGGCCCCTCACGAATCACGGAATAGCGATGCTTGAGGCCGGCGCGCGCTTCGAGGGACAATGACCATCAATGACGGAATTTACATTTGACCTGGCCGAGCTTGAGCGCGCTGCGGATCTCGTTCATCTCGTCATGCCGCCCACGCCCCAATATCCTTGGCCCAAGCTTCGCAGGCGCGCCGGCTGCACGGTGTGGGTAAAGCACGAGAACCACACGCCGACGGGCGCGTTCAAGGTGCGGGGCGGACTCGTCTACCTCGACCGGCTGCGCCGCTCACCGGAGCCGCTTCCGGGTGTGATCTCGGCGACGCGCGGCAACCATGGCCAATCGATAGCCTTTGCTGCCGCACGCGCCGGAGTTGCAGCGACCATCTACGTGCCGCGGGGAAACTCCCCCGACCAGAATTCCGCAATCGCGGGCGCCGGCGCCCGGGTGATCGAATTCGGATGCGACTTCGACGAGGCGAAGCACGAGGCGTTTCGAGTGGCGGCGGCGGAGGGGTTGCATTTCGTGCCGTCCTTCCATGGGCATCTCGTGCTTGGCGTCGCGACCTACGCCCTCGAACTACTGCTCGCATCGGGGCCGCTGGATGCGGTGTACGTCGGGGTGGGCATGGGATCGGGGATTTGCGGCCTGATCGCCGTGCGGGACCTGTTGGGATTGCAGACCGAGATCGTCGGCGTCTGCGCCGCCCAGGCACCCGCGACCGCACGATCGTTTGCGGCCGGGAAACCCGTCCCAGCGGCTTCCGCACGCACCTTTGCCGACGGACTCGCGACGCGCGAACCTCACCCCGACGCCATCGCGACGCTATGCCGAGGTGCCGCGCGCATGGTGGAAGTCGCGGAGGAAGAGATCGCGGAGGCCATGCGGATCTATTTCGACGACACTCACCAGGTTGCCGAAGGCGCGGGTGCGGCACCGCTCGCCGGTTTGCTCAAAGAGCGCGGCCGGATGGCGAACAAGCGCGTCGCAGTGATCCTGAGCGGTGGAAACATCGAGCGCGCGCGCTTTCATCAGGTACTCGGGGGCGCGACGCCTGCGGTGGGCTAGGGCAGCCGGTGTTCGCGGCAGAGCCTCGTTCAATTACGCGCGGCATTTCCTTTTGCTCGGATCGTTCGCAGCCGCTCTTGCGATCGCCGGCCCGGGCGGCTTGGCGGGAATCGGCGCCCAGTTCGCGCTGTATGGTGCCCTTCATGCGACCGCGCTGGCGCTTTCCCTCTCGGGCGGCGCGCGGCTCTCCTCGGGCCGCACACTGTCGCTCGTCGCCGGCGCGGCGATACTCGCCCTGGCGACGGCCCGGCTGGGGATTTTCGGGTTGCATGCCGTGAGCGTGCTCGGCGGATCGGCCGGGCCCTTCGCCATACTGGCGGCATGCGCGGGCTTGGGAGCGCTCGCCTATGGTGGGTTGATTCGTGCCGTGCTGACGGATCCCCCTGAAGCCGCGCGGCGATCGAGGATGAAGTCACTCGTCGCGACCTCGCTTGGCTGCGCCGCCGCGACTTCGGTGTCCTTTGCCGCGGGCCGCGGGCTGCACGCCTCCGGCGTCCTTTGGGTGGTGGCTCCTTGGTGGTTCGCCTTTTCCGGCGGACTCTGGTGCGCGGCTGCCGAAGAGTCGCATAAGATGCCGGTCTGATATGAGCGAATCGACCCAAGAGATCTTGTCCGCCGACGGCGGATGCACCTGCCGATTCGTGCGGTACCGTCTGAAAGGGTCACCGATGATCGTCCACTGCTGTCACTGCCGCTGGTGCCAGCGCGAAACCGGGACGGCCTTCGCGCTCAACGCGATGATCGAAGCCGACCGGGTGGAGATTCTCGAAGGCGAGGTCGATGCCGTCATGACGCCCTCGCTGAGCGGCCGAGGACAGAAAATCTCCCGCTGCCCCAAATGTCGCGTCGCGCTATGGAGCAATTATTCCGGCGCCGGAGATGCCGTGCGCTTCGTGCGCGTCGGAACCTTGGACGAGCCCGATCGGCTGCCGCCGGATTTGCACATATTTACCGCCTCCAAGCAGCCGTGGGTGGAGCTGCCGGCGGACAAGCCCGCCTTCCCCGGATACTACAAAGCGTCCGAGCACTGGCCCGAGGCGAGTCTCGCGCGCTATGCCCATCTGAAGTCAAAGCCGATAAGATGATGCTCATGAAACCGCTGTTAGCCTTGGTTGCCTGGTGCCTGCTCTTCGTGCTCTGCTGGCCGCTCGCGCTGGCGGCGCTGGTGCTGTGGCCCCTGGTGTGGCTATTGTCGCTGCCGTTTCGGATGCTCGGGATCGCGCTCGATGCGGTGTTCGCGCTCCTCAAGGCTGTCCTGTTCCTGCCGGCGCGCATGCTGGGCGGCAGCCGGGCGCCGTCCGGCCGCTAGTACCGAAAGGAATCGATGGTCTCTGCCCGCGACGCGCTTGCTCTTCTCTGCGACGGCAACAAACGATTCGCCGCGGATGTCCGAAGCCACGACACCCTCCCGAGCCGCGCCCGACGCATAGAGCTTGCCGCAGGCCAGGAGCCTTTCGCAGTGATTCTCGGATGCTCCGATTCGCGCGTACCGGTGGAGATCGTCTTCGATCAGGGACTCGGGGATCTTTTCGTGATTCGCGTCGCCGGCAACATCGTGGCCCCCTCGCAGATCGGCAGCGTGGAGTTCGCCGCAGAGCAGTTCGGAACCAGGTTGGTGGTCGTCCTCGGTCATTCGAACTGCGGCGCCATCGCGGCGACGCTTCAGCAGCTGCAGCGGCCCAAGGAAAACCAGTCGCGGAATCTGCGCTCGATCGTCGATCTCGTCCGGCCATCGGTCGAGAATTTACTCGCGACCGACTTGAAGCACGACCTTCCGAGGCTGTTTCATGAGGCCGTGCGCGCCAACATCAGAGCCTCGGCCATGCATCTGCGGCACGGCTCGGAGATCATCGAGAACCTGATCCAGAACGACGGGCTGATGATCGTCGGGGCCGAATATTCTCTCGATACGGGCGAGGTGGATTTCTTCGACGGGATCGCAGCCGCGTGAGCGACGGATTGGATTCCTTGGAGAAGTGGAACGAGCGCGGCGCCGGCAAGTTCCCCGGATATGTCGGCATCGTATTCACGCGCGTGAGCGCCGAGGAGGTCATCGGCGAGTTCTCGGTGAAGAGCATCCACTTGGCGCCCAACGGCTTCCTGCACGCGGGGAGCATCGTGACGCTGGCCGACACGTCATGCGGATACGGTTGCTTCGCCACCCTGCCGGAGGGGGCGACGGGGTTCACGACGATCGAGCTCAAATCCAATCATCTGGGCACGACCCGCGAGGGCACGATCGTCAGCCGCGCGACGCCCGTGCACCTTGGCAGGACGACGCAGGTGTGGGACGCGGTGGTGACGCACAAGGAAAGCGGAAAGACCCTCGCCTTGTTCCGATGCACCCAGCTGGTGCTTTATCGGAAGTAGGGGCCTCGAACCTACGCAGCTTGCCCCCGCTCGGGCGTCGCGAGTAGTATCGCGACCCCGGTTCAAGCGCCCGTAGCTCAGCTGGATAGAGTGTCGGCCTCCGAAGCCGAAGGTCACTGGTTCGAATCCAGTCGGGCGCGCCACCGGTTCAAGGAATCGCGGACATCCCCGAATGCGGCGCGGCGAGCGAAGTCGACGGTTTGCTCGAGGGCGAGGCCGACGACCGGTAAAAGCTTCGAAACATCGTGGCGGGCATCCAGCGGTCGAACAACCCGCGCGTGGCGCCGCCTCGATTCATCAGACGGCTGGTCCATTGCAGCGTGGGATCGCCCCTTCTGTTGGTCTGGATCGATACCGCGCTGGCCCCGGACTCCCACAGCGTGATCACCTGGACCTTGTCGTGGTTGCGATATTCCTGCAGCCGCTGCCAAACAGTCCTATCGGACATCAAATTGGCGTTGCCGTTGGCAATGCTTAAGTCGGTATCGAATACGGAATGGCCCCGTGGGCGGAAGTCCTTGCTCGAAAACGACCGGATGTCGGCCGCCGGCGGGAGCGAGTAGTCCTGGGGAGCCGGCAACAATGAAGGCGGCAGGCCGAGCCTCTCGCCCGCGTGGCCCCCGTAGGACTGTGCGACGAATGGTGCGGCAAAGGGCGTGGACAATGGGGACGCGGCGATCGGCGCCGTCGCGCGATGCTCGTTCCGGTCGGGCGTAAGCGTCAGGTCCACCGGTTGATCGGCTGCCATCACCTCGCCGGCGCCAATCAGGGTAAGGACCACCAGTCCG
>Ga0182015_10004280_pt1 | contig 15453 bp, 16 predicted proteins | sample 712P3MmetaG_FD_120478 | JGI IMG/M metagenome (GOLD analysis project Ga0182015, IMG submission 120478) | Permafrost microbial communities from Stordalen Mire, Sweden - 712P3M metaG | ecosystem: Environmental > Terrestrial > Soil > Wetlands > Permafrost | place: Sweden: Stordalen | collected... | reverse complement strand
TCGCATCATTCGCGAATCAGCGAATCCCTGGTATGAAGTTACTCTCATCGAGGGCAAGAATCGCCAGATCCGGCGGATGTTCGAAGAAATCGGACATCACGTGGAAAAAATTAAGCGCGTGCGCTATGGGCCGCTGCAGTTGGATGTGCATCCAGGAAAGTTTCGCAAACTGACGATCGACGAAGTGACAAAGTTGAAATCACTCGCTAAAGTGTAGGCGCGGGCGTCCGCGCCCGTGCTGCTTTATCAATTAAAAACTCACCGACGTTCTCATTGTCCCTGCACGGGCGATGACGCCCGCGCCTACACTTGAGATGACAGTTTCCCCTCTACATGTAAAGATTAGATAGCCTAAACATGAACGATTACAGCCAGTTTGTGCCCGAACACGTTCGAAACCTGGGAGGGTACACGCCAGGCAAGTCACTGCGCCAGGCGCAACGGGAGAGTCGCGTGAACTGCATCAAGATAGCCTCGAATGAAAATCCGTTTGGGCCGTCTCCAATGGCGGTGAAAGCTATGCAGTCGGTGCTGTCGGAAAGCAATTTCTATCCCGACAATGATGCCGGCGAGTTGCGTCAGCGATTAGCCAATCTCCACAAAGTTCAGCCGGAGCAAGTTGTCCCCACGGCGGGATCTACGGCACTGCTTGGAATCATTGCTCGAACTTTGCTTTCACCGGGGCTCAACGCGATCACGAGTGAGCGTTCGTTCATTGTCTATCCAATCGCGACTCAAGCGGCGGGCGGACAGCTAATCCGCGTTCCTACCAAGAATGATGGATTCGACTTGAATGCGATTGCCGCCGCCGTCGATCAGCACACCCGCATCATTTACCTTTCGAATCCCAACAACCCCACCGGTACGCTCATTCCCGCACCGGAACTTGATCGTTTTCTCGACCGGATGCCCGAGCACATCGTCGTCATTCTCGACGAAGCGTACTACGATTTCGCGCAAGACTTCGCTGCAATTCGCGGCGTGGACTATTCGCACGCACTCGATTATGTGCAGCAAGGACGCAAAGTGGTTGTGCTGCGCACGTTTTCGAAGGCGCACGGCTTGGCGGGAGTGCGCGCCGGCTATGGCATTGGGCCTTCCGAACTGATGTCCTATTTCGCACGCATGCGCACCACGTTTTCTGTTTCTGCCGTGGCGCAGGCGGCTGCAATGGCTGCCCTCGACGACGATGCCCACATCCGCAAAACACTCCGAAATAACTCCGAACAAGCCGAACGTCTAATGGCAAAGATGACGGATCTGGGCTACCGTCCGATTCCGACGTGGGCGAATTTTTTGTATTGCGATCTGGGCGATGATGCGGCCGCAGTCGCCAAGCGACTGCAGGCAGAGGGCATAGTCGTGCGTCCGTTAGGTCCGTGGGGGGCGCCGAGCGCGATCCGGGTCACGATTGGCACCCCGGAGCAGAATGATGTTTTCATCGATGCGTTCAGAAAAGTGATGGAGCAAGCTTCAGTAAGATAGTGCTCAAACCTCGTCTCACTTCTGACACCTGGGACAATAGTGGCTGCTGCGGCCGCCGATTACGACCCGCTTAATCGGAGTTCTACACACCAGGCAGGGCTCGTTCTCCCGCCCGTAGACCCGATGCTGCAGCTGAAAAAATCCCTCTTTTCCATCGGCATCCACATAGTTGGAGACAGAAGAACCGCCTGCGGAAATGGCTTCCTTGAGCACTTCCTGAATGGCGGTATAAAGCCGTGCCAACTCTTTGCGGGTAAGCGACGCGGCCCTGCGACGTGGCCGAATGCCTGCTCGAAACAAAGACTCGTCCGCATAAATGTTTCCTACGCCGCTGAGGAGCATTTGGTTCAGCAATGCGCTTTTGATCGGCGTTTTCCGGCCGCGAAACAATTTGACAAAGCGATCCCGGTCCACTTCAAGCGGTTCTGAGCCGGCAGCCGCAAAGTTGTGGGTCACGCTTAAACGCCCAAAACGACGAGGATCCACAAACCTCAATTCCCGGCCTGAAGCTAGGCGGGCAACTGCGTGCGTATGTTTTTCGATGGCTTCGCCGGATTTGCAAACCAGCATTCGACCGGTCATGCCCAGGTGCACGATCCATTGCGCTGTAACCGATGAAAGCGCGGACTGTTCTGGTTTTGAAGATTTTCGACTGGATTTTTCCCGGACGGGCGAGGACGCCCGTTCTCCGCTTCCCAGATCGAATACTATGTGCTTGCCTACGCGACGAACGCCAGTAATACGTTTGGATTCGAGCGTGGCAGCGATTTCGGATGCTGGCGATTTCAGCGGTTCTGGCTTGGATCCCAGCCAAACCGATTCGATTATGTCGCCAGTAACCCGGCTGGCTAAGCCACGCACAATGGTTTCGACCTCGGGAAGTTCTGGCATGGGATTAGTCTACAGGGAGGAAGCACGCCGCAGGCTGCAGGCTTCAGCACAAGATCGAAAATGAAAATTATAACAATCGCGGTCGAAGCCTGACGTCCGCCTGATTGCCATCTCTTTGCCACGCGGGTTATCATTACAAGTACACCTCTGCTCCGCTTTTATCCTTGTAATTCAGCGCTCGATTCTGCATTGCGGGCGACGAGTGTGTGCGACCCCGCAATCGCGGCTGGGCAGCCGCACAATTCACGTTCCAGGGAGTTTGCCGTTGAAGAAGGGAAAAGCTGCGGTCATCGTAGGCGCGCAATGGGGCGACGAGGGCAAAGGCAAAATTGTCGATGTGCTCTCACAGGATTTTTCTATCGTGGCGCGATATGCGGGCGGACACAATGCCGGCCACACCGTAATCATCAACGGCAAGAAGTTCGTTCTTCAACTCGTGCCGTGCGGGGTGCTGCGGCCCGACTGCCGCAGCGTAATCGGCAACGGAGTCGTGCTTGATCCTATGGCGTTCCTGAAGGAAGTTGCCGCGTTGCGCGAAACAGGCGTTAAGGTCGACGGCAGTCTGTTTGTCAGCAATCGCGCTCATGTCATTTTGCCTTATCATCGTTTGATTGAGTTGGCCTCGGAGAATGCGCCGGGACGGGTTAAAATAGGCACGACTTCTCGCGGCATTGGTCCAACCTACGAAGACAAAATGGGACGCCGCGGGCTGCGCGTTGCTGATCTGCTCGACCTGCAACTGTTGAAGACCCACATTCAAAACGCATGCCACGAAAAGAACATGATCGCGCATGCGCTCTTCAATTCCGAACCGCTTGATGCCGACAAAATGTACGAAGAGTACGCTGAAGCCTCGGTAAGGATTGCGCCCTTCGTATGCGACACTGCGGCCTTGCTAAACAAAGCTTTGGCTCACGGTGACTCTATCGTTTTCGAGGGCGCGCAGGGTACCATGCTCGATATCGATCACGGCACCTATCCATTTGTGACATCTTCGAGCGCGACTTCGGGTGGAGCAATCACTGGGACGGGGGTAGCTCCGACGGCGATCGATTCGGTTATCGGAATCACCAAGGCCTACTGCACGCGGGTTGGAGGCGGGCCATTCCCGACCGAGGCACAGGACGCAAATGGAGACATGCTCCGCAAACGGGGCAATGAATTCGGGGCGGTAACGGGACGCCCACGCCGCTGTGGCTGGATCGATTTGCCACTCTTGCGATACGCTGGCATGATTAACGGCATCTCCTGGCTGGTAGTTACCAAACTTGACGTACTGGATGAATTGGCGGAGATTCCGGTGTGCGTTGGTTATAAAATTAACGGCAAAGAAACCGACGAAGCCCCGGCGCAAGATAGCGGCTACGGTCAAATCAAATGCGCTTATCGTAAAATGCCGGGCTGGCGCACTGCGACCCAAGGCATTACGAAACTGGACAAATTACCGAAAGCGGCGCGTGAATATCTGGCCTTCATCGAAAAAGAAAGCGGGGCGCGCATTGGCATGGTTTCCACCGGACCGGGGCGCGAGGAAACTATCTTCGTCGATGAGTTCGCGGCGAAACTTCAGGAATTGACAGGATCGAAAACCCGGGCGCAGGCAAAAATCTAAGAACGGAGCTGGCAATGGTCGTTCTGGTTGTGACGTGGATGGCAAAGGTGGGTCGTGAAGCCGATGTTATCGGCGTGTTTTCCAAACTAACCGAAGAATCCCGCAAGGAGCCCGGGTGCGTGGTGTACCAGGTGCACCGTCATAAGACCGAGCCGCGGCGATTTCTTATCTATGAGCAATATAAGGATGATGCCGCGCTCGAAGCCCATCGCGCCGCGCCACATTTTCTGCAGTACGCGAAAAAAGAATTGCCGAAGTTAGGCGAACGCATTGAGGGCCAGTTGTACGAACCGCTGGGATGAGTGCGTGTGGCGCGGACGCCCTCGCCCGCGAATGACAGTCCGAATCGTCACTTCCCTTTGTCAGCCATCAACACTCCGCCTGAGGCGTAACTCTCCTTTGAGAGTTCATGGAAAGTCACCACGACGGCCTCGCGGTGCGCGCCCGCTTCTTCGACCATCGCATCCGTGATGCGCTTTGCCAGCTTGCGTTTCTGATCTGCGGTACGGCCGGTCAACATTGTGATTTGCACTAAGGGCATAGGTTAGTTCCTGCTAAAGAACCGAGATCCCTCACTTCGTTCGGGATGACAGCGCGCTCATAGCATGACTGAGCGCTGTTGGTGCGATGCGCGCAAACGGCATCACTTGGCCAGTTCGTAGCCGGCAAAGAAATAGCTCAACTCGAAGCGGGCGGTGTCATCGGCATCCGAGCCGTGGATGGCATTATGTTCAATATCGCTGGCCCATTTTTTGCGGATCGTTCCTTCTTCAGCGTTGGCCGGATTGGTGGCGCCCATGAGCTTGCGCAAATCGGCGATGGCGTTTTCTTTTTCCAGCGCCAAAACTACGATTGGTCCACTCGACATGAAATCAGTTAACGAGCGGAAAAACGGGCGCGTGGCATGCACGGCGTAAAACTGCTCCGCCTGATGTTTTGAAATTTCAAGCATCTTCATGGCAAGTATGCGAAAACCGTTTTTCTCGAATTGCTCGATGATATCGCCAACAGCATTCTTGGCAACTGCGTCGGGTTTGATGATGGTAAAAGTGCGTTGCAGAGTCTTCATAGTTTAGTCGTTGGTCCTTGGTCGTTGGTCCTTATTTTGGTCTTTACGCTTTCGCGCCGACACCCATCGCCGCTACCACTGTCTCCCCAATATCGGCGGGCGATTTCGCTACGCGAATGCCTGCTGCTTCCATTGCTTTAATCTTCTCGGACGCAGTTCCCTTCCCACCGGAGATGATGGCGCCCGCATGGCCCATGCGCCGGCCCGGAGGCGCGGTCTGGCCGGCGATAAATCCAACTACTGGTTTTTTCATGCGCGACTTCACGTATTCCGCAGCCGTCTCCTCTGCGTTGCCGCCGATTTCGCCGATCATCACGACCACTTCCGTTTGCGGATCTTTGTTGAAAAGTTCAAGCGCATCCAGAAAGTTCGTCCCAATTATCGGATCGCCGCCGATACCAATCGCTGTGGACTGGCCAATGCCGCGCGTGGTGAGTTGATAGACCGCTTCGTACGTCAAAGTGCCCGAGCGCGAGACGATTCCGACTGAACCTTCCAAATGAATTCGCGCTGGCATGATTCCAATTTTGCATTTGCCGGGAGAAATAATGCCCGGGCAGTTGGGCCCGATCAGCCGCGAACGCCGGTTTTGCAGGTATTCCCAGGCGCGCACCATATCAAGCGTCGGAATACCCTCGGTAATGCAGACGATGAGTTCTATCCCGGCATCTGCGGCTTCCATAATCGCGTCGGCCGCGAATGGCGGCGGCACAAAGATGACTGACGCATCGGCTCCGGTTTTGTCGACTGCCTCTTGCACAGTGTTGAAAATCGGCCAGCCTTCGTGAGTGGTACCGCCTTTGCCGGGGGTTACTCCGCCGACGATCTTTGTGCCGTACTCCGCGCACGCCTTGGCATGAAATGTGCCTTCACGCCCAGTCAGCCCTTGCACCACTACTCGCGTCGATTTATCCACCAGAATGCTCATAAATTCTGCCCGTAATTCCTTCGCGACAGCCGCCGAGACGGCGCGCTACAAATTAATTCGCTGCTGCAGCTACTACTTTTTCTGCTGCGTCTTTCATGGTCTCGGCCACAATAAAATTCAATCCTGATTGCTTGAGGATTTCCCGTCCGGCCTCGACGTTCGTTCCTTCCAACCGCAGCACGATGGGCAATTGAATATGTGTTTTCTGCGCGGCCTCGACGACGCCTGTGGCGAGCGTGTCGACACGAAGGATGCCGCCGAAAATATTAATCAGCACGGCCTTCACATTTTTATCGCTGAGCAAAATTTCGAATGCATGCGTAACCTGCTCAGCATTAGCTCCGCCACCCACGTCGAGGAAATTTGCCGGCATTCCACCGGCGTATTTAATGATGTCCATGGTTGCCATGGCCAGTCCGGCGCCATTCACCATGCAGCCCACGTTTCCGTCGAGTTTGATGTAATTGAGACTGTACTTAGAGGCCTCGACTTCGAGCGGATCTTCTTCGGTAGTGTCGCGAAGTTCGCGCAGATCAGGATGGCGAAACAGCGCATTGTCGTCGAAATTGATTTTTGCGTCCAGGGCAAACAGGCGTCCATCGCTGCAACTGACGAATGGATTAATTTCCATCAATGACGAATCCGTCTCTTGAAAAGCGCGGAAAAGTCCCGTCATCAAACGTACCGCTTCGTTAATCTGCGAGGCTTTCAGCCCCAACTGGAACGCCAACTTGCGAGCCTGGAACGCTTCTAAGCCCATCCCTGGCTCGATGTACTCTTTGAGAATGGCGTCCGGATTTTCCGCCGCGACCTGCTCAATTTCCATGCCCCCGGCGGCCGACGCCATGAAGACCGGCTTGGCTTCCACGCGATCGATCACGATCCCCAGATACAGTTCTTTCTCGATAGGCAAAGTTTCTTCGATGAGTAGACGGCGCACCACGCGGCCTTCGGGACCGGTCTGATGCGTCACCAGCGTCATTCCCAAAATCTTGGAGCCGAGTTCGACCGCTTCATCCATAGATTTTGCGATCTTCACGCCGCCGCCTTTGCCGCGGCCGCCGGCGTGGATTTGAGCTTTCACCACAACGCCGCTCGCGCCAGAATCGAACAGTTTCCTGGCAGCGGCTTCGACTTGCTCGCGGGTTTCCGCCATTTCGCCGCGCGGCACCGCGACTCCATACTTCTTCAGGATCGCCTTCGCCTGATACTCATGAATTTTCATAACATTCCAGATTCACTATGATAGGCAGGACGTGCTTGCAGCTTAGAACCGCGGCAGCAAACAATTGATTCTATAGAACGCCCGCACATTGGGCAAACGCTCGCATGAAGAGCGAAGCCCTGCAGTTTCATTTTGGAGCATGGCGTTTCGCCCGCCGAGCTTCCACGATGCTAATCTGGTTCCTCGATCATGACGATGATGATTATCGACGCACTCCATCGTATTGCCAACCACCGCCAATCGCTATCCCGCGAAGAGGCCCGTTCCATCATGGCGGAAGTGCTGGCGGGCAAGTGCAGCGACGCTCAAATTGCTGCACTGCTGGTCGCGCTACACATGAAGGGCGAGACAGTTGAAGAGATTGTTGGTTTCGCGGAAGCCATCCGCGCTGCGGCGGCCCCGCTTGGCCTGCAGCCAGATCATACGCTGGACGTCAGCGGAACTGGACGCGACGCCTTAGTGGACACTTGCGGCACTGGCGGTGATGCCAGCGGCACCTTTAACATTTCAACCGCGACTGCGCTCGTGGTCGCCGGCGCAGGCGTTCGCGTGGCCAAGCATGGGAACCGCAGCGTGACATCGAAGTGCGGTTCGGCTGACGTAATGGAGGCGCTTGGGGTGCGCATCCATTTGTCTTCCGCGCGGCTTGCTGCCTGTCTGGAAGAGGTCGGCATCGCGTTTCTTTTTGCTCCCGCGATGCATTCGGCAATGCAGCATGTCCAAGCTGCCCGCCGCGAGCTGCGCCTGCGAACAGTGTTCAATTTGCTGGGGCCCCTGACTAATCCCGCGCATGCCTCGGCCCAAGTGGTCGGAGTCTATTCCGCCGCGCTGGTGGAAAAATTGGCTGAAGCCCTCAGTATGCTGGGTTCGCATCGCGCTCTGGTTGTGCATGGGCTGGATGGGTTGGACGAAATTACCATCACCGGCCCTACGCGCATTGCGGAGGTGCGCTCGGGGACGCTGCGCACTTATGAAGTCACGCCTGAAGAGTTTGGCATGAAGCGAGGCACGCTGGAGGACATTTCCGGCGGCGATGCGGCCGCCAACGCCGCAATGATTGTTGAGGTCCTGGCAGGCAGGAAATCATCGCGACGCGACGTGGTCTTGCTCAATGCAGCCGCGGCCCTGGTAGCTGCTGGCAAGGCCGACCATCTGGGAGATGCTATTCCGCTGGCTTCGAACTCAATCGACTCAGGCGCAGCGGCGCAAAAACTACAAGCGCTGATGCAGTTCACGAATGCCGCTGAGTAATTACGATTGGGCTTGCTTTTTCAGACGTTCAATTTGCGCGAGATGATTCTCGCCATGAGTTCTCATTTTCTCTACATACTCAGCAACCGTGACTTCGTGCTTCAGTTCGGGATGGTACGCGGATTTTCCGAGGTCTTCAGCTTTCAGGCGGCGCAACAATCGCACATTGTGATGCCGGTTTAATCCATAGAGCGCAACCATCTCCGGCGCGGGCGTTTGCATGTAACCGAGATTCCGCGCCCATGCATCCTGGTCCATCGGCGCAATCACAGGCTTGTTGTCGGCGAGCATCTGGCGAAAGCGGTGAGCAAACACGATTTCAATGTCTGCCAGATGGCCCAGAACTTCGACGATGCTCCACTTCTCGAGCGACGGCTTGTAGCGCAACGTCCCCTCGGACAGGCCCGAAACCGCCGCTGCAACCTGTTTGGGACTTTGCTCAGCTGCGTCCAGATGTTTCTTGAGATCAGCTTCTGTCACGCGATGCCTCGGCAATCGCTACTACTGGGTCAGTCTTAAATCGTCCACGCAAGATTCCTCGCCCCGCCGGAGAAAACGCGGGGCTTCAGAATGACTTTCCATAAAAACGCAATCTACGACGCCGCACGAATTTCGCGGCCTTTGCTTTGATCCGCACGGAAGCGCAGCAAGGCTGCGATGTTTCCCGCGCGATCAAAGTCTTCGTCATCTTTCACGTACAACAATTCAATGTCGCGGTGGATGGCCGAGGTAATAATCGCTTCCGTCACGTCTTCAATCTCGCGGGTCTCGTGCCCGCACGCCGGGCACGCCCGCACCATGTGCGCGTCAAGATGACTACAGTTCGTACACTCGGCCGCCGGATGGGAAAACTTATCTCCGATCAGCAAAGTTTGTACTTCTCCCAATTCCAACGAACGCAATACGCGACGCAAACCAGTCACGCCACGGGAATTGCTCTTGGCCTGGCTGATGGCTTCGCGGGCAAGGTCTTTGCAGCGTTGATCGATTGACTGGCGCAGGATGCGCCCAGCTTCTTCTCGGATTTGATCGTTCGTGATGCGATTAAGATCGGCAGAGAAGTGGCCGAGCAAAACTTTCTTCACATAAGGGTGCAGGTGCGCTTCGAATTCGTGCCAACTGGTCTCGTGGCACCCGATGATGAGCTTGTCATACAACCCTTTTTCCAGAGTCTCACTTAAGTGTTCTGCTACGCCCTTGAAATGATGCAAGAATTCATCGTCGATGCGGCGCTGGGCGTGGCCGCCGTCGTATCCGGCGAAACCGTCGCTGCGCCCTGGGCGAGCCGCAAGGGTGCGGAACATTCCTCCGCGCTCTTTCAGTTCATCCACCCGCAGATCGAAGAAGCGTGCCTTGTGGCGATCCACCAGCACAACGCACAGTCGCGGATGCGCACCCAGAAGCACCGCCAGCGGCTTCAAATGGAATTGTCGGTTGACGAAAAGCTGCGTGCCCGGCAGTTGAGAAGGCAGATCGAATTCGCGCCAGAAATTGCGGCTGCCGCAGGCAAAGACTGCGCGCGCCCGGGCTTGATTGCCGTACAGGTTTTCCGCCAGCTCAAGTATGCGGTTAAGGTCCGCACGAGTGCTGCCGTTCTTGCTGTTCTTTTCCGCCTCGCGCAGGGCTTTGCGAACCAGATCCTTGGCGAGAATGGTTTCTTCGCGGTGAGATTTGTTCTGCGGCGTATGCGGTTCGAAATAGAAACTGAGGGCCCAGCCTTCATCACCATTGGTGCGAAATTGAGCCAGCTCACGGATCTCTTCGCGGGTAATCATCACAACGTCTCCTGAGTGCTCCGATAGTTCAAGCTTTCGCTGAAGCCAAGCCTACTGGCTTCGATTTGAAGCTGTTGGCGAGCGGGGCCAGATGCCGCAAATGCTCACGCGCCTGTTCGATGGAAGATCGAACCTGGTCCGGCTTGCGGTCAGTAATGATGCCAATTTCATCCAACGAAAATCCTTCCAGAGCGTGCAGAATAAAAGCTTCCCGGTCGGCGCGGTTGGCGTTCCCGAGAGCAAACTGCACCAGCGTAATCATTTCGTCGGATGACGCAATATCTTCCGGCGTGGACGTACGCCGGTCGGCAATCACGTTTTCCCCGGTCAGAGTTTCGTCTGGCTGATGGAACTGCAATTCGGGTTCGTCGCTGGCGCGAACATTCGGGCGACGGGCAGAGTCCTCAAGGTGAACCGATAAGAGGCTCTCCGGAGTACGGGCCGACAAATCATCAATTACACGCAATGCCAAACGGTATAGCCAAGGCTCCAACGCTATACTTTCAGGCTTTTCACCACCATTCGATCCATCGCTCAGTGCTCGTGCGATGGCTTCGTCGATGACTTCTTCTTTGCTGACGAAGTCTGCGGCGATCTCCTCCGCGGTCTCGCGGAAATAGAGTTCGCGTTCGACGAAGCGCTCCAGCCGTCCCAGGCTGGCGTTCACATAAGAACGAATATCATCGGATGAAGCGGTGGGCACGTGTACAGCGGCGACTGTGTCTTCGAAAGCAACCTGCGATTGCGGTGGACGGAAATCCGCTACCCGGCGACGCTGCCATTTGCGCGAATTGCGCAGCAGATCTTTATGTTTGCTGATCTGCTGCAGTAGATCATCGCAGGCGGCCTTCACTGCCGACGAAGCAGTTGAGGCAGATCTTTGAGCGGCCATCTGGCCAGATGGAAGGCGCAGGTTCAGGGATACAGTTATTCCCTCACGCGCAGAGTTCTGTTCTACCACCCCGCGTAGATGAATCAATTCTGGCCGGAATACCTGCAGCCGCTTGCGCAGCTTTTCCACCAGGTGGTTGATCTCTTTTTCAATGTCAGGAGTTTTACGGTCTTTATAGCTGATATGAACATTCATCCTAAGGCCTCGGATCACGGAAGAGATTCCGCGAAGAATTCCGGTTCCCTACAACTCGATTCTACACCCGTCTCTTGGGCGGCAAACACAATTTGCACAGGTAAAGAACATTCTTCGGTTGAGCGCCCGGCGCCCATACATGGAAACCTGTAGGTGAGATGAGAAAGACCGGTGGCGACTTCTATGCAACGGGGGCTGCCGTCCGCGATTCTAATCAATTGTTTATTTCAGAGTTAATCGGATGAACTTCTTCATATCGTTGTTCCTGTTATTCCTGCTTGCGCTCGCCGAGGCTGGCTGCGGAGGGGGCTCAACCTCAGCGACTACCGGAAGCGGCACTCCTCCGAGCAGCGGAGCCAGTACCGTCCCTGCATTTGCACACGTCTTTATAGTCGTGGAAGAAAACCATAGCTACGGCGACGTGATCGGGAACACGAGCATGCCTTACTTCAATAGTCTGGCGACTTCCTACGGCCTGGCTACACAGTATTACGCTAACGCACATCCTTCTCTCCCCAATTATTTTGAGTTGACTGTAGGAGCGGGCGCTTCAATTACAGGCCTGGCTGGCGATACTTATCCGGGTCCTGTAACGCAAGACAATGTTGTCCGAGTCCTGACTGCGGCTGGCAGGACTTGGAAAAGCTATGCTGAGTCGCTGCCATCGATTGGGTATCTGGGTGATGACATCGGTGAATATACCAAGCATCACAATCCGTTTGCCTACTTTAGCGACGTGATCAATGATCCCACGCAAGCTGGCAACATGGTGCCATTCGCTCAGCTGGCCACCGACATCGCCAACAACGCCGTTCCTGATTATGCGTTCATTGTCCCCAACCTTAATGACGACGCGCACGATTGTCCAGCTGGGCTGTCGACCTGCACTGATTTGCAAAAACTCGCGGCGGCAGATCAATGGCTACAAACCAACATTGAGCCAGTGATCAAGAGTTCAGCTTTTCAGGACGCGGTGATGGCGATTGTTTTCGATGAGGGAGACATCACGGATGTCGCTAATGGCGGCGGTCACATCCCGGCAGTGATTGTGAGTCCAAAGAGCAAAGCGGGATATCAATCTACAACCGTCTACCAGCATCAGAGCACGATGCGCTTAAGCTTAGAAGCTCTCGGTGTGCCTGATTTTCCCGGCGACGCCGCAACCGCGCCTGACATGGCAGAATTTTTTCAGTAGCGCGGCGAAAATTTATACCGCGACCGTAACTGAGGTTTCCGTACGAATTACGGGACGGTATAAAGTATCGCGCTCGATGGGTTCGCGTCCGGCTTCGCGGATCAGGCGCACCAGTTCTTCGCGGCGCATTCCTTGCGGGGTGGTCGCACCGGCGTCGTGGTAAATCTTTTCTTCGATGACTGTGCCGTCAATGTCATCGGCGCCGAAACGTAAAGCGATCTGCGCGATTTTCGCCGTCATCATTTGCCAGTACGCCTTGATGTGCGGAAAGTTGTCGAGCACGAGGCGGCTCACGGCAATTTGTTTGATGTCGAGCAAGCCGCTGGTCTTAGGAAGGTGTTGCAGCGGCGTATTGTCCGGATGAAATGCCAGGGGGATGAAAGTTTGGAAGCCGCCGGTTTCATCCTGCAGGTCACGCAGTTTCAATAAGTGATCGACGCGGTCTTCGTCGTTTTCCACGTGGCCGTAGAGCATGGTCGCATTGGATTTCAAACCGATCTGGTGCGCGAGCTTTGCAGTTTCGAGCCATTGGTCCCCATCGATTTTGTGATCGCAAATGATGTGACGCACTCGATCAGCGAAAATCTCAGCTCCGCCGCCTGGCAGTGAATCCACCCCCGCAGCCTGCAACTGCTCCAGCGTCTCGCGAATGGAGAGCTTGGCGCGCTTCGCCAAGTACGCGACCTCGACCATCGTGAATGCTTTCAAATGCACCTGCGGAAAACGCTGCTTAAGGCCGGAGATCAAGTCGAGAAAATACTGAAATGGCAGATCGGGATGCAACCCGCCAACGATATGGAACTCCGTAACCGCTTCGCTATAGCCCGAGGCCGCGGTCTGAAACGCTTCTTCAAGGGCCATGGTGTAAGCGCCGGGGGTGTCTTTCTTGCGGCCAAAGGCGCACAAGCGGCAGGCGGCTACGCAAACATTTGTGGGATTAATGTGGCGATTGACGTTGAAGTACGTCTTGTCACCGTGCATGCGCTCACGCACGGAATTCGCCAGCCAGCCAACAGCGAGAATGTCCGGGGAACGATAAAGTGCAATCGCGTCCTCAGCGCTGAGACGCTGGCCAGCCATAACTCTTTCCTGGATAGCGTACAGTTTCTGATCGTCGCTCTGAAATGCATGCCTCGGCAAGTCGGTGCTGGACATTGCTTTGATCATACCGCACGGAAGCGGCGGAAGTCACAGGAGCAACTGTCTTCCGGTTCTATCCAAAATTGGTAACGGGTTTACCGTTTACCCGCTACGCCTCCCTATGCGATGGCAAAGATTGACAATCTTTGTTATCAGCACTAAAGTGAGAGGGTTGAGAAGGTTAGGAGCAAAACCCATGAACGTCTCTCTTACTGACGAGCTGGAGAAATTCGTGAGCGCCAAAGTGGAATCGGGCCGCTACAGCTCCGCAAGCGAAGTGGTCAGGGAGGCGCTCCGGCTGCTGGAAGAGCATGACCATGCGCGCTCGGTCCAGCTTGCGGCGTTCAACCAGGAGCTTGGCCGCCGCCTGGACACGCTTGACCGTGGCCAGCATGTCTCTCCGGCGGATGCCCGCGCCCGGCTCAAGCGTAAATCCGAGCATCGCCGGAAACCCAAAGCGTTTACATCCTGAGCGAGGATGCCGACCGCGCCTTGGATGGCATCTGGGATTACATCGCCGAGGATAATGTTGACGCCGCCGACCGGTGGATAGGCAGGCTGTTCGATGCGTTTGACGCCATTGGCGACACGCCCGGCATCGGCCATAAGCGTGAGGACCTGACCGCGTGCCCGGTTCTATTCTGGCCGGTGGGCGCTTACCTCGTCATCTATCGCGCCACATCCCGGCCCGTGGAGATTGTGGCCGTGACGCAGGGCGCACGCGATATTCCCGCTTTCCTGCACCGCCGCTTTTCCCAGTGATTCATCGCCGCTTGAACAGGTGAGATAGGCCTAAAATGGTGGCGAGTGGCCCGGCCTTTCGCGTTCTTTGCGAAGGCACGGGAGTACGATCATTAGTACGGTCGGCTCATCGGGTAAGGGATCGGCGCCCCGTACCTTAGCAGATGCAGGAGAAAGCGAGGGTGCCCGCCCCTTGCAAAAACCGCAAGGAGCGGGGTGCCCCAAGTCAAATTTCTGAAATCCCACAGGAGTATACGGACGTCATCGTCGCAACAGTAAATCTCCGGCGACGAAGAAGAAGAACACCACCGAGATGACGCCGTTCATGGTGAAGAATGCCGCGTTGAGCTTGGAGAGATCGTGGGGCGAGACCAGCGAATGTTCGTAACTCAGGAGTAGGGCTACGACTACGACTCCCACAATCGCCAGCTTGCCCAATCCGAAGACTACTACCAGGCTGATCAGCAGTAGCAGCATGATCAAGTGAAAGATACGGGAAATCCAAAGCGATTTTGGGATACCGCAATAACGCGGAATGGAATGGAGTCCAGCCTGTTGATCGAATTCGAAATCCTGGCAGGCGTAGAGTACATCGAAGCCGCCGCCCCAGAAGGTCACAGCAGCCGTCAGCAGCAGAATGCGCGGGTCGAGCGAGCCGCGGACGGCAATCCATGCGGCCGATGGCGCGATCCCCATGGCGAATCCCAAAACTAGATGCGACCACCGGGTGAACCGCTTGGTGTAGGAGTAGAGCAAAACTACGGCCAGCGCGAACGGTGAAAGAATAAATGACAACCGATTGAGCTGCGACGCGGCGAAAACAAATATCGCGCAGGAGATCAGCACGAACGTAATCACGAAACCGGGAGTGAGCGTTCCAGCAGGAAGAGCGCGCGTCTGAGTTCGGGGATTGGCGGCGTCAATCGAGGCATCGGCGTACCGGTTGAACGCCATGGCTGCCGATCGAGCGGTAACCATGGCGACGATGATCCAAGCCAACGCATGCGCGCTGGGCAGGCCATTGGCTGCCAACATGGCTCCGCACAAAGCAAAT
>Ga0182015_10004279_pt1 | contig 15455 bp, 9 predicted proteins | sample 712P3MmetaG_FD_120478 | JGI IMG/M metagenome (GOLD analysis project Ga0182015, IMG submission 120478) | Permafrost microbial communities from Stordalen Mire, Sweden - 712P3M metaG | ecosystem: Environmental > Terrestrial > Soil > Wetlands > Permafrost | place: Sweden: Stordalen | collected... | reverse complement strand
GAAGCTGCGCTGGCGCCTGGCGCGAGATGCGGCGCGATGGCGGCTTCCATCTCCGCGCGGGGCACTCGCTGAAAATCTTTCCACTTCGACAGCACCTCTCCAATCACACCTTCGTTCTCTTCGAATTCGAGCGAGCAGGTGGAGTAAACGAGCCGCCCGCCGTCCTCTAGTTGTGCGAGCGCTGATACGAGCATCGCAACTTGGCGATTGTGAAATTCCGCGAGATCACCCGGCTTCAATCGCCAGCGGATTTCGGGGTTCCGCGCGAGCGTGCCGGTTCCAGAACAAGGCGCGTCCACCAGAATGCGCCTAAACTTTTGCCGGAAGGGAAGAGGTCGCGTCGCGTCAACTCTGGCGAGGCGCACGCCGGTCAATTGCACGCGCTCGAATTGCTTTCGCATTTCGCGAAGACGGTGCGCATGAACGTCTGTGGCAACCACGAGAGCGCAAGGCCCCACCGCTCGTGCCAGCGTCATGGTTTTTCCGCCCGGGGCGGCGCAGAGGTCGAGCACCGAGTCGCCTGACTCAACATTCAGCAATCGCGGAATGATTTGCGAAGCTTCGTCCTGCACCGAGATGTGGCCTTTGCGAAATACAGCTGAGTTCGAAATGTTTCCGCCGGCGGCGTGGAACGCCTCGCGAAGCCAGCGTCCCGGCGCGATCCGAATGCCTTCGCGTTCAAGCGTCTTAATGTCCGCCTCGCGGTCTTCTGGAAAAGCAAACGCACCCGCCGTTTCAGGCGCGCGGTTATTTGCTTCGAGCAGAACGATCGCCCGCCACTCGCCGAATTCCTTCAGCCATCGTTCGATGAGCCACGCGGGATGTGAATAGAGAATTTCGAGATGCTCCGCTTGCGGCAGATCGCCCGGGATTAGCGATGCCACTGGAGTCCGCGAATTCTCAGCCGCTCGCCTTAGAACGGCATTGACGAACGTGGTAGCGGATCGTTTTCGCGCTTTCTTGACGAGTTCGACTGATTCGTTCACGGCGGCGCGAGCGGGAATGCGATCGAGGAAGCGAAGCTGGTAAACGCCCAATCGAAGCGCGATGGCGACCTCGAGGTCGAGCGCGCTGCCGCGTTTTCGCGTATACGTACCAATCAGAAAATCGAGAAGGCGCTGCTGGCGCAAAACGCCCATAGTCAGTTCGGTTGCAAGCCCCGCATCCTCAGATCTAATCTTCGCGGTTAGTTCGGCGTGAAGCAGGTCGCTCGCGAACGCGCCTTGGGATTCCACGCGCGAGAGAATGTCGAAGGCGATTTGGCGGGCTTTGCTGACGGGCATGATGTGGTTTTCGTTTCGCTCGCGATGCCGCGTGCGATTTCCGCGGCGGATTGTTTAGCCGCCAAATATCTCGCCGGGCTTGAGATGCGCGCCGTTAACAAAATCGCGCGCCGCAATTCGTTTCCGGCCCTCGAGCTTCACGGCCTCGAGGCGCAGCGAAGTTCCATCGGCGCACGCGACGAACGCCTCGCTCGCTGAAAGTGAGATTGTCCCGGGAGTCTGCGGGGTTTTCTCGCGTTCAATTTCAATCGGCCGGCCCCAGAGCTGGCAAAGTTGACCGCGAAATTTCGCGTATGCGCCGGGCCACGGCTCCAGCCCGCGAATTCGGTTGTAAATCGCCTGCGCGCTCAAATTCCAATCAACGCTGCCGTCTTCTTTTTTCAGCGGCCGCGCGTGCGTCGCGAGCGACGGGTCCTGCGGCTGCGGCTGAACCTCACCGCGGTCGAGTTTCCGCAAAGTGCTCACGATTAATTCAGCGCCCGCTTCAGCCAGACGCTTCGAAAGCTCGGGAGCAGTTTCGTCTGGGCCGATTTCAATCTCCGTTTTTTCAAGCATTGGGCCTGTATCGAGTCCTGCGTCGATCCTCATGGTCGTGACGCCTGTGCGCGTTTCGCCGTTGACGATGGCCCACTGAATCGGCGCGGCGCCGCGATAGCGGGGAAGCAGCGAAGCATGGACGTTGATCCATCCGAGGCGCGGGATATCAAGCAGTACGCCAGGAATAATCTGGCCATAAGCAATGATGACAATAGCATTGGGCGCCACATTCGTAATGAAATCGCGCGCAGATACGGATCTGATCTTTTCTGGCTGAAAGACATGAAGGCCCGCGTCGATCGCCAACTCTTTCGCCGGCGGCGCCGCCATTTCCCGCCCGCGTCCGCGCGGACGATCCGGCTGCGTGATTACTGCCTCGACGGAAATGTCCGGCGCGGCGACCAGCGCGCGCAAAGCTGGCAGCGCAAATTCCGGGGTGCCGCAAAAAATTATGCGGAGCGCCACGGCGGAATTACCAATCCCCGGCTTTTTTCAATTTTCGGATTTTGCGCTTGATGAGATCGCGCTTGAGCATGCTGACGTGCTGGATGAAGAGAGTCCCGCCGAGGTGATCGATTTCGTGGCAAAACGCACGCGCCAAAAGCCCCTCGCTGCGCATCTCGAAATCTTTGCCTGCCGCGTCTTGGGCTTTGATCGTGACGTACAAGGGCCGCACTACGTAGGCGCGGAATCCCGGCATGGAGAGGCATCCTTCTTCCTCGCGCTGTTCGCCGTCGACGTGAACGATGATCGGATTCGCGCAGACAATCTTCGCTTCGGGATTCTTTCCATTCGAGACGTCAATCACAGAAAGCCGCAGGCTGACGCCGATTTGCGGCGCAGCCAGCCCGACGCCATTCGCCGCGTACATGGATTCGAACATGTCCGCGACGAGCTTTTGCAGCCCCTCGTCGAATTTTTCCACGTGCTTGGCGGGAGTTTCGAGCACCGGGTCGCCATACTTCACAATCGGATGAATCATCTTTTGAGTTTCCGTCGAGCGAGAATTGTTTCCTGTTTTTAGAACTCGTCCAATTGCTTTTGAAACCCGTCGTAATTCCGGCGCGTCTCTCCGAGCGAATCGCCGCCAAACTTTTCGAGAAATGCCGCCGCCAGCACGGTTGCCACCATCGCTTCGCCCGCCACGCCTCCGGCAGGGACAACGCAAATGTCCGAGCGCTCGTACGCCGCCTTTAAGGGCTCTTTGCTGACGAGATCGGCGCTCATCAGCGGGCGGCGCAACGTCGAAATCGGCTTCAAATATCCGCGCACCACCACGTCTTCGCCGTTCGTGATCCCGCCTTCGAGCCCGCCGGCGCGATTGGCGCTGCGCTGAAATCGCTTGCGCGCGCCGTCGTAGGCAATTTCATCCTGCACTTCGGAGCCGAGGCTACCGGCCGCCGCCACGCCCGCGCCGATCTCGACGGCTTTGACGGCTTGGATGGCCATCACCGCTTGCGCCAAGCGCCCGTCGAGCTTCTCGTCCCATTGCGCGTGCGAGCCGAGCCCCGGGGGAACTCCGTGCGCGACAACCTCAAACACGCCGCCGACGGAATCACCGGCACGAAGCGCGTGATCCACTTCGGCCTTCATCTTAGATTCTGTGGCTTCGTCAACACAGCGCAGCGGCGATTCGAGATTTGCGCAAACCGCCTGGATTTCCTCCCAGGAAGCAGCGCGTTCCATGCGAATGCGGCCGACCCCCACCGTGTGGCTCAAAATTTCAATTCCAAATTCGCGCAAGAGCAGTTTTGCAAATGCGCCCGCCGCCACTCGCGCAGCCGTCTCGCGCGCAGACGCCCGCTCCAGAATGTATCGCGCATCATGGAAATTAAATTTGAGCGCGCCGGCGAGATCCGCGTGTCCCGGCCGTGGCGACGTGAGCGCCTTCTTGCTATCGTCCGCCCCCTCCGAGTCTTCGACGGGAAGCGCCTTCTCCCAATTGGGCCAGTCGCGATTCTCTATGCGCACGGCGATCGGCGCGCCAATCGTCTTGCCGTGCCGCACTCCCGCAAGAATATCCGCGCGGTCTTTTTCGATGCGCTGCCTGCCGCCGCGCCCGAAGCCGAGTTGCCGCCTGTGCAGTTCGCGGTCAATAAATACGAGATCCACGGGCACGCCCGCAGGCAGTCCCGAAATCCAGGCAATCAGCGCCTGGCCGTGCGATTCTCCCGCGGTAAAGAATCGGACCATTGTCTGTGAGCGCCCGCGCACAGGCGCGAACGTTGCATTCTACCGGACGCATACCTCGCGGTAAAGCCGCGCCGCGCGTGGGTAGTGTCCTGATTTGCCCCAGGGCTGCCGAGATCCTTTGCGTTACCCCTGACATGGCAGCGCGCGACTCTGATAGGCTGAGGACGCTTCACGAATTGGGAGCAGACTTCCCATTTACGGAGAGAAAATGGAAATCACATCGATCGGCTCGACTCTACCTGGGATCACGCATCACCGGGCACAGGTGAACGGAACCAAGCTGCACTATATAGCGGCGGGAAAAAGTGGATCTCCGATCCTCCTGGTCCACGGGTTTCCCGAGACCTGGTGGACGTTCCGGAAGCTCATTCCGCTGCTCGCGTCGAGCCACCGCGTCTTCGCCGTCGATCTGCGTGGCTTTGGCGATTCCGACAACGAGCCGGGAATGTATGACAGCAAAACCTCAGCCGAAGACCTGCACCTCCTCATCGAACAGCTTGAGGTTGGCCCAGTCCACATCACAGGGCAGGACATCAGCGGGGCAACCGTATTCCGACTCGCCACGACACACCCGGAGGACGTACGCAGTTTCACCGCGATCGAGATGGGCTTGGCTGGGTTCGGCCTCGAAATCCTGGCCGACATTACCCACGGCGGCGCCTGGCATATCGGCGTTCTCGCGGCCCCCGGCATCCCGGAAATGCTGCTCGCCGGCCGCGAGCGCGAGTTCTTGGGACAATTCGCATTCCCAGCTTTGAGCGCGACCCCAGGAGCGATTACCGAGACCGACGTCGACGAGTTCGTCCGGACCTACGCGCGCCCCAACGGCTGGCGCGGAGCGATCGGCCTCTATCAATCGATGCTACAGGAAGGTGCAGAAATCAAGGCTCTCGCCAACTCGCACGCTCTGACCGTGCCAGTACTTGCAGTCGGCGCAGGCGGAGGACCTTTCACGCTCGGCACGATGTCGCAAGCTGCGGCGACCGAAGTTCGCTCGGTGTCGATCGACGGGGTAGGCCACTACGCCGCGATGGAGGCTCCCGACGAGTTGGCGAAAGCTATTCTCGACTTCGGCGGAGCGGTCGACGCGGCCTAACTGCGCTGAAGCCCCAAGCATTGCTCGTGACAGGCGGCCTCACAACTTCCGATTTCGAAAGATTGTCTTTGCGATTTAGGCATTTGATGTCCTTGCTTTTTACCCCGCGCTTCGCAAGCGCGCGAGACAGCTTGACGCCCCGCGTCGCGGACGCTACGCTCTGTGCGACCGGCACCACGCATGTGACAAATGACGCTTGACTCGAGCGACACCCAGAGCTTCTTCGGCCTTGTGTCGGATTCCCTCAAACGCCAAGTCCTGGCCTTCCAGGACTACACGCTCCTTGTCGTCCGCGCGATTGCCAACATTTTCACACCTCCGTGGTATTGGACCGACACGATGAGCCAGATGGACGCCATCGGCGTCGGCTCTTTGCCGATCGTGGTCACCGCAGGCTTCTTCATCGGCGTCGTGCTCTTGTTGCAGACGGCTGCTCAGTTTCAACGCTTTGGAGAGACCGCGCTGACCGGCGACATCGTATCGCTCGCGCTAGTTCGCGAGCTCGGGCCGACGATCACCGCGCTTCTCGTCGCCGGCCGGAACGCGTCGGGAATTGCATCGGAGTTGGGTTCGATGGTGGTCACGGAGCAAGTGGACGCGATGCGCGCGCTCGGCACCGATCCTTCGCGCAAGCTCGTCACCCCGCGCGTGGTTGCCACCATTCTCATGTTGCCGCTGCTCACTGCGATCGCGGATCTGGTCGGCCTGATCGGAGGCTTCCTCGTCTCGGCGTTGCAACTTCGCTTAGCGCCTGCCGAGTTCTGGCATCGCGCCATAAACGTCCTCTCCTTCGGCGATTTGATGCAGGGCGGCGCGAAACCGCTGATTTTCGGGCTGATTATTTCGACGGTCGGCTGCTACTTCGGCTTGGCGGTTCGCGGCGGCACTCAGGGCGTCGGCCGCGCAACCACCACCGCCGTAGTGGTCTCGTCGGTTGCGATCATCGTCGCCGATTCATTTCTCTCCAAGCTGTTCCTCTACATGTTCTGAGTTCGATGGCCGCGCCCCATTTTCAGCCGACTCGATTCCATCCGAACCGTTTTGCGCCATTCCGACTTATAATTCAGCGCATGCTTGGACCCCTTTCGCGGGCGATGCTGAGCCGGCCCCCGTTTTATTCTGCGATGTGTCCGGGGCAGGCATGAGCGATGCGCCTGGCGCGAAGCCGCTCGTCGTGTTCCGCGACGTTCACCTCGGCTTCGACGACGGTGAAGTTCTGCGCGGAATCTCCTTCGAGATCGCCGAGGGAGAAACGAAAGTTCTGCTCGGCGAAAGCGGCTCCGGCAAGACACTCATTCTCAAACTCGCTGCCGGGCTCGTCCGCGCCGATTCCGGCGAAATCGTGGTGATGGGCCAGAACATTGAAGCGATGAGTGAAGCGCAGCTACTCGAATTCAGGCGGCAGATCGGTTTTGTCTTTCAGGAGGGCGCGCTTTTCGATTCGCTTAGCGTCGCGGACAATGTTGCATTCCGGCTTCACGAAGAGAACGTGGACGAAAGTGAAATCGAGGAGCGCGTGCGCGAAGCCCTTCGTTTCGTCGAGATGGAGCAGGCCATCGACAAATTTCCAGATGAGCTTTCCGGCGGGATGCGCCGCCGCGTATCCATTGCGCGCGCGCTCGTAAATAAGCCTTCCATCGTCTTCTATGATTCGCCGACCGCCGGTCTCGATCCCGTGACTTCGCAGACGATCATCACGCTGATCATGCGCCTGCGCGACACGCTGGGCGTGACGTCAACCGTTGCCACGCATCGGCTACAGGACGCATTCGGCCTGGCGAATTATCGTTTCGACGCGGACTCTGACAAGGTCGTCGCGCTCTCGAAAAATGGCAGCCGCAGCCCGGCGCATCCGACCAATGTGATCGTCTTGCGCGAAGGCCAAATTTATTTCCAGGATGCGGCGGACACATTACTGAAATCCAAGGATGCATATCTAAAGCAATTTCTCGCGTCAGCGGAATGAATTGGCAGGAAGCTTCGTAGCTCAGGAGGGATACGATGGCGCAACGGAAGCAACTAACTTGGACTGAGTTGCGTGTGGGCGTGTTCGTGCTGGTCGGCTTGTTCGTCATGGCTGCGGCAATTTTCTACGTCACCGGCGGAGGCACGTTCGGGCCTAAGTACCGGCTGACCGCCTATCTGCCGGAAGTGGAGGGCTTGAAAGTTGGCGCGCCCGTCGCGCTAAGCGGCTTCGAGATCGGCACCGTCGAGGCCATACGCCTCAATCCCAAGCCTGTGGACCCTCGCCATAACATTGAGGTCGTCATGCGCATTGACAAGCGCTATCAGTACAGCATTCGCTCCGATTCCATCGCCAGCCTCGTCACGCAGGGACTTCTCGGAGATCGCTACGTCAACGTCACGCGCGGAATCACAGGGCAGCCATTGCCCTCCGGCGCGGTGGTGCAAACCTCGGAAGAGAAAGCCATGCAGCAGATTGTCGAGCGCGGCGTCGAACTCGAGGAAAACCTCGGCACGCTCACCGATCAAGTGAATTCGATCGTCGTCAATCTGAAGCAAGGGCACGGCACGCTCGGCAAGCTGCTCAACGACCCCGAGCTTTACAATCATGTAAATGCGACGGTGGCTAGAGCGGACGCGATGATCGCAAACGTGCAAGCGGGGCAGGGGACGATCGGAAAGCTCGTCGCCTCGGATGAGTTGTACACCAAGGTGGACACGACGATCGGACATGCGCAGGATATTCTGGGCGCCATCCAAGAGCAAAAGGGCACAATTGGAAAACTTGTGTACGATCCAGAGGTCTATCAGAGCGCCAAGGATTTTATTGCGAATGGAAACTCGGTGATTGCCAACGTACAGGCGGGGAAGGGAACTCTCGGGAAACTGGCTACCGACGATACGCTTTTCGCGAATCTGCGCGACGCCTCGGCGAATGTTCGCGACGCCACGGCCAAACTGAATTCCACGCAGGGCACGGCCGGCAAATTATTCACCGATCCTAAGCTCTACGACAATCTGACCGGGGTGACCGGAGACATGCGCGACCTGATTTCGGATTTCCGGCAGAACCCGAAGAAGTTCTTGCACGTTAAGATTTCCATCTTTTAACTCAAACTTCGGAAGCAGCGATTCGGCTGGCTAGCCGCTCGGGCAAAGAATTTCCGGCGGCCAGCAAACATCTTCCGAAATTCGCGCATCTGTGCACAATACTTGAGGCGGCATACTGCCTCCGGACCAGCTTGGGGAGAAACGGTAAATGACGATGGGGAACACGTGCGCGAACGGCGGCGTCGCAAGATTTGTGGTAGTCGGGGCGCTTTTCGCGGCGTCGGTGGCCGGAATTCTCGCGCGGCCGATGAAGGGCACGCCGTCGCAGCCTTCAGGGAGACCGATCGCGCCTCGGGCGGGAGTTGCGGCTGGGGGAGCCCGGACTCCGGTGGCTGTTTTTGCAAAAATGTATGGCGAGCTGCCGCTTCGCTTCGAAGCCAACCTTGGCCAGACCGACAGCCAGGTCAAATTTATTTCTCGCGGGGCTGATTCCGCTCTTTTTTTGACGGCGACGGATGCCGTGCTCACGCTCGATCAATCTTCCGAAAACGATGACCGCTCGCAAAATCCAACTTCTTCTACAAAATTACTTCGCGAGATGCCAGCGCAGTTGGCGAAACGGAGCCGCGTCGCTTTGCGCATGTCACTTGAAGACGCGAATCGTAGCGCCGAAGTGCGCGGCCTTGAGCCGCTTCCTGGGAAAAGCAACTATTTCATCGGCAACGATCCGCGGCACTGGCGCACGAATGTGCCCGCCTATTCCAAGGTGAAATATCACGGAATCTATCCGGGCGTGGATCTCGTTTATTACGGCAGCCATCGCGCGCTCGAATACGATTTCGTTGTCGCTCCCGGCGCGGATTCCGGACGCATTCGCTTGAAGATCGCGGGCGCGGAACGCCTTTCGATTTCGCCCGATGGCGATCTCGTCATGAAGGCCGCCGGCGGAGAAGTACAGTTGGAACGCCCGCGAATCTACCAGCGCAATGGGAATATCGAGAAACCGGTGAAAGGCGGCTATTTTCTCGCGAGCGTTGATGAAGTTGGCCTGCGCGTCAGTCCATACGACCGCAAGCTCGAACTCGTCATTGATCCCGTGCTGCAGTACTCGACATTTCTCGGCGGCACGACCTCCGATGCCGCCAATGCAATCGCCGTGGATACGAACGGCGACGCCTACATCACCGGAAGAACGAGTTCGGCGGATTTTCCGACAAGTTCAGGATCTGTTCAGACGTCGCTTCGCGGCGCGACAAATGCGTTTGTTACAGAATTAAATCCCACGGGTAGCGCGGTCGTCTACTCCACGTATCTCGGCGGGACGAATGCGAGTAGCACGAACGGGGACCAGGGAATGGCCATCGCGCTTGACGCGCAAGGCGACGCTTATGTCACGGGCGTTACTGATTCTTCAAACTTTCCGATAGCGAACGCGTTCCAATCCACTCTAAAGAGCGCGGCCGGAGATGCATTCGTCTCCGAGTTGAGCCCGACAGGGTCCGCGCTGCTTTATTCTACTTACCTCGGCGGCAGCGGTAGCGCGGGCGATGTCGGCACAGGAATCGCGGTAGATTCGAACTCTTCGGCGTACGTCACCGGCACGACGACTTCGACCGATTTCCCGGTGCAAAATCCGCTGCAAGGCACCCTCAAGAACGCGGTGAGCGCCGGATTCGTCGCGGAATTTAGCGCGGGTGGCACGACGTTGGTCTATTCCACTTACCTCGGAGGCTCAGGCGCGGCAGGCGACAGTGGCGCTGCGATCGCGGTGGATTCTTCGGGCGACGCCTACGTGACCGGAGCCACATCTTCGACGGACTTTCCGACGACCAGCGGCGCGTATCAAACGGCCCTCAAGGGAACGGGTTTTAACGCGTTCTTCACAGAAATCAATGCGGGCGGCGCATCGTTCGTATACTCGACTTTTCTTGGCGGCTCGACGGCCAATGGCGGGCTCGGGTTCGGCATCGCGCTCGATCCCAGCAACAATGTCTACCTGACGGGTCTCACTTCCGCGTCCGATTTTCCGATTACTGCCGGAGCGGCGCAGAGCACTCTGGCCGGGACGGGCGGACACGCGTTCATCTCCCAAATCACGCCTTCCGCTAGCGGCGCCGCGAGCCTCGGCTATTCCACATTTCTCGGCGGGAGCAACAATGCGGCGACCGCCGACGTCGGGCGCGGGATTGCCGTGGACGTTTCGGGGGACGCAAACGTCACCGGCACGGCGATGTCTGCCGATTTCCCCGTAACTCCGGGCGCGCTTCAGCCCACGCTAAAAAGCGCGGGAGGAAACGCCTTCGTCACGCGGCTGAACGCCACCGGCACGGCGTTTCTTTATTCCACCTATCTCGGAGGCAGCAATGCCCTCGGCGACGCGGGGCAAGGCATCGCTCTCGATCCGAGCGGCGCTGCATATGTCGCCGGGCGAACTTCGTCAGCCGATTTTCCGACCACGAAGGGCGTACTGCGTCCGAATTTTACGGCCGCGAGCGGACAGACGAACGGATTTGTGTCGAAGCTCGCCGCGAATGCCGTCATCGGCATCGTGCCGGGTTCAATTGATTTCGGCGACATTTTGCTGAACAAGTCCGGCCCCGCGCAGATCGTAACCTTCACGAATAATTCATCCGCGCCGCTAACGCTCTCGCCGGCTCCGGCTCTTTCCGGCGCAAACGCATCTGAATTTCAAATCGCGTCAAGCTGCGGGACGCCGGCGTCAACAATCACGTTGCAGCCCAACGCGAATTGCACCGTCACTGTGAATTTCACTCCGGTTACGCTCGGAGCCGCCAGCGCTACCCTCGCATTCTCCGACGGCGATCCAAGCAGTCCGCAAGTCGTGCCACTCACCGGGAACGGATATCTTGATTTCACGATCAGCGCGTCGACTCCCACGGCGCTCAGCGACGGCAATTCCACTACGTTTACCGTCACGGTCACGCCTATTGACGAATCAACGCAGACGGTCGGCATATCGTGCTTGGGAGCGCCCGTTGGCACCACCTGCGTTCTCGCGCCGAACTCACTCACTCTTGACGGCTCGGACGCGGCTTCTTCCATCGGAACCATCACGGTTGCGTCGTCCATACCGGCCAGCGCCACACACGGATCTCCATCGGGGAAATTCGGCGGGAAGGGAACGCTAATCGTTCTGGCTTTCGTGACAATCGCAGGCTTGGCGACGACGCGCCGTTGCTCGTTGCGCCTCGGTTTCGGCGCCGCCGCGCTCGCGTGCCTGCTTTTTGCCGGTTGCAGCGGCCCTCCGGGAACTCCGGCCGGCGCATACAACTTGCAAATCACAGGCACGGCCACGCCCGGCGGCCAGACACACTTCGTCGTCATCGTTCTGACAGTCGACTAGCCTCATTTGCAGTCGATCACGATACGTGTTGAGCGCGATGTCAAATGCGCGCGCGAAATGTAACGTAGGGCTGGTCGGCAGACCGGCCGATTTCCTTGACCGCAGCTACTCCATTCCTGAGAATTCAATCGCAATTTCTCGCAACCGCCGCAGATCGAGCTTGCCCGTGCCTAGATGCGGCAATTCTTCCACGTGAAAAAATTGATTTGCCCGCGGCATCCAAAGATTCGGCAAGTCCGCTTGCGGTAGTTTTTCAATCACCGTTCTCAATTCTTCCTCAGCGAGCGTGTGCAGCACCACGAGCCGCTCGCCCTTCTTTCCGTCCGGCACGCCCGTCACGACAAACGACATCTCGGTCAGCCCGGCGATCTCGTGCAGTTTTTCCTCGACTTTAATGTGCGGCACCATTTCGCCGCCAATTTTGCTGAAGCGGCTCAACCGGTCCGTAATCGTCAGAAACCCATCTTCATCAAGCGTCGCGATGTCGCCGGTTGAGTACCATCCGTTTTGCAGCACTTCAGCCGTCTTTTCCGGCTTGCCGAGATATCCCTTCATGACGTTCGGCCCACGAACGAGCAACAAGCCGGCAGCATCAAGCGGCACCCCCCCGCGCGTTTCGGGGTCAACTATCCGCACCGTAATCCCCGGCAGCGGATGCCCGATGCGCCCGCGCTTTGCGCCCACCTGCCGAAATCCCGGCGCGCGATAATCTTTCGTATTTACCGCAACCACTGGCGAGCATTCCGTGCAGCCGTACCCTTCAAGCGGCCGGACGCCGAATCGATCTTCGAAAGCCAGTGACACTCGCTCGGGCAGTTTCTCTGCGCCGACCAGTACGAATTGCAAGCTCCCAAAATCTTCCGGCGAAATTTTGCGGATGTAATGCTGGAGAAACGTTGGCGTTGACACGAGAAATGTCACGCGGTACTCCCGCACCAGCGTGCCGACGGGGCCTACTTCAATCGGACTCGGGTGGTACGCCACGCCCACGCCCAGCACTGCTGGAAGCCAAATCGTCACCGTGAACCCGAACGAATGAAAGAACGGTAAAACGCCAAGCAGCGTGTCATGCCGGTTCAGCATGAACGTCTGATCCATCTGCGCGATGTTCGACGCGATGTTGAAATGCGTGAGCATCGCGCCCTTCGGATCGCCCGTACTTCCGCTCGAAAAAATAATCGTCGCGAGATCATCGAGCCTGGCCGGCCGTTTTCCGCTCAGCAGGCGCTCGAGCAGCGACGGCGGAAGCGCCCAAAATAGAAGCGCGACGAGCCGCTCGCCAAAACCAGGCTTCGCCGCAACGTCCTCGATGAGAATGGTGCGTCCTGGCGGCTTAACCGGCAGTCGATCGAGAAGCAACTGCGTCGTAATCACCGTTTCGAGCGTGCATTGCGCGCCGCACGAAGCCAGCGTCTCGTTCGACGCCGTGTAATTCAAATTTACGGGAATCTTGCCGCAAAGAACTGCTGCGAAGTTCACATACGCACCCGGCACCGACGGCGGCAGCAAGATCCCCACCATTTCCTGCCCCGCCCACAATTTCTTCAATCGCCGCGCCAAAAATATCGAACTCAGCAGCACCGCGCCCCATTTAACGCGCGCCCTGCGCATGTCCGCCATGGCAAATCGCAGCGGATGCCGGTGCGCCGTCCGAACGAGCGATTTCCCAAGAGGCCGCAGCCACCGCCGCCGAAATTGAAACGCGTCACTCTGCAAATCCTGCACAGCCTGGCGCACTTCGAATGCCGTTGTCGTGGACGCGAGCGGCTTGCCAAAGCTCACCGACACCGGATACGGAAATCGCCGTGGCAGCTTCCAAAGAAATCGCCCCATCTCGAAACTGAAAATGCTGCCCCAAACTCCATCTAGGCAAACCGGCACAATCGGCGCGTCGACGCCTTTCATCACGCGCTCGAATCCGCGCCGAAACGGCAGCAAATTTCCGATGCGCGTGATTTGCCCCTCGGCAAAAATGCAAACGATCTCGCCATTGCGAATCGCCTCGCTCGCCTGATGCAGCGCGGCCACCAGCTCGCGCGGCCGCTGCTGCGACGAAACCGGAATCGCATGCATCAATTTCGCGAACGGCTTAATCACCGGATGATTGTAAATATCCTCGAAGATCAGAAATCGAATCGCGCGATCGGTGGAAGCAATCAGCAGCAGCGCATCGACAAGCGAAATGTGATTCGCCACGAAAAGCGCCCCGCCGCGCCCCGGCACATTCTCGCGGCCCGTGACGCGAATCCGGTAAATCGTGTGCGTCGCCATCCACATCACCAGCCGTAGCAGCGAATCCGGCAGCATCCAGATCGCGAACACCGTGGCCAGCGCGGTGAGCACCGCGCCATCAAGAAAAACGCCGGCCGGGGTCTGGTGAAATCCGGCAGTAAACAGGGAATACGCAAGCGCCGCCAACAGAATTCCAACGAACGAATACAAATTTGCCGCGGCGATTACGCCCCCTCTTTGTTTCGGCGGCGGCCGATGTTGGATGAGAGCGCCCATCGGGACGATGAAAAATCCGCCAAAAAAGCCCAGCAGCGAGAGATGCACGGCGGAACTCGCCATCGTCTGGCCGGGACGATAGAGGATCGCCGCGAAAACCGTCATACCGACGGCGCCGAGAGGAATCAATCCGTATTCGATCTTTCCGCCAGAAAGATATCCGGCCACAAAGCTGCCAAGCCCGATTCCGATCGCCACCGCGGCTTGCAATCTGCTGACGTGCGCGTCGTCCACGCGCAAAATATCATGGCCGTAAATCACGATCGTAAACTGCAAAAGCGTAGCTAGAAAAAACAGGTAAGCGTTGCCAAGAACGGCCCACGACAGAACGCGGTCCGAAGCAATCACGCGCGTCTGAGCGACAAGATCGCCAAGCGGGTTCCAGCGGAACTTCTTTTCCGGATCGGCGGCAGGCACGCGCGAAATACCAAAACTCGTCGCGAATCCCGCTAGCGTAGCGCACAGCAAAATGAGACCCGCGATTTGCTCCCGCCCGAAGTACCAGCCGACAAGATATCCCGCGGCCACCGTGCCAGCGATCGACGCGAGAAAAGTGCCGAGTTCGATGGTCCCGTTGCCCCAAGAAAGCCGCTTATCAGGGAGCAGTTCCGGCAGCAATCCGTACTTCGACGGCCCAAAAAGAGCCGCTTCCGAGCTGATGAGAAATACGCTGGCGCATTCGAGTGGCAGATTGCGAAGATAAAGCGCGAGCACGGCGAAGAGCATGACGCCGATCTCGAGAGTTTTCGTTCCGATCGTTACGCTCCGCTTGCTGTATCGGTCCGCAAGATTTCCTCCCGCCATCGAAAACAGAATGAAGGGAATCGCAAAAAGTCCGCCAACAACGGGAATCAGGATGTCGCGGCGCGACTGCGGCAAGTTCATCGCGAGGACGATGTAAATAACGAGAAATTTCAGCGCATTATCATTAAACGCAGTCTGAAACTGCGTGACGATGAGGCTCCAAAATCCGAGATTCCCTGCGCGCGCCGGCGCGGCGTCCGAAGCTCGATTGGGGGCGGAACTCATCGACCACCAAGAGAGAGGGGATTGCTGCGTCGGGAGGGCTGGCTGGCGCGCGTTGCGTGCCTTTCGAAGCGCGCCCCTGCGGGCCTCTGGGCGGAAGCCCTCTGCTTCAGCGGGAGGAGCAGGCTGGCGAGCGTTACTTGCCTCTGGGTGGGAGCCCCCTGCTTCAGCAGGGGGAGCTGGACTTCAGTCCAGCGAAAGAAAGCTTCGACCTCAATGGGCTTTAGCCCCGGACGATACTCTCGACTACGCGATGACGCGAAGGGGCGAGGCGGCTGCATGAGGGACGCTCGATTCGGCAATCACTGCCTCAGGATCGCGCTTCGAATATTTCGTCGCCACGTAATCGTCCACCAGCTTTTGAAACGCCGCCGAAAGCTGATCGTAATTGCCCTTCAGCGTCACAAATTTCTGCCCATCAATATAAACCGGG